>FRDC01001694.1_pt3 | contig 11940 bp, 10 predicted proteins | sample 1106171 | NCBI WGS metagenome assembly FRDC01 (sample SAMEA3930566, study PRJEB13176) | freshwater metagenome | biome: Drinking water system; feature: drinking water; material: water | place: Singapore | collected 2014-12-20
CTTCATGATCTTCACTCCTCGTCTGTTGGCTCCGGCATTTCCGGAAAAATGCCAACTACACAACTCCATTTGACCTTTCGACAGTTTGCGCGACCAACTTGACTCGTTTCGTTTCAAAACCGGACTTTTGCCTGGGGAAAATGCGGGCCGCCTCTCGAATTCGGCGTCCAAACGACCAAAAGCGATATAAACAGGCCCTTGGGCTGGCTTCGGCTTTCTCAGAGGGGTGTCGTCCGCGTGACGGTCACTGTCCAAGAATTGGACGGATCTCGAAGGACGAGCCGCGGACATCCGCCGCTCGGATCCGCGGCCCGGCCTAGCCGTCAATGGCGTTGCACCGTCTAGGCCCGCGCTCTTAAAATGAACCGGAACATGAAGCACTGNNACTCCATTCTCTGCGTTGATGACGAAGTCGATAACGTCGACGCCCTCGAGCGGCTCTTCCGGCGCAAGTACAACGTCCATAAGTCGGTCTCCGCCAAGGAAGCCCTCGCGGTTCTGCGTAAAGAGAAAGTGGAAGTGATTATCAGCGACCAACGCATGCCCGGCATGACCGGCGTCGAACTGCTCGCCGAATCGATCAAAACGCATCCGAACGCGATCCGGATCCTTCTCACCGGCTACACCGACATCGACTCCGTGGTAGCGGCGATCAACTCCGGACAGATCTATCGCTACGTCACTAAGCCTTGGGACCCCGTCGATCTCCAGAACGCCGTCGATAAAGCCGTCGAGCGCTACGAGATCGGCGAGGAGCTCGTCGAGAAAAACCGCGCGCTGGAGGCGGCGCTCGAAGAGCTCAAAACTCTCGATCAAGCGAAGAACCAGTTCATGGTGCTCGTGAATCACGAGCTCAAGACACCGCTCACTTCGATGCTGAGCTTCGCGGACCTGCTCGCCGAAACGAAGCTCGAAGAAGACCAGCACCGCATGCTCTCGCGAATCAAGACGGCGGCGCTCCGGCTCCAAGACATGATCAACGACGCGCTCGAGTTCGTTTCCGCGGAAACGGCGCAGATGCGGCTCGATCTGAAGAGCGTCGCCGCGAAGAATCTCGTTCAAGAAGCGTCGATTCCCGACGCCATTCAACAGCTGGCCGCCAGCCGCGGAGTGAAGCTCAAGTTCACGGTCGAAAACCAGAAGATCAGCTGCGACGAGAAGGTCATCCGCAACGTCTTCCGCCGGCTGGTGCACAACGCAGCGAAGTTCGCCGATCCGAAGAGCACGATTGAAATCGCCGGCCACAGCGTCGCTCCGGCCAGCCCGGGCGGAGAGGATCGCTACGAGATTTCCATCTCGAACTCTGGCAAGCCGATCGACAAAAAACAGATCGAGCGCCTCATGAAACCGTTCACTTTGAACGAGAACGTCATGAACCACTCCGTCGGCACGGGCATGGGCCTGAGTATCTGCCAGGCGATGGTGAAGCTGCACGGATCGGCCCTGCGGTTTTCCGCGCGCGACAAGGAGATCACCGTCGCTTTCGATCTCGAGCTCGCTTAAGGGGCTCGGTCCGGAACCCGGCCTCGCTTTCCGTTCATCCCCGCTCCTCGTCGTTCTCGGACGCGTCCCGCTTTTGCTCCGCCAACCTCCATGATACGAGCTCACTCGCTCCTCTTCTTCTTCTCGGCGTGTCTCACTCCCTTGTTTGGCGCAGCGGCGACCGATACGGTCGTTCTCGCGATCGGGCGCTCCTCTGAATGGAGCGTTTCGCCAGGCGCGGCGGTTTTCGTTTCCAACGGCGGCATCGCCGGCGTGCGCGACCTCGGATTGCGGCTGCGGCTAACGGGGCGCAAGCTCGGTACGACGACGATTCGCTCCGGCACGCGGTCGGCGCTCGTTCACGTGCTACCCGAAGCCGGCTTTACCTTGCACGAGAAACTCGCTTCGCTTCTGCGCGAGCGCCGGGGCCTCGAGCTCGCGCCCGATGGCAAGTCGCTTGCCGTGCGTGGACGCTTGCTCCGCTGGGAGGATTGGCGCGCGATGGCCAGGGTGGCCGCCGGCTCCCATGCGGATTATCGCTTCGAAGCGACGCTTTCACCGGAGCTCGAACGGATCGCGCTCGGGGAGATCCGGCGGGTGATGCGCGAAGCCCATCTGCCAGATCTCCCCATCGAGCTGCGAACCGGCGCGACGGTCATCGTGCCGGCGGAGCCTCCGGATCTTCGGGCGCGCGTGGAGCGGGTTCTCGGAGCTTATGGATTCCGCGTTCAAGCCAACGCCGGGACCTTGAGTCTGGAACCCCTCGTTCGCGTGCGAATCATCGTCGCCGAGTTCCGCAAGAGCATGAAACGCGCGCTCGGGGTACAGTGGCCGGAGGCAAAGACGGCGCAGCTCCTTCCCGATTTCCGGGCGCCCGTTGACGGCCTGCTCGTCGGCATTCAAGCTCTCGAGTCCCGCGGCCTCGGCAAAGTACTCGCGTCGCCGACGCTCGTTTGCCGCTCGGGCAAGGAAGCGCAGTTTCTCGCCGGAGGCGAGTTTCCCATCAAGATCGCCAGCCACCGCTCGCGCGACGTGATCTGGAAACGGCACGGCGTTCTGCTCAAGATCAAGCCGCGTGCTGATTTCTCCGGGCGAATGAGCATCGCCATCGAAACCGAAGTCTCGATGATCGACGCGGCGAACGTCGTCGACGGCGTGCCGGGCCTGCTCACCAATCGCATCGAATCCCACTTCGATCTGGCCTCCTCGCGAACGATCGCGCTTTCGGGTCTCATCAAGAAGGAATGGGGCGAGTCTTCAAGTGGGCTTCCGGGACTGGGGCGCCTGCCGATTCTCGGTCCGCTGTTCTCGAGCCGTGACTTTCTCGACAACAAGACCGAGCTCGTCGTCTTCGTCACGCCCGAGATCGGCCTTGGGGAAATCGACGCCTTGCCGGAGGGACAGGGCTCATGACCGCCGAGCTGCTCGCTTCTCTCAACACTCGCATCGCTCGCGCGATCGATGCGCTGCCGCCGACGGATCCGCTAACGCTTTCGAGCCCGGTCGGCTCCGATGACGCGGAGGCCGAGATCCGCGGCGTCGTCGACCGCGTCTGCGCGAGCGAGAGTCTTACATGCCTCGAGCGGATGCGGGCCGAGTACTTCGGCGCGGGACCGATCGAGCCGCTCTTCGCGGACGCCGACGTCACCGAGATCATCGTCAACGGCCGCGACTCCTTGTGGTTCGAGCGCGCGGGTCGGCTCGAGCGTCTCGAAGACGAGTTTCTTTCGGAACTCACGTTCCGCAACTTCATCGCGCGCATGAGCCGCGAGGCGGGCTTTCAAGCAAGTCTCGACTGTCCGTTCGCCGACGGATTCTGGCGCGGCTGCCGCGTGCACCTTCTGATTCCACCGGCGGCCGGAAGCCACGCGGTGGTGACGTTGCGAAGGCACCCGCAATCGCCCTGGACGATCGAGTCGTTGAGCGCGCGAGCTTGGGCGCCGGACGGCGCGATGGATTCGCTTCTCGGCTTGGTTCGCGGCCGGAAGAACTTCCTCATCGTGGGCGGCACCGGCTCCGGAAAGACCTCGGTACTCGGCGCGTGTCTGATGACACTGCCGCCGCGAGAGCGCGCGCTCATCATCGAAGACACGAACGAGCTGCGGATCCCCAATCGCGCGAGCTCGAAGCTGCTCACGCGGCGGGACCAAGCCGGACTCCTACGCGAGATCGATCAGGCGGAGCTTCTCAGGCAGGCGCTGCGGATGCGGCCCGATCGGATCATCATGGGAGAGATCCGCGGCGGCGAAGCGAAGGATCTTCTGATGGCGTTTGCGACCGGACACACGGGTTGCATGGGGACACTGCATGCGGACTCGGCGAGGCAGGCGCTGTTGCGGCTCGAGATGCTCGTGCAGCTCGGAGCTCCCCAGTGGAGCATTTCCGCCGTGCGGACATTGATCTGGCTGAGCGTTCAGGCCGTCGTCGTGGTCGGCCGGAGAGAGGACGGCTCGCGAAGGCTTGAGGGGATCTATCGAATCGCGGCGCTGGAGGATCTGGGGTTTCTAATAGAAAAAACGGCGTGACCTTGTTTCTTCATGGGGCCACGCCGCTCGGGTTTGTTTCAGGAAAACTCGGGTTCGAATTTCTATTTAAACGGTACGGTCGATGAAGCTGCCCTTGGGATAAAGCCCTTCGGGCTGCTCCAAGGTCACTTCGTCTTCGGCGGCGCCGGCCGAGCGGAAGCTCGGTGCGTTCGCTGAAGTCGCGCGGAAGCTTCCGACCTCGTCGGTCTTGAAGCCGGCCGGACGCGAGCTCACGGGCATCGACATCGCGGACGACGACATCGACTTAGGACCGTTGCCCGACATCTCCACTCCGCCCGCTTCGGGGCTTCCCCCCGCCGGATCGCGCGACCGGTGGCCGAAGAAGCGCGAGCTGACCTCCGCGGCGAGGGCCGCGTGGCGCATGTCCTTCGATTTCCAGTCGCTCATCTCTTGATGGGCGCCGATGCCTTTTTGAACGGCGTCTTGCTTCATCGCTTCTTTAAGCGATGAGACGCCTTCAGGTCGCCCGAACGTCGGCGTTCCTGGGCGGACGGCTCCGGATTCCTTCAAGTCGACGGCGGAAACGCGTGGCGATTTGGGAATGATGCCACTGATCTTTTCCATGTCTACCTCCTGTAGAGCGCGACTCTTCTAGGGAGAGTCGCTTGAGAAACCTTCTGTTTCCCGTCTCTCTCATCGGAGGTTGGGCGGAGACCTACATCGGACCTCCGTCTAATTTTGAGACGCTTTTACTTGATGCGCGCGACCTTAGGCCGGGCCGCCGGGCTTCTCCGCCGTCGGTGCGAGCCGAATGCCGAGCTCGAGCAGCTGATCGCGCGAGACCGTGTTCGGCGCCTCCGACATGAGGTCCGTCGCCTTGGCGGTTTTCGGGAACGCGATGACGTCGCGGATGGCATCCGTGCGCGCGATGATCATCGTCAGGCGGTCCACGCCCCATGCGATGCCCGCGTGCGGAGGCGTGCCGTACTGGAGTGCCTCCATGAAGAACCCGAACTTGTCTCGGGCCTCGTCGAGCGACATCCCGAGAGCTTTGAACATGCCGGCCTGGACCTCGGACCGGTGGATCCGCACGCTTCCGCCGCCGATCTCGTGGCCGTTGCAAACCAAGTCGTAAGCCTTGGCGAGCATGTCGCCGAACTTCGAGTCGTTGCCGTCGCGAAGATCCTCGATCGACTGGTTCTGCGGCGACGTGAACGGATGGTGGCGCGCGGCCCAGCGCTTGCCTTCGGGGTCGTACTCGAAAAGCGGAAAGTCGACGACCCAAAGAAACGCGTCCTTTTGATGGTCGATCATACCCAGCTCGTTGCCGAGATGCAGGCGAAGCGCCGCCAAAGCGCCGCACGCAGCTTCCCAGGCGTCGGCGACGAGGAACGCGGCGCCTTTGCCCTCGGGACAAAGCTTCTGGAAGATCTGCTTCACTTTCTCCTCGGGCAGAACTTTGCCGACGGCGGAGGTAAGCTTGCCCTCTTTGTCCACCTTGATCCAGATGAGGCCCTTGGCGCCCGCCTTCTTCGCGAGCTCGACGAGCTTGTCGATCTGCGCGCGCGAAAAGTCCGCGCCCTTGGCGACGCCGATGCCTTTGATCGAGCCCTTCTTCGCCAGCACGTCGTCGAAAACCTTGAAGCCCGTGCCTTGGCAGATGTCGCCGAGATCCTGCAGCTCGAGACCGAAACGGATATCGGGCTTGTCGTTGCCGAAGCGGTTCATCGCCTCTTTGAACGACATGCGCGGAATGGGGCCGATGTCGACGCCGCGGAACTTTTTCCACAAGACCTGCGCGAGGCGCTCGTTCACTCCCATGATGTCGTCCTGGTCGACGAAGCTCATCTCCATGTCGATCTGCGAGAACTCGGGCTGGCGGTCGGCGCGCAAGTCCTCGTCGCGGAAACAGCGCGCGATCTGGAAGTAGCGGTCCATTCCGCCGATCATCAAGAGCTGCTTGAGCGTCTGCGGGCTCTGCGGAAGAGCATAGAACGTGCCGGGGTTCACGCGCGACGGAACGAGATAATCGCGCGCGCCCTCGGGCGTGCTCTTGTAGAGAATCGGCGTCTCCACCTCGATGAAATGCTCGCTCGAAAGAAACTCGCGCACCGTGCGCACGATGTCGTGGCGCAGACGCAAGTGACCGTTGAGCTTCGCCGCGCGTATGTCGAGATAACGATACTTGAGACGCAGGTTCTCGCTCACGTTCTCGTCGTTGATCTGAAACGGCGGAGTTTTCGCCTCGCTCAAAATTTCCATCGCCGAAACTTCGACCTCGACTTCGCCGGTCGCGAGCTTCTTGTTGGACATTCCTTCGGGCCGGCGGCGAACCGTACCGCGAACAGCGATCACGAATTCGTTGCGCACGTCTTTCGCCTGCGTCATCGCCGGCTTTCCCGGATCGAGCACGACCTGCACGAGTCCCTCGCGGTCGCGAAGATCGACGAACACGAGACCGCCGTGGTCGCGACGCGTATCCACCCAACCCATCAAGTTCACCTGCTGGCCATCGTGAGACCCGCGCAACAGGCCGCAATAGGTGGTGCGCTTGAGCTCGGATACGAATTTCATAGGTCCTCCGGAAAACGGCAAGTAGCCAGGTCAGGGGCGGGGCATTAGGCCGTGCTGATCGAACCGGCAGGCAAACCGGCGATCTTCATCGGCTTAAGACGTTTTCCAGGTTAATTGAGAGCCCCTTTCCTTGCCAATCCCCATTTGCGACCCAACGTCATCTGACGTAGATTGTGGTTTCAATCAGAGACCAGCAGAGGACAGCCACATGCCGAAAGTGAAAGTCGAGTCCCAATCCAAGCACTCCCCCCAGGACACGTTTGCCAAGATCAAACACCTCCTGGAGAACGACAAAGAGCTGCGCAAGATGGATTCAAGCTACGTCTGCAAGTTCAATGAAAGCGGTTTGACGGGCTCCGCGAAGGGCGGACAGTTCGAAGCCGACATGAAAGTCGTTGCGCAAGGGACTGGCTCCAAGGTCGAGATCGAGGTCAGCCTTCCGCTCCTGCTGACGCCGGTCAAAGGTATCGTCCAAAGCACTCTCCAAAAGAAGATCGAGTCGGCTCTCGCTTAAAGGACTCCCAGGCCATGGCGAAAGCGCCGCGTAAACCGGAATCGAAGACCGCCAAGGCCGCTCCCAAGGGAGCCGCCAAAGCCGCTTCGCCCACCGGCAAAGCGGCCGGCGCCGCTCAGCCCAAGAAACCGGAGATCCTTTCGAAGCCGGGGGCCTCCGCCCTGAAACCCGGGCGCAAAGCTGCAGCGAAGCCGGCGGCCGTGCGCGCCGCCGTTCAACCCGAGATCGTCGAGCCCGGGGAAGAGAAAAGCGACTTCTCGCCGGCCGACCCCGATGCGCCCGATTTCTCCGACATGGAGCCCATCGAGATCGATCCCGACGAGGACATCCTCGAAGTCGAGGCGCAGAAAAAGCTCCCGGTCATGGTGCCCGAGATCGTGGAGCCGTCGGACTCGAAGGCGCTCGCGGCTACTGACCCGGTCGCGACCTACCTCGCCGAGATCCGCAAGTATCCGCTGCTCACCCGCGAGCAAGAAAACGAGCTCGCCATTCGCTATCGCGAATCCGGCGACGCGCGCGCCGCCGAGATGCTGGTCACCTCCAACCTTCGCTTCGTCGTGAAGGTCGCCGCCGAGTACTCGCGCTTCGGCGCGAAGCTCATCGACCTCATCCAGGAAGGTAACGTCGGCCTCATGCACGCGGTAAAGGAGTTCAACCCGTACAAAGGCGTGCGCCTCATCACCTACGCCGTGTGGTGGATTCGCGGTTACATCCAGGAATATCTCATGCGCCAATACTCGATGGTGAGGATCGGCACGACCCAGAACCAGCGCAAGCTCTTCTACCGTCTACAGAAGGAGCGCGAAGCGCTCGGCGCCCTCGGACAAGAGCCGACGTACGCGCTGCTCGCGGGGCGCCTGGGCGTCACCGAAGAAGAAGTCGAGACGATGACCCAACGGCTCGCCGGCCGCGACTTGAGCTTGAGCGCGCCTGTCGACGCCAACGGAAACTCGACCGCTACCCTGCTCGACTACGAAGCCAGCGGCGAAACTCCCGTCGACGATACGATCGGCCATCTCGAGGAGATGGAGGTTCTAAAAGAAAATCTCGAGAAGATCCGCCCCGACCTGAACGCAAAAGAAACTTACGTTCTCGAAAAACGCATCCTCGCCGATGATCCGATGACCCTGCAGGAAATCGGTGAGCATTTCGGCGTCACCCGCGAAGCCGTCCGCCAGCTCGAGGCGCGTATCATCGGCCGCATCCGTGCGGCCGTCATCGAAAAGCTCGGCGAGACAGAGCTCGGCGACGAAGAGTAAACCTTCCTCCTGGCGATCTCACGGCCCTTTTCCCTTGGGCACTGCGGTGATCTTGATCCGTCCCGAAAGCTTGCTTTGTAAGTAGAGATCTCCCGAGACAAGACCTTCCGCGATAATCAAATGATCCACTTCGCTCTCTCCCTCGAGCTCCAGGTTGTAGACGTCTCCCGAATACTCTTTGCGGCCGATGGAAACGATCGGGACCCACTTGCCGTCCACCGACTTCAGCTCGTCGGCGATCGCGATGTCCTTAGCGAGCTTCACTCCTTGACTCGTCATCACTGGATGCAGGCTCGTGACCGTCAGCTTGCTTCCCGACTTCGTTTCAAACGCGATGACCGGCTCGGGCTCGGGACCCGCGACGACTTTCTTGATGCGCACGGTTCGTCCGTCGGCGAGCAAGACCGGGCTTCCCGGAGGCAGCTTCTCGATCGCGATCGCATCCTTCTTGGTGACATTGATCTTGGTTCCCTTGGCGAAGCAGCCGTCCGTTCTCTGCTGAGGCTGGGGACAAGTCGTCGCGTCGTACCTGACGAGCGGAATCGGAATGTCCAGGCGCGAGCCCGAGGCAGAAATCCGCGAGGAACCCACGTTTCGCAGAATCCGCTGGGCGGCGACACGGGCCGCTCGAACGCTGTCCAGACCGAGAATGCCGTTCGTCGAGTTGTCAGGCGCGAACTGCTGCGAATGGTAGAACAAGGCGCCCCGATTGAGCTGATCGCAAAGCTGCGAGCCGACCAGTCCGGGCCCATTGAGAACTCCGGCCCTGAAGTAGAAGACCAAAAGCTCCCCCGAGAGCGCGTTCAGGTCCTGAATCGGCTCGTCGGCGCAGCGTCCGTTGCCGTTGGCATCGATGCAAAGAAAAACGTCGATCCAGGTGTCGCCGGGGATGGCGGCGCCGAAGCTGCGAAGCAACTCTTCCGACGGGAACCGACCCGAGCTCAGGCGCGTCCGATGAAGCACGGTCTCCGTGCCGTTTCTCGAGACGGTCAGAATCAAATCCGACGAGAGCGAACAGCGGGAGGCGGCATCGATCAGATCCAGTTCGCCGATCTCGCACTTCGTTCTCATCTTCGGAGTGACCGTAACCGGCTTTTCCGGGCCGGGCATGGGTCCCCACCAATTGACCGGAGTCGCGCTGGGCGAAGGTTTCGGAGTGGACCCCGGGGCCGTGGGCGCCGGAGTGGGAGACGTTTCCAGGTCGCCGACGAGCTCATCGTAGGTCGGCGCGGTCTCGCCGCTCCGTTGAGTGACCGCCAGCGGGCTCATCGCTCTCAGGCTCGCTCCTTCGAAGCCGGAGCAGCCCGTGACCAGGATCGCGCCGACGAGAATCGCTATGAATCTCCACCACCGAGAAAGATCGCGTATCAACCGCATGGAGTCCCTCCCTTGCCACCCGCCTTCACTGGCGAGGCCCCGAATCCAAACTATCCGTGCGCGTAAGGTTGCTCGACTTATGTAATTGGATAGCGTCGGACGCGGGTCCGATCGAGAGTCTCGATTTGATACGAAAGCGCTGGCACAATCGTCGAAATCCTCAACCATACTTGTGCGATCTCTGGCGCCGATTATCATTATGGATGTACCGGGGTGGAGATGATGGGTGATGACGTCGGGCTGAAACGGCCCTACGCAAATTGGTTGAAAATCGGCGCGAAGGGCTTCGCCGCGCTGGCGATCCTCGCGCTCGTCGCGCTCCTCTTTCAGAACTGCCTTCCCGCCTCGACCACCAAAGTCGTCGAAGTCGCGGCCATGGACGACGGCGGCGGCGGCAACGGCGGCGGTTATCAAGGCAAGATCTTCGTGCATGTGCTGGCTTCCGGAGCCTGCTCCGACGGCTCGAAGATCGAAGCCGCCATTTCCTACGAGGAAAGCGGAGCCTTCCTCATCCGCAACGAGTGTAAGGACCTGCTGGGCGGACGACCCATTCAAGTCACGCTTCAGCTGGTGGACGGCCAGCCTTCCATCATCTATGACGGCAAGGTCTTCGTTTTGGCCGACTCGGACTTGAAGACTCTCGGCAGGGATCCCGTGGCGATGGTCACGGAAAGCTCCGGCGACTTCTACTACGTCGACAGCCGCGCCATCGGTAAAATGACGGCGGACGGCGCGCCGATCTGGGCCAAGCAGCTTCCGAAAGACTACGTCGCCGCTTCGGCCCGCCTCACCGGCGACGGCAAGCTGCTTCTCGTCGGCAAGGAGACGAGCACGAAGCGCGCGTTCGCGGCGCTGTGGAGCTCGTCGGGACAAGCGCTGTGGGTCAAAACCTACGCCGTGGCCCCCGCCACCGTGAATACGGCGGAAAGCGTGCGCATCGACGAAGCCGGCCGCTTCGTCGTCGCGGGCTCCACGCGCGGCGAATCGGACGCTCACTCCTCGCCGTTCCTTCTGGTGCTGGACGATCAAGGCGAGCCGGTTTGGTGGCGCCGATACCCGGCACGCGCGAACGGAACCTCCGTTCGCCTGGCGATTTCCGATCAAGGCGAGATCTTCGCCAAGCTCGGCTCGGTTCTCAGTAAGATCTCCAGCGCGGGCCAGACCGCTTGGTCGCGTCGCTTCTCAAACGATCAGCCCTCTCAAGGCCAAAACAAGTACATCCAGGACATGGTTTCGGATAACGACGGCGGCGTCTGGGCGGGCGGAATGCTCACGGTCACTTCGCTAGCGGGCGTCAGCATTCATCTCGGCTATCTGGGTCGCTTCGACTCGAGTGGAACCCAAATCCACGGGAAGACCATCGTCTTCAATTCGCCGGCGAACGAGCAGGGCGTTCAATCACTCGCACTGGTCAGCGACCACACTCTACAGATGACGGCCACGTGGACGAGAGGACAGAACACCAAGTTCCGGCGCCACGCGTTCCTTAAGTATCGACCCGGCGACGCCGGCCCCACGGGGGTCTCTTACACGGGCAATCCGTCAAGCCGACCGCTGCTCGCCGTGAGGACCGCGAGTCAATCGCTGATCGCAGACAACGCCTTGGTTTTCAGCTTCAGCGGCGGAGCTACGACGTCTTGTCCGTTGGTCTACCTTTGTAGCCCGGCGAACGCCCTTTCAATGGCCGAAGACGACGCGCCGATCTTTAGCGAAAACCCGGAGCTCGGCGAGTCGATCGGCGGCCTGGTCTCAGGCGTGCCGCTCACCGACTTCGCGCCGATTGAAGTTGAAAACGCGCTTCAGTTCATCCGCTGAGCCCGCTAGCGAATCGGCGTCTTCTCTTTGCTCTTTTCGGTTTTGCGGGATTTGACGTGCGTGCTGCGAAGCACGTCGTCCTTCTCGTTCGAAGCGGGGCCTTTGTTCTCATCGCCGGCGAAAGCCTCGCGAAGATCGTCGCGGGGAATGCCCTTACCGTGCGACTGCTTGATCTGGTCTCGCGTCTGATAACCGCTTTGCGGCGAGTGGCCGCGTCCGCGCACGTTCGACATGAGTCATACCTCCCTGAAGGNNGAGAGAATACGCCGCGCCCCGGGCGGGGCGCTTCCAAGATATGTGAAGAAACGAATCGATTAATTTGAACTCGGCGCTCTAGTACGGCCTTTTGGCGTCCAGGAGCCCGATGACGTTGATCTCCCGCGAGAGCTTGTTCTGCAGATAACGCTCGCCCGAAACGACGCCTTCAGCGATG
>FRDC01003639.1_pt1 | contig 11939 bp, 11 predicted proteins | sample 1106171 | NCBI WGS metagenome assembly FRDC01 (sample SAMEA3930566, study PRJEB13176) | freshwater metagenome | biome: Drinking water system; feature: drinking water; material: water | place: Singapore | collected 2014-12-20
CCCTCTTCGCGCGGGTCCGCGCCAAGCTGGCCGGGCTGCGCCGCGAGCTCGGCTGGCGCGCGCTGCCCGTCGGGGCGCGCCTGGGCCTGCCCGGGGAAGGCAACCACTGCGGCGGCATCTTCCCGATGAAGGACGCGCCGGGCGCTCTCGACACCGACCGGACCGGACGGCCGGGCGGGCGCGGGCGCGTGCACCTGTGCGACGCCTCGATCCTGCCCTCCCTGCCCGCGGCGACCTTCACCTACGCGGTCATGGCCAACGCCTCGCGCGCGGCGACCGAAGCGCTGGAGGCGGCGTGAGGACCGTCGCGGTGACGGGAGCCGGCGGACTCATCGGCCGGGCGCTCGTCGCCAGCCTGCGGTCCTCGGGCCTGGCGACGCGCCGCCTCGTCCGCTCCCCCGAGGGACCCGACGACCGGCGCTTCGTCCTCGGCGAGACCGTCGCGCCGGGGACGCTCGAAGGTTGCGACGCGCTGATTCACGCCGCGCACGACTTCACGGCGCTGGGGCCCGCGGCGCGGCGCGCCAACGTGGAGGGCTCGCTGCGCCTCTTCGACTCCGCCCGCGAGGCCGGCTTGGACAACCTCGTCTTCGTCTCCTCGATCTCCGCCTTCGAGGGCTGCGCGTCCGAGTACGGCCGCGGCAAGCTGGCGGTCGAGGCGCGCGCGCGGGAGCGGGGCGCGGCGGTCGTCCGCCCCGGGCTCGTCTACGGCGGCGCCGGAGGCATGTTCTCCGCGCTCGCGCGGCTTTGCCGCCTGCCGCTGCTGCCCGTCTTCGACGGCGGCGGCCAGCCCCTGCACCTCGTCGGGCTCGACGAGGTCGCCCGCGACCTCGTCTACGCGCTTTCCTGGGACGCGGCGGCCCGGCGCGCCCCCGTCACCATGGCCCACCCCGCGCCCGTGCCCTTCCGCGACCTGCTGGCCTCCCTCGCGCGCGGCTCCGGCCGGACGCTCAGGACGGTCTCCCTCCCCTCCGGGCTCGCCCTGGCCCCCCTGCGCGCCCTCGAAGCGGCCGGCCTCCCCCTGCGCTTCCGCTCCGACAGCCTGATCTCCCTGCTCAACCCCAACCCCTCTCCGGACTGGTCGGTCCAGGAGCGCCTGGGGCTCTCCTACCGCCCTTTCCGTCTCTGAGGCGCCCCGACGGAAAATTGGTAGAATGACGGGGTCATGCTCGCCGCCTCGAACCTGCCCGACACCCCGGTGATGCGGCAGTACCAGGAGCTCAAGGCCTCCCACCCGCACGAGCTTCTTTTCTTCCGCCTGGGCGACTTCTACGAGCTCTTCGGCGAGGACGCGCGCGACGCCTCGGCCGTTCTCGGCCTGGTGCTCACGCAGCGCCAGGGCGTGCCGATGTGCGGCGTGCCCTTCCACTCGAGCCAGAACTACATCGCGCGGCTGCTCAAGGCCGGCCGCAAGATCGCCGTCGCCGAGCAGCTCGAGGAACCGGGCAAGGGCAAGAAGATCGTCGCGCGCGGCGTCGTGCGCGTGGTCACGCCCGGCACGGTCGTCGAGGACGAGCTGCTCGACCCCGCGGCCACCAATTTCCTCGTCGCCGTCGAGCACGACCTCGTCGGCTGGGGCGCCGCCTGCGTGGACGTCTCGACCGGCGAGTCCTGGGCGACCCAGGCGCTCAACGACCGCGAGAACCGCAAGCTCTTCGACTTGCTGGCGCGCGTGCGCCCCGCCGAGGTGCTCGCCTCCTCCGACGCGGCCTCCAAGCTCCACCTGCGCTCCGTTCTGCCCGCCAAAGCCTGCCTGACCTTGCGGGAGACCCCGCGCCACGCGCCCACCCTTCCCGGCTGGGCCGCGGGTTCGGTGTGGAAGAACCACCACCTGGCGCTGAAGGCCGCTCTCGCCGCGCGGCGCTACGTGGACGAGGCCAAGTTCCGCCTGCGCGAGCTGCCCGAGCCCGCCTACCGCGAATCGGGCGCGGTCATGCAGCTCGACGACACCGCGATCCGCACGCTCGAGCTGGTCGAATCCGCTTCGGGCGAGCGCCGCCATACGCTCTGGGGACTGCTCGACTCCTGCCGCACGCCGATGGGCAGCCGCAAGCTCAAGAGCTGGCTGCTCCACCCCTCGACCGACCTGCGCGAGATCGAGCAGCGCCAGAACTGCGTCGAGGACCTCGTCGACAAGCCCGACGCCCGTCAGGCGCTCGGCCGACTGCTGCAGGAGATCGCCGACCTCCCCCGCGTCACCTCCCGCCTCTCCACCCGCCAGGCCGGCCCGCGCGACCTGGGCGCCCTGCGCCGCTCGCTGGCGCGGCTGCCCGAGCTCGAGTCCTGGCTGGCCGCCGCGAGCTTCGCCTCCGGCCTCGAGTCGCTCGCCGACGACCTCCGCGCGGCCGCGCGCGCTGGAGCCCCTGGGCAAGCGCCTGGCCGCCGCCATCGTCGACGAGCCGCCCGCGCGCCTCTCCGACGGAGGCCTCATCCGCGCCGGCTACTCGGCCGAGCTCGACGGCCTGCGGCGCCTGAAGAACGACTCCGACCAGGTGCTGGCCGAGATGGAGGAGCGCGAGCGCAAGGCCACGGGCATCCCCAGCCTCAAGGCGGGCTACAACTCGGTGTTCGGCTACTACATCGAGATCACCAAGACCCACTCGGACAAGGTCCCCGCCCGCTTCGCGCGCAAGCAGACCCTCACCAACGCCGAGCGCTACATCACCCCCGAGCTCAAGGAGCTCGAGGCGAAGATCCTCTCGGCCGAGGACAAGACCTTGCGCCTGGAGGCCCGCATCTTCGAGGAGGTCCGCGAGGAGGCCGTCGAGCACCACCTGGCCCTCCTGCGCTGCGCGGAACTCCTCAGCGAGCTCGACGCCTTCCAGTCGCTGGCCGACGCCGCCGCGCGCCACGACTTCGTCAAACCCAAGATCGACCTCACCTACGACCTCGAGATCGTCGAGGGCCGCCACCCGGTGCTCTCGGCCCTGCTGCCCGCGGGCGCCTTCGTGCCCAACTCGCTGGTGCTGGGCGCGCGCGACCCGCAGATCGTCGTGCTCACCGGCCCGAACATGTCGGGCAAGTCCACCTACCTGCGCCAGAACGCGCTCATCGCCCTGATGGCGCAAGTCGGGTCCTTCGTGCCGGCGCGCTCGGCGCGCGTGGGCATCGTCGACAAGATCCTCACGCGCATCGGCGCGCAGGACGCGCTCGCCCAGGGCGACTCGACCTTCATGGTCGAGATGAAGGAGACCAGCCACATCCTGCGCCAGGCGACCGCGCGCAGCCTCGTCGTGCTCGACGAGGTCGGCCGCGGAACCTCCACCTTCGACGGCATCTCCATCGCCTGGGCCGTGCTCGAGCACCTCAACGCCTCCTACGCGGCCGACGGCTGGGAGAAGGACCAGACCAAGCCCCGCGGACCGCGCACCCTCTTCGCCACGCACTACTTCGAGCTCACCGAGCTCGCCCGCGCCCTGCCCGGCGTCGTCAACGCCAACGTCGAGGTCAAGGAGTGGAAGAACGCCGAGGGCCACACCGAGGTCGTCTTCCTGCACAAGATCGGCGAGGGCCCGGCCGACCGCTCCTACGGCATCCACGTCGCGGCCTTGGCCGGCCTGCCCGCCTCGCTCATCGCGCGCGCCGGGCAGATCCTCTCCTCCCTCGAGAACGAGTCGGCCTCCGGCCGCCTGGCCGGACGGACCGCGAAGGACGCGGCCCCCGCCCCCGCGCCGGAGCTTCCCCTCTTCGAGGAGAATCCCGTCCTCAAGACGCTCAAGCTCCTCAACCCCGAGACGATGACGCCGCTCGAGGCGCTGCAGGCGCTCAACTCCCTCAAGAAGCTGATCTGATGCCCATCATCCGGCAGCTGCCCGAAGAGGTGTTCTCGCGCATCGCCGCCGGCGAGGTGGTCGAGCGCCCGGCCTCGGTGCTCAAGGAGCTCCTCGAGAACGCGCTCGACGCCGGCGCCAAGCGGATCGATATCGAGGTCGCGGGCGGCGGCAAGGCCTCCCTGCGCGTCGTCGACGACGGCAAGGGCATGGACCCCGAGGACGCGCGCGCCTGCCTGGGCCGGCACGCCACCTCGAAGATCTCCGCCTTCGAGGACTTGGAGAAGCTCGCGACCTTCGGCTTCCGCGGCGAGGCGCTCTACGCCATCGCCGCCGTCTCCAAGCTTTCCATCGTCACCGCGCCCCGCGGCGCCAAGACCGGCTGGCGCGTCGAGTGCGCCGGCGGCAACTTCCGCGGCGAGGGCCCCGCGCCCGCCGTGGCGGGCACCACGATCCTCGTGCGCGAGCTGTTCTACAACACGCCCGCGCGGCTGGAGTTCCTCAAGTCCGACGGGGCGGAGCGGGCGAAGCTCGCCGCCGTCGTGGAGGAAGCCGCGCTGGCCAACCCCGGCGTGCGCTTCGTCTACAAGGCGGAAGGCCGCACCGTGCTCGACCTGCCCGCCGAGGACTCGGGCGACCTCTTCGCCGACTTCGACCTGCGCGCGGCGGCGGTGCTGGGCGACGACCTGGCCTCGGGCCTCTTGCCCGTGGACGCCGAGCGCCCGGGCTGGCGGCTGCGCATGCTCGTCTCCCCGGCGTCCAAGATGCCTTCCTCGCGCGCCTTCCAGTGGTTCTTCGTCAACAAGCGCCCGATCGCCTCGAAGACGCTCTCCACCGCGCTCTACAAGGGCTACGGCGAGAAGCCCTCGGGCCGCCACCCCGTGTGCGTGGCCATGCTCGAGATGGCGCCCGACGCCTTCGATCCCAACGTGCACCCCAACAAGCGCGAGGTGCGCTTCAAGGACGAGGGCGAGCTCTTCGGCACGATCTCCGGCCTCGTCGCCGCCGCGCTGGCCAAGGCCAAGGCCGCCGAGCCCATCACGCCCGAACCGGCTTCCGTCGTGGCCGACGCGCCCGCCGCCCCCGCGCCCGCCGGCGAGGAGCCGCCCGCGCATTACCTGGGCGGGCGCTCCCTGCTCCCGCAGGAGATCAAGCAGCTCAAGCTCGGCCCCGCGCTCGCGCTGGCCGCGCCCGAGGGCGCCCCCGCCTGGTACACGCCGCCTTACCGCTTCCTCGGCCAGATCGAGCGCAGCTACCTCCTCTTCGAGGCGGCCGGGGGACTGTTCATCCTCGACCAGCACGCCGCCGCCGAGCGCGTGCTTTTCGAGAAGTTCATGGGCGAGATCGAGGACGGCGGCGCCAAGAGCCAGCGGCTCATGCTGCCCGTGCCCGTGGACCTGCCCGCCTCGGCCGTGCGCATGGTGCTCGAGAAGGCCGACCGCCTGCGCGCGCTCGGCTTCGAGGTCGAGGCGCACGGCCGCAACGGCCTGCACCTCACGGCCGTGCCCGCGCTCTTCTATCAGGTCGAGGACACCAAGCGCCTCATCCACCGCGTGGTGGATTCCCTCTCCGACCCCGTGGACGAGGCCGCGCGCCTGCGCCACGACGCGATCGCCACGGTCGCCTGCAAGGCCGCGGTGAAGGCCCACGACCGCCTGGGCGAGGACGAGGCCTACAAACTGCTCGACGCGCTCAAGGACTGCAAGGACGGCTCGGCCTGCCCGCACGGGCGGCGCGCGATGCTGGCCCTCAACCGCGAGGAGCTGGCCCGCCGTTTCCAGCGCCCCGGCGCCGTCCCGCTCTAACTTAGCCCTTGCTGGAGTTAGGGGCAAAGGCTACACTTAGCCCGATGGCAGAGAAGATTGTTAAAACCTGCAAATCGTCCAACATAGGCGAAGCTTGGTGCGTCGTAAAAGGCACCCCCGGCCCCCGAGACCCCTTCGAACCCCAGCATTTACTTGTCAAAGGCAAGGACAAGTACGGCGATCTTCAACTTTCCAACACCTTATCCGTAGTAAAAGACGGTAGCTCTGTCGCTCCATTTTGGAGTGAACAGGTTAAGTGGAATAGTGGCAAGCACGTGTGTCGCTTTGGACATCGATTCTTAAGTGTCCATCGTCTCGTGAATGAAGTGGGCGATAAATATTCGAGTTTCGAGGCAGATGTAGAGCCCGCGGCAAGGGCGTGGCTCGAGATTTACCGAGCACCCAGCACTCCATCACCGACAGTGGCATCTGTCGCTTTCGGCTATAAGAATATTTTTGACTTCGCCCCGGATGTGGACCTGTTCGAATATTTTAATATTCGCTTCGGTATCAAAAGCCTGAGCGGCTTGACCCTGGTTGGAATTGATTTGAATTTTATTCTTTCCGATACAAAGGATTTTTTTCTACATGCGTGCATAAAGAACCGTCCCGCGGCACCTCACAGCAAAACAGTTCGGTTCGAAACGAAAATATTTGCCCGGAGAAACACTGCTAATCTGACGTTTGCCGAGACTGAGAAGATATTGGGCATCACAAAAGAGCTTAAGCACAAGGCACGCGAGTCATTTTTTGCCTTTGTGACAGACAAGACCAAGGACGAAATCCTTCAGGCTGAATATGCTTAAGACAAAAGATCTCAGCGTCACAACGCCTGCCGGATACAACAAGCAGCTTGGCGTCATCAAGGCTGCCAGCGTCGGTGTATTGCTGCCTTTCGTGTATGCCGCACAGACTCGCGACTCATTCGCATGCTCTTACGAATTAAACGAGGACTTCACTAACAATTTCTCCTTTGACTCTCTCTCGGATGTGCAACCTGAAAAAGCAACTCTTGATCGAAACGATGTTCAACTGCTCGCTACACATCGCTCAAAGTTGCTGGTAAAGAAGATTTCAACACCGGATTTGTTCACGCAAATCGATGCACAACAACTAACCGCCATCGACAGCTACCTCGATAGCGAGTTTCCGGTTCTGCTGAATGAGGATTTGCGCGCAGGCATTGCTGCCATTGATGTGCTGAATAAGCTCATCCAGACCAAGCCTCCAAAGTAGCGAGTCGCCATGGCCCGATTACGCATGACGGCGCCGCCGAAGAACTCTGCTCCATATGCTTTTTTTCGCCCCTGGCTTGAGGCAAATTTTAAAATTCGCTCCTGCGGCTACTGCCTTACTGGCGACACAGGACGCGAGATCGATCATTACGAGCCGTGGAAAAGCTTCCGTCCTAATCGCAAGAACGATCCCTCAAATCTCATTCTATCGTGTCAGAACTGCAACTCAGCCGGAGGGAAATGGGACTATCATCCCGATCATCTAACTCGGCGTTGTTACTCTGGCATCAGGTGTACACACCTGGTTTACGATGTGCGTAATGAGGACGTGGCCCTCCACTACCGCCTGGATGCGGATACGGGCAATCTAACTGCAGTAACCCCGCGTGATGATCGTTTTACATTTGTATGCGAACTGCTCAAGCTCAATCAACCCGTAAAATCAGAACTGCGAAAAAAGGTTCTCCAGTGCATAAATAATATGCCCGCCTATGAGGCAGCCGTGAATAGCGCCAATGAGACTGATCGGCCAGCGCTAAGGCAACTAGTTGAACTCGCACGCGACCTTATTAGGAAGCATGAACTCCTGGTCACTGTTTTAGAACTAGAGTCTTAGTTTATCGGCCCGTCGCGTTCGAAGGCGACGATGCGGTAGCGCACCAGCCGCAGGACGGAGAGCCACTTCAGGACGCGCGTGGGCCGCGACATCTTCCCCTCGGGCCCGCCCATCGCGCGGTTCTCGATGAGATCCAGCAGGACCTCGTAGGTGGGCAAAGTGTGGGCGGTGATGTCGCGGTCGAGCGCGACGCGCAGTCCCGCCGCCGCGGCCATCTCCTCGTAGGTCCCGTCCTTCCAGCCGTCGCCGCAGAAGCCGTAGCCCGCGGCGACTTCCCTTTCCAGCCAGCGCCCCACGGCCCCGCCGTGCCCGCGCGTGGAGAGCGGCACGAAATCCGACAGGGAGACGCGCCCGCCCCGGCGCAGGACGCGCGCCGCTTCCTTCAAGAACCGCAGCCGGGACGGGAAGTGGAAGATGCACTCGACCGCGAGGACCCGGTCGAAGGCCTCGTCGGGGAAAGGCATGGCGCAGGCGTCGCCTTCGACGAAATTCACGCCCTGGGCGTTCTCGCGCGCCAGCACGAGCTGGCGCGGGTCGATGTTGAGCCCGGTGAGCGCCATGCCGCGCCCGGAGAGTCCCGCCAGCGTGCCGCCGAAGCCGCAACCCGCGTCGAGCACGGCCTGCCCGTCGCGCAGGTCCGCGGCGGCCAGGACTTCCGCGTTGAGGCGCTCCATCGCGGCGGAGAATTCCGCGCGGTCGAGCGTCGCGCACGCGGGGTCCTCCCAGTAGCCCCAATGAACGAAGCGCCGGAAGACCCGCGCGGCGGGGTCCTCCGGCGCTCCGAGCAGAAGGTCGAAGTACGGAAGGTCGACCTTCAGGGTCTTACTTGCGGTCGATGACCGCGCCCGTCGGGATCACGAAGACGTTCTTGACGATCTCGCGGCCGCCGTAGCGCCAGTCCTGGATCTTGGCCTTGTCGACGCCGACGCCGCGGTAGTACACGCGGTGGTGTCCCCAGACGCCGAGCTGAGCGGAATTGGTCAGGCCGTTGTTGCCGTTGCGAGTCACGAGCGTGAGGTAGGTCGCGCCGTCCTGGCCGCCGAGCGAGGTCGTGGCGACGACGCCGATCGAGCCGTCCTCGCTGACGAAGAACCGCGTCTCCTGGCCGCGCTCCTCGTCGGCGAAGCAGTTCTTGTAGGAGAGCGTCGCGGTCCGGGGCGAGCTGTCGGGAATGGTGTAGTCGGTGAGCCAGAGCGCGAAGGAGATCTTCTCCCATTCGCGGGTCATCTCATTTTCGGCGCAGGCGACGGGCTGGGCGGACGCGGGAACGGCGAGAAGGGCGGCGAGAAGGGTCGAAACGATCATCGGCGAGGTACCTCCGGGCCCCGGGGAGGGGCCGCGAAAATATGATACCACGCCCCGGCTAATCCTTGACGCCGGACTTCCTGTCGAGCCAGATCCCCAGCAGTTGGTGCGTGCGCTTGGCCACGGCGAGCTGGGCCTCGTACTCCTCGAGGAAGCGCACGAAGGCCGCGTTCTCGGCCGCGGTGTGCGTGCCGCCCTTGGTGTAGGCTCGGTAGTAGGCCTGTCCGGCCTCGAAGTACTCGACGACCATCACGAGGTCGCGCGCCACCTCGCCGGCCGAATCGAGCGTGTCCTTCGCGCGCCGGGGAGGCTCCGGCGGGAAGAGCCCCGCGGGCTTGGGCGCGGGGGCCGGAGCGGCGGGCTCGAGCACCACGGTCGTGGTCGCCACCGCGGGGACTTCGGCCGGGGCGCCGGTGGAGACGAGCACCGTGTTGGGCACGACGCGGTCGCCGGGCATGCCGGGCAGGGGCGGGAGGTCCGCGGCGGACGCCGCGGCGGCGAGAAAAAGGGCGTGGAGGATCATGCGCCGATGCTAGCAATTTTGGGTCTTGACACTCGGAGAACCGGGGCTATACTGGGGTCAGCACCCGCCCCGATCCCGGTGTGAGACGCAGCCGAAGCCGCAGCGCCGGGGTGAGGCAGACAGCCGAACCGGCGGTCGGGTCGCCGACAAGCCGTGAAGCCGCAACTGGGCGCGTCGTCGCGGGAGTGTCCGCCGAGACGCGAGGTCGCGCCCGGCGTTACGGGTTCGGGGCGGGTCCTGTTGGAGCGCCGAGGCGGTCCCTCTTAGTGGACGCCTGCCTAGGCGCTCCCTATTTTCTATCCTCCCCCCATGGCCGAACATCCCTGCCTCTCGCCCTGGAAGGGCGCGCTGATCGCGCCGCTCGTCGTCTTCCCACTGGAGTGCGCGGCGCGCCTGCCCCCCAATCCCGAGGCCTTGGCCGTCACCTTCGCGGCCCTGGCCGTGGCGGGGTTCTGCTGGACCTGGGTGCTGGGCAAGATCCCGGGCCTCGTGCCCGCCGACACGGCGCTTTACGGCCTGTTCCTCGGGCTGTGCGTGTCCGTGCCGGGCGCGGCCTCGGAGGCGGTCTGGTGGAAGCTCGACGCTCTGCTCGTCGCCGAACGCGTCGTTCCCGCCGCGCTGGGCTGGCCCCTGGCCAGCCTCGCGATCGCGCGCTGGGGCCGGGCCGCGGCCTGCGCCCTTCCCCCGCGCTGACGCCCTAGGACCATTGCCGGGCCCCGCCTGGGACCAAGGCTCCGCGCGCCGCCGCGCCCCCCTTCCCTACACTGTGGGCATGATCTTTTCCTTCATAGCCCTCTCCGCTCTCCTTTGCGCCGCGCCCGCGCGGGCCGCCGCCGTGACGCGCCACCAGCTCGACAACGGGCTCGTCGTCGTCCTCCAGGAGGACCACGCCGTCCCCCTCGTCGCGGTGAACACCTGGTACAAGGTCGGCTCCCGCGACGAGGTCGCCGGCCGCACCGGCTTCGCCCACCTCTTCGAGCACTTCATGTTCGAGGGTTCCGAGCACGCGCCCCAGGGCCAGTACGACGCCCACATCAACGGCCGCGGCGGCGTCAACAACGCCACGACCTCCTTCGACCGCACGAACTACTGGGCCGTCGTGCCCTCGGAGAACCTCGAGGAGGTCCTGCGCCTGGAGTCGGACCGCATGGGCTTCCTGCGCGGCTCGATCAACCCCGACGCCCTGCTCAAGCAGCAGAAGATCGTCTCCAACGAGCTGCGCCAGGGCGCCAACCAGCCCTACGGCGCCGCCTTCGAGGAGCTGTGCGCGCTGACCTGGCCCGCCGGCCACGGCTATTCCTGGACCCCCGGCGGACGGGTGGACCACGTGCAGGCCGCGACGGTGGACGAGGCCCGCGCGTTCCACGAACGCTACTACACCCCCGACAACGCCGTTCTCGTGATCAGCGGCGACCACGACTCCGCCGCGACCCTCGAGCTGGTCAAGAAGTGGTACGGCGCCATCCCCCGCGGCGCCGGGGTCCCGCGCCGGCCGCAGTCCTCGCCGGAGCGCCTGGGCGCGCGCCGTGAGAAGACGATCGTCGACCCGAAGGCGCAGCTCCCGCTGATGCTCATGGCCTTCCCCGTGCCTCCGCCCGGCTCGGCCGACTCGCGCGAGCTGGCGGCCGCGGCGTCCGTGCTCACCACCCGCCTGGGCAAGAATCTCCAGCGCCGGCGGCGGATGACGCTGTCGGCCTCGGCGAGCCTGCTCGGCACGCACGCCCGAGACCTCCTCCTCATCGAGGCCATGCCCGCCCCCGGCGTGGATCTCGCCGACCTCGAGGCCGCGATCATGGCCGAGATCGCGGCGCTGGCGTCGTCCGGGATCGAGCCCGGGGAGCTGGCCCGCGTGAAGGCGGGCCTGGCCACGGCCCGCATCGACGCCCTCCAGGAGCTGCAGGGCCTGGCCGAAACCCTCGCCGAGAACGAGGCCGAGCGCGGCGACGCGCTGGCCTTCGACGCCGACATCAAGGCGCTGGAGGCGATGGACGCCGCCGCGCCCTCCGCGGCCGCGGCCCGCTGGCTCGCCGCCGACAACCTCGCCGTGCTTCGCATCCTGCCCGCCGCCGGAGCCTCCCGATGAACCGCCTCGCTCTCGCCGTCCTGCTCGCCGCTCCCGTCGCCCGCGCCGCGGAGGCGCCTCCAGTTCCCCCGCTCGACCGCCGCGCCGTGATCGCGCCCGGCGCGCCGCGGCCGTTCGCCGTCGCGCCGGTCTCGCGCGAGGAGCTCCTCAACGGCATGAAGCTCGCCGCGGTCCACTCCACGCGCCATCTCGTCGTCGCCATCGAGCTCGCCCTGCCCTACGGCGGCTCGGCCCACGATCCCGCCGGCCGCGAGGGCCTGGCCTCGCTCGTCTCCTCCCTGCTCACCGAGGGCGCGGGCGGCCGCGACGCGGACGCCTTCCAGGACGCGGTCCAGGATCTCGGCGCGCGCGTGTCGGTTTCCGCGAGCGCGGACGCGCTGATCGTGAAGCTCTTCGCGCGCAAGGAGAACGCCGACGCGGCGCTGGGCCTCGTCGCCGACCTCGTGCGCCGCCCCGCCCTGCCCGAGCCCTCGCTCGACCGCCTGCGCGAGGAGGCCCTCGCCGGCCTCCAGGCGCAGAAGGGCGACCCGGGCGCCCTGGCCGAGAAGCGCCTGGCCGCGACGCTGCACGCCGGCCACCCCTACGGACGCTCCGAGACCCCG
>FRDC01000619.1_pt2 | contig 11921 bp, 22 predicted proteins | sample 1106171 | NCBI WGS metagenome assembly FRDC01 (sample SAMEA3930566, study PRJEB13176) | freshwater metagenome | biome: Drinking water system; feature: drinking water; material: water | place: Singapore | collected 2014-12-20
GCGCGTCGCTCCGCCGGCGACCCTTCCCATCGGAGCGGCGGCATGACCAAGCACCGCGCCCCGCTCTCCTATGATCGCGCCATCGCGCGGATCGCCGCGCTGATCGGCTATGACGAAATGGCGCGCGTTACCGGCCGCGCCGTCCGCACGGTGCCCAACTGGGGCGATCCCGACACGGGGGAATCCTGCCCGATCGCCTGCGCCGAGGCGCTCGATCTCGCTTTCGTCTCCGCCGGCGGCGATGGCCGGCCCATGGCCGAGACGCTGCTGCGCCGGCTCGATCTCGCCGCCCAGGATCGCTTCGCCGATCGCGCCGCGCTCGGTCGCTCCACGCAAACGCTCGCCAAGGAAATGGGCGAAGCGTTGGCCGCGTCGATCGCCGCTGCCCGCGAGAGCGCCACCCCGTGCGACCTGACAGCTGCAGCGCGTGAGATCGAGGAGGCGATCGAGTCGGGCAACACCGTCCTCGTCCAGATCAACGCGCTGCGCACGGGCGGGGGAAGCTGATCATGCTGGGGGGAGCGACATGATGAGCGCGCCGATCAAGCCGAAACGGTCCCGCCCGCCCCAGGGCAACCGGGTGAAGCGCATGGGGCTCCCCTGCCCGCATTGCGGCGGGCAGCTCAGCACGCGCAGCTCGACCCTGATCGCGCCCACGTACCGCGATCTTTACCTCCAGTGCCTCAACCCACTCTGCTCCGCGAGCTTCACCGGCCAGCTGATCATCGTCGGTCAGATCTCGCCCAGCGCGGTGCCCAATCCCGACGTCCAGCTGCGCAGCGTCCCGCCGCGCCGGCCCGCCGCCTTTGAACGCACCGATCCGGGCACCGGCCCGCCGCCCCCGGCGAACGATCCGCAGCCGCTGATCCGCCAGGCCTAGCCGGCACCCCCGGCACCATCACCGCCCACCCGCCGCGCCTCCAAAGCGGCGGGGTGGCCCTTTGTTGCCCGCGAAGGACCAATCTTGCCGTTCGACGACGATCTCCAACGCCAGCTGCTCGCGCGCCTTGAGACCGATTTTGGCCTGAAGGCGAAGGACGGAAAATGGCTGCGCGGCGGCAAGTGCCCGAAGTGCGGTAAGAAGGAACTCTATTGCGCGGCCGAGGCCCCCAAGGTGCTGCTGTGCGGGCGTAAGGACAAATGCGCGCACGAGGAAGCGGTCAAGGATCGCTACTCCGATCTGTTCGAGAACTGGTCGCAGCGCACCAAGGATGATCCCAGCCCCACCGCCGCCGCCGATGCCTATCTCCGCAATGTCCGCGGGTTCGATCTGCTCCAGATCCGGGGCGCCTATGCCCAGGAATATTACCACGACAAGAAGCTGAACATCGGCAGCGCCACCGTGCGCTTCCCCTTGCCGAACGGCAGCTGGTGGGAACGGCTGATCGACCAGCCCGGCCGGTTTGGCAAGAAAGCGAACTTCGCCCGCGGCGCCGGCTATGGCGGCCATGTCTGGCAGCCGCCGGGCACCAGCATGGCGGACTACGCCGCCGCCGACGAGATCTGGCTGGTCGAGGGCATCTTCGACACCATCGCGCTCGAGCAGGGCGATTTCCGCGCCGCGCGCGACCCCGATCATCCCATCCACAAGGCAAGCGTGAGCGAGGATGGCGACGAGCTTCCCGCCGCGCCGGTCGAGCAGCTGCGCGGCGCGTCGCTGATGAGCTGCTACAACTGGCCCGAGCATTTCCTGCGCGACCTGCGCATGGCGATCGCCTCCGGCCCCACGCCGACCAAGTCACCGCTGATCGTCTTCGCGCTCGATCTCGGCGCCGCCGGCACCGAATATACCCGCAAGTTCGTCAAGCGCGCGCGCGCCGAGGGCTGGCGCGCCGCCGCCGCCCAGGTGCGGTTCGAGGACGAGGCCGGCCACAAGCTCGATTGGAACGATCTGTTCCTGCGCGGCCGCCTCGGCCACGAGGCGCGCCGCCAGTTCCGTTGGGCGGGCGACGTGCTGGTCGCCGCCGACGAGCGCGAAAAGGCCTATCTGATCTGGCGCGAGAAGAAATGGGGCAGCTTCCCCTTCACCTTCGAGGGGCGGACCTATTGGGCGTCGCTCTCCGAGGAAGCGGTGCAGGCGCGCATCGCCGACGGGTTCGTCGATCCCGCGCTGTCGGTCGCGGACTATCCCGTGAAGCACGAGGCCGCCGCGCGCGAGGTGATCGGCGTCTCGATGATCGCCAACTGCACCTTCCGCGCGCTGTTCTTCGAGCGCAACGAGGTCACCGACACCAGCGCCTATTGGCTGAAGATCGATCGCCCCGGCGATCATGCCACGGTCAAGGCACCCTTCCCGGGATCGACGCTCGCCGGTTCGGGCGACTTCAAGAAGCGGATGATGAGCGTCTGCTCGGGGGCGATGTGGACGGGCGACCAATATCAGCTCGATCGCATCAACCAGCGCCAGCTGCCGGTGCGCGACGTAACGGGAATCGAGTTCACCGGCTATTGCCGCGAGCACCAGGTCTATGTGTTCGGCGAGATCGCGGTCGCCAAGGGCCGCGTCTACCGCCTCAACGACGACGGCTATTTCGACATCGGCAAGTCGGCGATCAAGCTGCGCTCCAGCGAGCGCGTGCTCGACGCGATCGCCTATGATCCCGACAAGCTCGACCAGAGCTGGCTCCCCGATTTCTGGACGGCCTGGGGCGCCAAGGGGTTGGTGCTGCTCGCCTATATGGGCGTGGGCGCGCTGCTCGCCGAACAGATCCGCGCGGCGCATAAGTCGCTCGGTTTCCTCGAGGTCACCGGCATCGCCGGCTCGGGCAAATCGACCGCGACCGAGTTCATGTGGAAGCTGCTCGGCCGCGAATTCTACGAAGGGTTCGATCCCGCCAAGGCAACCCAGGCGGGCGTCGCGCGCGAGCTGGCGAAGGTCGCCAACCTGCCCGTCGTGTTCATCGAGGGCGACCGCAAGGAAGACCTGCCGCACGCCAAGCGGTTCGATTGGGAAGAGACCAAGACGGTCTACAACGGCCGCCCGACCCGCACCCGGGGCGTGAAAAGCGACGGACTGGAAACCTACAGCCCGCCCTTCCGCGGCGCCTTCATGATCGTCCAGAACGAGCCCGTCGTGGCCTCGCCGGCGGTGCTCGAGCGCATCATGGCGGTGAATTTCACCAAGGATGGCTGGACGCCGGCCACCAAGTCGGCGGCGCGCAAGCTGGAGGCGTGGCCAATCGAGCAGCTCTCCGGTTACCTGATCCATGCCGCCCGCCGTGAGGAAGCCTTGCTCGCGCGGGTGCTCGAAGAGTTTCCGCGCGCCGAGCACCGGCTGATGCTTGAGGAAGAGGTGCGCAACCAGCGCCTCGCCAAGACGCACGCCCAGCTGATGGCGATGGTCGCGGCGCTTCAGATCGTGCTGCCGACCCTTCCCGATAGATGCGTCGAGGAGACGATCGCCTTCGTCCAGGAGATGTGCATCGCCCGCCATGCGATGGTCGCGACCGATCACCCGCATGTCGAGCGGTTCTGGGAGGTGTTCGAGAGCCTGGAGGCAAGCTCGTCAACCGATCATCCGATCAACCACAGCCGCGATCCGGCCAATGTGATCGCCATCAACCTGATCGAGTTCGAGGAACGCTGCGCGAGCCGCCGGCTCGAACTGCCCCGCGCGGCCGAGCTGCGCAAGGCGCTCAAGACCAGCAAGCGCAACAAGTTCGTCAAGGCCGGCCCGGTGAATTCGATCACCAACAAGACCGTCCACTGCTGGGTCTTCGACCGGGGCGGGAGCCCCTATTCTGGAGGATTTCTATGACACCGGGAGAATATCTCCGCCAGCGGCGCGAAGCCGCGGGCCTTAGCCGCGCGGACGTGGCGGCGCGATTCCACACCGAGCCCCGCTGGTCGGAGCTGGAGCGCGCCGATTGGCTCGCGCGGATCGAGGAGGACGTCGAGCCCGTCACGCTGCGCGTCGCCGCGCTGCTGATCGAGATGTTCCCGGTCAACCCCGCCACCCTTGCCGAGCTCAGCACCGTTTCGGTGAGCCAGCGCCGGCGGGCACCCTTCGACGTTCCGCCCGCGATCGCCGCCGCGTGCATCGCCGCCCTGCCGCCCCGCCGCACCGCCGATGTGATCGACCTGGCGGCGGCACGGGCACGCGCGCCGGAAGGACCGGCGGCATGAGTTACCCCATCGGAGAGTCCACCGGCCGCGCGCAGCGGCGGCCGCAAGGGGCGGGCAGCGCGCAAGCGTCAACGCGGGTCCGGTGGGGTGCGAACGTGGATCCCGCGATGCCCGCCAAGGCTGCCTCCGGCCGGTGGTTCGCCCGCCGGCCGGAGCACCGACTCCACCCGCAATATTGCCGCTGCCCGCGCTGCCGTGCGCCGCTCACGGGGCACCAGATCGGGATGCGGATGCTGGCCGGCATCGCCTGCGCTCTCGCCCTCATCACCGCCTTCAGCGCGCTCACCGGCGCGCCGGGGATCACCGTCATCTTTGGCAACTGAAAGGACCGATCATGGCCGACCATGAGAATATCGCCTGCGACGAGTTCCGCCTGCTGATCGAGCGCGCCGAGCGGCTCGAGGAAGAGAAGCGCGGCGTCCTCGACGACATCAAGGACTTTTGGAGCGAGGTGAAGTCGCGGGGATACGACACCAAGGGCATGCGCAAGGTGTTGGCTATCCGCCGCAAGCGCCGCGAGGAATGGCAGGAAGAAGAGGCGATCGTCGAGACGTATCTCGCGGCGCTGGGCACGAAGTGATGGCCGGCCCCGTCCCCTGCCTCGGCTATCCCACCCGCACCGCGGCGATCGCCGCCTTGCGGGAGAAGGGGCTGCCGACAGCGAAGATCGCCGCCCGCGTCGGTATCCCGGTGAAGACCGTCTCGGCGCTCGAATGCTCGGCCAGCCGGCCGCTGCGCAAGGCCCCGGATGCGCGCGCGCTCGCCGAGCATCCGGGGCGCGACGGCGTGCTGATCCTGCCGCGCACCCTGGCCGACGATCTCCGCTACGCCGCCCGCCGCCGCGAAATGAGCGTCGGGCGCCTCGCGATTGAACTGCTCGAGCACATCGCCCGCGACCAGCTGTTCGACGCCATCCTCGACGATGGAGCAAGCCAATGAGCCTTGCCTGCCACACCGACAATTGCACGGGGAAGCGCCGCCGATTCCAGGTGGTGTGCGACGATTGCTTCAGCCGCCTGCCGCGCGCGATCACCCTCGGCCTGCGCGCCGCCAAGCTGGAAAAGCGCCGCGCCGACTTCAACCGCCTGCGCCGCGAGGCGGGGGCCTTCCTGGCCGGCAACGCGCGCCCCGAGCCCCGCGTCAACCCGCGTACGGCCTACGCCAACACCGCGCGCCTGCTGGGAGAGGAGGCGTGAAGCGCCGCCACGGCACCCTCGCGGAGATCCGCGCCAACATCACGCGGCTCGAGGCGCTCCGCCCGCTCGACCACGAGCAGGCCACCGAGCTGCGCCGCCTCAAGTGGGCCGAAGCGTGCCGCAAGTTCCAGCTCCGCGCCCGCGTCAAAACCTACCGCGCCAAGGCTGCCGCCGCCAAGGCCGAACTCAACGGAAGGACCATCGCATGATCGTGGACGTCGATAACCTCTCGTTGTCCGAGCAAGAGTGCTTGGACTTTCTATCCTCGGCGGGCCGCAACTGGCCCGTTCGATGGAGCCTGTCTCCAGATCTGTTCGACGACATGGCGTTCGCGCTTCGAGATTTCGCCAAGCGCAAGGTGAAGGAAGCTGCCGAGCAGAACGCGCCCGCCTTGCCCCTTGAGCAGATCGCGACCGACGCGCTGCTCGCAGAGCTGAAGCGCCGCGCATGGTTGACGGCGCAACACGAGCTCGAACTTGGCGACGCGATCGCCCGCGCCGAGATGGCCGAGGCGAAACTCGCGCAAGCGATGGCCGCGCTCACGGGGGCGGCACATGGTTGAGCTGGAGCCCCAACGCGCCGCGCTGATCGCGATCATCCAGGCCACCGATGCCAACGCATCGCTGATCCGCTTCCACCTCGAAGGCCCGTTCAACGATCACGCGCCGTTCGAGGGGGAAGTGGTGGCCCGCTTCGCCGAGGCGACGCTGCGCGCGATCGAGATCGAGCTGGGCGCCAACCGCGTGCTCGACACCGACGAGCAGGAAGCCCTCGGCCAGCTCGGCGAGGCATGCGCCAAGTTCATCGAGGGGTGGGTCGGATGACGCGGTGGCTACCCCAAATCCGCCTGTCCGCTTGGACCGGCTGCGAGGACGTAGGCACCTTCGAGGGCCTGTGTCTCGAGGTCATCTGGCTCGGCAGGCTGGTTTCCATTGCCGTCGCCAACCGGGAGACCCCCAATGGCTGAAACCACCGCCATCAGCTGGGCCGACGCGACCTTCAACCCTTGGGAGGGGTGCACCCGGATCAGCGCCGCCTGCGACAATTGCTATGCCGCCGATCGCGCGCATCGCTTTGGCAACGACCACCTCTGGGCGGGCGAGCTGCGCCGCACCTCCGCCGCCTATTGGAAGCAACCGCTCAAATGGAACCGCGAGGCGGCGGCCGAGGGCAAGCCCCGCCGCGTCTTCTGCGCGAGCCTGGCCGATGTGTTCGATAATCAGGCTCCGCAAGCGTGGCGCGACGATCTGTGGGCGCTGATCGAGGCGACGCCCTGGCTCACCTGGATGCTGCTCACCAAGCGCCCCCAGAAGATCGTCGGCATGGTGCCGTCGGCCTGGCTGATCGAGCCGCCGCACAACGTCTGGTACGGCGCGACGATCGAGAACCGCGACGCGCTCCGCCAGCGGTTGCACCACCTGCGCGAGGTGCCGGCCGCGCTCCGCTTCATCTCGGCCGAGCCGCTGCTCGAGTCGATCGCGGGCGAGGAGCTCCAGAACGCGCTCGACCATCCCCATCTCGCCTGCCTCGGTTTTGTCGGCCTTGTCATCGCCGGCGGGGAGAGTGGCCCGAAGGCACGCCCCAGCCACCCCGATTGGTTCCGGGGACTGCTCAATCTGTGCGCGTCCGAGGGCGCGGTGTTCCACTTCAAGCAATGGGGCGAATGGGTTCCTTTATCGAGTCAGGACGGCTTTTGGCCGCATGATAAAGCCAGCGCTGGTCGATTGTTGCCGACCGGCGAACGACATCCGCGCGGAAGATTAATAATGCAGCGCGTTGGTACTGCGCGCGCCGGCCGGACTCTCGACGGCGTGATCCACGACGCGATGCCCGCCTGCCACGTCCCGGAGCTGGCTCTGTGACCCGCGCCCTCGGCAACCCCTGCCCGGTCGCGGGCTGCACCCGCCACGCCAAGCCGCACCAGCTGATGTGCTGGCCGCATTGGCTCCGCGTCCCCAAGGCGCTCAACCGCGCGGTGTTCGACACCTTCGCCAACCTGCGCCGCGACCCCGACGCATATCGCCAGGCCCGCGCGGCCGCGATCGCCGCCGTCGAGGCGAAGGAAGCCGAGGAGGCCCGCCATGGCCTGTAGCAACCCGGCTATCGCGACGCTGGCGTGGATCCTCGGCGCCTGGTGGCACTTCCTGGGCACCATCTCCCTCGCCCTGTTTCTCGCCGAGGCGATCTTCATCGCGCGGAGGAGGGATCGATGAGCATCCCCCTGCCCAAGATCGGCGAGTGGTTCACCTATCGCCCGAACCGAGGCCGATCGGTCCGCGTCAAATGCGTCGGCTTTCGCGGGCAGACCCTCGGCAAGAAAGGCTGGATCGAAACCGTCGGCGAAGACGGCTTCCACCGCTCGGTCGCCCCCGCCCTCTACACCCCTGACAATGGAGCAGTTTCATGACCACCGAAGCACCCGAAGCCCCGGCGGCGCTGCCCGCCGGCGATTACGCGATCGTCGAAATCCTCGGCCACCGGACGATGGTAGGCCGCGTCTCCGAGGTCGAGCGGTTCGGTACCAAGCTGCTCGCGATCGAGCTGCTGTTCGAGGGCAAGCTATTGCCCGAGGTGCTGGTCGGCGGATCGAGCATCTACCAGTTCACGCCCTGCACCGCCGAGGTCGCCGCCAAGCGCACGCCGACCCGGGCCTATCAGCTGCCCCCATCGGTCGCCGCGACCCTGCCGCCGGCCGCCCTGCCCGCGCCGGCGGCGGAAGAGGAAGCGCTGCCCTGGGACATCAGCGACGATGACGAGGAGGTGCAATTCTGATGACCAAGCCCGTCGAAAAGATCACGATCGGTAGTCGCCAGTATTCCAAGTTCATCCGCTATCCCAAGCAAGTGCGCGACGGCACCGTTCGTTGCATTTGCTGCGGGCAGATCGACGAGCCAGGATATCATGACGACAGCTTGTGCCGTCCGTTCCGCGAAGCGGCGTACGCTGGTGCGTCGGCATGACCGCCGAGCTCCCCCGTCTCGCCGGCGCCGGCGATCGCCACCCTTGGGATTGGTACGTCGAACAGCCCTGGGTCACCCACCGGCTGATCGACGTGCTCCCGCTCGAGCGCGACGTGCAATATCTCGATCCGGCCTGTGGCGGGTGCAACATCCCGCTGGCGCTCACCGATCGCGGCTTCCGCGCGCTCGGCACCGATCGCGAGTGGCGCAGCGATAGCCCGCTGTTCTTCGCCGAGCATGATTGGCTCGGCCCGCAGGCGCTGCTGATCGAGCAGCTGCGCCCGCTCTCGATCGTGATGAACCCGCCCTTCAGCTATCAGGACGGGCGGCTCGTGCGCGGCCTAGCCGAGGCTTTCGTGCGCAAGGCGCTGGCGATCGCGACCCACAAGGTGTGCGCCCTGCTCCCGCTCAAATGGATGGCGAGCCAACAGCGCTGCACCCTGTTCCGCGAGTTCCCGCCGGCGATCTACGTCCTCGCCGAACGCCCCTCGATGCCCCCGGGAGACAGGATCGCGGCGATGGGCGACCGGGCCTGGGCTCACGGCAAGGTCGATTATGCCTGGTTTGTCTGGGATCAACACGCCCCGGCCCGTGACTTCGCCCGCACCTACTGGATCCCCCCGCGCGACCGCGCCCAGCTGGCGGAGGCGGCGTGATGTTCCAAGGCCTCTTTATAGACGGCTTCGCCGGCGGCGGCGGCGCTTCGACCGGGATCGAGCAGGCGATCGGCCGCAGCGTCGACATCGCCATCAACCACTCGCCCACGGCGATCGCGATCCATCGGGCAAACCACCCCGGCACCGAGCATCACTGCACGGACATCCGGATGCCGTTCCTGCCCAGGCAAACCACGCGCGGCCGATATGTCGCCGGCGCGTGGTTCAGCCCGGACTGCAAGGAGTTCAGCAAGGCCAAGGGCGGCCCAGTTAAGGACCGGTCGATTCGCGCACTGTGCTGGGAAGTGGTCGCGTGGCTGAAGGACACTCGGCCCACGGTCGGTTACCTCGAGAATGTCGAGGAGTTCGAATATGCGGCACCGCTCGACGACTCCGGCAACCCGATCAAGGGCGCCGAGGGCCGCGAGTTCAAGCGCTTCGTCCGCGCGCTTGCGCGGGTGGCGGCGCGGGCGCATCAGGGGGGCGCACCTGGCCGGGAGCACCACAATGACACGCGTGGCGATTTACGCCCGATTTTCGACGGACAAGCAAAACGAGCGCAGCGCTGAAGATCAGGCGGCGCTCTGCCGCGCCCACGCCGCCGCCCAGGGCTGGGAAGTGGTGGAGGCGTTCGCCGATCTCGCCATCTCCGGCGCCACCCGCAACCGGCCGGGCCTGAACGCGCTGCTCGAGCGAGCGAGCGAGTTCGACGTGGTGCTCGCCGAGTCGATCGACCGAATCAGCCGAGACCAGGAGGATATCGCCGCCATCTTCAAGCGGCTGCGCTTCGCCGGCGCGCGGCTGATCACCCTGTCGGAGGGCGACGTTTCCGAACTGCACATCGGCCTCGGCGGCACGATCGCCGCCGTCCAGCTCCGCCAGATCGCCGAGAAGACGCGGCGCGGCCAACTCGGCCGGGTAGCGCAGGGACGCATCCCCGGCGGGCTCTCCTATGGCTATGCGCTGGTGCCGGGGTTCGACGCGCGCGGCCAGCCCGATCGCGGCCGGCGCACGATCGTCGAGGCGGAGGCGGCGGTGGTGCGCCGGATCTTCGCCGAGTTCCTGAACGGGCGCAGCGCGCGGCAGATCGCGCAGGGCTTGAACGCCGAAGGCGTGCCGGCGCCGAACGGGCGAAAATGGGGGGCGAGCACGATCACCGGCAATGTTCGCCGCGGCACCGGGATCCTGAACAACGCACTCTATGACGGGCGGATCGTCTATAACCGCCAGCGGTTCGACAAGCACCCGGAGAGCCGCCGGCGCGTCGCCCGCCTCAACCCGCGCGAGGAATGGACCGAGGTCGCGGCGCCCGAACTGCGCATCGTCGACGCGGCCGACTTCGCCGGGGTGCAGGCGCGGTTCGCCGAGCTGCAGTCGGTGCCCCTTGCCCAGCAGCGCCGGCCCAAGCGGCTGCTTTCGGGGCTGGTGACGTGCGGGGTGTGCGGCGGCAGTTACATCGTGATCAACGTGCGGCAATGGGGCTGCGGCAACCACCGCGCTGGTAAAGGGTGCGCGAATAACCGCGTGATCTCGACGGCCGAGCTTGATCGCCGCGTGCTCGGTGCGCTGGCCGAGCGGATGCTCGCGCCGGCGATCGTCGAAGCGTGGCTCGCCGAGCTGCGCGCCGAGCTGGAGCGCGATCGCCGCGCCAGGCTGCGCGACCGGGGACGATTGGAGCGCAATCACGCGCGCGCCGCCGCGAAGGTGGAGCGGCTGCTCGATGCGATCGCTGATGGACTAGGGGCGCTGGCTGATCTCAAGCCTAGATTGCTCGAGGCGATCGCCGAACGCGACAGCTTCGCTGCCCAGCTCGCGGAGGATCAAGCGGAAGCGGAGATCGCGGTACATCCGGGAATCGTCGAAGTCTTCCGACGCCAGCTGGCCGATCTGGAGGGATCGATGGTCGACGACGCGACGGGCGAGGCCAGGGCAGCGATCCGAGCGATGATAGAGAACGTGCGCTATGCCGCGCACCGAAGGGCCAGGCCTGGACTTGACCCTCACCGGACGCCTTGCGGCCATCCTCCAAACGGCAACCACCGGCCATGCCGAGGGCAAAGCCGGTGGATTGACAACGGTGGTTGCGGGGGCTCGCTTCACTCGTCGTCATAGCCTGGCCGTCGTCGCAGCCTAAACTTCTCCGCTCCTAAGCTTGATCGACGCTAGGCGGGCTTCTAAGCGCGCCCACATTTCCCCATATGCGGGGCCGGTCGGGGATGACATAACCTCCATAACATGCGCGCTAAAACAATGACTTATGACATAACCAAAAACATAATCTCTTCATAACCTGATTATGTGCTCTAACCCTAACCCAGCCCAGAGAAAAAACATCGTCGTTTCAATGTGATAATGAAATCCGAGATAAAAGGTTATGTCCGATAATGCCTAAAACATAACCTACAAAGGCCATGTAATTCAGTGGGTTAGAAATAAATTTGGCGGTGAGGTTATGGATGTTATGCCTTTCCCGACCCCCCCCCCCCGGGGTTGGAGAAATCGGTCTCCCAATTCGCACGACGTGGGTATCGACGGCGCTCGAGCATCAGATCGCAACAGCTCGCATCGACGCTTAACGGGCTGGAGCGCCGGGAAACGTAGCTGGGTGCAACGCGCGCAACACTGAAAGCACGGAGGCGAAGCGCGGGAGCAAGCGCGGCGCGCGGGGTCGAGGGGGCGCCGTCGTGTTACTTTGTTGCGTGATGTGATTGTATTGCTGCGCAGGGCGCGGCTCGGCTTGACGGGCCGAGCCGCGCGGGGGTTCAGGGCAGTTTGAAGGTGCTGATCAGCAGCTCGGCGGCGCGCTTGCCGTTGTCGTTGCCGGCGATCGTGTAGGTGGTCTCCGCCTCGCGCAGGTGGAAGCCGGCGAATACCTCGCGCACCGCCGGCACGTCATTCAGCGAGACGATCGCCCGCCCCCTGATCCGCGCGAGCTGGCCAGCGAGCCGCTCAAAGTCGGCGCGTTCGAACACGTCGGCGCCATA
>FRDC01001816.1_pt1 | contig 11914 bp, 12 predicted proteins | sample 1106171 | NCBI WGS metagenome assembly FRDC01 (sample SAMEA3930566, study PRJEB13176) | freshwater metagenome | biome: Drinking water system; feature: drinking water; material: water | place: Singapore | collected 2014-12-20
CGGCGGGCGGCGAGGCGGTGCTGCTGCTCTCGGTTGACGAAGCGGTGAGCGCGGACCTGCTCGCGAAGGTGAAGGCGCTGCCGGGCGTGAAGACCGCAATGGGCCTGGCGTTCTGATGATGGGCCGGGCAGCGCCGCGATACGGCGTTGCCCGGTCCCGCGGCTGGCGATAGGGCGGCGTGATCATGACTCCCCTGCTTCCCGAAGGTTTTCGCGACCGCCTGCCGCCCCATGCCGATGCCGCCGCGGCGATCGAGGCGCGCGCGCTGGAGGCGGCCCGCCTCTATGGCTATGAACGCGCCGATCCGCCGTTGGTGGAATATGCCGATGCGCTGGGATCGCGGTTGAAGGACGGCGCGCTGACCGATGCGGTGCGCTACGTCGATCCTGTGTCGCAGCGGACGCTGGCGATCCGCCCCGATGTGACCGCACAGATCGCGCGGATCGCCGCGACGCGCATGGGGCATCACCCGCGGCCCGTGCGCCTGTCCTATGCGGGACCCGTGCTGAAACTGCGCAGTCCCGAACTCGCACCGGCGCGCGAATGGCGGCAGATCGGCTGCGAGCTGATCGGCCTCGATTCGATCCCCGCAGCGCAGGAAGTGGTGGCGGTCGCGGTGTCGGCGCTGACTGCGGCGGGGGCGAACGGGCTGTCGATCGACTTCACCTTGCCCGATCTGGTCGATACGCTGGCAGCCGGGCCGTTCCCGGTCGCGGCAGACAAGATCGACACGTTGCGCGATCGGCTGGACGCCAAGGATGCCGGCGCGGTGGCGGCACTGGCGCCGGACTATCTGCCGCTGGTCGAGGCGGCGGGGCCGTTCGCATCGGCACTGGAGCGACTGCGCGCGTTCGATCGTGATGGGGTGCTGGCGAGCCGGCTCGACGGGTTGGCCGCGATCGCCGCCGGCCTGGGGGACGGCGTCACGCTGACGCTCGATCCGACCGAGCGGCATGGCTTCGAATATCAGACGTGGCTCGGCTTCTCGCTGTTCATCGCCGGCGCGCCGCGCGAGGTGGGCCGCGGCGGCACGTACACCGTGATGCACGAAGGCGGGGCGGAAGAAGCGGCCACCGGCTTCTCGCTCTACGCCGACGCGATTCTGGCGACCGCTGGTCCGGTCGAGCGCCGCCGCCTGTTCCTGCCCTTCGGCACGCCGGCCGAGGCGGGTGCGGCGATGCGCGCGGCGGGCTGGGTCACGGTCGCGGCGCTGGAGGCGGACGATACGCCCGAAGCGCAGCTGGCGACGCACGTTTACGCGGACGGTGCGGCGCGAGCGCTGTAACTTTGCGGTGACATATGGCCGAATCGGCGCTTACGTTGGATGCGGCGGCGATCCTGCCGTCACTCCAATGGGAGACAGCGATGTCGTTTGGTGACGTGTGCCTGTTCCTTGGGGCGTTGTTTGGCTTCGGCACCCTCCTGTTGAAGGTGGTCGAAGTGGCGCGTCACAAGTAAGGTGCAACGGGCGGGGGATACGCGGCAACGTGTCCCCCAAACGATTGAACCCCCGCCACGGCAATGACGGGGGTTCATCCAATGGCAGTGCCATGTCGTTTGGTACATTTCACATAGCGCATCACGGCCGTTTTGGCAATCCGCCGCTCCACCATTGACCCGTCGCCTGCATCCCGGTAGCTGCGCGCTCGTATTTCAGGACCATCCGTTGCGCCGAGTCCTGTCGAAGGGCGCAGGGGATCACGCCGGCAGGCGGAGACCTGTATCCATGGCCAACGTAGCAGTCATCGGCGCGCAATGGGGCGACGAGGGCAAGGGCAAGATCGTCGACTGGCTCGCCGAGCGCGCCGACATGGTCGTGCGCTTCCAGGGCGGGCACAACGCCGGCCACACGCTGGTCGTCGGCGAGAACGTCTACAAATTGTCGCTGCTGCCGTCGGGCATCGTGCGTGGCACGCCCTCCGTCATCGGCAATGGCGTGGTGCTCGACCCCTGGGCGCTGAAGGCCGAGATCGAGCGGCTGGGCGAGCAGGGCGTATCGGCGACGCCGGAAACGCTGCGCATCGCAGACACCTGCGCGCTGATCCTGCCGCTGCACCGCGACCTCGACGGGTTGCGCGAGGATGCCTCGGGTGCGGGCAAGATCGGCACCACGCGCCGCGGTATCGGCCCGGCGTACGAGGACAAAGTCGGTCGCCGCGCGATCCGCGTGTGCGATCTGGGGCACCTCGACGATCTGGGACCGCAGCTCGACCGGCTGCTGGCGCATCACGACGCGCTGCGTGCCGGGTTCGGCGCGGCGCCGATCGACCGGGCGGGGCTGCTGGAGGAATTGCGCGCGATCGCTGGTTTCGTCCTTCCCTTCGCCAAGCCGGTGTGGCGCGACCTCAACGAGGCACGCGGCCGCGGCAAGCGCATCCTGTTCGAAGGCGCGCAGGGCGTCCTGCTCGACGTCGATCACGGCACCTATCCGTTCGTCACCTCGTCCAACACGATCGCAGGCACCGCGGCGGGCGGTTCGGGCCTGGGGCCGGCGGCGGTCGGCTTCGTGCTCGGCATCGCCAAGGCCTATACGACGCGCGTCGGATCGGGGCCGTTCCCGACCGAGCTGAACGACGAGACCGGCGAGCGGTTGGGGCAGCGCGGCCATGAGTTTGGCACCGTTACGGGGCGCAAGCGGCGCTGCGGGTGGATCGATACCGTGCTGCTGCGTCAGTCGGCCGCGGTCGGCGGCATCACCGGTATCGCGCTGACCAAGATCGACGTGCTCGACGGGTTCGAGACGGTGAAGATTTGCACCGGCTATCGCCTGAATGGCGCGGAGCTCGACTATTTTCCGGCGCATGCCGCGGATCAGGCGAATGTCGAGCCGATCTACGAAGAGATGGAAGGCTGGCAGGAGTCGACCGCCGGCGCGCGCAGCTGGGCAGACCTGCCGGCACAGGCGATCAAGTATATCCGCCGCGTCGAGGAGCTGATCCGCTGCCCGGTCGCGCTGGTGTCGACCAGCCCCGAGCGGGAGGATACGATCCTGGTCCGCGATCCCTTCGCCGACTGACGACATGAAAAAAGGGCCGGGTAGCCAAGCCACCCGGCCCTTTTTTAGGCGTTAGCCAAAGATTACGGGGTCGGCGTGGTGGTGCCGGTGGTGCCGCCCATGGTGCCCCCCATCGTACCCGTAGTCGACGTGCCACCCATGGTGCCGGTCGTACCGGTGCCGCCCATCGTACCGGTGGTGCTACCCGTGCCGGTGCCGGTCATGCCGCCCATCGTATCGGTCGTGCCCGGGGCGGGGGTGGTGGTCGTCGTCGAATTCGTCGTGCCGGTCGTACTGCCGTTCATGCCGGCGGTGCCGCTACGGCCACGCTTCATCGACTTGGACGAACGGCTCTGCGTCGTGGTGGTGGTGGTGCTCTGGTCGGTCGGCGACGTGGTCGTCGTCTGGCCACCCATGGAGCCGGTGGTCGAACCGCCCGTCGTGGTCTGGGCGAAAGCGGCGGTCGGGATCAGCATGGCAGCTGCCATGATCGGAAGGACCTTACGCATTGTTCTCTCCTGCAAAAATTGCTTGACCCCAACGGGTTAGCATGGAGAGTGTTCCGCCCTTCGCGGCCTCAACGGCCCGTCTGGCCCCGGTGAAGCAACGCTTGGTCCGCTAAAACCAATGCCGTCATCGCCTCGACGACGGGCACGCCGCGGATGCCGACGCAGGGGTCGTGGCGGCCTTTCGTGGCGATTTGCGTCTCCTCGCCGGTGCGCGTGATCGTGTCGACGGGGGTCAGGATCGAGCTGGTCGGCTTGAACGCGACGCGCAACGTGATCGGCTGGCCGGTGGCGATGCCGCCCGCAATGCCGCCTGCATGGTTGGCGAGGAAGCGGGGGCCGGTATTGCCGGCGCGCATCGGGTCGGCATTCTGTTCGCCGGTCAGCGCGGCGGCGGCGAAGCCGTCCCCGATCTCGAAGCCCTTCACCGCATTGATGCTCATACAGGCCGACGCGAGTTCGCTGTCCAGCTTGGCATAGAGCGGCGCGCCCCAGCCAGCCGGCACGCCCGTCGCCTCGCACGCGACGACCGCGCCGACGGACGACCCGGACTTGCGCGCGGCATCGACGATCGCTTCCCAGCGGGCGGCGGCGGCAGCGTCGGGGCAGAAGAAGGGGTTGGCGTCGATCTGTGCATCGTCGAACGCGGCGTAATCGATCCGGTCGCCGCCGATCGCCTCGACCCAGGCGCGGATTTTGACCTGCGGGATCACCGCCCGCGCCACCGCACCCGCCGCCACCCGGCTCGCCGTCTCGCGCGCTGATGACCGCCCGCCGCCGCGATAGTCGCGAAAGCCATATTTGGCGTCATAGGCATAGTCGGCATGGCCGGGGCGATAGGCGAGCGCGACCTCGGAATAATCCTTCGAACGCTGGTCGACATTCTCGATCATCAGGCTGATCGGCGTGCCGGTCGTCTTGCCCTCGAACACGCCGGACAGGATGCGCACCTGATCGGGCTCGCGCCGCTGCGTGGTGAAGCGGCTGGTGCCCGGGCGGCGCTTGTCGAGCCATGGCTGGATGTCGGTCTCGCTCAAGGCGATCCCCGGCGGGCAGCCGTCGACGACCGCGCCGATCGCGGGCCCGTGGCTTTCGCCCCAGGTGGTGAAGCGAAACAGATGGCCAAAGCTGTTGATGCTCATTGCGATGCCCCCAGTCGCGCAAAGGCGGGTGCATGCGCCGCCTCGCCCCGCACGCCGCACGGGATTAGTCCGCCTTGCAACGGCAGCGCCATGAAATAGTCGCCCGCATAGGGCGAGGCGAACCCGCTTGCGACATCGGTGGCGAAGCCGAAACGGGTGTAGAAGGCCGGTTCGCCGAGCGCGAAGCAGAGCACGATACCCGCTGCCTCCAGCTGCTCGACCCCGGCGGCGACCAACGCCTCCGCCACGCCCTGTCGGCGCCATTCCGGCGCGACGGCGAGCGGCGCCAGCGCGACCGCGGCAACGGACTTGCCGCCGACGTCGACCCGCATCCGGCTGAACGCGACTAAGCCGGCGAGCGCACCGTCGATCTCGGCGACGAGGACGAGCACCATGTCGCCCTCCACGCATAGGTCGCGGACCAGCGTCGCCTCGTCGGGCGCCGGGAAACAGTCGCGCAACAGCGCGTCGATCGCGGCGACGTCGCGGCCAGCGGCAGGGCGGATCGTCGGCATCACGCCAGCGCGATGTCGGGCGCGTCCTCTGCCTTCATGCCGATGACGTTATAGCCGGCATCGACATGGTGGATTTCGCCGGTGACCCCCGCCGACAGGTCGGACAGCATGTAGACGCCCGCGCCGCCGACATCCTCGATCGTCACGGTGCGACGCAGCGGGCTGTTCAGCTCGTTCCACTTCAGGATGTAGTTGAAGTCGCCGATGCCGCGCGCCGCCAGCGTCTGGATCGGGCCGGCCGAGATGGCGTTGACGCGGATGTTTTCCGGGCCGAGGTCGACCGCGAGATACTTCACGCTCGTTTCCAGCGCGGCCTTGGCGACGCCCATGACGTTGTAATGCGGAATGACCTTTTCCGCGCCGTAATACGTAAGCGTCAGGATCGACCCGCCCTGCGGCATCATCGCGCGCGCACGCTGCGCCACGGCGACCAGCGAATAGGCCGAAATGTTCATGGTCATCAGGAAGTTGTCGAGCGTGGTGTCGTAGAACTTGCCACGCAGCTGCGACTTGTCGGAAAAGCCGATGGCATGGACGACGAAGTCGATCGTCGGCCATTCCTGCGCCAGCGCCGCGAAGGTCGCATCCAGTGCCGCCATGTCCGACACGTCGCAATCGAACAGGCGGGCGACGCCGAGCTGTTCGGCGAGCGGACGCACGCGCTTTTCCATCGCGGCGCCCTGATAGGAAAAGGCAAGTTCCGCGCCCTGTTGCGACAATTGCTTGGCAATGCCCCAGGCCAGCGACTTGTCGTTGGCGAGGCCCATGATCAGCCCCCGCTTGCCTGCCATCAAACCCGTCACGCGCTCATTACCTTATTCTGTGGTCGCGGCCTCCTGTAGCGCCGGTTCGGGGGGTTCCGCCAGTGCTGCGTTGAGATGGGCACCGAAGACGAGGCCCAGACCGATCAGATAGAAGAACAGCAGCATGACGACGACGCCCGCGAGGCTGCCGTAGGTGAGGTCGTAGCCGCCGAGCTGGCTGAGCACGAGCGGCAGCAGCGCGGTCATGCTGACCCACCAGCCTGCGGTGAACAGCGCGCCCGGCCATTTCGGGCAGTCGCTGTGGCGATATTTGCCCGGCGTCACCGAGTAAAACAGCAGATAGAGCGCCCCGAACATGATGAGGCCGGGGATCAGTCGCGATAGGCCGACCCAGCCTGCGGCGTCGCGCGCGAAGGGCAGCAGCCGATAGATGAACTGTTCGGCCGCGGTTAGGATACCCTGCACTAGGAAGCTCATCAGCGCGATGATGACGGACAGGATGATGACGCCCGACGACGACAGGCGTGACCGCCAGAAGGGCACGCTGGCCTTCACGCCATAGGCGCGATGAAAGATGTCGCGGATCGTCTCGACGAAGCTGCCGACGGTCCACAGGCCGACAAGGCCGCCCAGCCACAACAGTGATCCCGTCCGGGCGACGAGGACGTCGGCGATCGGCTTGCGCAGGATATCGGCGACGTTGGGCGGCAGGACGTGGAGGAAGGAACTGACCGCACGCTGCGTTTCGGCGCTCTGCCCCAGCAACGACAGCACCGCCGCCGCGGTGATGAAGAACGGGAACACCGTCATCAGCGCAAGATAGGCGAGGTTGCCGGCGTGGATGAAGCCATCGTTGAACACGCCGAGTCCGGCCCGCTTCACGACCTCGATCGCGGCAGGGCCGGGCTTCAGCTTGGCCAGTTGATGACGGGCGCCCTTGCGCAGATGCGCACGGGCTTCGGGGGTCAGGGCTGTCGTATCGGTCACTACCCCCGTCAGACGCCCATCGCGGCGCGCGGGTTCCGTGGGTCCTGCCATCCGTCGGCGAACTGTTGCAACGCTGCATCATCGGACGGAAGGTCGATCATCAGCGTGACCAATTGGTCGCCCCGGCTGCCGTCCTTCTTGTGGAAGCCCTTGCCCTTCAGGCGCAGCGTCTTGCCCGAACTGGTGCCCTTGGGGATCGTCAGCATCACCGCCTTGTCGACGGTGGGCACGCGCACCGCGCCGCCCTTCACCGCCTCGGTCAGCGTAATCGGCAGGTCGAGCCGCACGTCGTCGCCATCGCGCGTGAAGAAGCGGTGGCCCTGCACCTCGATCGCGACGATCGCGTCGCCCGCGCCGCCGGGGCCGGGTTCGCCCTTGCCGGCGAGCTTCATCTGGGTGCCCGTCTCGACCCCGGCGGGCAGCTTCAGGTCGATCGCCTTGCCGTCGCCGAGCGTCACGCGCTGCGGCGCCAGCGTCGCGGCATCGACGAAGGGCACCTGCAACCGGTAGGTGATCGTCGCGCCCTTGGGCTGCGGGCGGCGGCCGAAGCCACTGGCGAAGCCGCCACCACCGCCGCGCTGAGCGCCGCCGAACAATCCTTCGAAAATGTCGCTCATGTCGGCGTCGCCCGCGCCGAATTCGAAGCCGGCGCTGCTGAAGCCGCCGCCCGCATTGGTGCGCCCGCCGCCAGGCCGCGCGCCGCCGCCGAAGCCGAAGGGCGAGGCGGGGTTGCCGTCGCCATCGATCTCGCCCCGATCGAAGCGTGCGCGCTTGTCCTTGTCGGTCAGCAGATCGTAGGCGCCGGTCACCTGGCTGAAGCGTTCGGCCGCCTTCGGATTGTCCTTGTTGCGGTCGGGATGCAACTCTTTGGCGAGCTTGCGATACGCCTTCTTGATGTCGGCCTCGGACGCGCCCCGCGCGACGCCCAAAGTCTGATATGGATCGGCCATTGGTTCCCCGTTGGTGTATTATGAACCTATGTGGGGGAGGCCGCGCCGCAACGCAATCGGTGGCTGCTTCGTTGGTGGGTCATCGAGGAGAGTGACGATGACCGACACACAGCCCACGCAGGCGATGAGCACGGATCGCGGCGGATCGAACGACGGCGTCGAGGCGCCGGGCGGCAAATCCGCGAGTGAAAGCAACGGCGGCGCCTATCCCAATCCGCATACGGGCAAGGACGCGAAAGACCGTGACGGGGTCGGTGGTGGCTTCCTGGGTCATGGTGGGCAGAGCGGAATGGATTATTCCGGCACGGGTGATGGGGATACGGACGAGGATGTCGGGAACACGAATGCGGTGACGAAGTAGTCTCGGCTCCCTAACCTTCGTCATCCCGGCGAACGCCGGGATCCATGGTCGCGATGAGGCCGATGGCGCGCGCAACGTCGGCGGCTTCCTGTCCATGGATCCCGGCGTTCGCCGGGATGACGAACTAGGGGTCAGGCGAGCGGCGCCACGTCCACGCTGACCGACATGCTTTGCGCCTGCGAGCCCAGCACCACACCATCGACCGGCGCGATCTCGGCATAATCGCGGCCGACGGCCATGACGATATGGTCGCCCGCCATCCAGATGCCGTTGGTGGGATCAAGCCCGACCCAACCGCGCACCGGGCCGCACCACAACAGCACCCAGGCATGCGTCGCATCGGCGCCGACCAGCCGCGGCTGCCCCTCCGGTGGGATGGTGCGGATATAGCCGCTGGCATAGGCCGCGGGCAGGCCGGCGGCGCGCAGGCCGGTGATCATGATCTGCGCGAAGTCCTGGCACACACCCTTGCGCTGCCGGAACGCCTCGCGCGGCGGCGTATCGACCAGCGTCGCGTGCGGATCGAAGGCGAAATCACGCTGGATGCGGCGGGCGAGCGCGATCCCTGCCTCCAGGCTACCGCGGTCGGGCGCAAGGTCTTCGGCGCAATAGGCCGCGATGTCGCGGTCGAGCGGAATGAGTGGTGAGGGGAACAGGTAATTCGCCGGTCCCGCCGCCGACAAATCGCGGCTGGCGAGGGCCAGCGCGGCGATCTCGCCCAGCGTCGGGTCGGCGGCGGGCACCGGCACTAGTCGGTCGACCGTCAGGCGCGCGACGCTTTCGATCGTCAGGCTGCGCACCGGCGTATCGACCACCAGTCGCGTGACATGAGCAAGGCCCGCTTCGGCAAGGCCGGTGCTCGTCCGACCGGCGGGCTCGACGGTCAGGTTGTAATCCTCCAGCACCTGCCCCGGCCAGTCGATCGGCTTCAGCCGCAGGTTGCAGCGCGCAAACTTGACGTTGCCGCCATAGTCGAAACGGGTGACGTGGCGGACGTCGTAGCGCATCGGGTGCGTGATCATGCCAGGGTAAGCCCGACGGCGCGCAGCGGCTCGGCACCTTGCAGGAAGTAGCGGCGCGCGATCGCGTCGGACAATTGCGCAAGGCGCCGCTCGATATCGCCCAGCGCATCGGCGTCGATCGCTGCCGCATCGGTCATCGCCAGCGTCGCGGCGAGCGCGGCGGCGTGGCTTTGCTGCGGTTCGGGCATGCCGTCGTCGCTCAGGACCGGCAGATCGGCGAGCCGCTGGGTAATGCGCTCGGCCTGGTAGGCGAGGCTGCGCGGGTTGCCGGGATCGAGCGCGACGAGATCGACGACGGGGACGCGCGCGATCCCGGTCAGATACCGCTGGCGATAGCTGATCCGGCTGTCGGCGAGGTCGAGCAGGGTCGACAGATCGTCCGCGGTCGCGCCGGGCATGCCGAACAGCCGCAGCGCGCGCGTCATCGCGATGGCGCGTTCGATACGCCGGCCGATGTCGTGGAAGCGCCAGGCCGCGGTGCGCCCCATATGCTCCGCCGACAGGCCGAGGATCGCGGCATAGCGGCGCTGTAGCGAGCCCGCCCGGTCGAGCATGCCGCGGTGGGTGGGGAAGGGTGCTTCGAGCAGCCGCATCATATCGGCGGACAGGCGGTCACGCGATCCTTCGCCGATGCCGCGGGCCAGGCGGTTGATCTTCGCGACCGAATGCCAGGCCTCATCCTCCATCGCGGTGCGCGCGAAGGCAGTGAGGTCGCCGCGGCGCATCGAGTCGGGGTGGGGCGCCGCACCATTGCCCGCGATCAATCCGACCAGCTTGGCGACGGTGGCGTCGGACAAGGCCGCCCCGCCGTCCGCCGCGATCGAATGGCCCAGCATCACGCGGATCGCCGCGAGCAGCGCCTCGCCGCGCTCCAAATAACGGCCGAGCCAATAGACATTGTCGGCGACGCGGCTGGGCAGCGTGCCGGGGTTGCGGCGGACGTTGTGCGAATCGGGGGCGGGCAACAGGGAGACGGGCTCCACCGCCTCGGCACCATGGACGCAGACGTCGGCGGACCACAGACCTTCGCCCAGCACGCTGGCGCGTGGGTCGGTCGCCTCGCCGATGCGGGCGAAACCGCCGGGCATGACCGTCCAGCCGCCGCTCGCGTCGCGCGCTGAGAAGACGCGCAGCGTGAAGGGGCGCGGTTCCAGCGTATCGCCGATGACGACGGGCATGGTCGACAGGCGCACGATCTCCTGCCCGACGTAATCCTGCGGGCGCCGGTCCATGTCGGCGAGGAGCATCGCCCTGGCGTCGTCGTCCAGCTCGCCGCCATGCACGGTGCGGCCCTGCGGCAACCCGAGCGGGGCGGGACCGAAGGCAGTGCCGATCAACATGCGATCGAGGTCTTCGGCGACGCGCGCACGCTCGGTCGGCTGGCCGCACCACCAGGTCGCGATGTTGGGCAGATGCAGGCTCTCGCCCAGCAACCGCGTCGCGAGCTGCGGCAGGAAGGCGCCGAACGCCGGCGCCTCCAGCACGCCCGCGCCCGGCGCGTTCGACAGCACGACATTGCCCGCGGCATAGGCGTCGATGAGCCCGGCGACGCCGATCTGCGAGTGCGAATCGAACGCCAGCGGATCGAGCATGCGCGGATCGACCCGTCGCCAGAGCGCGTCGATGCGCTTGAGGCCCGCGATGGTGCGGACGTAGAGCTGGTTTTCGAGCGCGGCGAGGTCCGCGCCCTCGACCAGCAGCAGGCCGAGATAGCGCGCGAGATGCGCCTGTTCGGGATAGCTGGGGTTGTACCGCCCCGGCGTCAGCAGGCCGATGCGTGGGTCGGCCCGGCGGCACATGGCGGCGATACCGGCGCGGAAGGCGGCAAAGAAGGGCGCATGCCGCTGCACGTTGAGCCGCGCCTGCAATCCGCCGAGCGTGCGGCTTACCGCCAGCCGGTTCTCGAGCGCATAGCCGGCACCCGCTGGCGCGCGCAGGTGATCGGCGAGCACGCGCCATTCGCCGGTCGGCCCGCGGCCAAGGTCGATCGCGATGAAGTGCAGGTGCTTGCCGCCGGGCGGATCCAGCCCCACCATCGGCCGCAGGAAATAGGGGCTGCCGGTAACGAGCGCCGCCGGGATCAGCCCGCGCTCGACCAGGCGCTGCGGGCCGTAGAGATCGGCGATCACCGTCTCCATCAACTCGGCGCGCTGCGTGACGCCGCGGGCGATGCCGGCCCATTCGTCTGCCTCGATCAGCAGCGGCACCGGACTGACCGGCCAGGGGCGCTCGTCCGCCTCGCCGATGATGCGAAAGCCGGTGCCGATGTCGGCCGCGTGGCGGCGCACGCGTTCGCGGACATGGTCGAGATCGTCGGAGGCGACGCTGGCGAGTTCGGCGAACATCGCCGCCCAGGCAGGATCGCCGCTGTCGCACAGCACGTCGCCGCCGCGCGTGCGCGCGCAATAGTCGGCGATCCAGCGCCGGGCATGCGTCTCGGCATCGAATATGGGCGCCGCCTGCGTCGCCATCGCTGTCCGTTCGTCCCCCGCCTTTGGTGCGGCGCACCGTCTACACATGCTGGGGCGGATGCAACAGGGATGTGCCGTCACGTCCTCCCTCGGCAACGCCGGGGGAGGGGGACCGTTCGCGAAGCGAATGGTGGAGGGGTGGCGCCGAGAGCGGCCCCCCACCGTCAGTCGCTGCCGCGACTGCCACCTCCCCATGAATGG
>FRDC01001038.1_pt2 | contig 11899 bp, 18 predicted proteins | sample 1106171 | NCBI WGS metagenome assembly FRDC01 (sample SAMEA3930566, study PRJEB13176) | freshwater metagenome | biome: Drinking water system; feature: drinking water; material: water | place: Singapore | collected 2014-12-20
TGTGGGGTTCCGCCTGGTGAGGACGCCTAAGTAACTCTTGGCCCTTTTACCCTTGTTCCCTTGACTGACTTTCTGGCTGAAGCCAAATGACTGAGGGTTAGCGAAGGCCCGCGATAAGCGGGCCGTAGCCCTCAGTCATTTTGGCGTAAGCCAAAAAATTTTTCGGAAATTTGGGAATAACGCACCACAAAAACAAGGAGCTTCGTCGCTCCAATTTTTTTGCCTCTGTATTTCGGTAGGAAAGTAAATTTTAGTTTTAAAAGAAATACTCGGATGCTACTAAAACTCCCATTTCACTTTGCAATGGGAGTTTTATGTTAGTCAAAGTCATCTCGCTCACGTTCGACTCCGCCGCGGGCGGTTTTCGAGACGATGAGCTACGCGAGTTCCTAAAAGATAAGGAGCTCGTTTCGATGCAAGAGCATTTTTTCATCCGAAACGATATTCCGTATCTGACTTTTGTCCTGAAATACTTTCCTCACCGAGTTGAAACGGATCAGAAGCTCGCCCCAAAGGGTGAGCGAGATGAGTCGTGGAGAAAACTACTTACCGAAAAGGACATGGGCCTCTTCAACCTTCTTCGAGATTGGCGTGCGCAGAGATGCAAGAAAGAAGGACTGCCGCCTTATATCCTTTTCACCAATCAACAACTCACCATGATTGTGAAAAAGCGTCCGCAGTCGCTTGCGGAACTTACTCAGATTGACGGCATTGGGAACGCAAAAGCCCAAAAGTACGGTCAGGAAATTCTCGAAATATCAAAAATCAATCTTCCAGAAAAGCCCGTTGAATCAGGCTTAGGAGAGCAACAGGGGTTCAATGGAGCTACAGTCTAAGCCGAGTGATTTTCAAACACTGGAAAAAGACGATCTTCCCATTTTCGTGAAGTGGTATGACTTCATGAAGTGGATTCTCGCCACGACCGATCACTTTCCGAAGAAAGTCCGCTTCACTTTTACTGAGCGGATGAATCAACTCGCCATGAGCGTCATTGAAGACCTCATCGAAGCTCGCTACTCTCGAAACAAGCTCGTCGCATTACGACGAGCGAATTTGACCTTGGAGAAAATCAGGGTTCTCATCCGGCTATCGTATGAAATGAAGATCCTTTCGAGAAAATCCTATGAGTTTGCTTCCTTCAGCATCAACGAAACTGGCAAAATGCTGGGGGGATGGATGAAGCAACAAGGTGAGTATGAAAAGGCACGGTAATCTCTTTGAAAAAATCGTGACCTTTGAAAATCTTCTTCTTGCCGCCAAGAAGGCAGGCCGGGGAAAGAAGGATAAAAGCTCAGTAGCGGCATTTTTTTTCAATTTGGAAAATGAGCTGATCCAACTTCAATTGGAGCTCACCACTCAAAAATATCATCCAAGGGACTACACCTTGTTTCAAATCAAAGAACCCAAGGTGCGTCAAATCTGTAGCTCTGATTTCAGGGATCGAGTGGTTCATCACGCTATATGCAATTACATCGAGCCGATTTTGGAGGGTCGGGCAATTTTTGATAGTTACGCCTGCCGTGTCGGAAAAGGAGCTCATCTCGCCGTAATGCGCTGCCAGGAGTTTACGAGAAAATATTCGTACTTCCTGAAGTGCGATATCAAAAAGTTCTTTGAGTCGATTGACCATAAGACTCTAAAGCAGCTTCTCTCGCATAAGTTCAAGGACAAGAAGCTTTTGGATCTCTTCTCGGTCATCATTGACCACGCGGTTCCCGGTAGTGTGCCTGGCCGCGGTCTCCCGATTGGAAATCTAACGAGTCAGCATTTTGCAAATTTTTATCTTGGTGAAATTGACCACTTCATCAAGGATCACCTTCGCGTAAAGGGGTATGTTCGGTACACGGATGATTTCATTTCGTTCGCCGAGAACAAGGAACAACTTCAAACGCTATTGGATCAGATTGAAAGATTTGCCAGAGGCGGCTTGAAACTTGAGCTCAAGTCGAAGGTGACGACAATTGCTCCCGTCACTCAGGGAGTCCCTTTTTTGGGGTTTCGGATTTACCCAAGACTTATTCGGCTCAAACGAGAAAATTTGATCCGGATGAGACAGAAGATCCGACTCAAGGAAAAGCTTTACGTTGCGGGAAGGATATCAGAGAAAGATTTAATCCTTTCAATGAGCAGCATGGTTGGGCACGTTTCCCACGTGAATTCACGTGCTGAAAGAAGGAGGATTTTCGAGAGATCAATAAATTTGGCGTAATGACCGAAGGCGGGCTCCAATCGCGTGATACGTGGCGGCTCCTGGAACAACAATGGCCAGAACTTGCGTTCCGCTAATCGCAACAACGACGCCCCCGATAACCGCAACAACAATGTGGGGTTCCGCCTGGTGAGTACAAATCAAGTTAAGGCCAGAGGGCGTCGTCTACGGATTACGCTCGCGTGCCCAGGCTTTGTCCAGGTCATTATCCAGCGCTGATGTCAAAAGCATCAGACGAATAGCAACAAAGCCGGAGCGTTTGGTAGCATGAGGGCCTGTGGCCCAAAGCGAAGACCGTTCCGGCTTTTTTTTCGCGGACAGGGTGGATGATCCGGATGAAGACGGAGGCGACCCCCATCCCCCCATGCAACGCCTTGCCCAGGCCCCAGGAATCGCCCAGACCACACAATCTATGCCCAATGCCCAGGGAAATGCCTGGCTCTCCTGCGTGCGTACAGCGGGCTTATACGCGCGTTGCTTCGGTTCCGAGCAAGGCTTGCGGGTCCGAATCGAAGCGAGGTTCCAACCTGGGCCGGTTAGAGAGTTGGGCCGTGGTAGACCACTGTCGATTTCGAGCCCGAGATTTCAATCATGCTCACGTGATTTCGCCACGTTGCTGGTTAGAGAGTAACCGTTTGCAAAGGGTTAGCTAAGGGTATGCATAGGGTTTCGTAAGGGTTCGGCAACGGTAGGCAAACGGTTCGCTAACTCTATCGCGTGCGCGCTTCGCGGAATTTCCCCCGTCTCCATTTCTCCATCACAATTCTTTCCGTCGAAATACCTTGGAAATTGCGGGCTTTTCACGTCTCCGCTAAACTGAAATCGAGATGGGCCGAAAAAAGCTAAATGCCTTCACTGTCGATGCACTAAATCCGTCAACTGAACCGACGCCGCCTGCGCTCGTTTCGGAGAATCGGAATGGGTTCGTGCGCCTCGTGGATAGCGAAGCCTTTGTCCGTGCCGTGGAAGGCGTGCCGGCTGATTATTGGGAGCGCCCGGACTCCGAGCTGCAAGTCATGGCCGAGCCCAGCCGCACGGATTACGCGCTCAAGTGCGCTCTCTGGAACGAGATCAGGAGAGCGACGAACGACCCAACGTCCGAGAAACGGATCGCGCCCCGTGAGGTCTTCGGAGGTATCTGCTCAGAAGCGCTGTTTTACGGTCATGTGTTGGCCAATCCTGCAAAGGTGGCTTGGCTGCTTTCGCCGATCCGCGAATACGAGAAAATGATTACTCCGCTCCTGTATTGCTGGATCGAGCGGCAATGGGAGATCCTGAACCTTCCGCTAATCGACAAGAAGGGCCGCGTCATGGCCAACGTCGGAAAGCTCATCGCCCAGGTGGGGAAACAAATCGAAGACCGGGCGCTAGGCATGCCCGTGGACCGGAAAGCTCACCTGCATGCGGGGCTGGGCGCGGGCAATACGCCCGCAATGCTCGGAGCCCCAGACACACAAGGCACCGGGGATCAGCTCAAGCGCATGGCTCAGATAGAACAGAGGCTCAAGGAATTGGAAGCCGAGGAGCGGGACGCGCAGCATTTGCCCCCCGCGGAGAAGATCACTTAGACCGCTTCTTAATTATCAGCTCAACGTCGAGGCCGAGTCGGTTCGCCATAGAGATGAGCTTTTGAACAGCGAGGGTTTTGAAGCTCTTTTCGTTCATGTTTTTGATGCTGGAAATGAGCTGCTGATACACGCCGGCCTTTTTGGCGATCTCAGTTTGGTTCATGGTTTTTTCGAGCACTGCAATTTCCGCTCGAAGTGCATCCATGAGCTGCTTTTTGATGGTTTCGACCTGATCTCTCATCTCTTTGGCAGTATGCCAGTTATCCGAAAATTCGTAAATATCTAATTTCGCTGGAAAATGGCCGTGGTTTCGCAGTGATTCATTTTCGGACTTGCTTTTACGCGAATTTTCGCGTAATTTATATTTGTCTTGATGACGAAGGAGTACCAAATGAAAGCAAGTGCAATTCGATACAATGAAAGGAACGGCGGTGGAAAACCAACCGAGAGATTCTTAGACGAGCTCTGCGAAATCATCGTGGCAAAAGCCGCGAAAGCAGGTTTCATCACGGGCAGTCACCGGCTCACGGGATCGGCGATCAAAATCGGCCTCCACATGAGCAGCTTCCGAATCGACACGGCAAAGCTCGGGCACAACGCCCGCGTGGGTCGCACTAGCGCCTACGGCTGGCACGGAATCCAGTGCCCCAAAGGGTACAAGCGCACCAACGTCCCGACCTGGGAGCAGCGCGAGGACTTCAATCATTTGGTGAACGATGTTTTCGACAAGTTCGGCCTGGTCGCCACGATTACTTCTGGAAACTACACTGTCCGGACCCGTTCGGGCCGCGTGAATCAATGGGCCTACGGCGGAGACCGCGGCAACGGATGGTCCGGCGACGCATGCCGCGACATCATGACCGAAAAAGAAGCCCGCGAGTATTGCGATTCCGATCGCCTTGAGGCTGAGCACCGCGAACGCATGCGCAAGGTACGTCGAGAGCGCGCACGCGAAACGTGCGTGAGACCCGGACTGACTTTCAAAGCCCCTGAACTCTCTCTTATCCAAGGCGGTGTCGCATGAAACGCCAGATTCCCGAAAGCCTGACTTTTACCCTGGGCCGCGGCTATGCCCTACTTGTTAACGGCGAGGAAGGATGCGAGGACGATCGCGACTGTATCATCCGAAGTTTTCGGCGCGAGTTGAACGCCGCGGGTGTTGGTGATTTTGCCGATGCCGAAACCACGTGCCCAGCCAATTGCGCAGGCGCAATACATGGGGGTGATGTCACGTGAAGCCCACCGAACTGAAGCCCTGTTGTAAATTATTCGAGAAACGCGCACTCCAGTTTCAGGATCTCGCCGCCGATCTGGACCGCGGAGCGCGAATGGTGGCTAACCTCATCCTTTGCGCCGACTCTGATCAGTTCGATTTTCAGCAGCTCACCGAAATCGGGTACTACTTCGAGACGTTTCTCAATCGAAAGCTCGTACATGAGCACGTGTTCTTCGGTCGCCACATGCGCGACTGCACACTTTCCGATGCCGAATTAGGCGCAGAAATTCAGCGCGTCTTCGCATCTCTTCCAAAATCGTTAGGCGGAGCAAGACCATGATCCGAAATTTCTACCAGTGCCCGATCTGTAAAACGAAATGGGATAGCACCTGGCACGGCGTTGTTGCCGAGGAGTGCCACCATTGCGGCGAGAAATCTATTTTTCCAGCGGACTCGAAGATCGACGGCGAGCCAGAGCAGAAACGCGAATTTTTCTCCGCGCGCGCGAACAAGGGCGGCACGTGGCTTGTGGACTCCTACCGATCCGATCCGAGCGGCGAGATCCGGAGAGAGACTTTGATTGATGGGATTTCAGAAAAGGCCGCGGCGAAAATCGCGGCTTGCGGCAATCTGTTCGTGGCGTCGATCCGCGAGGCCGGCAAAGAGCTCAAGAAAAGATAACAGGTTCTCAACGCGTATCTCAGCGCGGGCGCGGTCCTCCGAATCGGGGCCGCGCTTTTTTATTTCAGCCCGCAGCCTTCTTGCCAAGCTTCCGCATCACGGCTTCAACGGCTTTTTCTTCAATGAGCTGGTCCGTTGCGTACTTATGCAAGATGCTTCCAATCAAAGTCTGATACGGAACGCCTTCGCGCTCGGCCTTGAGGCGAAGCTTTTCAACGTCATCGGAGTTCAGACGCAGGTTTACTCGCGCGTCCTTGCTCCTGCTTTGAGCAGCATCGACCATTTGCGAGCGAATGCGATTGATCTCCTTATCAGCAGCGGGAGTCCAATCTCCGTTTTCGATTTCAGACTCCATTTTCTTTTCTTCAGCACTGAGCTTGAAGTTTGGCTTTTTCTTTTTCATTTCTCTTTGCCTCCGTAACGCTTCTGATAAGCCCGAGATGGATAGACCGTAAAAAGGAAGAACAGTTCTTCTGTTTCCTTAAATGGAACGGCGTGCGCGTAGCCTTCAATCATCACGATCAGGATTTTTTGATCGGGATAATTGGGGTTCGTGAGCACGTCGCGAAAGCCGCCTTCAATCAGCGCTTCCACTACGTCCTCGAAGCTGGGCCGGCCCATCTGTTTCAGTAGTTCGTTCTTTTCCGGCTTCCAGGCCCAGGACTTCATGAGGCCAGTATATGACAATGTACACCCAATGTCAACCTGATTAAAGCACTCTGATTTGGCTGGTTTACCGGCCTCATGGGACTTGCGCTTGATTTAAAGATTGGATAAACAATGCGGGAAATAGCCTATTTTTCGCTATACCCCTCCCAAACAAGTTAAGTTTCCTAGTTATGCAGTTAGGAATAATTTACTTGTCTTATGCGAAGATCGCATTTAAGAGTTTTACCCCATAATACAGTCTTGATGTCTGAGTGGGGGGCGAGAGTGCGAATCAAAGAATCACAAGTGTGGACTGCCGCCGAGTCCTGTGAACAGCTAGAAAAAATTGCGGGCGAATTGATGGCAGAATCAGTGAACTGCCGAGAAACCGAAAAGCGCCGGCAGGAACTTGAATCGGTAAAGCGCAGAGCTGCTTTTAAACTCATCACCCCCAAGTCAGCTCATCGTGGCGGGATGCCAGCAATCCCCATCGGATACGAAGAAGTTTTTCTTGCAGCACTTGAACAACATCAAAAAGAGCAAAGCGATCTTTACCCCGCCTGACTCTTCTTTCCAGCGCCTCTCGTCTTAGCAAGGCTTTCCTTCATCACGCGCACAGAGTTTGTCACTGTCTTGATCTCGTCGGTGCTCATCTCGCAGAGTTCGCAAATCAGTTTCACCAACATAGAGTCACGGGATGGCGGCGCTTGAACCGATTTCGGTCCTTTTGCCTGTCCAGCTCTTTGAACTAGCTCCGATAGCGGAGTGTTCAGGGCTTCTGCAATTTCAGTGAGCTTATCGAGCCCTGGCTCGGGCGTGGCTTCGCTGAGCTTTTCTTCAGAGCCCAGCATGCGGTTAACGACCGGGGCTTGCCAGCCCAGACGCCTGGCCAATTCGGCCTTATTGATTTCCTGCGCCTTCATAGCCGCGAAAATCTCTTTTTTTAGTTTCTCCCAAAAATTATCCATTGCTCCAACTTAATGTCATTTGTGCTATTGACTTTAGTAGCAGATTTGATATCAATACTCCACATGAAAGTCATTGTTCACGTTCCAACACTGCAAGCCTGGATGAAAGAAGCGAATCTCCGCCGTCAAGTGGATCTCGCCAGTTTCTCAGGGCTTACGATCAAAACCGTGAGTAAGGCGCTCAACGGCAAACCCATTTCAAAAGGTTCACTGTCTGCTCTTTGCCTCTGTTCAGGACTAGCAGAAGCCGACCTTTTAGGAAAGGGAAACGAAGTTACGTTGCAGCGTCCCAATAAAAACAAAATGGGGGAAAAGAAAAAATGAGCGGACGCAAATATCTCTGTCACGTCAAAGATGACGCTGAACTTCAGGCAGTCGTAGCCGATCTCGATAGCGAGATGGCTGACAAAAAGAATCAAATCGAATTTCTACTCAAGCGCGCCTCGCAGCTCAGCGACGAAGCGAAAGCAGTTCATAAGAAGCATTGGACTCGCATCGAAGTGCGTCTCCGCGCTCTCGCAAAACTCCCAACCGATTACAGCGAAGATACGCACGTCATCGTCTACGACGAAAAGGATGGCGTCTTTTATTGGGATCGCCGGCAAGAGCACCCGCTGATGGCGTTTCTCTCGGGCCTCAAACTCTAAACGGAGGCCACGAGATGCAGACCGAAATGACTGCAAAAAATCGAATCCAACAGGCGATGGCGCACATTCAAGAGGCTGAGTCGCTTCTCGAAATGGCAGCACTCGAACTCGCCGGCGTGCGCGGAATGAATTCGGAGTGCGACCGCATGATGACGTTGCGCGATCAAGTGAAGTCGAGCTGGAACTTGCTCGAAAACACGCTCCAACGTGGGCTTCCGGAAGAGACCCAAGTGCCTCCGGCATCACAACTCTAAGGGGGAAAACATGAAAAAGTTAGACGCAAAGATCATCAAAAGTTTTCACGAGCTTGCCGACGCAGGAAAACTTGCGGGCATTTTCGCTGACATCGACGGCGATCAGTATCACCGAGAGCTCCCCGGCATTTCTAAGACCGATATCGAGTACGCGGCTTGGAGCCCGGCGAACATGATGGCGCGAAAGAACCGCGGCGACTTCGATAACGACGCGCTTCTCATGGGCAGGCTCTTGCACTCGCGCATTGAGCTTCGCTTGAACCTTGACGAGTACAAAAAGCTCTTTGCCGTGAAACCGAAATTCACAGGCACCGGCTCGCGCGCGGCCACTGAAGAGTGGGAGCTTGTTCACAAGGGCGCGACCATTCTCACCGAAAGTCAGGCCAAGGACATCGAATCCATGTACGCGGGTTTGATCGCCAACCCTCAGTCACGCTCGATCGTGGAAGCCGAGGGAACCTACGAGGAGACGATTTTCTGGATCGACCAGGATTCCGGTGTGCTCTGCAAGTGCAGGCCCGATAAGCGCATGACCGAGTACCTGGGGCAACCCACGGTCATCGATTGGAAAACGATTGGTCAGTTTTCAAAGCGCGCCATTCAAGACGCGATCACCGATCACCATTACAACGTGTCTGCGGCTTTCACGATCGACGGCCTTAAAGCCGTGGGCGTCGAGCCTGGTCCATACATTTTCGTTTTCATCGAGAAGTTAGAGCCCAACCGAGTGCTTTGCGTGCCGGCAAACGAGATCGACATCGAGATCGGTCGCCGCATATACAAGCGCTCGCTCAAGCAAATTGCCGAAGCTCAAAAAACCGGCATCTGGCCAGGCTTTGCCGACATCGGCATGCACGATTGGGCACGGCAACGCGCGATGGAATCCCTAGCTTCTTAACCCTGAAGGAGAAACGAAAATGGAACTTGAACAAACTGAAGTGGGCGGATTGCCGGTAGCAGCAGGAGACAAAAGCCTCATGGACGTGGAGACTGCACGCGCAGTCGCGCAGATCCAAGGCTCGATGGCCATCGCGAAGCGCTTTCCTCGTGACGAAGTGCAGGCCATGAATCGAATCAAGCAGGCCGCGCAACGCCGCAAGCTCGCCGAGCAGGCCGAGTACGAATACAAGCGTGGCGGTTCTCTCGTGAGCGGCCCTTCGATCCGTGCTGCCGAAGCGATCAAGCAAGCCTGGGGCAACATCATTTCGGGCGTCACTGAAGTTAAGCGCGATGCCGTGAAACGGGAATCGACGATGCTTGCTTTCGCCGGAGACCTCGAAAGTAATACTTGGAAGTTTCTCGAATTCACCGTGCCTCACGTGCGCGACAAATCCGACGGAGCCGTGGCGCTCAATTCGAGCCGCGACGTGTACGAGCGCACGATGAACGACGGCTCTCGGCGCGAACGAAACTGCATCTTGGCCGTGGTTCCCGGCGACGTGACCGAAACTTTTCTCGAAGAGTGCAATAAGACGCTCTCGAAATCGGATACGCCGCTCAAGGACCGCATCACCTCGATGCTCAAGGCGATGGAAGAAGTCGCCGTCACTCGCGCGATGATCGAAAACACCTTTGGCTGCAAAGCCGACGCGATCACCGAGCGCCAGCTCTCGCAGCTTCGTCGAATCTATCAGTCTCTCAAGGACGGCTTCGGCAACGTGGGCGATTACTTCAAGCTCCCGCAAGATCATGGTGGCAAGGCAAGCGATCTCAATAGTCGCGTGAAAGCCGCGGCCCCAGCCCCGGCGAAGAAAGCCGAGCCCGAACCTAGTGTTGAAAAGCAAACATTACGCGAGCCCGCGCAGCAAGATACCTTCGACAACTTCCAAGGGGGGCCGGTCAACCCGCACTCGATCAAATGATTTGAAAATTTTTCCTCGTAAATAACGTGCTGAGAAACGCGGGGGAAAACGAGGGCTGCGGGTCGGGATGGGCCTGGCTCGCAGCTCTCAACTTAAGCTCGGCACCTGCGCGAAAGGAGGCAACGAATGGCGATAGCAGTACGTGAGGGCGCGCTGACCGAAGAGGAGTTTGAGCTTGTGGTCGATGTTTTTAGAATTTTGAAACAATGGCGTGATGAGGCCGCGGCAGAAAGGCATCTCACGCTGGTAGTAAATGGAGATGAAAGTCATGAATCAAGAATGGGGAACGAGCAACAAGAAGGCTTTTGCCGTACTGCGTGTCAGTAGTAAGCGCCAAAAGGACGGGGTTTCGCACGAAACTCAGGAAGCCGACATCAAGCGCTATTGCGAAGAGCATGGGCTTGAGCTCGCCAAAGACGACATCATCGCGATCGTCGAATCCGCCTTCAAAGAGGACCGAAAGAAATACGCAGCGGCAATGGATCGCGCGATTCGGCAGAAGGCCCAGCACATTCTTTTCTACATGTTCGACCGCGAAACGCGGAACCTTACGGACAATGAGCGCAACGAACGCCTCATCAAAGACGGGACGATCATTCTCCACTACGTCCACGACCGAAAAGTATTTCACAAGAAAAGTCCAGGCTCCGATTTCTTCATGCGTGACATCCAGGCCGTCACGAACAAGCACCAGAGCCGTAACATGGGCGAAAAGATTTCCGACGCCTGTCGAGTGAAAGCCGAAAAGGGCTGGTATCCCAGCAATCATCCGCCGCTCGGCTACATGCACGTGCGACCGAAAGATGAAAAAGGAAACGACATCCGTAAGGCGCAGACCACGATCGTCGTCGATGAATCGACCGCGCCTCTCGTGCGCCGCGAGTACGAACTACGCGCGCAGGGCATGACCTATGAGGAGATCCGGCAAGAGATCGTGGCGTCCGGACTCAACGTCAAATGCGGAATCCCGGTGAAGCAGTATTGGGTTTCCGGAATCGAATGGCGGCTCAAAGCCAAATTCTACTCAGGCTATTTCGACTGGAAAGGCATCGAATACGAGGGAAAACACCCGCTTTTCATTCCGAAAGCGATTCGCGCTAAAGTCGCTGCAAGCTTCGGAAGGAAAAAAGTGAAGCGCGTTTTGGGTGACTACGGCGCGCTCACGGGTGGCTGGCTTACCTGCGCGGATTGTGGCTGCAACATCGTTTACGATCCGCACACGAAGAAGATCAAAGCCACGGGCGAGATTCGGACCTATCACTTGTACCACTGCACCAACGGCAAGACCGACGCCGACGGAGCTCCTTGGCACAAGTCGCGCAAAGGCATGTACGTGTCCGAAGAATCGCTTTGGGAGCAGTTTTCGGCGGTCATTGATGAGATTACGTTGCCCGAAGAACTCGCGGCAAAAATCACGGAGCGGTTGAATGAAAATTTATTAAACGCGGAAGCGAAAATGAAAGAGTCCCTGCGCAAGTACGAAGGTGCAATCGCGGGGATTGACGTAAGGAAAGATCAAGCATACGATTTGTTTGCCACTGGCACATTGGATTCGGAAATGTTTCAGAGGCAGATTCAGCGGCTAAAAGCAGAGAAAGAGCAGTTGATCGCCGAAATGGAAGGGGTCAAACGCTCAACCGTAGGATCAGTCAGAGAGACCGCAGTTTCTACTCTCCAACTGGCTACTTCGGTGAAATCTTTGTGGAATTCTCGTAGCCCCTGGGAAAGAAGAGAGTTCTTGGAAAAGGTACTCTCTAACCAGAGACTACGAGGAACAACCGTCGAATATGACTTGAGAAAACCGTTTCAGGTTGTCTCGCAAATGCAGCGAAATTCAAAATGGTGG
>FRDC01000652.1_pt4 | contig 11875 bp, 11 predicted proteins | sample 1106171 | NCBI WGS metagenome assembly FRDC01 (sample SAMEA3930566, study PRJEB13176) | freshwater metagenome | biome: Drinking water system; feature: drinking water; material: water | place: Singapore | collected 2014-12-20
TCTTCGTGAAGCTGGAGGACACGGTCCGCAGCTTTGCCGCGATCGTCGGCGGCGAGTACGACCATCTCCCCGAGGCCGCCTTCTACATGGTCGGCACGATCGATGAAGCGGTCGAAAAAGCCAAGAAAATGGCGCGCGAGGCGGCTTGATGGCAGACAATCTCGGCACAGGCAAAACCTTCCAGTTCGAACTGGTCTCGCCAGAGGCGGTCTTGTCCTCCGAACCCGCGACCATGGTCGTGGTGCCGGGCGAGGCAGGGGACTTCGGCGTCCTGGCCGATCATGCGCCCTTGCTTTCATCGCTGCGCCCCGGTGTGGTTGAAATCCATTCCGAGACAGGCAAGCGCCGCGTCTTCGTGGCGGGCGGTTTTGCCGATGTCGGCAACAACGCCTGCTCGGTCCTGGCCGAGGAAGCCGTTCCAGTCGAAAAGATGAACGCCAGCGATCTTGAACAGGCGCTTAAAAACCTGACCGAGGACAAGGGCGTTGCAACCGACCCGCTTGAAAAGGCCAAGATCGAAGCCAAGATCGGCATTGTCCGGGCAAAAATTCAGGCGGTTAATGCGGCGGCATAACGTTTAGAAAGAAATAAACATGAATCTCAAAAATGCCTTCAAAAAAGCAGTTTTAGCAGCGACGGCGGTTGCATCGCTGGCAACTGGCCCGGCTCTGGCAGCGGGTAATAATGTGAATGCTCAAGATAAAAACGGGATGACGGAAATGCACCGCCTTGTGGGTATGGAAGGCGGTTATTATTGCTGGGATAGCTCTTGGATAAGTGGCTACCCCGGGTATCAGTGCAGCGTTTCCTCTCCACAAAATGCGGCGGTTATTGAGGCAAGAATAAAAACATTGATTGATTCCGGCGCGGATCTTTCAATTCGCGACAAAACCGGCAAGACTCCGGTCGAGAAAGCGGAAGCCTGCCGTCAGCCGGAACTGGCCAATTTCATGCGCATGACTCATGCTGAAAAAGAACGCACAACGCCGTACAAACCAACGCAAACCGCCTGGCGGCTCGGCCGTTGAAAACTCGATGAATTGTCGCCGCTGCTCATGTGGCTCATGAACGGTTCGGTTTTGCCGTGGATATGGCCCTGTTTTGGTTTGGGGCAAAAGTAAAAGCCCATTGCTTTTATTCCACTGTGGGAAAACGAGCATCACTGGATCCCGGATGTTGGTATTTATCGCCAAGCTGCTTCGCAGCGCGATAAATCTCCGGGATGACGGTTTCTTATTTTAATCGACTATAAATTCCATAACATAAATCTTGTGTTGAGGAACGCCTTTAGTTTCAACCACTTATAATCTTTTGTGTTTGGAAGATTCGGCTCTATCCTAAAATCCGGTCTTTCTTGAAAGGAGATATTCCATGTCCCAAGCCCAGCCTAAAACAAACCATGCCGGTGTGTCTTTGAAAGATCCTGCGCTCTTCCGCCAGCAGGGCTTTATCAACGGCGAGTGGGTTGGGGCTGACAGCAAGAAGACGATCGAGGTCAACAACCCCGCGACGGGCAAGATCATCGGCTCCGTTCTCAACAGGGCGGCGGGCAAGACAAAACGCATAATTGAAGTGGCAGACGCAGAAGCCGGATGCCGACCGTGCCAAGAGCTGGCAGGATATTGAGAGAGCATCCTGTTGATCGATCTTGAAAAAGGAGAAAGGTGCGTGTTTTTTCAAAAAGAAAATGGGTCGGCGCTTTTTCTTGTTTTGATTGCGGTAGCGCTTTTTGCAGCACTTTCCTATGCTGTATCAGTTTCAGGGCGAGGCGGGGGAACGATATCGTCAGAAACGGCATTACTAGCAGCTTCAGGGATTGTTCAGAGATCGGCTCTTATCAAGCAGAATGTCCTTCGAATGACGTTGACGGGTATCCCGCTTTCACAGATGAGCTTTGAAAACAGTGCCGTTTCTGGATACATCAATGCTGGCTGCAGCACCAATGACTGCAAAGTTTTCAGCTCCGACAATGTTGGTAATTATTTTCCACCGTCGGGTGATTGGCTGGATTCATCGTTGTCGGGACAAGCCAACTATGGAGAATATGTTTTTTCTGCAAGAACATGCATCATAAACTATCCAAATCCAGATCCTGCGAATTGCTGGACTTCGGATGCCATGAGTGATTTGGTGATGATTATTCCTTACGTCAAGAAAGAAATTTGTATTGAAATTAATAAGAATCTAGGGGTATCAAATCCGGGAGGCAATCCTCCTATAGATTCGGGATGTTCTTGGTCTGGATCGGGTAAGTATACGGGTTCTTTTACAGCAACATACGGCATAGGAGATATACCGGCAGGGGCGCTTTATAACAAGGAGACCGGCTGCTATCAGTCAACAGCGTTACAATGTGTTACCAGGCCCGATCATTATGTTTTTTTTCAGGCCCTTTACGGGCGGTAAGCATCCTCAGAGTCGGTAAGACAAGGGGTATTCTTCTTGTTTTTTCCACATTCGGTACTATCCTTGAATATATTAAGGAGATTGCTTCATGTCCCAAGCCCAGCCTAAAACAAACCATGCCGGTGTGTCTTTGAAAGATCCTGCGCTCTTCCGTCAGCAGGGCTTTATCAATGGCGAGTGGGTGTCGTCCGACAGCAAGAAAACGATTGAGGTCAACAACCCCGCGACGGGCGAGATCATCGGCTCCGTTCCCAACATGGCGGCGGGCGAGACAAAACGCGCGATCGAGGCGGCCGAGGCATCATGGAAAGGCTGGCGTGAACTCACGGCCAAGGAACGCGCGCACATTTTGCGCAAATGGTGCGATCTCATCCGCGCCAACATCGACGATCTTTCGAAGCTGCTGACGACCGAGCAGGGAAAGCCCCTCGCCCAGGCAAAATCCGAAATCCTGTCGGGAGCGGACTATGTCGAATGGATGGCCGATGAAGGCCGCCGTATTTATGGCGACGTCATCCCGTCGCAGAACAAGAATTACCGCATCATGGTCTTGAAACAGCCGATCGGCGTGTCGGCCATGGTTACGCCGTGGAACTTTCCGTCATCCATGATCACACGCAAGGCGGGTGCTGCTCTCGCGGCGGGTTGCCCGGTGGTGCTCAAACCTTCCGAAATGACGCCGTTTTCAGCGCTGGCGCTGGCCGAGCTTTCCGTGCGCGCAGGTTTTCCCAAAGGGCTTTTCAACATCGTGACGGGCGATCCCGAGCCGATCGGCCGCGAGTTTTGCGCAAACCCGGTCGTGCGCAAGCTGGGCTTTACGGGATCGACGGCGGTCGGGAAAAAGCTGATGGCGCAATGCGCGGATACGGTCAAGAAGGTTTCACTTGAACTTGGCGGCAATGCGCCATTCATTATTTTTGACGATGCCGATATTGATGCGGCCGTCAGCGGAACGATCATTTCCAAGTTCCGCAACAGCGGCCAGACCTGCATCTGCGCCAACCGCATCTTCGTGCAGGACAAGGTTTATGACGCCTTTGTCGCCAAATTCACCGAGGCCGTGAAAAAAATGAAAGTGGGCCACGGGCAGGATGAAGGCGTCGAGCTTGGGCCTCTGATTAACATGAAAGGGCTTGAAAAGGTCGAAGCGCATCTGGAAGACGCCAAAGCAAAGGGAGCAAAAATTGTAATCGGCGGCAAGCGCCACACGCTGGGCGGTACGTTTTTCGAGCCTACGGTCGTAACGGAAGCCAAAACCGACATGCGTTTTTTCAAGGAAGAAACGTTTGGTCCGCTGGCGCCCATCTTCCGCTTCAAGACGGAAGAAGAAGCCGTCAAAATGGCGAATGACACGGAATACGGGCTTGCGGCTTATTTCTACAGCCGTGATCTTGGCCGCGTCTGGCGTGTCTCCGAGGCGCTTGAATACGGTATGGTCGGCGTGAATAGTTTCCTTCTGGCGACGGAACAGGCGCCTTTTGGCGGCGTGAAAGAGTCCGGGATTGGCCGCGAGGGTTCGAAATATGGAATCGAGGAGTATCTCGAGATAAAGTATCTTTCCGTCGGCGGGATATAGCCTTATTTCCCGAAAGACTCTACAATAGGTTCAGGGGGTAAAAGGTGGCTGAACCGCAAGCAGCAGGCATGAAGGACGAGGCGGCCAAGAAAATGGTCGCTGAAGCGCTGGCCAATGCCCAGCAGTCTGACGCTGTCGATCAGGCCGTGTCAGCGGAAATGGATCGCATCGACGGTGCGGCTGAAAACAGTTCGCAAGGCCGCATCCTGCTGGGCCCGGATATAGAGATTTTTCCCGATAAACCAAGACCTGACCTTGCCAGCTATGGCACCAAGGCTTTTGAGGCCAAGGCCTTCCATCAGACCTTTCGCTGTTTTGCCCTTCTTTGCGATCGGGGCGTCATTCCCCGCGTGACCAACGTGGGAACTTACAAGAATATCAAGAACGCAAGTATCCTGCGGCTGGTGGAAACCGGCGTCGTCTGGTGGGCGCCTGAAAACTGCCAGAAATTTGTCCTTGTCTTCGAGATGCCGGGGCGGCGCCTGATGCCTGATATTAACGGACCTTTTCAGGCGTTCTCCGAAGATTCTCTGATGGCCAACGTCATCGATCCGATTTTACGCCTTCTGAATGATTTGCGAAACACGGACATGGTTCACGGTGCGATCAGCTTGCAGAACATGTTCTATACGATATCGGAAGGCAGTGAAAGCGTTCTTCTGGGGGAGTGTGTTTCAAGCCCTTTTTCCTATGCACAGCACGCGCTTTTTGAGCCCGTAACGCGCGCGATGGCCCAACGCGGCGGGCGTGGAATGGGGAATCTGAAAGACGATCTTTATTCTTTTGGTGTCTGTGTGGCGCTGCTGGCGCGCGGCGTCAATCTTATGGCGGGCAAGAGCGAGGAAGAAATTCTCCATTTAAAAATGGAACATGGTTCCTACACCGCTATTGTGGATCGTGAACGTCTGCCCGCCGGCATTTCGGAGTTTTTGCGCGGCGTTCTTAGTGATGACGAAAGCGGACGCTGGGATATTGATGAGGCGCTCAAATGGCTGGAGGGGCGTCGCTTAAGTCCGCGCCAGCCGCGCGTCGTTCTGAAGGCCAATCAACCCTATAACTTCAGAAATGGTCGTTATCTGCATCTTCGCCCGCTGGCCTATGCTTTTTCCATGGCTCCGCAAGAGGCCGCGCCGATTGTCGAAAAGGAGCATTTTTTCCAGTGGATCAAGAAAAACTTTGACGACAAAAACCTGCATGAGTCTTATCAGAATGCAGCTGAAATCGGTAAAGACCGCATCAAAAGCAATATGGGGCCGGATCGGCTGGTCGCGCGCGCGTGCATCGCAATGGATCCAGACGCGCCCCTGCGCTATAAGGGCGTATCTGTCACGCCCCGCGGCTTTGGCAACGCGCTGGTTGAAACGATGGCTAAAGGCGGAGAAGTCCAGCCCTACGGTGAAATACTCCTGCATCAGCTTTTTGATTTTTGGTTCAGCACCCAGATCATCATATTGGCTGATGCGGTATCTCTTTCCAGTCAGCTCGAAAAAAGCCGAACGTTCCTGACACAGAAGATTGCAGGTTACGGCCTGGAGCGTATTGCCTATTTCCTGTGCAAGGAAGCGCCGTGCTTAAGCCCCCAGCTTAAAGATTTCTATGTTCTAAGTCCTGGAGGGATTTTGCGGGCGCTGGAGGTTATTTCAAAAAGATCAGAAAGGCCGTCCACTATCCTTGACCGGCACATGACGGCTTTTATTTCGGTACGCGAGCCAAAGATGATCGATCCCCATCTGGGAATGGTTGTGTCGGTTGACAAAAGCACGCAACTGGTCGGAACGATCAGGACGCTTGCCGCGATTCAAAAGAGGTTCAAGACAGGCCCCATGCCAAGTCTGGGCAACTGGATGATCACGCTGGTCGAGACGGCTTTGGAAAGGTTTTTTGACCGGGATATGCGTGAAACCCTGATGAAAAAAGCAAACCGCCAAATCGATAAGGGGGATCTGGTGGAAATTCTTGAAATTGTGGATAACGCGTCTCTTGTGCAAAACGATCTTCATGGTTTTGCGCGCGCGCGGCATGAGTACATGCTTCTGTCGCGCGAACGTTCCGAGCACGAAAGGAATCTCAAGAACAAGGGTTATTTGGGACGCGGGACGGGGCGTCAGGTGTCTATGTTGATTGCATCGGCCGTCAGCGCCCTGGCAACGATTGCTGTCGTCATGTTCAATCTTAGTTTTTTCTTCAGGCTTTGAAGGTGGGGAATGAACAAGGATAAAAAAGAAGAAAAAAAACCGCAGGGTAAAGGCATGGGATGGCGTGTCAAACTGGCCATGCTGATTATTTTTGTGGCGGCGCTTGTGTTCTATCCGACCACGATGGTTTTCTTTATCATGATGGTTCCGACATTTGTTGCTTTTGTAATTGACCGCACACGGCAAAAATCTTTTGGGATGACGGTTGGCGTCGTTAATTTTTCCGGGGTTATTCCGGCATGGATTGACCTTTGGCAGCGGGGACACACTTTCAAGCAGGCGATTATTGTTGGCATGGATCCTTCTTTTCTTTTGGTCGCTTATGCAGCGGCGGGCATTGGCTGGATCATTTATTCCAATGTCACGCCCTTTGTGTCGCGATTGATTGTCCGCAAGACCGAGAGACGGGTTAAAGAGATTGAGAAGCGCCAGAAAGAGCTGATCCGGCGCTGGGGCAAGGAAGTATCGGGGGAAGTTGCGCCGGCGGAGTAGTTCCGGTCATAAATTTTTCATATCCGGGGAATTTGTCGCGCTCATTCCTTTTTTTCTTGATTTTTCCTTCTATTTCATAATCTTATAGAGGCTTGGAATAAGCGAGGCGCAGGATAATGACTGTCAGAACAAGATTTGCACCCAGCCCGACCGGCAAGCTTCATGTGGGGAGCGCCCGAACGGCTCTCATTGTGTGGCTCTTCGCCCGCAGGAACAAGGGCAGCTTCATGCTGCGTATCGATGACACGGACACCGAACGCTCGAAGGAAGAAAACGTCGAGGACATCAAGGCGGGTCTTAAATGGCTTGGCCTTGATTGGGACAGCTTCGCCCGCCAGCGCGACCGGACCGCCGACTATGATCGGGCCATTCAAAAGCTAAAAGACAATGGCCGTCTTTATCCCTGCTATGAGACGGAAGAAGAACTGGCGCTTAAGCGCAAAGTCCAGCTTGGGCAGGGAAAGCCGCCGATTTACGATCGCGCTTCACTGGCGTTGAGCGATGAACAGAAAAAGAAATTCGAGGCCGAAGGGCGCAAGCCGCACTGGCGTTTCAAGCTTAATCACGCGCCGATTGTCTGGCAGGACCATGTGCGCGGCAAGGTCGAATTTAACGGTAAGGACATGTCCGATCCCGTCCTGATCCGCGAAGATGGGCGGCCGCTGTACCACATCTGCTCGGTCATCGATGACATTGATTTTAAGATCACGCATATCGTGCGCGGCGAGGACCATGTCAGCAACACGGCAACGCATATCCAGATGTTCGAGGCGCTGGGCGCAAAACCGCCTGAATTTGCGCATGTGACGCTTCTGGGCGACATGGAAGGCGGCAAGCTTTCCAAGCGCAAAGGGTCTTTCACGGTCGACTCGTTGCGCGACGAGGTGGGGATCGAGCCGATGGCGCTGATCAGTCTTGTGTCGCGCATCGGAACCTCCGACCCGATCGAGCCTCTGACAAACATTCAGCAAGCGGTCGACAGTTTCGATTTTGCCAAGTTCTCGCGCAATTTGCCGAAGTTCGATGAGGACGAGTTGTATCGCCTCAACGCCAAGATCCTGCACCAACTGCCTTTTGACAAGGTGAAAGAGCGTCTTGCGGCCTTGGGCCTGACAGATGTGGACGAGGCGTTCTGGAACGCGGTGCGCCCGAATATTGATGTGTTTTCGGATGTGAAAGATTGGTGGCAAGTTGCCAAGGGGCCTGTCAGTCCCGTGATTGAGGATAAGGATTTTGCCAAGCTCGCGGCCGAGCTTTTGCCCGACGATCCGTGGGACGGAACGACCTGGGAAAAATGGGTCGGCGCGATCAAGGCCAAAAGCGACCGCAAGGGCAAGGCGCTTTTCATGCCGCTGCGCCTTTCGCTCACGGGGCAGGAACACGGGCCGGAATTGAAAAACCTTCTGCCGCTCATCGGCCGCAAGCGTGTGCTCGAGCGCCTCAAGGCGGCGTGATTTTTAACAGATGAAACGCCAAGACGCCAAGGCACAAAGTAGGAATTTTCTCTTTCGTCACCCCCGCTTTATGCGGGGGTCCGGCCAGCGGCGGAGCCGCGAAATATTAACTTGGCGGAGCCGCAATATATTAAATGCGTCCGCGCGTTTTATAAGTCACATGACGACAGGATTGTCTTCTGGATGCCCGCGCAAGGCGGGCATGACGGTCTTTCTTGATGGAATAGGCCTTATCAATTATTTGTGTCCATTCGTGTTCATTCGTGGTGTTCTTTTTCATGGCCGGAACTAACCGACAGCAGACAGCGACGATGGCCGAAGCGGGGCCCGCAATTGTCCTTGTTCAGCCGCAACTGGGCGAAAACATTGGCATGTGCGCGCGCGCCATGCTTAATTGCGGTTTGACAGAGTTGCGTTTGGTCGCGCCGCGCGATGGCTGGCCCAATCCGGCGGCGGTTTCGACCTGCTCGGGCGCGCATGAGGTTATTGAACGAGCCAAAGTCTTTAACACGACGGCCGAGGCGGTGGCCGACCTTCAGTTCGTGCTGGCGACGACGGCGCGCGGGCGCGACATGACCAAGCAGATATTCGCGCCGGACCAGGCGATTGCCGAGATTCGCCGGCGCAGTGCCGCGGGCGGACAGAAATGCGGCATATTGTTCGGTCCTGAAAGAACCGGGCTTGAAAATGACGACATAGCAATGGCTGACGGCATTTTGAACATTCCGCTTAACCCGGCCTTCTCGTCGCTCAACCTGGCGCAGGCGGTTCTGCTTGTGGCCTACAGCTGGTATTCGGTCGGCGAGGCCGCCGTGCAGAACCTGATCCGCGAGGAGGAACTGTCGCCGCCGGCCGCCAAGGGCGACATAGAAAATCTTCTGGCGCATCTTGAGGATGAACTGGACCAACACCGTTTTTTCCGCAGCGCCGAGATGCGCCCAACCGTGCTGCGCAACATCCGCAATATGTTCACCCGCATGAAAATGACGGCACAGGATGTGAACACCATGCACGGCATCCTCTCGGCCCTGACGGGGAAGCGAAGCTGGAAGTAAGGAATGTTTGGGTGGGGGCTTTGTGGTGGCGGTTTTGGGGTTGACTAAGAGGTAAAAAATGATGACAATAAGTCACATGCTGGAATCGTGCTCTATAGCACAATTAAACTGGGGAAACTGCGGCTTACACAGGCTCAACCTTCTTGAAGTATAGGAGACGCTATGGCGAACAGATCGCACTTTAATGCGGGACATCGGGGCATGAATACCCTGAAGAAGACGGGAAAAAGACACTCGTCCATAGAGTCCATCAAAATAGCTGCTCCTGCAGTGACTAAACATTTTGTGCAGGTGTGTGACTGTCTTGATCTATTGAAAGAATTGCCGGATGAGAGTGTTCAGTTAATTATTTGCGATCCGCCGTATAATATCTCTCTTGCTCGTTGGGACAATCATAACGACTACATTAAATGGGCAAGCTCCTGGTTAAAAGAAGCTGAGAGAGTGTTAAAACCTAGCGGCAACATGGCAGTATTCGGGGGGCTTCAGTATCAAGGTGAAGCAGGCTCTGGCGATCTGATAACCATTATAAATCACATGCGTCAGAGTAGTGATATGCTGTTGGCGAACCTCATTATCTGGAATTATCCGAACGGGATGAGCGCGCATAGGTTTTTTGCCAATCGGCACGAAGAGATTGCGTGGTTTGCTAAATCTAAACAATATTATTTCGATCTGGACGCGGTTAGAGAGGCTTATGATGAGGAAACGAAGAAAGCATATCTCAAAGATAAAAGATTAGATCCTGTTAGCGTTGAAAAAGGGCGCAATCCCACTAATGTTTGGCGCATGAATCGCTTGAACGGAAACTCTAAGGAAAGAGTTGGTCATCCGACACAAAAACCAAGAGAGGTAATTCAAAGGCTTGTAAGAGCTTTGTCATACCCTGGTTCTACCGTTTTAGATTTCTTTGCGGGCAGTGGGGTAACAACGAGAGTTGCTATCGAAGAGGCGCGAAACAGCATAGCGTGCGACTTTGAGGGTGTTTTCTTGGAATATCTGGCTAAGCAAGTAGCCTTTCTTGACGGTGATGATATGTTACAAACTTCTTCGGGGTTTGAGTTTGTAGAGGAAATAAACACGGTTCTCAAAGGCAGGCCACCTGTCAAGAGGGTTAAGGTTGCAGGTTAGCGGGCGCTTTCTTTTGCGTACTTATTTTGATAAGAAGCTCGGTTGTTTTTTTAGGAAGCTTTGTGCGCCAGCTGTCCATGCTCCTTGAGGATATTTATTGATGTTTTTGCTATATCAATCATGATGTCGAGCATCGCCTTGCTCGGCCAGCTGGCGCATTGGAAATATAAGGAAGGCACCTGTAGCATGTGCTTAACACTGCCATATGTCACAAAAGAATTTCGGCAATAATTGTTGTTGATGTCCATGCAATAATTGCTTGCCGTTACCCTGTCGATTCTGTTTAAGCCGCCGTCGTCGGGGGATATTTCTATCTCTCTTCCATCTTTGGAGAGAACTGTGAAAGCACGGGTCACAAAATTTGATCCCTGTAGAAAGACAACGTAAGGAAAGTGGTTTTCTCCAAGCATGAGGTTACGAAACTCAAGTATATTTTTGTGTACGCGCTCAATTGCGTTGCCGGCAGCCATAAAGTCAGAGTCTTTATTTTTTCCCTGTTTTATTCCCGCCTTAATTTTTTCTATATCATTTCCCTGATGTTTTGATTCTCCCACAAGAACTATACGCCACCGACCATTTGTGTCTTGAACTTCAATTATACCCCCATCTGGTCTAACACTTGCATTCTTAATAAAAAGAACTTTCCCGAGTTTTTTGTCAATTTTCTTTAGCTCGTTGTTTATCTCTTGTTTTGTAATGCTTCGCCTAAACCTGAATTTGAGACCGGGATATTGGATGTTTAATTTCTTGAAGACCATTTCAGAAACTTTACCAATCTCAGAGTCGTGCATCTGAGCCTCGTGACCGAATATACCTATTTGGCCGCCCCCAGCTTCTTGTTGTGCGCCGAGCCTGCGTGCTTGTCCTTTTCCACGCAATTTCAGGCGATCATGAGGCGACGCTTTCTTCTTATTAGCCATTCCATTTTCCTAAGTTTATTGTGGGTAACCGTCGTAAAACTTTCTGTGTTCTTTTACGGTCATTTCCTGGATTTTGTGCCCTGGCTGCAGCCGCGTGTTAATTCAGCAATATTCGTCTCTAAACCATCAGCAAGCCGAAGAAGGTTCAGCAGAGAAGGGTTTCGTTTCCCTCTTTCCAGCATACTAATGTATGTTCGATCAAAAGCGCATTTATCAGCTAATTGCTCTTGGGAAAGCCCAAGCATGAGGCGGAGCGCCCTGATGTTTTCGCCCAAATTGAATAATACGTTTTTCATGGAGTGATTATGATACTAATGCTGACTTTGCGTCCACGGACAATAAGTCACGTTTTTGTGCGGCTTCCAGTACTACGAAATTATGTATGAAGTTGGTTTCTAAAAATAATGGCGGAGGAGATAAGATTGATAAAAACATGCTGTGGGCATGTTTTTACCCTTCGGCATTCGCCTCAGGGCGCCGTCGTTTCACTCCGGCGTCCAAAATGCTATTCGCATTTTGTCGAACTCGCGTGAGTTCTTGCTAATCATTCCTTCTGCCATTACCAAAAAGCCCCCAATCGGGAGCGTTTTGGTAATGGCGGTGTGGATGATTCCCAGCATTAAACATGCTCTGGACAACAAATTCT
>FRDC01005220.1_pt1 | contig 11867 bp, 10 predicted proteins | sample 1106171 | NCBI WGS metagenome assembly FRDC01 (sample SAMEA3930566, study PRJEB13176) | freshwater metagenome | biome: Drinking water system; feature: drinking water; material: water | place: Singapore | collected 2014-12-20
TGTTCGAGCACCTCTCACCCGTTCGATTGACGTAGGTGCACTGTCCGTTCGTCTTTGAATAGACCGCATATTTTTCTCCGGCCTTCAGCGGGACTCGCTGAAACCGAGGTTTCTGCGACCTTTCCGAGGTTGCTTGGGTACTTCCTTGTTTGACCCTGAACTCTTCACGTGAAGAGTTCACACCGGATCTGGCTCGTTTCGCTTTCTGCAAAGGATCGTTCTTTTTGACATGGGTTTTTGTAGCGGCAACCAAAGCTTCTTTCAACGACACGACAGAACCAGTCTTTTGTGCTTCCAAATCACGAGCCCGACAAACGAGGGCGTATTCTTCCTGAGTCAGGGTGATCTCTAAGCGCATTAGATTTTCGGAAACAGGTTTGACCCTGTCTTTTGGGTTGGCCCTTGGGTTGAGTCCGGCGACCTTGCGCTCAATTTCTCTACAAGAATGAGTTTTTGCAAATTCCACCAGTTCCTTTGAGTTCTCATGCGTGAGTGCTGAAACGATCTTGTTTGCCACGGAGATAGTCAGTTCCTTCGTCAAGAATGCGCGTTGGAGGTCCGGGAATATACTTGCTTTCCTGGCAACGGCGATAGCGCTTGCCGCGGTCGATTCACTCAACTTCATTTCCTTCGTCGCGTATTGGAAGAGACTGGTGTGCCCAAGTTTTGTGAAGACACGCGAATTCTGGACCGCTTGAAGGTTTTTGAGGATATGGATTTCAGCGAGGCGGTATCTTTTGCCTGCGCCGACTGCTTTCGTGTGAATCTCGGACTCCTTGATAGAAAGTCTTAGCATAGAAAGCCTCCCGGTAGATTTACGGGGTCTTTGTGCAACTTCTATGCAGATAGAAACGCGCGGTTGTTGTTAGGCTCCTGAGTATATGCTCTTTATGTGAATCCTCTTCACGTGAATCATCGCTTCCACTTGATCGAACAGCCCATCGAGGGGTGCTCGGGGATGGAAAGCGCACGCGAAGCTAGAGCGTCAAGAATTGCCGTTTTCAAATCTTCCTTTCGAACTTGAGAGGGGTCTTTCCAGGAGTCGTCTAGGCGTCCGCGATAAGAAAGTCTCATATTGTGGTCGTAGAGAAAGAAGTCCGGGGTACACACCGCTCCGAAGGCCTTCGCCGCGGTTTGATCTTCGTCGTAAAGGTATGGAAATGGATAAGCTTTTATCTGCCAGGTCTCTTGGATTTTCTCAAAACTATCTTCTGGGTGGTCGGCTGCATCGTTTGAGCAGATCGCGAAAAACTGAGCACCCTTCGGACCCAGCTCTCGCGCAAGTTCTAGAACTCGCGTCTCTACGGCTTTCACGTACGGGCAATGATTGCAAAGAAACATAATAACTGTCGGTTTGCCAGTGGTGAGTAAGATTGCGTCACGGGGTTGTGAATGGGATTCTTGCGCATGCGAAGAGTAGGTCCTTCCGTCCACACCGGGAAGGGTCCACCGAGGCATTGGAGTACCAAGTGAGGCTTGAGGGGTCATCGTCAGCGCCATTCGGTACCTCCGAGGGTGCAGCGAGCTAAAGGCGAATTAAATCAATCCAAAAGATAGCCAATCAGATTTTCATTGAGATCGTCAAGTGCGGGGGGTGTAATCTCAAGTTTGGGAGGGCTTGTGGAAATTCTAAGAGAAAGCTATCGGCTCAAAAAAAGTGATCTCAGAAAACGAGGCTTGGCTCCGAATTCTGAAGGAAACCAAGAAACCGCACCGGCTGCTGTCCGTCGGGTTTTGGAGGCCAGCGGCTACCCATTTCCCAATCCGGCAGAGGTTTGGGCATTTATGATGTGCAAGGGTGGGGTCGGAAAGACAACCTCTGCGCTTTTTGTTTCTCAGCGTCTCTCAAGTTACGGTGCACGGGTTTTGGTGGTTGATGCGGACCCCCAAGGAAATCTGACTGCGGCCTTCCAATTGGAAAGTTTGGGTGAGGATATTTCCGAGGAGACACCGGTCCTGGTCGATGTCCTGTCTGGGGCTTGCAGTCTTCAAGATGCGACTTTGAAGCTAACGCCGGAGCTAAGCTTGATTCCTTCGACACCGATGAACAGCATTTTGGACAGTAAGATTCGAGATCTGTTCAAAAACCCTGTTCTTCCCCTGAGAAAAATTCTGGAACCGGTCCGTAAAACCTATGATTTCATATTGATAGATAGCGCTCCGGCATTGAACCTGACCAATGCTGCAATTATGGGTGCGAGCCAACGAGTCATTCTCCCTGTGAGCCCCGACCGTTTTTCCGAAATGGGGTTGGAGCAAACTATGAAGGAGCTCGATCAGATTGAGTCGGACTTTGATTTGAAGGTTCAGCGCTCGATTTTTTTAACGAAGGTGGATGCTCGAGAAAATACCTCGCAAAAGTATTCTCAGATCGTGAGAGAGCGGTTTCCGAAGAATATTCTTGCCACTCAGGTTCGTGTTTCTTCCGATGTGAAGAATGCCATCAGCCAAGATGCGGACCTTTTTCATATGAGTCGTTCAAATGCCAAAGAAGACTACGACCGCTTGACCCTGGAGTTGATGGGCATCGAGCGGCACTTGCCCGAAATTTTCTAGTCGGCCAAATCTCGTTTGCTATTGATAAACGCATAAATAAAGCCAACCGGTGCGGATACGCCTACTTTAGGGTGGTTAGGGATAATTTAGAACGAGGGCCTGGTAACCGTTCTGAAGCGGGCTTGAGAGTGAGTCGATGACACGGCGTCGGCTTTGGCTTGGGTGGCTTTGAAGGCATCGACGATAAAGTTGATTGTCAGGCTCATCTCGATAGCGCGGTTGGACCGCTTTGCTATCCCGTGACCCTCGTCTGGAAAAATCACAAGTTTCGACTTTTGATTTTTTGACTTCAGTGCCCTATAGAATTGCAAAGCCTCTCCCGCTGGCACCCGTGGGTCATTGAGGCCTTGAAAAAGGAGAACCGGTGCTTTGACCTGGGAGATCCACCGAATGGGCGATAAGTCCCAAAGCTCTGCACGGTGCACCGCGGGGTCGCCGTACTCAGAAATACGCAAATGTCGACGGTAGGGCGCCGTGTTCTCAAGAAACGTGATCAGGTTCGACATCCCCACGGAGGCCACACCCACGTCGAAGGTTTGACTGAATTTTGTCATCGCCACAAGCGTACTGTAGCCACCGTAGCTTCCTCCGATCGCCGCAACAAAAACTTTTTCTCCGGAGAGCTTCTTCTTAAAGTGCAGCGCCACGTCTTCGATGTCGGTGATGACCTTCAGGCGCTCGGGCCCGTCGTCTGAGCGAATGAAGGCCTTTCCGTAGCCACTACTTCCGCGAACGTTGGGAAGCGCGTAAATGAAACCTTCATTGTTGAATAGGCGCGCATCGATATTGAACCCCGGTGCCGACATCCCTTCGGGACCGCCATGATACTCAATGACTACTGGACAGACAGAGGTCGCACAGTGTTCGGGGCGCCAAACAAACATTGGAATGGTCTGCCCATCTCGTGTAGTTACAATTTCAGCCACGGGCGCAACGCTTGGAACCCTCTCCACTTCCGGAGTGCTCGCCTTTGTCCACTCTTTGTATTTCAGATTCTCCCAGTCGATCACCACCAACTCTGGCGGACGGTCCGCTCTCTCAACCATTCCTACTTGGAGATCCCCCTTCTCAGCGAGCCTCCTCCCGTCAAACTGGAGCACCTCGGGGTCGAGTTTGAGCGTTTTCAGTTTGAAGCTTCCGTAGAGCATTGTTGCGGGCCGCGACAGAGCGTTCTGTAGCGTCGTCAAAACGATGCGCTTCCGGTCTCTTGAGATTTGAAAGCTGCTCACCTCTCCCGCCAGGTCCACAGTTAAATCCCGCCAGGGATTTTTTGCCGACGGTTCCCAAAGATAGAGATGGGTGGAGTCGCCGAACCTATTGGTCAAAACCAGATATTCTCCCGACTTCTTCCCGAAAGAGATGTCGTACTCCTCCTTTTCGCCTTGTCCTAGAAGTGGGGTTAAGGCCTGAGTTTTTCTGTTGAAGAGGAAGATTTCTCGGGTGAGCGATCCCGTCAAGTTGGCGAGGAGCCACTCGTTCTGATCCGAGCTGACGTCTCGGAGAACCCACGAACCAGGCTGTTTGAAGACTTCCGTGATCGTCCTGGTGGTTCGATCGTATTCGGATATCACGTAGGACTTTGGCTCGATATGATTTGAGCGAAAGAGGATCTTCTTCCCATCCGGACTGAGTTTTTGAAAAAAAGTTTGAACCTTCGGAAGGTGCTGAATTTGTAACAGCGCGCCACCCGCGCTGCTCATCTCATAGAGCCCTGGCAACTCCTCTCCCTTGCGGTCCCGTGAAACCAAAATGAAGTCGTCCTGGGGACTCACCGCAACAACGGAGGTTCGATCTTCTCCACTTGTCAATTGCACTGGAAAAGAGCCAGGTTGGGTTTTCCAGACCTGCTGAACACCCGTAATTCGCCAGTCAAAGAAGAGTTCCGAGCCTCGCGTGTTCAAGATTCCATAACCCTGCCCTTGTAAATCAAGGAGTTTCTCGATGCGCTGACTGGACTCGGGTTCTATGGCGGGGGGTGCAAACTCCTTGAGTAGATGCGGAGGCAAGCTTTCGGCTCCGAAACCGCTGTAGCTCACAGCCTTTTTATTCGCTATGGCGACAGCGCCAGCGGCCGGTGCCAACTGGACATTGGGACCGACGGCCTGAGCCCTTAGAGAGATGTGTAACGAAAGAAGTGACACCGCAAGAAGAGGAGACGCCGTGACAATAGGCAAAGCTGTGACAGCCCGAATCTGAGATTTATTTTTTTTCATTCTTAACACCGTCTTGTCTTTGAGTTTGACCTGAGACCAGCCTAAACTTTGTTTCCATGAAATCAAGCACCACCCCGAATCCAAAGCGCGTTCCCGCCCCAGAAAAACCTCTCACTCGAGTCAGGATGAAACGCTCGGGCGCGGCTCGCCCTTGGATGGAGTCTTCTCGCGGAATCGGCCGCTCGACAGCGGCGGCAGAGCCTGCGGTAAAAGCAAACCCCTCATCCGACCTCTCATCCGAGGCGAAGGCGAAGCACTCCTCCGCAGTAGCAGAGCAGGTGGCAGGACCGGTATCTGTCCCGGTATTAACGCCGAAGAATCCTCGTGGCGTTCTTGATCCGGGCTTAGATTCAGGCTCTTGGCAGACGCCTGCCAGAGGAACGGAGACTCCAGAAATGAAGATCCCCAAGGACTCTCAAGTGAGAAACCCCATCGAGGCCGAGTTTCCGAATTTGCCTTTGATTGCAAAAGTCGTTTCAAGATTTGGAGAGTTGTACAACGGCTTTGAAGCTGAGGGCGCTGAGAATATTCCCAAGGAAGGGCCCGCTCTGATTGTTTTCTATCATGGCTTAGTACCTTTGGATGCGTGGTACTTTGGGCTTCAGTATTACATCCAGACGGGACGCTTGATTCGAGGGCTTGGTGATCGCTGGCTTTTTAAGACTCCATTGATCAGGGACCTGGTCACGGCGGTGGGCGCAAAGGAAGGTCGCCCTGAGACTGCGCTTGCACTTCTGAAAAAAGGCGAGTTGGTCGGAGTTTCTCCCGGTGGCGTGCGAGAAGCGATTGCAGGCGCGTCAAATCACTACAAACTGCTCTGGGGAAATCGACAAGGTTTCGCGCGAGTTGCGATTGAAGCTCGGGTTCCTGTTATTCCCGCCTTTACGGTCAACGTTGAAGAAACTTATCGGGCCCCGTTTGCCGATCATCCGTTTTTTCAAAAGCTCTATGAGAGCACCCGCCTGCCTTTGGTACCGGTGGTAGGCCTGGGCGTCCTCCCATTTCCCGTTGGTCTCAAGACAGTGATCGGTGAGCCCATTCCTTTTGATCCTGAGCAAAATCCCAAGGAGTTAGCAGAAAAAACACGGCAGTCACTTGAGCGTTTGATCGCCATTCATCAACCAAAAGCCACATCTGTTCTTAAAGCGATGTTGAATCGGTTTCTGAGTCCTCGAGGTTAACATCTGGGGTTGAGATCGTCACCGTCAATTGGTTCAGAAACTGAAAGCTGAGCTGCAGGCTGTACCCGCGACTTTCGATAGTAAAGGCAGCCGCGCTGAATGCAGATAAGCCTTTTGGAAACGAGTCTTGCGGATTTTCTGAGACGTCTTGATGCAGGTCCTTCAGTTTCTGGATAAAATTTCCAAACTGAGAATCCCACTCCTTTTGTAGTGCGCTCATTTCAGATGTTGCCGCTTCAGCGGATTCTTCCGCTGAAAGGGTCTCTCGAGTTTGTGGAATTTCCGCAAGCTTCGAAACCAGATTTGAGTACTGTGCGTTCAAGTCGTTGAGTCGCGAGTTAAGCGTCTCAAGATCCAAGTTCTTTTTTGGAATGACCGCCGCAGTGGTTGGCTCAAGGGGTTGGACCGGAATGGAGGGGCTGTCGGGCTGTGGGGAAGGCTGAGAAAATAAATACCATAGGCCAGTGCCAAGAGTGGCAACCAGCAGGAGTCCAGCAAATCCCATCAGTGGGATCGGCACATGAATACCGCGAGGACTTTCTTCGGCCGCCATTAAGGTCGACCAAAAATTTTCAAGTCTTGCTGCTGTCAAAGGGTCGCTCGGATTTCCATATTCGTCCTCAATGAACTTTCGAAACTCCAGGCGCGATTGTAATAAAAACTGGGAAAGGCGATCTTTTTGGGTCAGAGTTCGATAAACTCCAAAGGTTCTGAGAATCGAATCCGTTTTCAATCCATGGAGGACATTGCGTATATCGGGTGAGAGGAAACTGAGGTCGTCAAATTCGGCCGGGAGTTTACGAGCCATCAGAGGTCATACCAGTGGGTTGTTCCCGTGGACGTGCGTAGGCTTCCATCCGGAAGAACGCTCAGTAAGGAGTCTCCCAGGGGGCCTTTTCTCAAGGCCTTCATCAGCTCGTCTCTTCGGGCAGGACTGAGTTCGGAGTGCTGGCCTGCTGAAACCGCGTCCATCAGCTCGATCAGTAGTGCATTCAGAATCTGTACAAGGTCGTCGTTTAGATTTCGAGCGCTCAGTTCACGAACGGACTGGGAGCCGTTGATTTTGGGATTTGAGTAAAGATTCATACCGATACCGATCAACAGTCGGTGTTGGTCCCCACAAGAAATAGATTCGATCAGGAGTCCTGCCACTTTTCCTGCATTGAGAAGAAGATCGTTTGGAGCTTTGAGCTCCCAGGCGAGTTCCGGCCAGCACGTGGAAACGGCTCGGTACAGTCCGAGCCCAACAAGTGGTGACGTGATGGGTTGGGGGGGCGCGTCCACAGCAAAGGACCATGTCATGAGGAGATTTGACCCAGCGACTCCCGAGTCCCACGCATTTTCCCCGCGGCCTCGCCCGGCCACCTGAAGGTCTGTTACAAAGACCCAAGGTGAAGGGTCTGGGTAGGAGAAACTCTTGGCGACATCGTTGGTTGAGTTTGTCGACTCGAAATACTGAACATGGAGATTGGACTGCTCCGCCCATTTTTTGACGATTTGGCCAACGGTGGACATAATGTTATTCTTGGTGAACTTACGTGTGCAGTCACGCGAGCAGATTTGTCAACGCACTATGGTGCTGGTGATTTCCAATCAAACATCAGACTGACGTCTGCAAATGGAGCGGAATGTGTCAGCGCTCCAACAGATATAAACTGCACCCCGATCGCGGCCACTTCACCCACGCGATCCACGGTCATATTCCCGCTGGCTTCGGTCTGAATTTCTGGCGGAATATAGCGGAGGCACTCTTTCATTTCCGCGGTCGTCATATTGTCGAGGAGAATTCGCCCAACGGTGTTCTTAACACATTCTTGAACTTCTCTGAGGTCTCTGGCCTCAACGATCATCGGTCCTGTGGAATGCGCACGGATGCGCGTGATGGCTTCCGTGATTCCGCCGGCTGCGCGAATGTGATTCTCCTTAACTAAAATAGCTGCACTCAAGTTGAGGCGATGATTCTGTCCTCCGCCGTCTCGAACAGCCTTTCGCTCCAGATCTCGGTACCCAGGAATTGTTTTTCGCGTATCGAGAATGCGAGTTTTGTAGGGACTCACGCGTTTCACAAATTCTCGGGTCAAGGTCGCGATTCCAGAAAGGTGTCCTAGGAAATTCAATCCAACGCGCTCTGCTTTCAAAATCTGGATCAGGTCGCCCTCGATAATTGCGAGGGTCTGTCCCCTCAAGACCTCGCCGCCATCGTCGAACTGCCACTTCATCTTTACCTCTGGCTCAAGCCAGCGGACCGTTTCCTCAAAAGCCATGCGTCCTGACAGAATCAAGTCTCCCTTTGCGATCAATCGAGCCACTCCGGGGCGTGGTCCCATCGCGAGGCTATCGGTCGTAATGTCGCCGTCCGGCATGTCTTCTTTGAGCGCATTGAGAAGCAGATCTGAGAGGTTCACTCGGGCCCTCGTTCAGAAAGCAGGCGCTCAATTTCTGCCTGAATCAACCGAGTGGCTAATTCCGGTACGATCTGCTGAACTATTTCTTTGATGAGTGTTTCGGTCTGGGTTTGAATAAGTTTATGAACTTCCTCTTCGGAAATGCCTAAGCCTGCGGAGCGAGAGGTTGGAGTAGCTCCGGCTGTGGCGCCCGCTATCGGTCCTGGCGTTTCTCTCACTTGGCGAGCGCGCATTTCTTTCTCCACCTGTGGGTGAACCTTCTTGGGAGAGGCTTCGTTGGTGCTCCGGCTCGGAGCCGCTACGGAGTTTGCTCCGGGGCCAGTATTTCCAAAACGCTGTTGTACAGAAGTTTTGAACTCAACATCCGCATCTATGTTTGGATTGATCTTTACATCGACTTCGCCGCTAAGTTGATCCAAGGGGACGTTAACCGTAAAGTCGGAAAGCTCTTTTTTTTGCCACTCCTCATCTGGTTCGTCGGGATTTGCGTTTGCCGATGGCTCCTGAGGCCATGGCGCATCGAGCTCGATTGCTACGGGCTGATCACCCTCATGTGGCTCCAGCGGAGCCAGGGGCTGACTTGTAAATGGCTCTTGGCTTCCGTCGGGATCAATTCCTGGAACGGGAGGAGCCGGAAAATCGTCCATCGACCAGGTCCCAGCTTTGACTTCCTGCGAGGTCGTTGTCGGTGATGAGGTCGCTGGCGTTGGTGCCTGTGAAGCAAAGGCTTTGACCGCTTGGGCCGCCGAGGGCACGGGTTTTGGCCCCGTCACTGGCGTTGCAATAGGCCGTGGGGACTTGGAGAGCTCAGCTAAGGGGCGTGGTGCCTTGGGTGCTACGGCGACGGGTTTCGCTACGACGGGAGCAGCCGGTATGGGCGTGGTGGACACCGGAGCTTTCGGTACAGAAACGGGCGTTGCGGCTGGCACTTTTGGAGCCACGGGAACCACAGGCAGCGCCTGTTTAGGATTGGGGGTGACAGCCGCGGTACTTTTGGGTGCTGGAGTCGCCGCAGCCGCGGGAGGCGTCGCGCGGGGGGGCACAGCCTTGGACCCGTCGCTAACCGAAGTTTTGGTCAGGTCGGGCTTTGAAATGAACGGACTGGAAAGAAAACTCGAGAGCGCATGTTGCTTGAGCCGAGGCACGAGGTCCTTTGTGACATTTCTGAGGATCTCCGAATCGAACGGCTTCTCGAGTCGGCCCTCTGCACCCGTGGCCTTGGCTTTTTCTTCGCTGAATTCCATGAACCCACTCCACATCAAAACAATGGGAATGGAGCCGAATTCAGCGCTGGTTTTGAGTTCGTGGGCGACCTCGTAGCCGGATTTCTTCTGCAGCAAAACGTCGACGAAAATAATGTCTGGCTTGAATTCCAAGGCTGAGGCCATGACATCCGGGCCCATTTGAACGGTCTTAAGCTGGACCCCAAAGTCCTGGAGACCCAACTGCATAACCCTTCGAATACTTTCGCTGTTATCTGCCAGTAAGACGCGCAATGCCACGGCCCAAAGTAAATGTCTTTTGGAGGGGTTAGTCAACGGGATTGGTTTAGAATAAACTACACCATGATGGACGTTATTGACCGCGCGATCACTCGTCAGTTTTTCCTAACATTCCTCGGAGCGGTCCTCGTTTTTGCGACGTTGTTCGTGGTTGTGGATGCCAGCTCAAGACTTCTGCCAATGAACCCTTCCACGACCCATCTCATCAACTACTATGGGTTTTTTCTCCCCTCGATTCTGTATCAAATGTTACCGGTGGCCTGTGTTCTTGCCACTGTTTTCACGTTGAGTGCCATGAGTAAATCCAACGAGATTGTCGCTCTCTACAGTTTGGGGCGGAGCCTGCCTCGGATTGCAATGCCGATTCTCTTGGCGGTACTTTTGATCTCGGCCATCGCCTTCTGGATTTCTGACCAGCTCTTGCCCTCCCTGAATCAGCGCGCAGACTACGTGCTTTACGTCGATATTCAAAAAAAACCTGGAATGCTCTCCTCAATGAAGACCAATCGGATTTGGTTTCGTTCCAAAAATCACTTGTTCAACCTTCAGACCTTCAACCCCGATAAAAGAAAGGGCGAGAGACCGACCTTCTATTCGTTTGATGAAGGCTGGAATCTGGTTCAAGTCACATCGGCGAAGTCCCTTGAGATCGACGGCAAGCAGTGGAAATTGACCGACGGAAGCACCACGTTGTTTGCGCAAGAATCATCCTTTCCGCTGACTCAGCAGTTTAAGACACGCCTTCTCAACTTTGAGGAAACAGCTTTGGATGTGACAGCGTCTAGCCCACTGAGTGAGCAAGCGCTTCCCGTCAAAGACCTAAAACGTTTTATCGATAAGAATCGGGAAGCCGGGTTAGATACCCTTCGCTATCAGGTGGGGTATCATTCCAAGTTTGCCTTCGCGCTGGCAGGATTTGTGATGTGTTTTATTGGGCTCCCATTCGCGGTCACGCTGAACCGCTCGGGGGGACGGGCCAAGAACATCGGGATGACATTGGGGTTGGTTTTTGTCTATTGGGCGATGTTTTCCAGTAGTTTGGCTCTGGGGAAGCATGGAACTCTTCCACCCTTGGTCGCGGCCTGGGCTGCGAATATTGTGATGGGTGGCCTTGGCGGAGCGTTCTTGTTGCGGCTCGGCAGAGGATAGATTAATTAGGACGGCACAAGACAGGAGAAAGGCGGCATATGGCGAAGCTTGAAGTTTTGACGTGGCCCAATCCAATTTTGAAAAAGAAATCCTCTGCAGTGGAGGGTGTGACCGTCGAACTGAACAAGTTTGCCGAGGACATGCTGGAGACCATGTACGATTCCAGTGGGGTCGGCCTTGCTGCGCCACAGGTCGGAAAAAATATTCGGTTGATCGTCATTGACACCCGCCCGCTGGATGAGCGGGGAAAAGTGAACGAGTCGGAAATGACGGAACTTGAGCGTGCGGTCGACTATCCGCTTGTGATGTTCAATCCACAAATTGTTTCAAAGGTCGGCTCCATCGAATTTGAAGAAGGTTGTTTGTCGGTTCCGGGATTCACCGAGTACGTGAAGCGCGCAGGGACCGTGGAGGTAGAGTTTCTAGACAAGCACGGAAAACGTGCGCATCTCAAGGCCGACGGTCTTTTGGGCGTTTGTGTTCAGCACGAAATTGATCACTTGGACGGACAACTTTTCATTGATCGGCTGAGCACTATCAAATCAGAGATGATCAAATCTAAAATTCGTAAACACGGGTACTCGAAGCCCGCCACGGGTCATAGCGTTCTGTGAGTCGCATTCGTGTCCTTTTCCTGGGAACACCTGATTTTGCAGTACCTGCTCTGGAAACACTCCTATCGGACGAGCACTTTGAAGTCGTTGGCGTCGTGAGCCAGCCCGACCGCCCCGTCGGAAGGAAGCAGGAAATTTTGCCGACTCCCGTGAAAGCCGTGGCGCTGAGAGCGGGGATCCCGGTGTTTCAACCCGAGCGCGTGAGTACAGCAGAAGCTATCCAGGAATTACGTGCTCTACGACCTGA
>FRDC01003257.1_pt2 | contig 11839 bp, 4 predicted proteins | sample 1106171 | NCBI WGS metagenome assembly FRDC01 (sample SAMEA3930566, study PRJEB13176) | freshwater metagenome | biome: Drinking water system; feature: drinking water; material: water | place: Singapore | collected 2014-12-20
GCACCGTGTTGACACTCACCGTTTGCGCACCCGGTACGGTATTAACGGGTGGATCGTTTAGCGCTGTGATCGTCACCGTTGTGCTACTCAGAACCTGCTGCGCTCCACCATTCCCTTGCGCTCCTGTATTACCGTCGTCAAACGTCCAATTGATTTGTACACTCGCTGGTGGTGAACTGCTGGTATTACTATAAGCAATCTGCTGCATGGCTTGATTAACCAGCGTATTGGTTGCATTACCATTAAAGCTAAGGATAAGCGTTCCACCTGCATTTAGCAGTACCCCACCTATTGTAATACCGTTAACAACCAAAGGTCCTTCATCAATGAGGGCAGCAAGCGTACCCGTAGCTGAAAACACGTCTTGAGCATTAGCGCCGCCATTACGTTGCAGCGTCAATTCCGCGCCAAGAAAATTATCCAAAGTGCTCAATTCAGGATCGTAGATAGTAACATTGTTGTCCAGAACGACTGCAGCACCTCCTTCGATATAAGTCGGTGTGCTATCCAGATTCGTGAAGGATGGCATGTCATTAACTGCCTGAACGTGAACAGTCTTTGTCTGAGGTATTGCAATTCCCCCATCCCCATCGGTTAGTGCGAAGGTCACTTCACGATCCAATGTACTCGGTACCTCAGAAACATTGTTGAATTGAATACTACTCACGACAGCCTCAACCGCAGTTGTCGTTGCACTACTGTTGAAGGTAATTACTAAAGGATCATTCGCACTCGTTCCACCACTATAGCTTCCAATCGTTGCACCTTCATACCTCACATCATTCCCAACCGTATCAACCTGACCAGGCCCTGATCCAAAGTTACCAATCTGCAGACGATCGTCTGTTGTTCCATTTTGGGAAATCGATACAGTCAAAACACCCGTATCAAAATCTGGGGAATCCACATCGGTCACGGTCATCAACGCATCGATTACTTGCGGTGTGCCACCTTCGACAAAGGTAACGTTTGGACCTACCGGCGTAATAATCGGTGCATTGCTAGATGTCACCACTACATTTTCACTGAATTCAGAAGTATTATTGGCCGTACTGGTCGCTGTGGCAGTGAGCGTATCCCCAACATTCACGGTGGTGGTAAGCGCAATTTGGCCACTAAAAAGTCCATTTGCATCTGCTGTCAGATACCCCAGGTAAGTTTTACCCTCGCCGTAAGTATCAGCACTACCATCTTGCAGGAAGATTTCCACACGGGCTCCAGCAAAATCGGTATCACCCAGTGGATTGGTTCCAATATAGCCGGTTATAGTCAAAGTCGAACCCAATACGCTGAAAGTCTTCAAAACAGGCATATCCATGTAGAGATTTGCGGCACCTGCCGTAAGATCTCCGTCATTTGGGGTAATTCCGTCGGTCGCGAGCGCGATACCTTGACTCAAGTTATCGTAAATCGAATTCCTGAGAATTGCATTGCCCGAAGAACCGGTGGTCACATAAACGCCGTAGCTATCGTTATTAGCGACGACATTTCCTTCCCCATCGACTGTTCCGCCAATCGTATTATTAGTGCCATCGACCAAGAGCCCATAACTGTGATTACCTAAAGGGGTTGTTCCATCTGCGGTCGTTCCGATAAGATTTCCCTGGACAGTCGTGCTAATTCCTGCGCTGATGTAAACACCAGATCCAATATTCCCGGATATCACATTACCTTCACCCGAAACACCACCACCAATAATGGTTCCGGTCGCACCAAATGTCACTCCGACCCCATTTGCATTACCAATGGCGCTGGTACCCGCTGCATTGGTACCGATATAGTTACCCTGGACTATTGTATCGGTCGCCCCTTCGATACGCACCCCATAGTCACCATGGCCCCCAATTACATTGCCGGCACCCGCTGCTCCAATCACATTTGCCGTACCCGATACATAAACACCGTTCCAAGTGTTGGGGAGTGCTGCCGATCCTGCTGCATCGACACCAATATAATTACCGAGAACCGCATTGCGTTCTCCCCCACCTAATCCGTTGCTAATATAAATACCATAACCATTATTACCCGAAAGTAGATTTCGACCAGCAGGCGTTGCTCCACCGATAAGATTGTCTGATCCAGTGATGTACAATCCGATCCGGTTTCCAATACCAGCAGTATCAACATCATCTGTTCCAATGAAATTACCTTTGATGAGGTTATTATCAGAACCAACATGAATGCCAGCACCAGCCCCAGCATCATTAAATCCATTGATGATCAATCCTTGGATGCTGCTTCCGTCACTACCCGTTCCTAGATCAATTCCGTAGGATCCTGCACCAGCGAGAGTGCCATCTAATTCGATTTGAAGCACTGCATCATTTCCCACCGAGAGTGTATTCCTTGATGCACCAGATTGACTGTATCCATCGATCTCAATTTCATCGGTAATGGTGGGTAAACCTGCAAGTGGCCCTGCACCATCAGGATCTGTCACATGAATCGTTTGAACGCCTACACCCGCAATATTGAACGTAATGTCATCCAAGCCAGCCGTATTGTTCGCCGCAATAATCGCTTCACGTAAAGAAATCAAACCATCCGTTCCCAGATTTGCATTGAGCCATTCAATGGTATATGCCACATTGCCATCGTCCATACCACTGTCGTTATTGTCATCGGCTGTCGTCACAATCAAAGTATTCGCAACATCGGTCACGTTAATCGTAAACACTTCATCGTAGGTTAATCCACCACTATCGGTCACCCGAACGGTTACTGTATGACTGGTAGCGCTTTCATAATCCAGCAGGCTACCATCTGACACGGTAATCTCACCCGTGCTGCTGTTAATCGCAAATCGGCCTCCGGCACTGTCGGTTAAACTGTAGCTCTGAGTATCACCGCTGTCAGGATCGGTACCCGTTACCGTCCCCACAACTATTCCGTTCGCTGCGTTCTCCACCACGGTATTAGCCGAGAGAATCAAATCTGTTGGTACACTGTTCACTGCGGTGATATTCACTGTAACACTGCCGATGGCAGTCAATGAACCGCCACTGCCTTGACTACCTGTATTGCCGTCATTAAAGGTCCAATCGATTTGCACGCTCGCTGGTGGCGCATCGCTCGTGTTGCTGTACGCGATCTGCTGCATGGCACTATTTACCAGCGCGTTTGTCGCATTACTGTTGAAGGTGAAGACCAGAGTACCACCGCTATTGGTATAAGTGCCGATGGTGGTACCGCCGACGATGACGTTGCCGCTGGCACCTGAGATTGAGGACAGGGTGCCGGTGGCACTGAACACGTCTTGCGCGTTGGCACCGCCGTTGCGTGCCAATGTCAATGTTGCACCGGTGAAATTATTGGCACCCGACAGCTCGGTGTCGATAATCTGCACATTGGCATCCAACACCACTGCTGCGCCGACTTCAGTATAGGTCGGTGTTCCATCGAGCGTATTGACCGGGTCGAAGCTCGTGTCCAGGCTCCCGGTGCTGCTATAACGATTCAGTGCAACGTTGTATTCACCAAGCGCACCGACCTTGCTGGTGCCCGATACCACAATCTGACCATTGGCTTGCACCACCACGCTGTTGCCTCGATCATCACTGGAACCGCTATAATCGGTCGTGACGATCCCATCCCCACCGCCGAACGTCGTGTCTAATGTGCCGTCCGTATTGAGACGGACTAAGCCGACATCGCCCCCGTTGATCCCCGCCGTACCCGTCACGAGAATCTTACCGTCAGCCTGAATCGCAAACCCTTCGGCGAGATCGCTGCTCCCCAGATTGATGGTCACTTTCCCGCCGCTCCCGAAGCCAGTGTCCAGCGTTCCGTTGGTGTTGTAACGTGCAATCGCAAGATCGTTGGCACCGCCGACATCGCTCCACCCAGCGACGACAATCTTCCCATCGCCCTGCGCCAGCACTTCGTTGCCGGTATCACTACTATTGGCACCGAAATCTGTCATCACTTTCCCCGTGCCGTCGAAACTCGTATCCAACGATCCATCTGTGTTGTACCGAACCAACGCAAAATCAAAACTGGTCCCGCTAAACCCAAACCCAGTCAGCAGCAGCTTGCCATCAGATTGGATGGTAAGGCTGTCAGCACGATCATTATTCCCGGAAAGATCTGTGCTGACGTACCCTGAGCCACCACCGAAGCTAGTATCGAGCGACCCGTCACTATTGAATCGCATCAGGTTGAAGTTGCTGTTCGAAAGATCGGCCGCGACCAGGAACTTGCCATCAGCTTGCACTGCTATGTCCTTCGCACTACCAAAAACCCCCGAGGATGCAATCCCATCACCACCCCCGAAACTCGTGTCCAGCGTACCATCAGCATTGAAACGCACGAGACAAACTTGGTAACCACCAGAGGTCGTATACCCTGAGAGCACCACCTTACCATCAGATTGAAGGACCATAGTCTCCGCCCGACCGACGATCCCGGCAAACGCCACACCATCGCCGCCACCAAAACTGGTATCCAGCGTGCCATCAGCGTTGTACCGGGCCAGGCTGAAGTCGTCACTCCCGCCACTATCGCTATACCCACCGACCAAGATCTTGCCGTCGGTTTGAATGACGGTTTCCTTCCCAAACTCCCATCCGGCTCCAAAACTGGTTATCACCTGGCCGTCACCTACACCAAAGGTCGGCGCATCGTTGGCCGCGGTCACGCTCACATCAATGGTATCTGTGGCACTCGAGAACGCTGTCGTGCCTCCGTTACTCGTTGTCGTAACCTTGGTGCCGGCGGTGCCGCTCATTTGGTCCCAAGCTCGAATGGTTAAGGCCGCACTACTCGTCCCGGTGTAGTCCGCGCTTGGCGCAAAGTAGAGACGTGTATTGGCATGGTCGGCGAGCAGTAGGGCTGACGTGTTGCTCACTGCCCCTACCCCCGTCCACGTCGTGCCCCCGTTAGTGGTGTAATACCAGGTCCCGTTCGTCTCGTTGATCCCGGTAATCGCGATGCCCTTGGAGGCTCCACTGTCCACGTCGGTGATCCCACCGGTGAACGCACTGATCGTCGAACCTACGACTCCACTCGGTGCCCCCGCATCTTCTGATACCGTGATGGTTAGCGCCGTGTCAGCCAATGATGGCGCACTGTTGGCTACTCCCACGTTGACCGTTACCGTATCCGCGTGACTTGTGGTTCCATCCGACACCACAACGACAAATTGCAGCGTAGTGGCAGAGCTTGGAGCGGTGAAAGTCGTTGATACAGCAGTCGAGCTACTGAGCGTGACCTTTGTACCTTCGATCTGAGTCCATTGGTACGTCAGGGCGTTGCCATCTTGGTCAGAGCTGCCTACAGCGGTAAGCGTTACAGTTGCGCTTGTCGAGACATTTTGATCTACTCCGGCATCGGCAATTGGGCCATGGTTTCCCACCGTTGCTGCCGTGATAATGCTTTCGACATTAGAGTGCGTGACGGTAAAGACATCTCCACTTCCCTGATCTACGGTGATCACACCGCCGCTGTTGGTTATCGTGGCAGTGGAGAACTCACTGAGATCGATGATATCGGTGGCGCCACCGCCATCGACGGTATAGGCATCGCCGGATTGAGCTCCAGTGAAACGAAAGACGTCCGCACCAGACCCACCGACCATTTGGTCGTTCCCGCTGCCTATGATGGTATTTTTCCCGACTGAGCTTCCCCCGTCGAGATAATCATTCCCCGCCCCACCCAGAATCACGTCATCGTCGCTGTTTCCATAAATAGTATCGTTGCCGGCCCCGCCAACCAGGATGTCATTGCCACTTCCCCCTTGCATGGAATCATCTCCCCCGTCGCCATACATAATGTCGGCCCCACCCCCGGCAGCAGTTGGGGTATTATTGGCTGAATCACCTACATACCAATCATTTCCAGCAGGTCCAGCGATTACGTTACCAGTACTGGCATCCATCCAAGTTTCTGCCAGAATACCCATCCAACTCATTTGAGCTTGATTGGTAATAGCTACTTGTGTTTCGATCGGTCCATTTATAACTTCGAGATCCCAATTAGCACCCAAAGCAGTGTTTCCGGTGAAATCGTTGCTTGCCTGTACGTCTGCACCAGTTAACTTTGTCAGCTGAATAACCAAAGCTTGACCGATTTCCCCTTTTGCAAAATTGCATCCATAGATCAAAATGTCTGCTTGCTCTGTAAGCGTTTGCTGAATTGTGGCAAACTCCTCTACATAATGGCTATTCAAGTTTTCAGCATTCAGTGTACTTGTGCCGAGTCGCAAAACTCCGGCTTCACCATGAGAAATGATGTGAATTGCGTCGATATTACTGCGATCGGAGAGGATGCTTGCTATTTGCTCAACGCCATCTTGATTGGAATCTAGCAATACAATCTGTATACCTGGTTTAATTCCGGACAAAATAGCCTGATAGCCTTCTACATTAGTATCAATGAAAGCAATTTCATTGCGATCTGTTGATGGGAGCTGATAATTAGTTAGCCATTTCTCTAGTTCATTATCATTGTAAATTTGATTATTCTCGGCATGACTTGAGAAATCAGCTTCATCCAAAGATGCGTTTTTTATTTCTCTAGATTCATTTATCCACGATGAGTCCTGATCGATAGATTCAATCACAGTAGCAGCTGCTGCACCGTCAAACATGATTCGGGGTTCAAGCTGCCACATGATACCCAATCTTGCATTTGATTTTTCTTGACCGAGCTCAGTCGATTGCTTTGTTTTGATCGATTTCACGTGTACTGTCTACCTTGTATTGATTGACTCATTGATGCGTTATCAATTGCTTGTAACGACATATCAATCTAAACAAATAATCGCTTTAGCGTTTGCGCCAGTGTTCGGCTAATAGTGATGTGAGTTCTGCTAAATCATTGGTATTCAAATCACCAGGAATAGGATCTAACCCTAGTGAAACATAAATACCCGCATAGGCATTTTCCAATTCTGCATAAATGGCATCGCATCGTACTTCAGCGAGCAACGTATTTAATTCCTCACGAACCAGAGTTTGGCCACTTAACTTTCCGGTATTGGCCTCGATTTTCGTTTGCTCGACAATGCGTTTTTGAGTTTGGTAAAAATTAAATGCGGTGCGATATTCCTCATTAAAATGAGCAAATTGAGCAAGGCTGATATGAACTTGAACTAACACAGCCATGCTCATTGCTAGGCGCTCCATATCAAGTAGCTTTTCTTTTGACTGTAATTCGTCTAATTTAGCGGGTGCTGAAATCAAGCTAATTAAATTCCACGAAAGTTGTGAACCTAAACTCAACCAGTCACCATTAAATAAGAAACTATTTGAGTTGTAATGGTAGCGCGCTCCCAGTTCAATGCCTGGTAGCATTTGTAAAATCGCTGCACGCGCTTCTTTCGCATTAGCACGCTTTTTATAAAGCAATTCTCGTAATTCCGGACGACTTTCTAATGCAATTTGCTCCATCTCTTCGATTTCCAGATTAATCGTTTTCGTGAACAGTCCCCGTTCTGGAATCACCAAATTAAACTCAGTGCCAGGTTTAATATTCATGAGAGCAGCCAATTGTGATTTGGCTAGCAGTAAATTGCGTTGCAGCAGATTGAGCTCTCGCTCAATCCCATACAAGTCTCGTTTAAACAATAGGTTAATCTTAGGATTATTCAGTCGACTTTCTTTCATTCGATCCATTTGATCGATTGAATATCGTACTTTGTTCTTTAGATGCTGCATTCTCGAAACCAAACGTTCGTAACTAACAGCGCGCCAATAGGCAGAACGTACTTCTTGGACGATTTTGTTGACTACACTGCGTTTCTGCTCCTCTTGGATTAATACGTTATCTGCAGCTTGCTGAGCTCGATAATAGGAAACACCAAAATCAAGAATACTCCAGCTTAATCCTAATGCAGATGAAAAGATGTCACGATCTGCAGAGGTTGATGGTTCAAGTGTGGTTCTTCCCGTAAGCAACGAACGACTTCTTGCGCCGCTGAAGTTACTCCGTGAGTCATAATGCAAATCCACAACTAATTTAGGCAACATGTCATAATGCCTAAGATTAAGTTGCTTTTGCGCGAGTGTTTTTTGGGTTAACTCAACTTGTAGTTCTAAGTTATATTTTAATGCGCGAGCCGTTGCTTCCTCGAGGGAAATACTTCCTTGTATCGGATCATGATGATTCTGCAGGGTTAATAAATCTTGTTCAATTCTTTCTTTATTTTCTGCTTCGGTTACGACTTTGGGTTGAATCGCGCAACCGGATGTTAGTAGCACCCACTCGAGCAAAATTAAGAGCCAAAATCGCCTTAAGGGTTTTATTACTACCGGGCGATTCTGTTCAGAATTAAATACTGTTATTTGCATGACTCATTGAAGAATGTTTTGAATTTGCCTAACTTAATCAGCGTAACTGTACAACGATATGATTAATTAAGTTTTTGCAAACAAACCAATTTATTGAGCTCATTTGTAGCGCTGATGGTAATCAACACGTTCTTAGGAAAACAAACCAAATCGGTCTTATTCGTGCTGACTAAAAATTACCTGCCAATCCGGGTCGCAATTTCCTCATTTTGGACAAAATCTGGATAAAAGAGTAGAATTCCGCGTTCATTTACATGATAGATAATTGAATAAGCACCTTTTTAACTGAATTGGAGAAATTTTTATGGCAGTCACAACAGAGCAAAAATCCCAAGTGATCAGTGACTATCAAAGAATCAAAGGAGATACAGGATCTCCCGAAGTGCAAATTGCGCTTCTAACGGCGCGTATCAATGATTTAATTGGTCACTTTAAAGCCCATGTCAAGGATCATCATTCTCGCCGTGGATTACTAAAAATGGTCAACCATCGCCGCAAATTACTGGATTACTTGAAGAAAAAGAATAGTGAAAGCTATTTGAAAATTATTGAGCGTCTGAATCTGAGAAAGTAACTGGGTTGTAGTAATTTAGTGCAAAACGGATAGAAGTGAATATGTAAGCGTTCGTTCCGAACGTTAGATTCTTGCTTTGTTACAAATCTAAGAAAAACGCGTATACAAATTAGAAGGATCGTTAATTGAAATTAACCAAAAAAAGCTTTACCTACGGTCGTCATGAAATCACACTTGAGACCGGTGAAATAGCAAGACAAGCCCATGGCGCTGTAATCGTTACAATGGGAGATACGGTAGTACTCGTAACCGTCGTTGGTGATAAGAATGCAAAACCTGGTCAAGATTTTTTTCCACTAACGGTTGATTATCAAGAAAAGTTTTATTCTGCAGGTCGAATTCCTGGTAGCTTTTTTAAACGCGAAGGAAAACCTTCCGAGAAAGAAACGCTGACCTCTCGGTTGATTGACCGTCCTATTCGACCATTATTTCCTGCCGGCTTCTACAATGAAGTACAGGTACTTGCGATGGTATTATCTTCAGACAGCGAAATCGATGCAGATATCCCCGCGATGATCGGTACTTCTGCGGCATTGGTTATTTCAGGAATTCCATTTGATGGCCCTATTGGAGCCGCGCGTGTCGGTTATATCAATAATGAATATATCCTTAATCCAACGACAACAGAACTCAAAGATACTCAGATAAACTTAGTAGTTGCCGCAACGCAGCAAGCAGTGCTCATGGTTGAATCCGAAGCTACTGAACTGTCGGAAGATGTCATGTTAGGCGCTATCGTATATGGTCATGAGCAAATGCAAGTCGTCATCAATGCAATTAATGATTTTGCTGACGAGGTTGGTGTCATTCCTTGGGAATGGCAACCCGTTGAGCGAGATCCAGCTTTGATCGAAAAAGTTACTCAAGCTGCAGAAACTGATCTTCGTAATGCATTCAAAATAAAGCAAAAGCAAGCTCGGACTGAAGCAATTAAAGCAATTTGGCAGCGAGTTCATGCGGATTTGGGTGTTGGTACTGAAGATGGCCCTGAAGAACATGCGGTCAATGAAATTGGCTTTGATCTAGAAGCAAAAATTGTTAGAAACCAAATTTTAGATGGCGAGCCTCGCATTGACGGACGAGGAACGCGTACCGTGCGACCCATTACAATACGCAATGGTTTATTGCCCCGTACCCATGGATCTGCTTTATTTACTCGAGGTGAAACCCAGGCGTTAGTTGTTGCTACACTTGGAACCGCTCGTGATGAGCAAAAAATTGATGCGCTGCAAGGCGATTATTCTGAGCGCTTCATGTTGCATTACAATATGCCTCCCTTTGCAACAGGAGAAATTGGTCGAGTTGGCACACCTAAACGTCGTGAAATCGGCCATGGTCGACTCGCTAAACGCGCTCTTGTTTCAGTATTACCCTCAACAGAAGAATTTGGATACTCGTTACGCGTCGTTTCAGAGATAACGGAATCTAATGGATCAAGTTCTATGGCTTCTGTGTGTGGCGGATGTCTTGCCCTCATGGATGCTGGTGTTCCGCTAAAATCCCATGTAGCTGGTATTGCAATGGGATTAATCAAAGAAGGTAATCGATTTGCGGTACTTACTGACATTCTAGGTGATGAGGATCATCTCGGGGATATGGATTTTAAAGTTGCAGGAACTGAGAATGGCATCACTGCACTCCAAATGGACATTAAGATTCAGGGTATTACCAAAGAAATTATGCAGGTTGCTCTGTTACAAGCCAAAGAAGGTCGTTTACATATCCTCAACATAATGAAGGAAGCATTACCTGCAAACCGTGAATCGATATCAACACACGCGCCTCGTATCATTAAATTTAAAATAAACCCCGAGAAAATCCGTGATGTAATTGGCAAAGGTGGTGCTGTAATCCGTGCATTAACCGAAGAAACCAATACAACGATTGATATTACTGACGATGGCACTGTAATGATTGCCTGCGTTAGTAGCGAGGGTGGGGAACAAGCTAAAAAACGTATTGAAGATATCACCGCTGAAGTTGAGGTAGGGAAAATCTATACGGGAACTGTTCTAAAGCTACTCGACTTTGGTGCAATCGTCAGTATTCTTCCAGGGAAAGATGGGTTACTGCATATCTCGCAAATTGCAAATGAACGTGTTGAAGATGTTGCAGCGCACCTTAAAGAAGGACAATCCGTTCGTGTTAAGGTGCTAGAGGCGGATGACAAAGGGCGCCTACGTTTGAGCATGAAAGCAGCTATTGCTGATGAAACTGAAGTTAGTGCTACCACTTCTTCGTAGCAGATCTTCGATTATTTGCTGCTTGCTATTAGGCTGCCAAATTCTGGCTTAGATTCGCAAAATCATTTTGGCAGCCTAATATATTCTCCTTGGCCTTTATGGCTTCACTCTCGTCAATACCCAAACTATCAATCAACGAACTAGTCTCCACATAAGGGCAACCATCAACATTCTGCAGTTCACCCTGAAGTAAACGATTTGCAACCGCAATCAATTTCACATAGGACGCATGCTTTCCTGAGTAATCCGGGTAATTTTGCTCAGCAATCGCGACAATCACCTCCTCGGGTAAATTCCAAGCATTCATCAAGTATTTTCCAATCGTATCATGCGTGATACCAAAAAACTGAAGTTGAATCGTACGAAAACTTTGCTCTGGATAACGCGCAACAAGATCATTCAAATAGCTATACTCCTTTGGAAAGAAGTGGCCAAATAGAAAATAGCCAAAATTTTGAAATAACCCACACAAATGTGCCAAATCACTATCAATTTGCGATCGATTACTCATAATCAGAGAAAGTTCGCGACACAAAGCTGCACATTCGAGCGTTTTTGACCAAATTTTGATGTAGCCTAATTGCCCGTATTTTTGCATTCTTAGACAGCTCGAAGATGAGATACTCATCATAAGGCTACTTGCAGTATTAAAGCCTAAAACTAGCCTGATAGCCTGATCAACACTATGAATTCGGTGACCATAACCAAAAATAGGTATCCGAGCATATTTCAAA
>FRDC01003575.1_pt1 | contig 11831 bp, 10 predicted proteins | sample 1106171 | NCBI WGS metagenome assembly FRDC01 (sample SAMEA3930566, study PRJEB13176) | freshwater metagenome | biome: Drinking water system; feature: drinking water; material: water | place: Singapore | collected 2014-12-20
GGACGTAGCGGACGACGAAGTCCGTGGTCCCCCCCTCCCGCCCCACCCGGAGCGCCTCCCGCATGTAGGGCGCGGCCTCGGAGATGCGCGGCACCAGGCCGTTGAAGTTCGTGTACGCGCCGCCGTAGGTCGGGTCCACGAAGATGAACTCCACGTGATGGATGCCCTTCGACAGGAACAGGCGCGCGATGTCGGGGAGGCGGCGCATGTTCTGCTTGACCACCGTGCAGTTGCCGAAGATGCGCTCGAGGCCGGCCGCGCGGGCGTTGTCGATGCCGCGCAGCAGCTCGTCGAAAGCGCCGGGCACGTACGTGAGCTCGTCGTGGAGCTTGGCGTCGGGGCCGTGGATGGAGAAGACGAGGTCGGTGACCCCCGCGTCCACGACGGCCTTCGCGAAATCGGGATAGGCGAACATGCGGCCGTTGGTGACGACCACGATGTCCTTGAAGCCGAGCTTCTTGGCCGTGCGCACGAGCGGGATGAAGTCGCGGCGGATCGTCGTCTCGCCGCCGATCATCTCCAGGTACTCCACGCCCTGGGCCTTCGCGCGGACCATCTCCTCGACGATCGCGCCCGTGGACTTGTCGGGCAGGTCGCGCTTGTTGAGATCGATGCAGAAGTGGCAGTGGCTGGAGCAGGAGAAGCCCGTGAACAGCACGAGCTTCTGCGTGCGCGCGGCGGGCGGGGTCCAGCCTCCGGGCGTCCCGCTCACGCGGGCACCTCCGCCTTGAGGCGCCAAAGGTACTTGCCCTTGACGAACTTCCTCTCCACGACGCCCATCTTGATGAGCGTCTCGGCCGCCACGATCACCGCGTTCTCGTCCTTGCAGTCCTTGCAGAGCGGCAGGGTCTCCGCGATCTCGAGGAACTTCTCGGTGGTCAGGTCGTTCTTGATCTTGAGGACCTCGAGCACGCACTGCTCGTTGTCCGTGAGCACCCCGGCGCGGCCCTCGTGTCGCTCCCGGCCCCGGTGCGGAGCGTCGTAGCGCTCGGGGATCTCCAGCAGCGGCTTGATCTCGTCGGTGCCGAAGTAGCGCGCGTAGCTGGCGTCCCAGCCGATGCAGCGGTCGTCGTAGACGCACTTGCGGCAGGCCTCGGTCTTGAGCGTGTGGGCCTGGGCGGTCATGTCGAGGTCGCGCTTCTCGCCCTTCGGGTTGACCACCATGGTGTTGAAGGCCGACCAACCGAGCATCTGCTGCTCGTAGCCCGGAAGCACGCAGGGCGTGAAGTGGAGCAGCAGCGGCGGCTTGGGGTAATTGATGCGCGTGAAGAGCTCGAAGGCCTTCCGCACGTAGGGCGCGATGTCGGTCATGCGCACGCCGATCTTGGCCCCGTCGGCCGCGTTGAGCGTCATGTTGCCCTCGTAGAGAGGGGCGATGATGACGAAGTTCGAGAGCTGGAGCTTCAGCAGGAAGAGCTCGTAGAACTCCACCAGGTGCTTGTAGTTCCACTGGTTGAGCACGATGTTGACGCCGATGCCCACCTTGAGTCTCTTGAGGTTCTCGATGGAGCGGAGGTTCTTCTCGAAGGCGCCGGGGACCGCCACGAGCTTGTCGTGAAGCTCCGCGGTGTGGCCGTGCAGGGAGTACTTCACGAAGGTCAGTCCGGCGTCGGCCAAGGTCTTGGCGTAATCGTAGTCGGCGATGCGGATCCCGTTGGTCTGGATGCGCACGTACCCGTAGCCGATCTTCTTGGCCAGCGCGATCAGCTTCGGCAGCTCGGGACGGATGGTCGGCTCCCCCCCGGTGAAGCCCAGCCGGCGGTAGCCGTTCTGATAGGCCATGTACATGAACTCCACGGCCTTCTCGAACGGGAGGTCGTTGGGCTCCTTGCGCCACTCGAAGTCCTGCGAGCAGAACAGGCACTTGGCCGAGCAGTTGTAGTTGAGCAGGATGTCGAAGCACTTGGGCTCGTCGAAGCTCTCGCGGTCGATGCGCTCGAGCTTGGGCAGCTCCGTCATGATGCGCGGGGTCTCAGCCACGGCAGGCCTCCGCCGCGTAGGAGGCGACGGCGTCGACGAACAAGTCGGCCTCCTCGGGGATGTTGTAGGGCGCGAACGAGGCGCGCACCGTGGCGCCGACGCCCAGGCGCCGGTGCTGCAGATGCGCGCAGTGCTCCCCGACCCGGACCGCGACGAAGCGGCCGGGGAGCTCGTGATTGAGGTAGAGATTGAAGTCCACGGGCGAGAAGTCCGGGTGGGCGGGCACGAAGGACGCGAGGCTTCCCGTCGCGAGATCCTCCGGCCGCCCCAGGACCCGCACCTCGGGGACTCGCGCGAGGCCCTCCGCCGCGCGGCGCACCAAACCGGCCACGTGCTCGCGCAGGGCGCGCTCGGGGAGCTCCTCGCGCAGGGCCAGGGCCTCGCGCAGGCCGATCGCCCCGCCGAAGTCCTGGACGCCCGCCTCCAGGCGCATGGGCGCGTCGAGGTAGACCGCCTCGGGCGTCCCGGCGAGGTCCCAGGAAACGGACTTCACCGTCCCGCCGCCCAGCTTGTAGAAGCCGAGGCGGTTGAGCTCGGTCTCGTGGCCCCAGAGCACGCCGAGGCCGAAGGGCCCCCCGAGCTTGTGCGCCGAGAAGGCGACGAAATCCGCGCCCAGCGTCGAGACGTCCTCGCGGTGGGTTCCGAGGTACTGGGCGTCGTCGACGAGGACGCGCGCGCCGCGGCGCTTGGCGAGCTTGGCCGCCTCGGCCGCGGGCTGGACGCCCCCCAGCACGTTGGAGGCGTGGGTCATCGCCAGAAGCGCCGTGCGGTCGTCGAGGAGGGACTCCAGGCGGCCCAGGTCGAGCCGCCCGTCGACGCTCGGGCACACCGCCAGCTCGATCTCGCCGCGGCGCGCCAGCTCGATGAACGGGAGGGCCACGGCGTTGTGCTCCAGATCGGTGATCACCACTTTCCGCCGTCCGGGCTCGTAGGGGAACGCGCGGGCGACCATGTTCACGGCCTCGGTCGTGCCCGAGGTGAAGACCACCTCGTTGGGGCTCTCCGCGCGGAGGAACGCGGCGACGGCGCGCCGCGACTCCTGGAACCAGGCCTCGACCTGCTGGGAGAGCCGGTGCGTCGAGCGCTTGCCGCCGCAGGCCCCCCAATGCGCGTAGAAGTCGGCCAGGCGCTCGGCCACGCGCCGGGACTTGAGCGCGGTGCAGGCGTTGTCGAGGTAGACGAGCCGGCGCCCGTCGGTCTCGCGCGCCAGCGCGGGATACTGCGCGCGGAGCGCGACGGCGTCGAAGGCGGCGCGGGCGGCGCTGCTCATAGCGCCCCGTACACCTCGATGTAGTCCTTGCGCGGCCCCGGGCAGGCGTCGCGCATGGCGCAGCCGTCGCAGTCGGCGACCTGCTGCTTCTCGGCGAGGTGGCGGCCGGGCTGGGACGCGCGCATCTTGCGGTAATCGGCGTGGCGGTCCTTCCACTCGGCGACGAAGCACACCGGGATGTGGTCCACGTCGAAGTTCACGCCCAGGCGGTCGCAGAGCTGGAAGGCGCGGCGCAGGTGCGGCGCGGCGTCGCGGAAGGCGGGCATCACGAGGCGGTTGTTCTTGGCCCGCCCCATACCCTTCACGTAGGAGAACTGGATCCAGGAGAAGCCGGGCAGCTCCGCGACGGCGTAGCGCACGAAGTCCTCGGCGTGGCGGTAATTGGGCTCGCAGACGATGTAGTTGAGCCGCACCGGCTTGCGCAGGGCGATCAGCGCGCGCGTGCCCCGCTCCCGGGCGGCGAAGGCGCCGGGGCTCTCGGTCACCAACTCGTCGAGCCCCGGCTCGTGCGCGGAGTAGTTCACGTTCCAGAAGTCCACGAGGCCGTTGAGCTGCGCGAGACGGCGGGGGTCCCACTTCTCGACGAGGGCGGCGTTGGTCTGGAACTCGACGATCTTCCCCGCCTTCTTGGCGTGGGCGACGATGGCCAGGACCTCCAGGGGCTCGCGCAGCATCGGGTCGCCCCCCGAGATCTGCACGTGCCCGGTGCGGTCGGCGTCGATCTCGCCCATGAGCGCGGGCAGCTCGTAGCCGCCCGTGCGCCCCTCGGCCGAGCAGAAGACGCACTTGATGTTGCAGACGCCGTTGATGGGCAGGTGCAGGGCCATGCGGGCAGACTATATCAGATTGGCCCCGCGGCTCCGGGCGCGGTCAGAGCCCCGGGCAGGAGCCCCCGGGACAAGGGCAGCACAGCATCCGGCCCTGGGGCTCGGTACCGATATTGATCATCTGGTACTTGGTCATCAACCCGCTGATGAGCGTGGCGTAATTGCCGCCTGGACAGTTCGTGACGCCGGCTCCGCCGCCGGGGCTGTAGCTGACTATGGAGCAGTCGTTCTTGCGGCTGACGATGGTCGAGTTGCCCTGCATGTCGATCTTGTATGAGGACGCTTCCATGATCATGTCGCCCTGAGGGCGCAACTCATCCCAGACCTTGACCCGCCGCGAGCCGCCGCCGGCCGTATTGCCGACGATCATCAGAGCGTTGTAGCTGCCCGCGTCGTTGTAGATCGCCGCCCCGCCGGCCCCCGTGCCGTAGGTGGCCCAGTTGACGTAGCCCGGAGTGAGGCCGAACGAGCCGGTCACTCCATTGTTGAAGGTCGCCGAGCCCGAGGCCCGGAACGTCCCCACCACATCAAGCTTCGTGCCCGGAGTCGCAGTTCCCACGCCCACGCTTCCGCCGTCGCGCGCGAGGAAGGTGTTACCGGTCGTGATCATGTTGGTGTATACGCCAGAGGGAGCGGGGTAGTAGGTCGTGAGAGTCACGCTCTCAGATCCAAGATTAGGCACGCCGATCAGCATCAACAAAGCCGACAGGGCCCCCCGCTTCACGCGCGGCCCGTTGGGAACGCCCAGACGGATCGTCAATTCGGCCATGACAAGCACCCCCGCTCTCTCGCGAGTGTAACAGGGAGACTAGAAGTTGTCAAGGGCGCTATTAAGGAAATCCAGTCCGAGGGCGGGGAGCGCCGCCCGCAAAAAGGCCGCGCGTGAACCCGGCGAGAGCGCGCCGGGCCGGAGCGCGTCCCACACGCACGTCAGCGCTTCGGGGAGATCGAGATCTTTCTCCAACGCCCCCCTGAACCTGAGGAGATATCCCGCGTAGCCCCGCGAGCTCGGCTCGGAAGAGACTCCGGACAGGGCCGCCGCCGCCGAGGCCAGCGTCCGCCGCTCCCGGCGAGCGTCCTCGAGGCGCGACGGCGACGCGAGCAGAGTCGCCCCGGGCTTCTCGCGAAGGCACAACAGACGGAACTCGACGCGGGAGAGACCGGAGACCTCCCCCTCCACGGGGCCGATCAGCAGGCGAGCGCCCCGCCCGGATTCCACGGCGACGACGAGGTCGGCCTCTCCCTCGACGCGGGACGGCTCCCATCCGGACAAGGCCAGGGCCCCGGAGAGGGCGTCGGCCACGCAGGCCGCGCGCTCAGCCCGCGGGCCGGGCGGCCCCGCCTCGAGACGCCAGGTCGCGCGCGGGGGAGCCGCGGGGCGGAACTCGCGCGAGGAGCCGTCGGGGGCCGTCAAGGTCAGCGCCACGGCGAAATGATACAATGCGCCCGTCATGGCCGCCAAGCGACGCTATCCGGAAAGCCCGCTGTTCTACCGCGCCCTCGACCGCGAGTTCCCGCTCGTCGTCCGGGGCGAGGGCTGCTGGCTGATCGGCGACGACGGCCGGCGCTATCTCGACGCGGTCGGCGGCGCGTACGTGGCCAACCTCGGCCACGGCGTGTCCGAGGTGGCCGACGCCGTCGCCGCGCAGATCCGCAAGGTCGCCTACGCCAACGGCACGGCGTTCACGAGCGAGCCGGCCGAGGAGCTGGCCGCCGAGCTGCGCGGGCTCAACCCGAAGGGCCTCGACTACGCCTACTTCCTCTCCTCGGGCTCGGAGGCCGTCGAGGCCGCCCTCAAGCTCGCCCGCCAGTACTGGGTCGAGACGGGCAAGCCCGGCAAACACAAGATCATCGCGCGCACGCCGGGCTATCACGGCAACACCCTGCTCGCCCTCTCGGCTTCCGCCCGCGAGCACTACAAGAAGGCCTACGGCCCCTGGCTCGTGCCGGTCACGATGATCCCGGCGCCCTATCCCTACCGGCGCGCGTCGAACGATCCCGCGATGACGGCCCAAGCCCTCGAGGACGCGATCATCAAGGAAGGCGCCGACACCGTCGCGGCCTTCATCGCCGAGCCGGTGGGCGGCTCCTCCACCGGCGGCTCGGTGCCGCCGAAGGACTATTTCCGGCGGGTGCGCGAGATCTGCGACCGCCACGGCGTGCTCTTCGTCGCCGACGAGGTGCTCAGCGGCTCGGGCCGCACCGGCAAGTGGGCCGCCATCGAGCACTTCGGCGTCGTGCCCGACATCATGACCCTCGGCAAGGGCCTCTCCGGCGGCTACGTGCCGCTCTCGGCCGTCGTCGCCGGGCGCAAGGTGCTCGACCCCATCGCGAAGGGCTCGGGCGCCTTCAAGCACGCCCAGACCTTCTCGCACTCGCCCGCCATCTGCGCCGCGGGCCTGGCCGCCGTGAGGTACATCCGCTCCAAGGGCCTCCTCGCGCGCTGCGCCGAGATGGGCGCCATCCTGCACCGCAAGCTCGCGCCTCTGCTCGAGCTTCCGTTCGTGGGCGATGTCCGCGGCCTCGGCCTCCTGGCCGGCATCGAGTTCGTCGCCGACAAGACGACCAAGACGCCCTTCCCGCGCGCGCGCCGCTTCGCCGAGACCTTCGTCGCGAAGGCCCAGGACGCGGGCCTCATCCTCTGGCCCAACACCGGCCATGCCGACGGCGAGAACGGCGACCTCGTCATGGTCGCCCCCCCCTTCGTGATCGCCGAAGCCGAGATCGACGATCTCGTCGCCCGTTTCAAGACCGCCCACGCCGCGACTCTGGAGGCCCTGCATGTCCGTCGCTAGCCCCGCCGCCCAGTCCAAGATCACCTACACCGCCTCGACCGCCGACATGGCCGCCTTCCACGCCGCCTTCGACGCCGCGCTGGCGCGCGTGCGCGACGCGGCCGGCGCGACTCACCCCATGCTCCTCGACGGCAAGCCGGTCTCCGGCAAGCTCTTCGCCAAGCGCTCGCCCGTGGACGGGACCGTGCTGGCGCGCTTCCCCATGGCCTCGAAGGCCCAGGTGGACGCCGCCTTCAAGGGCGCCAAGTCCGCGCAGAAAGCCTGGGCCGCGCGCCCCTGGCGCGAACGCGTCGCCCTCCTGCGCCGCGCCGCCGAGCTCATCCGCGAGCGCAAGCACGAGATCGCCGCGATCGTCGCGCTCGAGGTCGGCAAGAACCGGCTCGAATCCATGGGCGACACGGAAGAGGCCGCCGACCTGCTCGATTACTACGCCAAGCAGGTCGAGGACGCGAACGGCTTCGTGAAGCCCTTGGGCAAGCTCCTCCCCAACGAGAACACGCGCTCGGTCCTGCGTCCCTACGGCGTGTTCGCCTGCATCGCTCCCTTCAACTTCCCCATCTCCCTGTCGGCCGGCATGTCCGGAGCGGCCCTGCTCGGCGGCAACGCCGTCGTCTACAAGCCTTCCCTGGAGACTCCCTGGACGGGGCTCAAGCTGGCCGAGTGCTTCCGCGACGCGGGCCTGCCCGCGGGCGTCTTCCAGTTCATCACGGGCGACGGCCCCAAGGTCGGGAGCCTGATGTGGAAGCACCCCGCCGCCGACGGCGTCGTGTTCACGGGCTCGAAGGAAGTCGGCCTCAAGATCCACAAGGCCTTCTCCTCCCGCTTCGTCAAGCCGGTGCTCATGGAGCTCGGCGGCAAGAACCCGACCTACGTCGCCGAGACCGCCGACCTCGAGGCCGCCGCGACCGGCGTCATGAAGTCGGCCTTCGGCCTGCAGGGCCAGAAGTGCTCGGCCTGCTCGCGCGTCTATATCCACGAAGCCGTCTACGACGACTTCGTCGAGAAGCTGCTCGCCAAGACCCGCGCCCTGACGATCGGCGACCCCACCGACAAGTCGGTGTACATGGGACCCGTGATCCACGCGCGCGCGGTGAAGACCTACGAAGCCGCGGTGAAGTCCGCCAAGAAAGGCGGGCGCATCCTCCACGGCGGCGAGCGTCTCAAGGGCCCCGTCTTCTCCAAGGGCTGGTTCGTCGCGCCGACGATCGCGGAACTGCCGCTCAAGCACGAGCTGTTCTTGCGCGAGTTGTTCCTGCCCTTCCTCGCGGTCGGCAAAGTGCGCTCGCTCGACGAAGCGATCGCCGAGGCCAACAAGGCCGACTACGGCCTGACCGCGGGCATCTTCACCGCCGAGCCCGCCGAGATCGAGAAGTGGTTCGACGAGGTGGAGTCCGGCGTCCAGTACGCCAACCGCCCGACCGGCGCCACCACCGGCGCCTGGCCCGGCGTGCAGGCCTTCTGCGGCTGGAAGGGCTCCGGCTCGACCGGCAAGGGCGGTTGCGGTCCTTACTACGTCTCCCAATTCATGCGCGAGCAGTCGCGCACCATCATGGAGTGATCCCATGCCCGCCAAGACCTCTCCCGCCCGCCCCCGCAAGCCCGCCCACGGACGAGACTACCCGCGCGTGATCGTCCCCCCGCCCGGCCCGAAGGCCAAGGCGGTCATCGCCCAGGACAAGGCGTACTCCTCCCCCTCCTACATCAAGGAGTACCCGCTCGTGATGGCCGGCGGCAAGGGCGCGATGGTCGAGGACGCCGACGGCAACCGCTACATCGACTGGATGGCGGGCATCGCGGTCTCCTCCACCGGCTACAACCACCCCAAGGTGCGCCAGGCCGTGCTCGACGCCGCGGGCAAGTTCCTGCACATCTGCGGCACCGACTTCTACTACGAGGGCTTCTCGGCGCTCTGCGAGAAGCTCGCGCGCAGCGCGCCCGGCAAGGGCCCCTGGCGCGTGTTCCTCACCAACTCGGGCACCGAGGCGATCGAGGGCGCGGTCAAGCTGGCGCGCCACCACACTCACCGCCACGGCCTGATCAGCTTCCACAGCGCCTTCCACGGCCGCTCGTACGCGGCCATGACGCTCTCCTCCTCCAAGGTGAAGTACCGCAAGGGCTTCGGGCCGCTGCTGCCCGGGGTCTATCACCTGCCCTTCCACAACCCCTACCGCAACACGCTCGAGGAGTGCGTGCGCGCCGCGCACCAGCTCTTCGAGACGCAGATCTCTCCCGAGGAGGTCGCCGCGGTCGTCATGGAGCCCCTGCAGGGCGAGGGCGGCTACGTGGTGCCCTCCAAGGAGTTCGTGCAGTTCTGGCGCGCGATCTGCGACGAGTACGGCATCATGCTCGTGTTCGACGAGGTGCAGACCGGCGTCGGCCGGACGGGGAAGATGTGGGCCGCCGAGCATTTCGGCGTCTCGCCCGACGCCTTCGTCACCGCCAAGGGCCTGGGCTCCGGGCTGCCCATCGGCGCGATCGTGGCCAAGGAGAAGGTCATGACCTGGCCGCGCGGCTCGCACGGCTCCACCTACGGCGGCAACCCCGTGGCCTGCGCCTCGGCGCTGGCCACGCTCGAGCTCGTCGAGGACGGCCTGGCCGCCAACGCCGCCCGCATGGGCGCGCGCCTCACCGCGGGACTCAAGCGCCTCATGGCCAAGCACCCCGTCATCGGCGACGTGCGCGGGCCCGGCCTCTTCATCGGCGTGGAGTTCGTCAAGGACCGCAAGACCAAGGAGCCCCACCCCGATCTCGTCGGCAAGCTCGAGCAGCTGGCCTTCACCAAGGGCCTGCTCCTGCTCGGCTGCGGCAAGTCGGTGATCCGCGTCGCCCCGCCCCTCGTGCTCGACGAGCACGACGTGGACGCGGGACTGGCGATCTTAGACGAGTGCCTGACCGAGCTCGCGGGCTGAGCTACAGCGTCGAGAGGTCGAGCACCGCGCGGTAGCGCACGGCGCCGCTCGCGACGCGGTCGAAGGCCTCGTTGACCTTCTGGACGGGGAGAACCTCCACCGTCGAGACCACTTTCTTCTTCGCGCAGAAGTCGAGCATCTGCTGCGTCTCGGAGATCCCGCCGATGAGCGAGCCCGCGATCGCGCGGCGCGCGAGGATCAAGGGAAAGGTCCCCACCGGCAGCGGCTCGGGGCTCGCGCCGACCATGACCAGAGTCCCCCCGGTGCCCAGCAGACCCAGCGCGGCGTTGAGGTCGTGCGGGCCCGACACCGTGTCCACGATGAGGTCGAGGCTCCCCGCCGCGGCGGCCATCGCGCCGGCGTCCGAGGTGAGGAGGAAGCGCGCGGCGCCCAGGCCCTTCGCGTCCGGCTTCTTCGACGGCGAGCCGGAGAGGACCGTCACCTCCGCCCCCAGGGCGGCCGCGAGCTTGACGGCCATGTGGCCGAGCCCGCCGAGCCCCAGGACGCCGACCTTGCTCCCTTTCCCGACGCCGAAGCGCTTGAGCGGCGACCAGGTCGTGATGCCGGCGCACAGCAGCGGAGCCGCCTCGGCCAGCGGCAGCTTCTTGTCGAGCTTGAGGACGAAGTCCTCGTTCACCACGACGGACTTCGAGTAGCCGCCGTAGGTCGGGGTGCGCCCGTCGCGCTCGACGGAGTTGTAGGTGAAGCTGGCCGGCCCGAAGCAGTGCTGCTCCAGGCCCTTGCGGCAGTTCGCGCACTCCCGGCAGGAGTCGACGAGGCAGCCCACGCCGGCGTGATCGCCGGCCTTGAAGCGGCGCGCCTTGGCGCCGACCGCGCGCACGACCCCGACGATCTCGTGCCCGGGAACCATCGGGAAGCGGCCCCCGCCCCACTCGTCGCGGGCCTGGTGGATGTCCGAGTGGCACACGCCGCAGTACTTGATGTCGATGACCACGTCCTTGGGGCCGGGCTCGCGGCGCGGGATGTCCAACGGGGCGAGCGGGGACTTCGGGGCGGCGGCGGCGTAGGCGCGGACGGTGGGCATGTCGGTCTCCTCCGGGGCGGGGAGGTTATCACATCCCCCCTCCGATTGGCTAGAATCGGGCCATGAAGAGCAAGGTCCTGTCCATGAAGGAGGCCGTGGCGGAGTTCGTGCGCGACGGCGACACGGTCGTCATCGAGGGCTTCACGCACCTCATCTGCTTCGCCGCGGGCCACGAGATCATCCGGCAGGGCCGCAAGGACCTCACGCTCGCCCGCCTCACGCCCGACCTCGTCTACGACCAGATGCTCGCCGCCGGCGTCGCCAAGAAGATGATCTTCTCCTGGGCGGGCAACCCCGGCGTCGGCTCGCTGCACGCCTTCCGCCGCGCCGTCGAGGCCAAGCCCCCGCGCCTGGAGATCGAGGAGTACTCGCACTTCGGCATGGTGGGCCGCTTCTCCGCGGGCGCGGCCAACCTCCCCTTCTGGCCCCTGCGCAACTACGCGGGCACCGACATCCCCAAGGCCAACCCGCGCATCAAGTCCGTGACCTGCCCCTACACCGGGGAGGCCCTCGCGACCGTGCCCGCCCTGCGGCCGGACTGCACCATCGTCCACGCCCAGCGCGCCGACCGCAACGGCAACGCCCAGATCTGGGGCCTCATGGGCGTGCAGAAGGAGGCCGCTTTCGCCTCCAAGCGCGTCATCGTCGTCGTCGAGGAGCTCGTGGAGGAGTCCGTGATCCGCTCCGACCCCAACCGCACGCTCATCCCCGGACTTCAGGTGGACGCCGTCGTCGTCGAGCCTTGGGGCGCGCACCCCTCGTACGCGCAGGGCTATTACGACCGCGACAACAAGTTCTACGTGGAGTGGGACAAGATCGCGCGCGAGGAGGCCGGGCTCAAGAAGTACCTCGACGAGTTCGTCTTCGGCGTGAAGGACCGGGCGGGCTACATGGCCAAGAACCCGGGCCTCGCCGAGCGCCTCAAGGCCAAGCCGCTCGTCTGCGCGGGAGTCAACTACGGCTACTGAGCGGGCGGGCCGCCCGCTCCCCGGCGCGGCCGCGGCC
>FRDC01000298.1_pt1 | contig 11820 bp, 13 predicted proteins | sample 1106171 | NCBI WGS metagenome assembly FRDC01 (sample SAMEA3930566, study PRJEB13176) | freshwater metagenome | biome: Drinking water system; feature: drinking water; material: water | place: Singapore | collected 2014-12-20
AATCTGCGCGCGACCGCGACCCCGGTGGTCGCGCCGCCGCCGATCGTCCCACCGCCGCTCCCGCCCCCGCCCATCGTCACCGCGCCCGAGCCCGATCGCGGCAGCGACCCCTCGCTCGGCGCTTCCGACCGGCCGGGTCCGGGCACCGGCGCGGGAGGTGCCGGCCGGGGGCGCGGCGGCGGCGGCGAGGGCGGCGATGGCGACGGCGAAGATACCCCGCCGCGCCTGCTCCGTGGCCGGCTACGCTATGGCGATCTCCCCGATTGGCTGCGCGACCAGGAGCGCAGCGTGCGAATGGAGTTGCGCTACACGATTGAGGTGGATGGCCGGGTCAGCCGCTGCGGCGCCGACCAGTCGAGCGGCTATCCCGAGGTCGACGCGCTGATCTGCCGCCTGATCCGCGAGCGCTACCGCTATCGCCCCGCACTCGACGAGGACGGCGATCCGGTGCGCTCGACGATGATCGAGCGCCAGGATTTCATCGCCCGGCCGGGGAAGGAGGAGGGCGACTAGCCGATATCGGCTCGCTGCCTCTACCCACCCCAACCCCTCCCTTCCAGGGAGGGGCCATCATAACCTTCTCCCCTCCCTGCAAGGCAGGGGTCGGGGGTGGGTAGGCGCCAGGCGGCGGCCTAACCCCAGGGATAGAGCGCCGCGACCACCCAGCGGCCCTCGCCACGCAGCAGCCCCCAGGCGCGAGCGGCGGCGCGGCTGTCCATCACTTCCAGCCCGATGTCGCGCGCGGCGAGCGCTTGCGTCAGCGCGGCGGGCGGGCCGGCGAGGGTCGCGCCGGTGCCGAGCAGCACGAATTCGGGCGCGGGATCGAGCCCCAGCAGGGGAGCCAGCGCGGCGTCGTCCAAAGCCTCGACCGCCGGCGGCACCCAGCCATCGGCGCGGCGCGGCGTGAGCAGCAGCCCCAGGAAAATCTTGTCGTCCACCCGGAAGCCGCCGCGCGTGAAGCCGCTCACCAGCGGCCCAGCGCCCGCCGCCTCGCGCGCGAGCTTCACCCGCGCGGGCCGACGCGCTCGGCGCCGGCGATCGGGTTCGCCTTGGCGGTCTGTTCAGGCTCGGCGCGCAGGCCGAGCGTGATCAGCAGCGACGACGAGACATAGATCGACGAATAGGTGCCGACGAACACGCCTAGCACCATCGCCGCGGTGAAGCCGCGCAGCACGTGCCCGCCGAAGAACAGCAGCGCGCCAAGCGCGAGCAGGATGGTCAGCGAGGTCATCACCGTGCGCGGCAGCGTTTCGTTCACCGACAGGTCGATGATCTCGCGCATGTCCATCTTGCGATAGCGGCGCATATTCTCGCGGATACGGTCGTCGATCACGATCTTGTCGTTGATCGAATAGCCGATGATCGTCAGCACCGCGGCGACGATGTTCAGATCGACTTCCCACTGGGTGATCGCGAAGAAGCCGAGCGTCATCAGCACGTCGTGAACGATCGCGACCACGGTGGAGACGCCGAACTGCCATTCGAAGCGCAGGATCGCGAACAGGCCGATGCCGAGCACCGCCGCCAGCACCGCGAGCGCGCCGCGCCAGATCAGCTCGTTCGACACCTTGCCCGAAACCACGTCCTGCTTGGAAAAACGCGCGCCCGGAAATTCGCGGTCGATCGCCGCCTGCACCTGGCGCACCACGGTCTGCGCCGCCGCCTTGTCGCTGCTTTCGGGCGCGGGCAGGCGGATCGACACGGTCTTGGGATCGCCGAACTGCTGCAGCCGCACCTCGCCCAGGTTGAGCCGCTCGATCGAGCCGCGCAGCTTGTCGAGCGAGGGTTCGCTCGCGAACTTCTCCTCGATCATCAGCCCGCCGACGAAATCGACGCCCAGATTGAGCCGATAGACGAGCACGCTGGCGAGCGCCGCGATCGACAGCAGCGCGGTGAGCCCGAACGCCCAATAACGCAGCCGGACGAAGCCGATATTGGTGTTGTCGGGAATGAGTTTCAGGAGGCGCATCGGCGTTCCTTAAAAATACGGGCCTTAAATATGCAGTTCGTTCGGCCGCTTGGCCTTCAGCCACAGCGCGACGAACATGCGGGTCAGCAGCACCGCGGTATAGACCGAGGTGGCGATGCCGATCAGCAGCACCACCGCGAAACCCTTCACCGGGCCGGAGCCGAGCAGCAACATGATCAGGCCCGAGATGCCGTGCGTCACGTTCGCCTCGAAGATGGTGCGGCTGGCTTCCTTATAGCCCAGTTCCACCGCCTGGAGGACGCTTCGCCCGCGCCGGCGTTCCTCGCGGATGCGTTCGTTGATCAGCACGTTGGCGTCGACCGCGGTGCCGATCGTCAGCACGAAGCCGGCGATGCCGGGCAAGGTGAGCGTGCCGCCGATGATCGCCATCACCCCCAGGATGACGAGCACGTTCAGCACCACCGCGATATTCGCATAGACGCCGAACCGCCCATAGGTGACGAGCATGAACACGATCACCGCGACCGTCGCGATCACCGAGGCGAGAACGCCCGCGCGGATCGATTCCTTGCCGAGATCGGGGCCGACAGTGCGTTCCTCCACCGTCTTGAGCGTGACGGGGAGCTTGCCCGACCGCAGCGCGATCGCCAGCTCGCTCGCGCTCTGCACGGTGAAGCTGCCGCTGATCGAGGCGGTGCCGCCCAGGATCGGCTCGTTGATGTTGGGCGCCGACAGCACCTTGTTGTCGAGGATGATCGCGAAGGGCTTGCCGACATTTTCCTGTGTCACCCGCGCGAACTTCTTGCCGCCAGCGGTGTCGAAGGTGATGACGACGTTGGGCGCGTTGGTCTGCGGATCGTTCGATTGCTGCGCGTTGATCAGCTGATCGCCGGTGACGATCGCGCGGCGCTTCACCGCCAGCCCGCCCTGGCCGCTCGCGAACGGCAGCACCTGGCTCCCCGGCGGGGCGATGCCCTGCTGCACCTGCGCCGGATCGGCGTTCAGATCGACCAGCTTGAATTCCAGCTTCGCGGTCTTGCCGATCAGCTCCTTCAGCGCCTTGGGGTCCTGCAGCCCCGGCACCTGGACGACGATGCGGTTGTTGCCCTGGCGGACGATCGTCGGCTCCTTGGTGCCGAGCGCGTCGATGCGGCGGCGGACGACATCGGTCGCGTCGTCCATCGCGCGGTTCACCGCCTGGTCGAGCCCGGCCTGGGTCGGCGTCAGCACGAAGCGGCTGCTGTCGACCACCTCGATGTTCCAGTCGCGCTGGCCGGTGAAGCCGGCGCCGGTCGTCAGCGCCATCAGCTTTTCGCGCGCGGCGTCCACCTGCGTCACGTCGCGCAGCAGGAAGCTTACCTTGCCGCCGGCGATCGAGACTTCGCCGATCCCGATCTTGGGATTGGCGCGGCCAAGTTCGGTGATCACCGTCTCGCGCATCTGCTCCAGCCGGCTCTGCGCGATGTCCGAGGTTTCGGCCTCGAGCAGCAGGTACGAACCGCCCGCCAGATCAAGCCCATAGGCGACGCGCGGCGGGTGCAGATTGTAGCGCGCCAGGATGCTCTCGGGCACGAAACTGGGAATGGCGATCGCCACCAGCACGATAAGCGGCAGCAGGATCGAGACGATCTTCCAGCGCGGGAAATCGAGCATCAGTCGTTCGCCGGCTTGGCGCCGCTTACCGCCACCGCGGCGAGGGTCGACTTGATCACCTTCACCCGCACGCCCTGCGCGATTTCCAGCTCGACGACCTTGTCGTCGACCTTGGTCACCTTGCCGATCAGCCCGCCGGCGGTGGTGACTTCATCGCCCTTCTTCAGCGCGGCTATGGCGTTTTGCAGCTGCTTCATCCGCCCCTGTTGCGGGCGGATCATCAGGAAATAAAAGGCGATGAACACCAAAAGCAGCGGGGCGAAGCTCAGGAACGCCTCGAAACCGCCGGCGGCGGCGGGGCTGCCCGCGGTTTGGGCAAAGGCTGGGGTGGCGAACATTGTTTCAGTCTCTAAGGCTGGATCGGCGGCGCGCACCGCCCCCTATTAAGCGGCGCGCGCTATCATCTAGCGCGCGGGGTTGCAACATGGGCGGGTGGCCGGCGCCATTCGGCCGACGGCGAAGCGACCCGCAAGCCCCTCCCTTTCAGGGAGGGGTTGGGGTGGGTGGCTCCGAAACGCGCCGCCCCGAACGGGAACGCGCTGGCTCGACCCACCCCCCGGCTCCTCCCTTGCAGGGGGGGTGACACGGCGACGAAGGAAGCATTATCCCGCGATCAAAGGGGAACTCGCATGACATTCCGATGGACGCTCGCGCTCGCCCTGCTCGCCCCCACGCCCGCCCTCGCCCAAACCCCGGAGCAGCGCGCCGAGCGCGTGCTGGCGGCGAGCCCGGTGATCGACGGGCATAACGATCTCGCCTGGGCGATCCGCGAGGCGGGGAGCACGCTGCCCCCCGATCTCACCAAGAGCACGGCCGCCTTGCCCTATCCGTTCCAGACCGATCTGCCGCGCGCCCGCGCCGGACATCTCGGCGGGCAATTCTGGTCGGTCTATGTGCCCGCCGAACTGCATGGCGACGAAGCGGTGCGGGTGACGCTGGAACAGATCGACCTGGTGCGCCGGATCGTCGCCGCGCATCCGCAAATGGCGCTCGCCGGCACCGCCGCCGAACTGCGCGCCGGGATGCGCGCGGGCAAGCTCACCGGCATGATGGGGGCGGAAGGCGGGCACCAGATCGCGGGCAATCTCGCGGTGCTGCGGCTCTACCATGCGCTCGGCGTGCGCTACGTCACCCTCACCCATTTCAAGAGCCACGCCTGGGCGGACAGCTCGACCGATGCGCCGCGCAGCGGCGGGCTCAGCGATTTCGGCCGCGCGGTGATCGCCGAGATGAACCGGATCGGCATGATCGTCGACGTCTCCCACACCAGCGACGCGACCGCGCTCGCCGCGATCGCGCTGAGCCGCGCCCCGGTGATCGCCTCGCACTCGGGCGCGCGCGCCGTCACCAACGTGCCGCGCGCGATGCCCGACGAGGTGATCCGCGCGCTCGCCGCCAAGGGCGGGGTGGTGATGGTGAGCTTCTATGAAGGCCATGTCTCGAACGCCTGGGCGGCATGGGACAAGGCGCGCACCGCCTATGCCGCGAGCGTTGGCGTGAAAGCCGATACCTACGGCCCCAAGGCCCCTGCCCCGCTCGTCGCCTGGGAAGCCGCCCACCCCGCGCCGGTGGTGACCGCGCGCGACGTGGCCGATCATGTCGAGCAGATCGCGCGGATCGGCGGCAAGGGCGCGGTCGGCATCGGCGCCGATTATGAAGGCATCGCCGGCAATGCCCCGGCGGGGATGGGCGGGGTCGACGGCTACCCCGCGCTGTTCGCGGAGCTCGCGAGACGGGGCTGGAGCGACGCCGAACTGGCCGGGCTCGCCCAGGGGAACGTGCTGCGGGTGATCGAGGCGGTGGAAGCCGTCGCCAAGGCGAGCGCGGGCACGCCGCCGGGAACCGCGCTGCTGGTGGAATAGCCGCCACCCCCGCCGGGACGGGAGCGGCGGCACGCGCCGCTACTTCACCCCCTCATGCGCCTGCGCCATCTGCTTGGCGTCGGCCATGTCCTGCGCGCCGCCATGATCCTCGTCGCTGGTGCGGCCCGCGCCAGGCCCGGCGCCCAGATCGGCGCCGGTCAGCGGATCATAATCGGGGTCGGACATCTGCCGCGCCGCCATCGCTGCGACCACCGCGTCCTGATCGGGCGGCAGGCGGACTTCGGCATGGCCCGAGCCGCCATCGGCCGGCAGGCTCCGCGTCAGGTCATCGACCCGCTGCCACTGCGGCCCCTCGTTCCACGCCCCCGTCCGGTCGCCCTCGCCCTGCGAGGTATTGACGTAGATATTGGCATAGGGCTCCAGCCCCGGCAGCTTGCCCGGCGGGAAATTGTCGCGGATCGCGTAGAGCGCCTTTTCGAACGACTTCTGGTGCGCGATCTCGCGCGTCATCAGGAAGCCGAGCGCTTCCTTGATGCCGGGATCGTCGGTGATGTTGATCAGCCGCTCATAGACGATCTTCGCGCGCGATTCGGCGGCGATGTTCGAGCGCAGATCGCAGGTCGGGTCGCCGCGGCTGTCGATATAGGCCGCGGTCCACGGCACGCCGGACGAGTTGGTGAGCGCCGGCCCGCCGCCATAGAGGATCGACTGGGTGTGGCTGTCGCCGCCGGCGTTGACCGCCATGTAGAGATCGGCCTCCTCCAGCGCGGCTTCGGAAAGCTGGCCCTTCACCCCGCGGTTGAGCATCGCGACGATCGAGCCGATCACTTCCAGATGGCTCAGCTCCTCGGTGGCGATGTCGAGCAGCAGGTCGCGCCGGCCGGGGTCTTCATCGCCCAGGCCTTGCGTGAAATAGCGCATCGCGGCGGCGAGCTCGCCATCGGGGCCGCCAAATTGTTCGAGCAGCAGCGAGGCGAGCGCGGGATTGGGCTCGGCGACGCGCACGGTATATTGCAAGCGCTTGTTATGGATGAACATTTGGGCATCCTTAGGCGGGGAGGCATCAACGGGCGAGCAGCGGCGCCCGTTGCGCGGCGAAGCGGGGTTCAGCCCAAGCGTGGCGTGAGCGCGGCATCCCGCAGCCCGCGCCAGACTTTGAGCGCCTGCACCGTCTCCGCCACATCGTGCACCCGCAGCAGCTGCGCCCCCGCCTGCGCCCCCAGCAGCGCGAGCGCGACCGAGCCGCCGAGCCGCGCCTCCACCGGCGCCTCCCCGGCGAGCGCGCCGATCAGCCGCTTGCGGCTCGCCCCCAGCATGATCGGGCAGCCGAGCCCGTGGAACAGGGCGAGGCCGTTCAGCAGCGCGAGATTGTCGGCCAGCGTCTTCCCGAAGCCGATGCCCGGATCGACGATGATCCGCGCGCGGTCGATCCCTGCACTTTCCGCGAAGGCGATGCGCGCCGCCAGGAAATCATAGGCCTCGATCAGCACGTCGCGATAGCCCTGGCCGCCATGCGGGCCTTTCACCGGATCGGGCGAGTGCATCAGCACCACCGGCACGCCCGCGCCGGCGACGATCGCGGCGGCGCGCGGATCCCAGGCGAGCGAGGAGATATCGTTGACCATCACCGCGCCCGCCGCGAGCGCCGCCTCCATCACCGGGCCTTTGCGCGTGTCGATCGAGACCGGGGCGGCGCCCGCCAGCCGCTCGACCACCGGGCGGGTGCGCGCCACCTCGTCGCCCTCCCACACCGGCGTCGCGCCGGGGCGGGTCGATTCACCGCCGAGATCGACGAGGCTCGCCCCCGCCGCGATCATGTCGAACCCGCGCGCGGCTGCGGCTTCGGGATCGTCGTGGAGCTTGCCGCCGTCCGAAAAACTGTCCGGCGTCACGTTCAGGATACCCGCGACATGCGGCTGATCGAAGCGCAGCACGCGGGCACCGAGCGTGAGCGGCGCGCGCGGGGCGGTGAGCCGGGCGAAGGTCGCCGCCGCCGCCTCGGCTTCCGGGCCGGGGAGGGTGGCGAGGAACGCCTCCCACTCGGCCACCGGCACGATGCGCGGCGCGCCCCGCCGCCCGCCTTCCGCCGCGATCACCTCGACGCTCGCGAACCACAGCAGCCCCCCCGCGAGCCGGGCGACGGGTTCGGCGCCCACGGGCGTATCGGCGAAGCGGATCGGGCGGAGATAGAGCATCGCGGTGTGTTAGGGGGTGTGCGGGCGAAAGGGAATCGGTTCGTGCCGCAACCGTTGCGCACGCCGGTGCGCGTCCGTGACGGTCCCCCAGGTTTTCATCCGGGCACGATGCGAGTTTTCGGCCTGCATCCGCCGGGGTTACCCCCGGAGGATGCGGCATATTCGGCTGGCGTCAGCCAGCCAAGGGCCGTGTGAGGACGGCTCTCGTTGTAGTCCCGCCGCCAGGCCTCGATCTTGGCCCGCGCGTCCGCTAGCGACAGGAACCAGTGGCTGTTCAGGCACTCGTCGCGCAGGCGCCCGTTAAAGCTCTCCACGAAGGCATTGTCCGTCGGTTTGCCGGGCCGTGAGAAGTCGAGCGTGACGCCGTTATCATCGGCCCACCGGTCGAGCGCCTTCGAGATGAACTCCGGACCATTGTCCACCCGGATGGTCTTGGGCGCACCACGCAGCGACGCGATCCGCGTCATCGCCGCGACGACCTGCTCACCCTTGATGCCCTGATCGACGTCGATCGCCAACGCCTCGCGGGTGAACGCGTCGACCACCGTCAACGCCCGGAGTCGCCGCCCCTCGAACAGCGCGTCCGACACGAAGTCCATCGACCACATCTGGTTGGCAGCTAAGGCTGCAGGCTGTCGCTCACGGTTCGCGGCGATGACGTTCCGACGAGGACGCCTGAGCCGAAGGATCAGCCCATCTTCCCGATAGAGCCGGTAAACGCGCTTGTGGTTCACGAGCCAGCCCTCCCGTCGCAACAGGTGCAGATGCGGAAGTAGCCATAGCGCACCCGTGTCGCGGCAACATCGTAAATGCGCAGCCGCAGCTCCACCTGAATGACGCCTTTCCCGCCCAGCACGGCAGCGTCTTTCACTGTGAAGCCGAGAAGGGCTAAGGTGCTCGCCCCACGGGGCGTCAGAGCCCACGCTGTCGCGGCGTCTGCAATGCCGTCGAGCCAATGAACGGCAATCCCGACATCGAAGCTGCCTCGCTTCACATCTGCCTTGACCCGCCCAGTCTCGCCGGTGCGGATCGCGTCGGCGTTCTCAATGAGCTTCCCAAGCGCTAGGCGGCGTGGACAAATTTGAGCGAGTATCTGGCGGTGGCGAGGTGGACCATGCCGAGGAAGCTACTGGCCAGCTGGTCGTAGCGGGTGGCGATGGCGCAGTTGATCTTGAGGTGGCCGACCATGCGCTCGATGCGGTTGCGCTGCTTGTAGAGCACTCGGTCATGCTCGATCTTCACATGTCGGTTTGAGCGCCCGGGGATGACGGCTTCGATGTTCCGTTTGGCGAGGTCGGCACGGGTGGCGTCGGCATCGTAGCCCTTGTCAGCGAGCAGGGCATCGGCCGTGCGCTCCGGCAGGACGATCAACGCATCATACGCCTTGCAGTCTGCCGCCTCGCCGCCCGTCAGGTGGAAGGCGAGCGGTCGCCCGAGGGCGTCAGCCAGGCAGTGAAGCTTACTGGTGAACCCGCCCCGCGAGCGGCCAAGAGCGCGTGACCTGCTGCCGGATTTTTGGACCATTTTGAGCTGGAAAATTCCAGTTATGGAGGAGGGCCAGGGAAGCGGAGTGAGCGGTGAAGAGGTCGAAGTTTTCGGAGGCGCAGATCGCCTTCGTGCTGAAGCAGGCGGAGGATGAGACGAGCGTCGGCGAGGTGTGCCGGAAGACAGGGATCAGCGAGGCGACGTTCTATGCTTGGCGCAAGAAGTATGCTGGGCTGATGCCGTCAGAGATGCGGCGGCTGCGTCAGCTCGAGGAAGAGAACGCCAAGCTCAAGCGGCTGGTGGCTGATCTGAGCCTGGACAAGGCGATGCTGCAGGATGTCGTCTCGCGAAAGCTCTGAGGCCTGATCGGCGGCGGCAGTTGGTCGACGATGTTGGGAGCACGTGGCAGGTCAGCATCAGGCGGGCGTGCGGGGTGCTTGGGGCGGAGCGGTCGAGCTACCATTATCGTGGGCGCCGTGCTGATCAGGCCGAGCTGAAGAAGCGGCTGAAGGAGATCGCCGAGACGCGGGTGCGGTACGGCTATCGCCGGATCCATGTGCTGTTGCGGCGGGAAGGCTGGGACGTGAACGCGAAGCGGATCTATCGGCTTTACAAGGAGATGGGCTTGCAGTTGCGGCACAAGCCGCCGAAGCGCCGAGTGAAGGCGAAGCTGAGAGAAGGCCGCTGCGCGGCGTCTTGTTCGAATGAGGTGTGGGCCATGGACTTCGTCCATGACCAGCTCGCGACGGGCCCGAAGCTGCGTATCCTGACTGTGGTCGACACATACAGCCGGTTCTCGCCGGCGGTGGTGCCGCGGTTCAGCTTCCGTGCTCCCGATGTCGTGGAGGTGCTCGAGCGGGTGTGCGGCGAGATCGGCTATCCGGCGTCGATCCGGGTCGACCAGGGCAGCGAGTTTATCTCGCGCGATCTTGACCTGTGGGCTTACACCCGCGGCGTCGTGCTCGACTTCAGCCGGCCAGGCAAGCCGACGGACAATGCGTTCATCGAGTCCTTCAACGGCAAGGTCCGGGCGGAGTGCCTGAACCAGCACTGGTTCATGAGCCTCGACGACGCGGTCCGAAAATGCGAGGCTTGGCGCAGAGACTATAACGAGGTGCGGCCACATAGCGCCAGGCAACAAGGTGCCGATATCGCTGGTAAACCGGTCAGCGGCACATGGCCCGCCGCTGCCGGTAGAAGCTGGATGACACCCGGCTGAATGGTCCAGGAACGGGTAGCGGCTAAAAAGCACACCGAAGCTAAGTTATCAACGGCCTGAAAACGGGGAGCAGGTCACAAGGTGGTGGATGATATGCTGGAGCCAGGCAAAGTTGGCATTGCCCGGCGGCGGCGGTGGGCCGAACTTCCAACGTGAATCTTCCCGCAAGCGATCCCCGCCCCAGTCCGAGACGTTAAAGGGCGGATTGGCGAGGATGTAATCGGCGCGCAGGTCAGGCAGCTCATTCTTGTGGAAGCTGCCTTCGCTGTTCCACTTGATCTCGGCATCGATACCGCGCACCGCGAGGTTCATCATGCAGAGCCGCCATGTGGTGTGGTTGCTCTCCTGCCCATAGATCGCAATGTCGCCGATGCGCCCGCCGTGACTTTCGACGAACTTTTCCGATTGCACGAACATTCCGCCCGATCCGCAGCAGGGATCGTAGACCCGACCCTTGTAGGGCTCCAGCATCTCGACCATGGTGCGCACGACCGAGCGCGGTGTGTAGAATTCGCCGCCGCGCTTGCCTTCGCTGCCCGCGAACTGGCCACGGAAATATTCGTAGACGCGCCCCAGAATGTCGCGGCTTTGGCCTTCCTCTTCCTTGAACCCGATGCCGGAAATCAGATCGATCAGTTCCCCGAGCATGACGGCGTTCAAGCCGGGGCGCGCATAATCCTTGGGCAGCACACCCTTGAGCGTCGGATTGACCTTCTCAAGCTCCAGCATGGCGTCATCAATGACCTTGCCGATGCCGGGCTGTTTGGCGTTGGCTTGGAGGTGTGACCAGCGCGCACCCTTTGGCACCCAGAAGATGTTGTCGGCGCGGTATTCGTCTTCATCCTCAGCGCCTTCGGGGTATTCGGCAAGGAGCTGAGCCCGCTTTGCCTCAAACCCTTCCGAGATATGCTTGAGGAAAATCAGGCCCAGGGTGACGTGCTTATAGTCCGAGGGCTCCATGTTCCCGCGCAGCTTGTCCGCCGCCTTGAACAGTTCCGCCTCGAAACCAAGGTCTCCGCCGTTCCCTGCCTTTGGTGCCCGCGCCATCATTACCCCTGTAGTTCTGTCAATTTGTCGTGTCGTTAGCGGTTGTTGTGCGGCGTCGCCACATTGCGTTTCCGGTCAGGCAATTTGTTATGCTTGGCCAGGGTCAGGCTGACCGCTTCGGGCCCTGCCTATCGCGGACATCGGATTCCATCTCAAACGCCCGCTTGCCCTTGCGCTTCCATAGCACCAGCGCCTGCTCCCGTTCTTCGCCCCGCAGCTTGGCCGCAACGGTAAGGAACGCGCCATAGAGCGTCGCGCGATCATCGTCCGCGAGTTCGACCAGTCCGGCTTTCACGACCAGGCCTCCCAGTTCGATCAGTTGCCGCGTGCGTTCGCGGCGCTTGATCTGCCACTCGCGCATGTCGGTTCGCGCCTTCACTGCCTCAAGCCGATGCCGCGCCGCCGTCAAGCGGGAGAGTGCCATCCGGCTGGCTTTGAGGTCCATCGCCACGTTTGCGCGCCTTGCTC
>FRDC01001348.1_pt1 | contig 11813 bp, 9 predicted proteins | sample 1106171 | NCBI WGS metagenome assembly FRDC01 (sample SAMEA3930566, study PRJEB13176) | freshwater metagenome | biome: Drinking water system; feature: drinking water; material: water | place: Singapore | collected 2014-12-20
GCAGCAGTTGCATTTCAAAGGGGAATTTTCAGGTAATATCCCAATAGCTTGGAATCACCCCGCTCTTTAGGATGATTCCATATGCCATACACCACGAGTGAGAATATGCCACGTATCCGCCGTGAAGCAGCAGCCCTGGTTCACCGGGGCTGGTCGACCAGGAAGGTTGCGCGGCACTTCGGTTTCAGCCAGAGCGTTATTGTAAAGTGGGTACAGAAAGCGAAGCGCTATGGGTACCATCCGATTCCCACCCTCTCATCGAAACCACGACGACATCCGCAGCAACTCTCTGATGCCGTCTGGCAGAGAATCATTGCGCTCCGCCTCGCACACGGAAGGACGAGCGAAGTGATTCATGAGGAGCTGAGGCTAGAAGGCATGTGTGTTTCCTTGAATTCCATGAGGCGCACCATTAATCGTGCAGGCTTGATGAAGAAACGCAGTCCGTGGAAGCGGTACCACCCTCCGGTGAAGCGTCCAATACCAGAAAAGCCAGGAGACCTGCTCCAGATTGACACAATTCACACTATGGTCGGAGAGAAGAAACGCATGTACATGTTTGTGGTCGTTGATACCTTTTCGCGCTGGGCGTATGCAAGAACGTATGCGCGCATGAACGGGAGGACCACCTTATCATTTGTCAGAGTTGCCGAGCGGTGTGCGGTGTTCTCATTCGGCATGCTCCAGAGTGACCATGGGCCAGAGTTCTCCCGGTGGTTCACGTCGAGAATACAAAAGACGCACCGGTACTCTCGCCCGGGGAAGCCGAACGACAATGCACATATCGAGAGACTCAACAGAACCATCCAAGAAGAGTGTTTAGGCCGTTGTGACAAGACACCCGAGGCCTATAACCGCGTCTTGAAGAAATACCTGCGGTATTATAACGAAGAGCGGCTGCACCTTGGTATTAACTTGAAAACACCAATGCAATTATTAGGAAAGTGATTCCAAGCTATTGGTTAGATTACGGAATTTTTTTGGGGAGGGGAAGAGGCCTTAACTACTGAGCTTTTTCGGCGAGGATGGCCTCTATGACGCTGCGGACGGTGGCGTAGGGTTGGGCGCCAGAGAGGGCCACTGGCTTGCCATTTTTGAGTATCAAAATGTTGTGTGGCGTGCCTTGGCCGCCGGTTGCTATGGCATCGTTAAATTGGTCTTCAACCAGCTGCTTGTATGTGCCAGCGCCGAGACACTGCTCGAAGGCCGCGCGCGAGACACCTACTTTCTCAGCGGTTTCAGTGAGCTTGTCCATAGGGAAGAAGGAGTTGATAGGTGCGAGCGCGAACACTTCGTCAAGGAACTTCCAAAAGGCACTGTTGCCACCGAGCGCGGCGACACACTCTGACGCCTCAGCGAGACGAGGCGCGTTAGGGTGTAGTTGGGTGAGTGGGAAGTGGCGGTAGACCCACGCGACCTTGCCGCTGCCGCCGTACTCGGTCATTATTTGCTGCATGGTGACGTGGAATTGCTTACAGAAGGGGCACTCGAGGTCGGAGTATTCGACGATGAGTATGTCCGCGTCAGGGTTTCCGAGGATGTGGTCCTGTGCCGAGAGCGGCTTCACCTCTTCGACTGCGCCAGAGGTGTCGCCAGGCACTGAAGGGGTTGGCGCGGTGTCTCGTCCGGCGAAGTAGAGCGCGCCGGCAATGAATGCACCGGCAATAATGATAGCGAAGGGGATAGATAAGCCGTTCGATTGAGTTGGTTCCATGTGGTAGATGATACCATAGGCAAGAGTTATGCAAGAGTACGTGGCGTACCTCGTCCTTGGGGTGGTGCAAGGGTTGACCGAGTTTCTCCCTGTTTCGTCGACGGGGCACTTAATTGTGGTGCGCGAGCTGCTGCCGCTCTCGCCGAACGAGGGCTTGGCGGTTGACGCGGTGCTGCACCTCGCGACCGCGTTTGCGGTCGCTCTGTACTTTCGTCGCGACTTAGTGCGCCTGGCGCGCTCGGCGCTCGCGTGGGTCGGTGGCGGGGTGGTCGAGGCAGTCGACCGCACACTCCTCATTGCACTTGTCATTGGTACGCTGCCCGCCGTTGTCCTCGGGATCCTTTTTCAAGATACTATCGAGCATGTGTTTCGCGAGCCGCAGTGGGTGGCGTATGCACTCATTGCCGGCTCAGTCCTCTTTTTCGTCGCTGAGCGGGTGGGGAAGCAGCAGCGCGAACTGTCGGTCGGGCGCGGGTTCATCATTGGCCTCTTTCAAGCACTTGCCTTGGTGCCAGGCATCTCGCGCAGTGGCGCGACCATCTCCGGCGGCTTACTCCTCGGCCTCAAACGCGAAGACGCTGCGCGCTTCGCGTTTCTCTTATCATTTCCGGTCATCCTGGGTGCGGGATTGTTGAAGATGGGAGAAGTGGAGATGTCAGGGGGCGTCATCCTCGCATTTATCGCGGCGTTTGTTTCAGGTCTCGCTGCCATTTCCTTTCTTATGAAGTACTTACGTACTAATAGTTTAGATATTTTTATCGTCTATCGCCTCATACTTGCCGGGATCATCTTATACTTTTTATAAATAGCTCGCTCGCCAAAACATTTGCATTGTGCGCTCGGGGCCGCTAGGCCGTGATTTACACAATCCAAATGTCCTGGCTTCGCTCGCTAATGTTCAAAACGGGAGGGTGTGCGTTATAGAAGTTTTGGTGACCTCGGCTTCCCACCTTGTTACATCCAGCGGGACTTTCTTCTTTTGTTTAAAGTCCATGTACAGGACGTGGCCATTCGTGAGTGCAAAGTCGTACAGGTCTTTCGTGAGCTTCACGTCGTGGAGGCAGTAGTCGCGCACTTTTTGCACATTGCCCTCTGCCCACCACTTCATGGCGTCGAGGCCGCTCCCTGTCTTCTTCGCACCCAAGGTCGCTTGCGCTACCGAGTCGAGCTTGAGGCGGCGGCCGAGCGAGGTGCGAATTTCGGCCAAGAGGTCGAGGCTCTTAATGCGCGTCAGGTCGCCGGCGTAGTAGCGGTTCAAAATGGGGATGTCGAAGTGGTCTGAGTTATACCCAATCAGCATGTCTGCCTGCTCGAGAATGCTCCACAGGCGCGGCAACTCGTCTTTGGTAAATGAGTCGTACGTGTCGGTTACGGAGTCGTGGATGCCGACCAAGGCGAGCTCGAGGTCTGAGAAGTCGTTGCCCGCCGTGACCAACCCCGTCGTCTCAATGTCGAACGTAATTTTCCGCATTTCCTCGTAGTATACTGTATGCGTGCCGAATGAGGTTATCTTTTTAATACTAGCAGCGGTAGACCTTTTCTTCATCTTTCTCGTGGCGCGGCGGGCGCCCGAGTGGCTGTTTGGTACCATCATCACTAACTTTTTTCTTATTTCTCTCTTCGGAGCGAAGTTAGTAACTCTTTTTGGCATGACCACCAACGCAGGGAATGTCTTTTACGCGTGCATTTTCTTCGCGACGTACTTTATTTTTGTCTACCGGGGTAAGAAGGTGGCAAAAAAGTCGGTAGTGTTCGGTGCGGTGTTCATGCTTTTGTTCGGAACGTTAACGCTCCTCACGACGTTACTGCCGGGGAATGCGGCAAGCAGCGTGGTTAACAACGCGCTGTCGATGCTCTTTTCTTTTTCGCCGCGCGTCATGATAGCGAGCGTTGTTGCCTACATCTTCGCTCAGTACATCAACATTTTCGTCTTTGACTGGGTCGTGTCTCGGACCAAGGGTGCGCAGTACCTCCTTGCTGCAAACGTGGCCAACGCCGTGGGGCAGGCGATCGACAGCACCATTTTCTTTTCTATTGTATTTTTCGATCTCCCGGGGCCGCTGTTGGTACAGGCAATAGCTGTTGGGTGGTTGTGCAAAGTCGCGGTAGTCGCACTCGGCACGCCACTGCTTGCAGCAGACGCGCACCTTTCGCGCGGAAAAGTATGACACGTCACTCGTGGCACGACGACCACATGCAACACACCGGGCGCTCATTCCTGAAGGCGCTCTTTGTTACGTTCGGGGTCTTCCTACTCCTCTTTTTCGCCTTTCGGTTGACCGGGTCGCTCATGGTGTACTACACCGGCGAAGGTGCGGTGCGACAGTTTACGCAGGGTATCGAGCGCGACCTCGCGCATCTATCTCGTGAGGGCGACGCGGTCGCTGCAAAGCCCGAGCTCGTTACGCTGCTTCTTGCCCGTGACTCAACTGGCATCATTGACTTGTTACAGCGAGAGAAGCAGGCGCGCGCTATTGGCCTCATGGGAGCTGCCGATGCCGAAGGGGTCATCATTGGCAGAACTAAGACCAGCGGTAAGCGTGGTGATAATGCGTTCTTACTCAGCCCTATCGGACGGGCCGTCGCCGAAGGACGCTCTGCGCAGAGTGTCGAAGCACCTATTGGCTTTGACCCGCGGCAAATTTTCCTTACGACGGGGCGGCCAATCATGAGTGATGGAGAGATGGTCGGGGCTCTATTTGCCAATTACCTTACCGACGACGAATACGCAGCACGATTCAAGGCGACGTATCTTCCTCGTGGTGTTGAAGTGGCGTTTTACAACCGCGAAGCGGGGCTGTACGGCAGCAGCATTACCGACCCGACCGCCCGCTCGCTCCTGCGCTCGCACTTTGACTCAGGGTCTCGTGAGGTGTGGAGTGACATTTCAGAAAAGACTATTTCGTTCGGTGGAGACGGGTACTACCTCGTGCGCACTGTGGTATTTCCGGGACTCGAAGAGAGCCCCGGAGGCGCACTCTTGTTCATACCGCGCCAAGATACGTCTTCGGCTGCGCACTTTTTCATTGCTTGTATAACTGCATCCGTCTTTGTTGCATTGGCGCTCTGGCGTCGCCGCCATAGCCGAGGCGAGGAGCGTGGGTGGCGGTACCGCGTCGTGCTCAGTATCACCACCGTTGCAGTATTTTTCGCCTCCTTCTTCATTCTGACTTTTGAGCGGGTAGGCTACACGACGCTGTTGAAGGTCCCGTACACGCTCTACAACTCGACGCTCCGCCTGCAGCCTGACTTCGGAGTTTTTGATATAGGCTCTGAACAAGCGATAGCGGTGGTCGTCGACACAGGTGACGAAGCAATAAACACCGTGGGGGTGAAAATCCTCTTCGACCCGAAGGCTGTTGCGGTGCAACGTCTTGAGCCAACCGAGGGCGTGTGTGCGTACATTGTGGAAAATACCATCGACTCCGAGGAAGGGTCCGCCACCTTTTCCTGTGTCATGACAGGAAAAGGTGGCGAGCGTGGCGCACTGTCAATAGCTACGCTCACCGTAGCGGCTCGGCACGCAGGCTCCTTCGCACTTTCGTTTGACAGCGAGCACACGCAAGTGTTGGCGCATGACGGGCTCGGGACTAACGTACTGAGGTTTGCTCAGGCAAGTAGCTATCGTGCGGACACGTTCGATCTTGACTCTGAAACTTCTGGGAGTAACGGCACGGCTCGGTCCTTTGTCGTCTTTTCTCCTTCACACCCGAACGAGAGTCGGTGGTACAAAGCGCCTGCGGCGCGCTTTGTCTGGAAAGGCAAGCCAGGTGCAGTGTACACGTACACCCTCGACCGACACCCCACCACCACTCCTCAGAAGTCGACCAATACGCAAGGGACCAGTGTTACGGTACCTATCCCTGGCGAGGGGGCCTGGTACTTCCACCTGCAGGCTATTACCGGAGGGCCGGTTGCGCACTACCGCATCCAGTCTGACCGGACGCCTCCGTCAATAGTGTCAATCGAGCTGAGCCAAGAGACAATTACCGCAGGTGACGTCGTTCGATTTTCATTTGAGGCTGAAGACGCAACCAGCGATATCCAAAATAATTACTACGTCGACCTGGGCAACCGACTATTCCTGCCTATTGGGCGCGAGCTCTTTGTTCCGTTTGTTGAGGTGGGGGAGCAGACGCTCACGCTGCGGGTGTACGATGGTGCCAACAACTACAGCGAAGCGTCGCGTACCGTCACAGTACTTCCGAAGTAAGAAACTGCGGGACGCGCTCGAGAGGGACGGTCGATTCCTCTTTGGTATTCAAATTTTTAATGGTGAGCGAGCCTTCCGCTGCTTCACGCTCGCCGTAGGCGGCGAAGTAGGGAACGGCGAGCTTCAGCGCCGCCTTGATGTGGTCCCCAATCCTGTCATGTTTCAGCCCGAGGGAAACATTGACGCCCTTCATGCGGAGAAACTGCGCGGCGCCTGCGGCGCGCTCGAGGTCTTCTGATGTCACTGGTGCGAGGTACAGGTCGCATGTGGCGCGGTTGGTAGGCAACAGACCGTGCGTTTCAAGGAAGTCGCGCATAGTTACATCGCCGGCCGCGCACCCGACGGCCGGCACCTGCTCGCCGCCGTACTCGCCGACGAGGTAGTCGTAGCGTCCGCCACCGAACATCGCGCGCGGGTTTTCAGGGGAGATGTCGTATACTTCAAACACCATGCCGGTGTAGTAGTCGAAGCCACGGACTATCGAAGGGTCAAACGAAACATTGGTGACGCCGCGCTCGTGCAGGGTGTCGACGAGGCCGCGGGCAACTCCTTCAGCTTCGGCCACCGACGGGTCGTCCGATTCAATAAGCTTAATAGGGTCCTCTGGTGTTATCTTCGCTGCTTCGCGCGCGTAGTCCTCTGCCGGCATCTTTGCCTTTTTGTCGAGGAGCCTGCGGTAGGCCTTTTTTTGCTCGGGACTCATGCCGACCGCGTCGAAAGCAGTCTCCAAGAGGGCGCGGTCGGCCACTTTGATGGAAAACATATCGTCGGTTGCACCAAAATTTTTAAGAAGCGAGTAGGCCAGCTCGACAATCTCGAGGTCTGCTGCTTGGTCTTCGACGCCGAAAAGGTCGACATTCCACTGCCAGTGTTCGCGCAGGCGTCCGCGCTGGGGCTTTTCATAGCGGAAGAGGTTAGGGATCGAGTACCACCGCAGCGGGTAGCCGAGCTCACGCTTGCGGGCGGCGACCATGCGCGCGACCGTGGGTGTCATCTCAGGTCGAAGCGTCACCGAGCGGCCGCCGCGGTCTTCGAAGGTGTACGTTTGCTCTTTAATTATTTCTTCGCTCGTCTTCGCAGTGTACAGCTCGGTTGGCTCGAGTATAGAGCCGTTGTACGGCTCAAAGCCGTAGCTCTCGGCAGTTTTCTGCATCACAGAGAAGAGGTAGCGTTGCACCCGCTCGTCTTCAGGGTAAAAGTCACGAACGCCTTTGTAGGTGTCTATCATGCATGCGGCCGAAGGCCCAAGTGCTCTTCCTGTGCGCGACGAATAATTTTTTCAAGACCGCCGGGATTGTCAGTTTCGGGGAAGATGAACTCGCGGTGCACGGCGCCGGTTTGGATTTGCAAGTCGCCGTAGCCAAGGAGGTTTCCGATGACGCTGTTTAATTTCACTGTTACGTCCTCAATTTTCTCCAAATCGAGTAGGGTTGCAACCTCGCGATTGAAAAATCCCTTCTGGTCGATGTCGATGATGCGCCAGTTGGTGACTATCCATATGTCAAAGTACACGTCAGTCCATCGTGAAAACAAGACCTGCCAGAGGAAAAGCGCCCACAGTGACGCGAAGAAGAGGCCGTAGCCGTCAGGAATACTTACCGGTCCGCCGCCTGCAGTAATGAAGATGTTGAGGAGGGGGATGGCGAAGAATGGTAAGAAAAAAAGAAGGGCGATGCCGACCAGGTCTCTCACATAGATGAACCAGTGGTGCCTCGCGACGGTGATAATACGCTCTTGAGGTTGAACGCTTGAGAGGTGAATTTTATTTATATCCATCATAGTTTTACACGGCGCTTATGCCGGTTAACATGGCGCCAATGAGGACTATGGTACCGATGACGTAGACAGGAATGGCGAGCCAGACCAGGGGGTAGAGGTAGCCAAACCGCACCCAGTGGTAGAGGAGCGAAAATGCATACAGCGCCACGACAGCGAGCGCGAGATAGAAAAACGGCCACAGCAGTATCGCCGGATCGAACATTGTAGGGTCAGTATCTCACAAAATTCTTGCGCCGCTGTCTACAGTCCACAGAGAGGTCCGTGGTGAAGTGTGAGGTTCATTATTGACCGTACAATTAAGGAATATGCGCCTCGTCTTTCGCGCGCTTTTTCTCGTGGCATTGATTGTGCCGTATTTTGTGTCTGCCGCATCAGTCCCCACGATAGTGTCGTACCAAGGTCGACTCGCCGACTCTTCCGGCAACCTGCTCGGCGGTAGCGGCACCACCTACTATTTTAAATTTTCACTCTGGAGTGCTGTTTCTGGTGGGTCACAACTATGGCCCGCCTCCGCGCCATCTTCCGTTGCTATGACGGTACGACACGGGGTCTTCACGGTCGGGATAGGCGACACCGCAAACGGGTTTCCGCACGCGCTTGACGCTGACCTCTCCGCAGTTACCGACTGGTACTTGCAGGTAGAAGTTTCATCAGACAACTCCACGTTCCAAACACTCTCACCGCGGCAGCGGGTGACGAGCGCGGCGTTTGCGCAGGTGGCCGGCGCTGTGGTGGGGTCAACGACGCCGTCGGCGTTCGGTACTACCACGCCGTTTGGTACGTCAGTCGTCTCGATTGAGGCAACGTCAACGACAGCGACGCCGCTTTCTATACGGGGCATTGCGGGTCAAGTCGCCAATCTCTTTTCAGTGGTTACTTCTGCGGGGTCTAACCTCTTTTCCATTAGCGCAAACGGTCTCCTCTCATTTTTATCTGCGTCGTCGACGCAACAGTCGATTTTCGACCGGCTCTATGTTGGAGGTTCGGCAACCACCACTATTGTTGGCAACAACACGGCGACCTCAACATTTGCAAGTGGTATACAAATAGCTAACCGCGGGCTTCGTGTGGACTCTCTTGCGAGCTGCGACACCATCGACACTGACGCGAACGGATTTCTCGTCTGTGGCACCGACGCGGGCGCATCGAGCGCGCCGGGCGGGTCAGACACCTTTGTTCAATTCAATGATGGCGGAGTGTTTGGAGGTGACAGCGGTCTCGCGTTTAACAAGACTGCCGACCGGCTGACGACAGTGAATGCGTCAACGACCAATATTTCAGCAACCTATGCCTCTTCTACGCAAGGAGTTTTCGGCTCACTGTCGGTGGGAGGACTGTCAGGGATTCTTAAGGCAACCGCGGGGGCCGTGTCGACTGCATTGGTTAACCTGACCACTGATATAACAGGGACCCTTCCCGTGGGTAACGGCGGCACCGGCGCGACGTCGCTTTCTGACCTTATTACACTGGCAACTCATACGACCGGCAACTTCGTGGCGACCATTTCTGGAACCTCGCAAATTAGTGTGTCTGGCTCAGGGTCGGAAAATGCCGCCGTCTCTCTTTCAATTGGCAGCGACTCAATCGGCGACTCCCAACTCGCGTTCGACACAGGGCAGACGCTCACCGTACTTGCCTCACCCACCTTTGCCGGTCTCTCCCTCTCGTCGCCGCTCACGGTGGGAAGTGGCGGCACCGGCTGGGCCAACCTCCAAGCCAACACCCTCCTCCTCGGCAATGGCACCTCACGTCTTGCCACCACCTCACAAGGCACCAACGGCCAAGTCCTCGCCTTAGTCTCCGGTGTCCCGAGTTGGGTATCCACCACCACCTTCTCCTCCGGCCTCACCTATAGTGCCGGCAACGTCACCGCCGACCTCGGCACGTCCATCGACACGTTAGAAATTACGAACGGCACCGTTGCATCGATTGACCTCAATCTCTCTGACATCACGCTCGCTGATTTTACGAATGATGCAGGGTTCACAACTACTTCAGGGTCAAATACGTGGAGCGCGCACAATATTTTTTCTTCTTTTTTTACAACGAATGCGTCATCTACAAATGCCACCACGACCGGGACTTTGTATCTCACGGCACTGTCTCCGGGTGCCCTGGCGGCCGATGCCGCCGGCAAGATTTATAGTGCAGCAACCTCTACGCTCGCAACTATTTCAGGCGCTCTCAATTTGGCAACCCAGGTAGGGTCGTCGATACTCGCGGTAGGGAACGGCGGCACCGGTCAAAGTTCGTTTGGTCAAGGGTGGCTCGGCATTACTGATGGCGGAGCGTTCATTTCTTCCACGTCCCCCACTGTCAACTACGTAACGGCAACATCAACGACAGCCACGTCGACCTTTGCCGCAGGGATTTCCACCACCCGCCTCAAGACAACTTCGACCTCGACGCTTGCCGACATTTCATCTCAATCAATCATTCCGCTCGCTGACAATCTATACGACCTCGGCTCTGCAACGAGCCGCTTCCGCGACTTGTACCTTTCGACAGGGTCGCTCCACCTTGAGTCGACCGCGGGAGAAACTGGTACCGCGAAGCAGTGGAAGTTCGGCATCGACACTGACAACGGTCAACAGTCAGGAACGTCGACCGGCTTTTTCAGAATTCAAGAGGGGAATGCACCCATGTTTTACATCAACCACGCGGGACAGGTTGGTATTGGTGTGACAAACCCGCAGTCGCGCCTCCATATCAAAGGCAACCCTTTCTTGTCTGGGTTTAGCGCAGGGACTATTTCATCATCGGGAACGACCGTCACAGGTACTGGCACCAACTTCCAGTTCGGATATAACAAAATAAACATCGGTGATCAAATTTTGGCAAATGGACAAATTCGAACTGTAGTTGCCGTCACGAACAATGTGTCCCTCACGGTTGACTCTGCATTCTCACCTGCTCTTTCGGGCGAAACATTTCAAACACAGCAGCCGATCGCACGTTTCGATTCAAGTGCGGGGGATGCAAAAGTAACGATAGGCCCAGGAGGGAACCTGGGTATCAACGACATTAACCCGCTCGCGCTTTTGACCGTCGGTTCAAACGACGCGTTTCAGGTTACTAACTTTGGTGCGGTCGCAAGTGGTACGTGGAATGGATCGACCGTCGGCGTTCCCTTCGGCGGCACTGGTTCAACAACACTGTCAGGAATTCTCGTCGGCACGGGGAGTGGTCCGGTGAGCACGCTCACCATCGGCTCAGGACTCACCTTAACTGGTACGACACTCTCTACTTCTGGTTCGGGCATCACCGCGCTTGGTCCCGCGGGTCAAACGCAAACAGGAGGTACACAACTCTTCGCTACTTCGTCGGACACAAACATCGGACTCACCATTACCTCGTCTGGCAACACGCACACATTCACTTCGCAATGGTTGGGAACGCTCGCCGCAGGTAGAGGGGGGACTGGTATTGGAAATCCGACTGCTGCTGGAATTTTGATCGGGAATTATGGCGGAGGAGCATGGCAGCAACTCGCGACCTCGTCATTGGGAATTACTTTCTCGTCTCTTTCAGGTTCGGCAAGTGATGCGCAGGTTGATAATGCACTCACCGTTATTAGTGGAAGTATCAACAATACACCGATTGGTGCCGCGACACCGTCGACTGGGGTCTTTACCTCCGCAACGTCTTCCTCGTTTGCGATCACCGGTCTGAGTCTTGGTAGTCTCGCCCTCGACTCACTGGGCAGGGTATACAGTGCCGCCACCTCAACGCTCAGTACTATCTCGGGTGCCTTAGACCTCGCCACCCAAGTGGGATCATCCATCCTCGCCATTGCAAACGGCGGCACCGGCTGGGCCAACCTCCAAGCCAACACCCTCCTCCTCGGCAATGGCACCTCACGCCTTGCCACCACCTCTGCCGGCACCAATGGACAAACCCTTGCTCTCGTTGGTGGGGTACCGACGTGGGTTGCCACCACCACCTTCTCCTCAGGCCTCACCTATTCAGCAGGGAACGTCACCAACACCGGTGTCCTCTCCACCATCGCCGGCGCAGGCATCAGCGTCTCTGGCGCCACCGGCAACGTCACCATCTCGCAAACCGACCAATACAGAATCGCGACCTCCTCGCTCGCCGTCTCTGGTC
>FRDC01001256.1_pt1 | contig 11806 bp, 10 predicted proteins | sample 1106171 | NCBI WGS metagenome assembly FRDC01 (sample SAMEA3930566, study PRJEB13176) | freshwater metagenome | biome: Drinking water system; feature: drinking water; material: water | place: Singapore | collected 2014-12-20
CGAATCACAGCCGCAATTGCTTCTTTATCTCGGCCGCCAGTTCGATCGAAGACACATCGCGCTGAGTCTTAACCACGAAATGATCCGCCCGTGATTTAATCCAACACACCATCCCGGCATCAATCAATTGATCGAGCCGAGCAAAGACATCGTCATAGACCAATTGAAACGCGCGCGTAGAGACGTTTCCAGCATACAATTCGACCAGCACCACTTCTCGCACTGGTTCGACAGATATTTTCACTTGCTCCATCACACACCTCCTTCTGCCATCGGAACCATACGGTTCGACAGCTTCATGAAATGAATAGACCTCACCCACTCCGATTCGAATGAATCGGCCAAATGTTTTAGAGCACCGAGCAACGAAGAGCGCGCAACGATTGCCACGAATCACAACGATTCGTCAGAAACCAGCACGCCTACATGGAGAGAACGCAACAACGGGGAATGAAAAGAAGAGAAGGGGATTACACTGGAAGGACGTTCACTCGATTCAGGTCATCGTGAACGCATCAGAATGGTTAGAATTGTAGAAGAGTGGAGACATCCGCAGACAGACGAACCCATTCAGCAGAGAGGAATGAGAAAAGGAGAATTCGGCGAGGAAACAGCCTACCAGAAATGAATGACTAACGGCATGATAGCCGGTCCACCACACAAGCGCAAGCCCCTCATCTACAGCCCCTCATCTGCAAAAGCTTAGGTTTGATCTGACAGACGATGTAAGAGCGCACGTATATCGACAGGCAAGTTCCGGCCAGAAGCGGACGGTCTAAAAGATGGTGCGAAGCGGTTGCTCCGCCAGCGGTGGATCGCGATACTTGTATAGTTGACCGCCGCACGTACCGTCTGAAGAAGGCTTTCAACCCTTCGGCGAGCAATGTACCCGCAGCACCGATGCCGATATTCCAACTGCCATCGATCGCTTTGCCAGTCATCTTTCGCATCCATGCTTTCACTCGTTCACCATACTCACCCTGCCCTAGTTCACCATCGGCATTAATAACTTGCTTGAGTTCGACAATGTCGGCTTCTTCAACCTTTCCCTTCTTGAGCCAAGCAGCGAGTGATTCGAAGTCGCCCTTCTTGACGACGTTGGAGATTTTCGTGTGATTGTGATCACCAATCACAACCACCGCGTTGTCGCCGAAGACTGCACCGTGGAACATGGCTGGCACATCGTTCTTTTGAGCCACTACCTTCACCTCATGGTCCTCGACATCGCCGATCTTGTCCCGCAGATTCAGGGCAAAGTCGAGCAGCCTTGATCGAACTTGGGTTATGCCGTTCTTAATTTCCAGCGAGGGAAACTCTACCCAGCATTGTTGCACCCAATAGCCGTCCATTCCCTTATCAATTTGAGCACCAATCTCTGGCGACAACCGCATCTGTAGCGATGTACCAGCCTTTGACTCAGACATCCTTTCCAGTACTGACATGGCTTCGCGCAACTCGTGATTCTCAAGCCAATCCTTGAGCTTCTTTGGCAGATGCATCGTGGGGAGGCTCACACTGGCCTGGATCATCACAATGTTCTGAATGTTTCCTACGACACGGCCCCGGACGATTCGATATGGAGGAACTGGCTTGTCCACTGGATAGCCCGACAGTTCGTCATTGACCCATTCAGCAAGATCGGCGTGCCCCAAGATATGCATGAGCACTTTTGTCTTGAGTAGTGCCGCAGTGAGCGAACCGTTCTCATCACTCAACAAGCCGATGATCTCGTCAAGAAGCTTCATCTGTCCCTCCGGTGGTCATGCTGGCATTTCACCCCACAGCAGTAAACCCAACCAACATAGAATTTTGATGAATAGATGAGTTCCTCGCCCTCTATCGGGTGGAGAGCATGGCTAACGCTGGGTTTTGACGGGGGCGAGCCTTTCACACTCTACCTTTTATGTGACGGTCGTCGGCCAAATGCGGAAGCTACGACGCCGAGACCACAAGGCCGTAAAGCGGTCCTCAGCCCTGTCGTCTTAACGAACCAAGCTCAGCCGCGCCGCTGTTTTTGGCGCGTCGGCTCCAGCGCAGGGTTAGGTGCCGCCTTTGGGAAGAGCATCAGTTGACTCCTTGACCCTGTAGAGGATGCGTACGTTTGGCACCGCCCCGATTAGCAATGCAGCGAGCTTCTCATACGTGTTCGGAACTGCTGCAGCAACGCCGAAATGAATGGTGTTGCGCGAATCACGGACGGCATCGCTCCACACCGCAACCGACCGTAACTCCTGCAGGCGTACGCCTGAATCCTTCGCAACTTGTGAGAAAAGCTCTTGGTGTTCGTAGATTGTCAAAACGGCTTCGATCTTGCGGAAGGTGCCCTTCATCGGGTCTTCGAGGATACTTCGCTGCCGTGCATACTTTCCCTCTTCAGCGGGTGGCACAACCCTTAGAAGAGCCTCGCCAAGCTCGAGCCATGAACCTTCAGAGGCTTTACCAAGCATCGCCAAAGAGGCTGTGAACAGCTCTGCGCGGAAGCACTTGACGGCCTCAATAAACGATGCGGCAACCTCGATGTGCATGTTGGTAATGCCAAGTGAGTGGAGGTATAGGTCCGGCTCAGCAAGGAACTGATCAGGCGCTCCAACTAGGGACGGCGCTCGGCGAACTCGGCCGGGTACGGGCAGATGGCATTCGTCAAAGCGCCAACCCGCCGACATGCCTCCTCTTCCTGGAAGTACAGTTGTCCAATCAACAGACGCAGACTCGCCCTGGGGATCGGCAAGAGGGAAGAGAAATCCAGCGTGGATCAGGGACCATATGGCCTCGGCGGCAGCGAGCCGCCAAGTGAGCGCTTCACCGACAGCGACAATTGATGCCTGTGTGTCAACCGACTCATGTAAGACAACAGGTCTCGGCAGAACAACGGCGTTTGCTTTGAGAACCCCAGCGATAAGCTCATCGCTAGAGCTAACGGTCTTTGCGAGGTCCAAAATGATTGCCTTCGCAATCATCACGCGCTGCGGCGTGACTATGATTCGCTGACGGATCTGTCGTTCTGCGTCTTCTGGGTTCATAGGCAGAAGTATCGCCTGCGGCACCTAACAATGTTTAGGCCGATCCGCATAAGAGCCGGATCTGACATTTTCTATCCGTATAAGATGCTACTACGGTTCGTGAAGAATACGCCATGCCCGGTGTTGCTTCAATGCATTGCGACGGTAGGACCATGTATCACGGGTTCTTATGCGGATCGGCGTACGCCCCCCCTCTGATAGCGGTCAGTCGTGTGCGTCTGCTTTGGGTCGATAGCTGACACTGACTGCCAGGTCGAGTCTCGCGAAACCCCCTCACCCCCGAAATGGTGCGCTCGACAAGACGGAATCATCTAGGCCCGGATCCGTCAGCAGGGCATCGAACAAGAAAACACTGGAGGTGTTTATCCGCAGGCAGCAATAGAAGAGAGGCTGCGCCTGAAGAGCCCGCGGGTCACCCGAAGGTTGGTGTGGTGCGCCCGACAGGACTTGAACCTGTAACCCCCAGATCCGTAGAGGGAAAGAAACAGTCTAACCCTGAGTCGGATTGAGAGCGATTGAGTGATAGAAACCCGCCCAGCTACAGGTGTTTATTGTCATTCTTGAAGCGCAGGAGTGAGACTGAGAGTGATTCAAGATCATAACCAGAACCACAACCGAACCTTAACCAGAACCATAACCATGAGTTATATGTGGCAGCTTGATAAGGCCAGTCAGCGCCTGGTTCTGGATAATACCGTACCGTTCCAATCCAAGGACCTAAGAACATGATTGATTACCATCGAACTAGAAGTTCAGGGCTTCTATGTTGTCGTTTCCGAACCAGTTGGCAATCGTCTGCATGGCCATGTTGGAAAGCTTCTGGGTAAAGAGAACGGCCAATCGTTTTTTGGGTCTCGAACAAGTCACGTAGAAGAGGTTTCGATTGCGCTCGAAGGCAGCTATTTTATTGGCCGGAATCTGTGCACCTTGGCACGCCAATTCGAGCATCTCATTAAAGTTATACTTGCTCCAACCTCTACCGACGACGACGAGCACATTCTCGAACTCGGCACCCTTGACGCCGTGCTTCGTTTCGAACGGAGAGTGACCCGACAAGTAGCGGCAAAGGGCAACGATTTCCCGGTAAGGGACGCTCCGGAGGCCGTTAATCTCTTTCAACGCCCGCGGCATTTCTTCGGCGGCTTCTAAGTCAAACTCACGAAATTCTCGTTCGCGCCGCTCCACGGCATCAGGAACCCTGGGCCGGCACACCGCACGCAAGTGGTCTACAACGTCGCCTACCGTGCCGGAGTCTCTGATCTCAATGAGCTTGTCCATCGCGTTGGACCATTTCTTCTTGTCGGCTTGAGTGCGGATCGCCGGCATGTCGGAGCCAAGGACGTGGAACATCTCCCCGTACTTCTTGGATAGGTACGCCTCACAGGCCGGCTCCAGAGCGTCGGCGAAATAGGCGATATGCGGATGCTCCTTGTTCGTGAAGGACTGGTTAAACTCAAAGACCTGGGGAATGCTGGGATATCCTTGCTTGCCCGCGAGGACGCGGTGCGTGAGCATCAAAATCTTGGTGGATTCGGGAGACAGATCCCAGCCATCCTCGACGAGGCAATCGAGGACAGTCTGAAGCGCGAGATCAGCTGCTTCGGTAGGAAGGTCTCCGCCCCAATGATTGCCTGTCTGGCGGGCACCCACCCAGCTGTTTGTGTGAAAAATACGCACGCTGCCTTGTTGGTTCGGATCAACGACGAATTGCGGTAACTCGGGCCTCATGCGGTTTAGGCAATCGACGACCGTCGAAACCGATCGAAAGTTCGCCTGCACGCCGACAACTATCAGGCTCGGATGCTCAATCTTTCCGCATACCCCGTCGTAGATCTTCTGCCAATGGTCGCCGAAGAAACCGAATAGCGGGGAGCTCTCCTGCCCGAGGAAGTGGGTCTTGATAGAGTCGATCCAGCCGCCGTTGGTGTCCTGGTACTCGTCGATCAATATTATTGGGTACTTACTGGTTAGGATGCGCCTGAACGTGGCGTTGTCCATAAGGGCGATGGTCAGGAAGAGAACGTCGTCGTGATGGATGGAGACACGATGCTCGTTGATACTTCGGTGCCCGAGCTCGTACTCGACGGTACGATTGCCGAGGTCACCGACTTCGGCGATTTTCTCTTGCCAATGCTCGAGCTGTGGCAATCGTTCTCGGAGCTGCCTTTGGAAAGCGCTGATGAGTGACCAGCAGAAAGCGTGGACCGTGTTGCAGTAAATCAGTGGGCTCCGGTCGGTTCGGGCGTCGATCTCGTCCTTTGCCACATTTGTGAAGGTGATGCATGCAATCTTCTGATGCCGCTGCGGCAAACTGTATTGATAGCGTTCCATGAGAAAGCGGAGCGCCTCGACGAGCGTGTAGGTCTTCCCAGCACCGGCACCAGCTTCGACTAGAAAGCTCTGTTTGCGCTCTAGGCAGGCATACACCTCGGCCAAGGCTCTTTTGCTTGCCTGCTCTGCTGGGTTCAATTCTCTGACGACCTCAGTCATTGTCGGTGACCGCAGCTTCGGTGATATCGGCGGCGGCAGCAACTTGGCCATTCACGGTGTCGGCACCCGGAACGCTGCCACCCGCCAACCATCTTAATCCGTCGAGAATGTAGCCAGGCGCGGTCCAGCCGGTTTCGTCGATTGCGTGCTTAAGAGCAAAATCAGATTTCTTGATCTTGCCTAGCTTTTCCCATGCGTGCTGGGCCTGGTCGTTCGGCGTGGCACCTTCGATGCCAAACATCTCCGGATTCGCCAACATGAATGCGTCCTCGAAGGTGCGGCCGCAGGGTCTGTGTACGGCTTCAGGCCTTTGAAAGGCGATCCGCTTCAGCCCCTTAAGTTTTGATGCGTCGTCTTTGGCTAGAAGATCTGCCGGCGAACAGTCTCCGTTACCAAACCATGCGCCGAGACAAGCGTTGCTCGTGGCTGTTCCTAGATGAACTGGACAGGCGGCACCGCCAACGGAGACGACGGAGTCGAGGTCCGTGATGATGAGAGTCCTCAGGTCTAGAAAATTGAGAAGGTCGAAAAATATGTGCGCGTAGGCGCCACCAACTTCCATGGTCGCTATATATTGACTAGAAAGCTTGGGCATGTCGGGTTCGGTTGTTTCCAGCTTTTCAATAATCACCGGCAACAGCAGTCGCTCACTGGTGCCTTCAATAAGTATGGCCTTGTCAGCGAAGAACAGGTCGCAACGTGTTAGGGTCAGGTACTGGTGAAGAAATCTTCTGTGCTCTTCCGGCGTTTCGCGCAATCCCTCGCGCAGGTCCTTGATCTGGGTCTGGCGAACCCCATTGGTGGAGGTAGGGAGGAAATACCTGATTGACTCGAAGCCGGCGGCGTTGGCGATGTGAGACGAGTGCGTCGATACGATGAACTGCACCGGCCAGGGAAACGGAGCACTCTCCAGGGTGCTTAGCTGGTTAGCGATCTTCGACATCTGGCGAATGAACACTTCCTGCATTTGAGGATGCAAGTGGGCCTCGGGTTCCTCGATGAATACAAGGTGGACGCCTGGGGCGTCTGGTTCCGCGCGGAAGGCGCGATAGAAGCTGACGAGTCGAAGCAGGATAAAGATGAGATTGCGAATTCCGAGGCCGTTATAGGATTCCGGCAGTAGGATCCCGTGATGTCCCGCATATCTTACCTTGGTGTGGCGTGAAAGGAGGCGTTCGACGTCGAGCGTCGTCTCCGTTTCCAATTCGGCACCGTCGAGACCCGGATAGCCGAATGTCCGCAAGGTCGGCATCAGCTTTCGCAGCCCGTCTTTGAATCCGCCCGCAATCGTCTGCTGAATGTCGCGTACGGCCTCTTGCAGAGCTCGAGCGATGGCTTGGTCAGCCTGATCCGCGGTCGGCGAGCTCGCAGCAGTGAAGAGGCCTTCCAGGATTTTGGCTAGAATGTCGGTATCTCTCGACGTGTCGTCGTCGAGCCCCCGCTGAGCGTTCACGAAACCCGCCTTCAAGAGGGATCGTAGCGCGCTCACGGTCATTTGCTTGCGGTTGGTAACGTCGTTGGGGTCTTCGGCCCAAATACTGGCGACGAAGAGCGCGGGAACGCGCTCGCGGAGCTGTTGGAAAAAGGCGAGCCTGCCTTCATTGGTCAACTCGCCGGTAGGTTGGTCGGCGAACAGTGACGTGATGGCGCCGTCGCGGAGTTCGTAGCGCGCCACGACGAGTGCTTCGTTGCAGTTGGGGTCAAGGTTGATGACAAAGTCGCTGAGAGGGCCAAGCTCGGGCTGATCGAGGTCGTATCGGAACAGGAGTCGTAGTTCGATGCTCGGAATTAGAGGGCGAACCTCGTGGTCTTGCCCACCTGCGTTCTTGGCCTTGAGCGCTTCGCAAAAACCGTCATATGAGGCGTTCGAGAAGTCTTCGATCTGGAATCTCGGGTTCTGGTCTGTGAGAAACCGGCGTATAGCCTCCGAAAGCGATGTCTTGCCACTATTGTTGCGACCGACAACGACAGTTGTTTGATCTTCGAGCACCAACTCTACGTCGGCTAGAAGCCGGAAGTTCCTTGCCGTGATTTTGTGTATGTGCATATTGCTCTGCGATGGTTGAGATTAGTACCTGCCTGGTGCTTCATTGAGACAACAAACACGGCACTACCGTGAAGAACCGGTGTGCGATAGTTGATCGCTTGCCTCGAACGATTTGGTCGAGAGGGAAGCAATCTCTCATTGTTGGTCGACTACGCCCTTGCTAAATGACAATGTTTAGGTAGACTGTATAATCCTGTTACGGACAGATTGTCCACTTCTGCCTAAACCGGCGGGAGAGCGCCGAGCGCCAGCCCTAACCCATTTCAGCAGGACAAGGTCCGCCCCACTACCGCGATGAGATCTTCGTTTTATGCGGATCGGCATAAGACCCCCCCTTCTGGTAGCGGTCGGTCATGTACTTCGGCTTAGGGTCGGCTGGCGACGGTCGGAGATCGGCCACGAGCGGAAGTTCGACGACGAGGTCGCACTGCCATTAAGTGGTCCTCAGCCCTGCCACAGTAACGCCTGAATTAAGCCGCGCCGCGAAGCGACGTCGGCTCGAATGAGTTGTTAGGCTTTCTTCCTACCAATGAACTGCACGACTGAAGCTATGCCCATATGGTAGGTGCCTTCACGGACTTCCCGCTCTAGTTCACGCAGGAGGATTGGCTCGCAGTTTGGAAACTCCCGTTCAATCTTGGCCTTCGTCATCAATATATCTAAATCTTTCGGGCCTCCGGTGTTGCGAGTAAGTTGGGCCTCCGAGTAAGCCTCAAGGACTATGATGCCTCCGGGCTTCAAGCATCGTTCTACAAACGGGTAAAGCTTCTGCCTAATCACGCTGGGCAAGTGGGCAGAAATAGAAATGACTGACCCATAGTGGTTCGCTTCCGGTTCAAACACTCCAAGATCAGCAACCTCTGTTTGAATCTCTACGCCTTTTGAACGTGCTAAAGCCTGCGCCTTGGCAAGACCAACATCAGATCCATCAACACCATGTACCTTCAAGCCTAGCGAGGCTAGAAAAACGCCGTTCCGACCCTCTCCTTCGGCCAACGACAGCACTGGTCCGCTTAGCATCCCTGCATGCTCTGCGAGAAACAAATTTGGCTCGCTTCCATAGATGTATTCGTCCACAGCATAGCGTACATTCCACATAAGCTTTCCCCTTGGCCTAACGGATCGGCGTTAACCGGCGTGGAATGGCGCCACCGGAATTTTCCGAGCCAGAAATGGTTGATACCAGAACGGTACAGCGGCGATTAGAACTGCGCTATTCCACGTCCGGTTCAACGCCTTGTTGGGCAGCTGTTCGCGCTCGCCTGCAATCCACGTCGCATTCGTCATCCCAGCCTACTCGGAGCGCCGCGTGGCCTGTGCGACGTAAAGCACCGGGCACTCCTTCTTAACCTTGTCATCCGGAATCCGGTATACGCCGAACTCGAACGGAAACCGCTGATCACGGTTATCTAGGACGCACAAGATGTACAGTTCCTCGAAGAACGTGAGCATGTTGTGAAGGTGCGTACCCATGTCCAAGACGATGTCAGACCAATAGTCTTGGACGCTTCCGCCACGCTCGGAGAGATCGTAACGCCAACTCGGTGCGGAGAATTTGTTTGCTGGCTCAAGCGAGAAGTTGCGGACCTCCAAGATGAAGTGCTCTCTCGCGTGATTGATGGGGAGAGCGTTCCTTGATTCGGCGATGAAGCGGATCCATTCCTGGTCTTTGGCAAGCAGGTCTACGACTTTTTCGCTGGTGCTCCGGTTCGCTGAGATCCACTCGCGGTATGCCTTGAAGTTCGAGCCGTGATCGGGTGACCCGTAAAAGATGGAGAGTAGGGAGTGCGCCTTCTCGAAGAAGCGTTTGGCGCTACCAAGAAAGGAGCCAACCCGTTCTTCCAGATCTGCGACCTGCGGCAAGGTAGGAATCGTAGTCTGTGATTTTGACTTCTCGATGACATCGTCGATCTCCGCAAGGAGAGACATGGCGTCGTTGTAGATTCGGAAGTGAGCATTCTCGCACTGCAACAGAAGCTGCGTCGCTTCCCAGACCGCGTTGAGCAGCCGCTCCTTAGCCAGCTCAGGCCTGAGGATCACGCCATCGAAAATCTGCTTCGCCTGGATTATCGAGCGTGCGACGAACGAGTTGTTGCAGCCTATCGGGTAGATCTCTTGGTACGAGTGACGTGTCTCGGGACTCGCACGATCGGGGTCAACGTCATCAGCGGTACGTACTTGGCAGATCTTCTTGGTTGAGAAGACGTAGAGGCTCTCATTCAATGTGAGCATATGCTGGATCGCATTCTCTTTGTCTTCACCCAGCTTCATTGAGAATGCGCCGTCTCTGTCGAATTTGCCGGGCATCGTGTCTACTCGCTAGGATTCGATGGCCGCAGGAGCCAGCTGCGCAGAGCGTTTGCCGCCCAACTATGTTTAGGCCGATCCGCATAAGAACTGGATCTGCCAATTATTATCCGTATAACACGCCACTACGGTTCGTGAACAATACGCCATAACTGATGCCGCTTCAATGAGTTGCGAGGGCAGGACCATTTATCACGGGTTCTTATGCGGATCGGCGTAAGCTCCTTTCTGGTAACGGTCGGTCATGTACTTCTGCTTTGGGTCGGGACCTGCCGGTCACCGAGCATGTGTTCTGACACTACCTGTCCGATCAAATCCAATTTTTTACACATCATCACGCCCCTCACTCGCCCCCCCCATCTGTCTCTCCACGACCCGCCCGAGACATACTACCCCCACAGCCTCCAAGCCAAACCCAAGGCCGCACCGACTAGGCCTCGCTTCGCTCCGCCTCCTCTGACAGGCATCGTCTCGTCTGCAAGGCAGGCCCATCAATCAGGCGCTCGATGCGAGCGCAGGCTCGATGTGCAGTGATGTCTGAATAGATAGGCCATAAGGAGGCTGCTATGCCGGAGACATTCCAGAGTGGGGTGTCCGTTCCCGCATCCTTGCACGACCTGATTCACTCACTCCGTAATGCCATTCGCGATGAACTCCACTCCAGACAAAGTACCAACCAAGGACGCCCCCTGAGCGTCCCGCTCCTCGACGGCCGGGTCCAAGGCCGATTCGGCCGGCACCAACGCGTGACGTTCCGCACCACCACGTTCCCCCTCAGTGGCGCCCTCGATGACACCCAAGGCGAATTGATTATTGACGGGCAACCCCATCCCTGCGTGATCCTTGGCCTATCGGTCGACCAACTCACCTTATCGTTGATCGCTGATTTGCAACCAGAGATTCCTCAAGCCCGACTCACCATCGATCGTATTCGTCTGTTGCTGGCCCTCGACAAGCGACTGGCAGCCATTCAAGGCCATCCACAAGACTATCTCACCGAACTCGCCTTGAAGTGTTTTACCCCGTCCTCACGCCCCACCCCCCTGCCCGATCGACTCGATATTGCCCCAGACCCATCCCTCAATCCAGAACAGTTCACGGCCCTGGTCCGCGCGCTCACACACGACTTCCTCTATCTCTGGGGACCTCCCGGAACAGGGAAAACACAAGTGATCGGCGCGGTCACACGCCTGGCTATGGAACGTGGAGACCGCGTCTTAATTTGCTCCAACACCAATACCGCCGTCGACGAAGCACTGGAAGCCGTGCTCCGAAGCACGCCCACGACGTCCCCAGGCCAAATCGTCCGTTATGGACTGGCCGCCGACGATGCCCCTGCGACGTTACACGACGTCACCATGGAACACCTTGCGGCTCAAGAGACCGCCGCGTTAGCGCACACTTTGGCTCAGCTCCAACAACAAGCCGCCCCGATTCAGGAAGAAACAGCCCGCCTCGAATCCCTCCAACAGCTCCATGACGACCTAACCACATCCGAAGAACATGCCCAGACGCTTCGTACCCAACTCGCGACACTCCAGGAAGACATCACCACCCTCCGTCAGACACAGGAGGCCAGTCACGCCGCGGTTACACGCTATGCCGACGAACTCCACCAATATTGGACCGTTTCCCGGTGGCGCCGGCTCTTTCTCCGTCGTCAAAGCACCATTCAAGCCGATCTTTTTGGTGCCCAACTCATCGAATCCGACTGTGCCGAAGATCTCCTCCAATTGAGGACCCAATTGGACTCTCTCCAACAACGCCTCACCGACACCCTCGACGCCACACGAGTCCTTGCCCAACGCTTCACGTCCCAACTCGGTACCCGTTCCATCGCCGAGCTACCTCAGCAATTGGCTGCCCACCAAGCTCAGGCCATTCGCCTCCATCAGGACATCACCGAACTCCAACATCAAATCGCCACCGTCGAGCGAAGAAT
>FRDC01003118.1_pt2 | contig 11804 bp, 15 predicted proteins | sample 1106171 | NCBI WGS metagenome assembly FRDC01 (sample SAMEA3930566, study PRJEB13176) | freshwater metagenome | biome: Drinking water system; feature: drinking water; material: water | place: Singapore | collected 2014-12-20
CCTCACGGACGTGAATGCGCTGAATCTCGCGGCCTCGACCGTCTCCGGTACACTCAACGTCACGGCCGGCGGCGCCCTAACACAAAGCGGTGCGCTCAGCGTCACCGGCCTCACCACGCTGGCAGCCGGAGCCAACGACATCACGCTGACCAATGCCGGGAACAACTTCAGCACCGTCGGCATCACCAGCGGCAACAACGTCGCGTTGACCGACAGCAACGCGCTGGTGCTTGGTGCCTCCAACGTCGCAAGCAACCTGAACGTCAACACCAACGGAGCCTTGACGCAGAGCGGCGTGCTGACGGTCGGCGGAACCACGACGGTGGCGGCCGGTGCAGGGAACGACATTACCTTGAACGGGGCGAACAACTTCAGCAGTATCGGCGTGACGAGCGGCAATAACGTGACGCTCAACGACGTGGATGCCTTGACGCTGAACGGCTCCACGGTCGGGGGAACCTACAACGCGAGCGCGGGAGATCTCACGGTCGGGGGAGCGCTGGGATCAACCGGCGGAGGCCTTGCGCTGACTGCCACCAATTCCGTGACCCAGTCGGCAAACCTCACGGCGGCCGGTGTGAATTCGGTCACGGTAACCGCCACAGGCGGCGCGCTCACGATGGCGCCGGGCGCCACGACCAGCAGCGGCACCGGCACCGTCACTTATAACGCCGGCACCAACGTCACTCTGGGCTCGTTGAGCACGGGCGGCGGCGTGAACGTCTCTGCCAACGGCGGCTCGGTCTTGAGCGCCGCTGGCGCCGGCACGAACGTCACGGCTGGTGCCAACTCTTCGTTACAGGCGTTCAACGGCGTGGTCGGGACCCAACTGGCGCCCGTCACGGTCAACGTGAACCCGGGCACCTTGAGCATCAGAGCCACAACAGCGATTGCCGGCATCTCCGGCTTCCTGACCGGCACCGTGCTGCCCAGCAACACACTGACCTTGCTGAACGTGCCTCCCGGCTTGGTCTGCTTCAACACCTGTCCGGTGCCTCCCAGCAACAATCCCTTTGCCGGGTTGGGATTCGGCGTGATCCCCTCGTTTAATAAAGAGTCGGTGATTCCGCCCTATTTGCCGGAAAGTTCGGCATCGCCGCTGATCAGCGTCGTCTCCACCTATGTGCCGGGCACGGTGGTCGCCGAGGCAGAGACCGACGTGAAGTCCGACGATCAAAGTGTGGCTCGCGAGATTCCTCCCTGCTTCCCCGCCAGCGCCTGTAAACCCGGCGCGACCCTCCTGACCGCACCGGTGAGCGGGGTCGACGACACGGTCAGAGCGCGATAGTTCGCGGATCTCTTCAGGACCAACGGCGGACCTGCTCGGCCAACGTCTTCGCGACCAGTGACAGATCGAACGGCCAGGCATAGCGCAACTCCACGTGGGGATGTCGCGCCTTCAGTCGATTGATCGTGTCCGGAATCTCAATTTCGGCATGGGAGCCGCCCGGGGTGATCATCGTCGTGACGACCGTAATCTGCGCCGCGCCTTTCCCGATCAGGTCCTCGACGGCTTCCTCCAAGGTCGGCGCACAGAATTCGTTATACGCCAGGGCGAACAAGATTCCGTCCAGCTGTGGCCGCAAGGCGCCCGCGACGGCTTCCAGACCCGACCGATAAGGATCGGTCACGGCAGTCCGTGGCCACTGCCGGATCTTGGCGTCGAGTTCGATCTCTTCCTGAGAAGCGGCCTGATGTGTAGCGCGCCGCTGCGCTTCCAATCGCTTCAGTTTGGCGACGAGTTCCGGCGGACAATCCTTGGGAACGCCGCCGTGCCCCACCAGCACGACTCCCTGTGTGACTCCGTTCATTTCGACCTCCGTTAAATCGAGTTCCGCAGCTTCATCTCTTTAGGATGGGGATTGAGGTAGACTTGATCCTTCACGTAGTCGATGCCGTACCGTCGGACATAGTGTTTGACGAGCGTGATGGGAACGATCAGAGGGACCAGCCCCTGACGATAATCCTCGACCACATTTTCTAACTCGGTTCGTTCGCCGCCACGGAGATCGTGCTTCATATGCCCGATCACATGTTGCAGCACGTTGACGTGTTTGCGCCTCGTTGCGGTCGTGGCCAGCGCCGCCATGAATAGTGCGCCGTACCGCGCCACCAGTTCCTTCTGTCTGTACCGATCGGCCCGCGCCACCAGCCGTCCGAGTTCCTGATAGTGCGAGCGGCTGTGAGCCAGCAGGAGATACTTGTGCACGGTGTGGAAGCGGACGACATCCTGTCTTTTCAGCGGTGCTGCGGCCAGCTGCCGCCATCGATGGTAACAAAACACCCGCTCGATGAAATTGTCACGCAGCACCGGATCGCAGAGCCGCCCTTCATCTTCGACGGGCAACAGTGGAAAGCGATCTCTGAAAGCCTGCGCGAATAGGCCCACACCTTTCCGATTCGGCATCCCGTGACGGTTGAACACCCGAACCCGTTCGATGCCGCAGCTGGGAGAATCCTTCTTGAAGATGAATCCGCAAAGGTCGCTCTCCGCCAACTGGCCGAGCCTCCGCTCGGCCGCATCCACAAGCGGCTGCGTCATGTCCCGTTCGGTGGTGATGGTGAAGAGCTTCGGTGCGCGGGGCTCGCCGACCAAACGCATCGCCTCGCGAGGCGTGCCGAACCCGGCTTCGACCTCGGGACAGACCGGCACCCACTCGACGTAGCGGCCGAGGACATCGGTGAGAAAGCGATCGCGCTTGTGCCCGCCGTCGTAGCGGACGTGCTCACCGAGCAGACAACGGCTGATGCCGATTCGAACAGGCGTCGAGGCATTCGGAAGGATTTGTGGGGTTGCTCGGCTCATGCTCGTTTGGCCGCCTTTCCCAAATCGAGATACTCTTTCCGTGCCTGTTGGTGATTAACGATCGGGAGAGGATAGTCCCGTCCGATTCGGCAGCGGGCCTGATCCTGTTCCTCTTCCGTCATCAGGTGCGGCTCATGAATCCGTAACAGCGGAACCTCAGCCAATTCGGGGACATAGCGTCGAATATACTCGCCATTCGGATCGAACTTCTTGCTCTGAAGGACGGGGCTGAAGATGCGATAGCCCCGCATGGCGTCTGTACCGGTCGAGGCGCACCATTGCCAGTTCCCATTGTTCGCCGCTACATCGGCGTCGATCAGATAGTGCATGAAGTACCGTTCACCGCTTCGCCAATCGATCCGAAGATCCTTGATGAGAAAGGACGCCACGATCATGCGCACACGGTTGTGCATCCACCCGGTTCGGTTCAACTGCCGCATGCCGGCGTCCACGATCGGGAAGCCGGTTTTGCCGGCACACCAAGCCTCAAACAGCCGGTCCCGTTGCGGCCCCGGCTCGCGCGACGGCGGCACGACGGCATTTCTGAAAGGGCCGGCGGCCACTCTTGGAAACGCGGCCAGGACCTGTTGAAAAAACTCCCGCCAGACCAATTCGTCGATCCAGGTGAAGACATCGGAGGGTGACACGCGGCCTCCCCGTGAAAGGCTCGCCAGCGCGGCGTGGATCGCCGTTCGCGGGGACAGCGTGCCGAACCGAAAATGAGGGGACAAACCGGAAGTGCCGTCGATCGCAGGCCGATTGCGTCCGTCCGTATACCCATGGATCGGACCCTCCACAAACAGCCGCAGCCGTTTGTGGGAGGCCTGTTCACCCGGTTCAATGCATGGAGTCATCTTCTCGTAACCGAAGTCCTCGGCCGAGGGAAGCGCAAGACGAGCAGGACCGTTTGTAGCTGCCGCCTCGCGAGGCAGGGTGGGGGCGGGCAGCCCTTGCGGTTTGACGGCATGCCACTTGACCCACCATCGGGTCCGGTAGGCGCTGTACCGTTGGAGCGCCTCTCCGGTTGCGCTCCGAACTTCCTCGGCCTCGAAGACCACGTGGTCCTTGAAGGTTCTCGTTGAGACTCCCATGTTGGCCAATCGCTGCTGGACACGACGGTCCCGTTCGACAGCGCCAGGCTCATAGTCCCGATTCCAATAGACGATATCGGCGTTCCAGTCCCGGGTTGCGGCCGTGACTTCTTCGCAAGGCTCTCCGTACCGCCAACGGAGCGAAACCCCTTGAGCGGCCAAGTCGTCGCTCAACTCCTGAAGGCATCCGAGCATGAAATTGACGATAGCAGAACCGAATTCACGGGATGCCAACAGCGGCTTGTCGAACACGAACAAGGGAATGACTTCATGGCAGACCCGGCAGGCCTCGCTTAGAGCAGGATTGTCCAGCAGTCTGAGATCCCGACGCAACCACACAATGCCGCGCATCAGAGCAGTTCCTGTGGGGCAGGCCTGGGCTTGTTGTCAGAAATGGGGGCGTCGACGAAGACGGCGCGATGCCATACGAGATAGCCGGAGAACAGCAGCGTCGTGGCCATGAAACTAGATCGAATCGGATTGAACCCGAACGCCAGTTGGTTCATGCCTTCGCTGACGAGACCGAATCCCGCATACGCCAACGCGAGCCCCCAGGCCCAGGGTCGCAGCCAGAGCAATCCGTAGCCGATCAACAGATGCACGGCGGGGGAATGGAGCTTGACGAGAAACGAAGCGGGTCCCGTCACCGCCGTGCCGAACAGTTTGAGGACATAATGGGAAAATAGGACGATGATCACGAGATCGACGGTGCCGACGATCAGAAAGAGTCCACCCAGCAGTTGAATCGCTCGACCGGATTGATGCTGCGTCATGATCGGCTCCTCCTGCACTAGCGTAACCAGGCTTCCGGCATCCCCTTCCACCAACCGGTCGGATGCGCCGCGCGCCACTGCTTCTGCTGCTGCCAGAGGCGGTCGGACTCCGCCTTGTCCAGCCGCACGGCCATCGCGGCGCTGGCATCCGACTGTTGCCGCACGCTCGTTTGAATCATCTCCTTGGCCATGCGCGCCAACCCTCCGGGCGGATCGACCAGGTCTTCGATGTCCCGATAAGCCAGATTGAGGTACAGGTGCTCCATCGCCATCCACTGCTCGTCTTGCGACAGCTGCTCAAGATAGCCGTCGATCGCCTGGTACACGTAGGTGAGACGAATGTAGCCTGCGACCGACGGCATCTCATTGAGGGACCGCTGGCAGGTTTCCAGCGCCCGACGATAATCCCCGGCCCTCAAGTAGAGATTCGTCTTCGCCACTTCCGGATCGGCGATCACGTCCGCGCCCTGGCCGCCGAACGCTGGACCGTAAGTCAGAGCCGCCAGGAGACCGAGCATGACGATAGTTGCGCGCATCGTCACCACCTAGCGAGCCGAGCCGCCATGCGACTTCCTGTCGCCTGTATAGAGCGTGTCGCTGGCGACGCGGGTGATGGACAGTTCCCGCACCGCCGTTTCACCCTTCACACCCAGCTTCACCGACGTGCCAACTTCTCCGCGCACCATCATCACAACCTGCTCGTAGGTCTTGCCGGTCACGGCCGTGCCGTTGACGGTGGTAATTTCATCGCCGTGCGTGAGCCCAGCCCGATGCGCCGGACCTTCCGGATGGACGTGGGCCACGTATAGCAGCGCCGGCTCGCCGATCCGCTCGGCGCCGACATTGAGTGCCACACCGATCACGCCCTTCGGCATCTTGTGATCGTCGCCGTGTGGTCGCATCATCTCGCCTTTTGATTGCTCCTGGCCCTCTGCAGCCGCCACCAGGCTGACCGCTCCGAACGTGACCCCGCACAATGCGAACCACAGTGATGCGGCGATGGTGAGTCCGTGCTTCTTCATGATGACGTCCTCCTTGTGCATTACAGTCCCAGTGCCAGACCGATCAGACCGAGCCCGGCGAGCAGGACGAGTGAGTTGAGAGACACCGATCGTTGGTGGAGTCGATTCCAGGCGGCCTGCAGAGCCGGATCAACGGTGCCGAGTTGCTCCTGCTCTTGGAGCCGATCCCGCATGGCATTGCTCTGCGGCGTGAGCGGCGCGCGGCAGTAGGTCTCGGCCGCGAGAATCAGGAGCCAGAGTCCGCCGGCCATGTGCATGGATAGGCTGATGTCTCGGACCATCCCCTGCACCGCCAGAGACAAGAGTCCGAGTGCCGCCGCTCCCATGCCCAGCGCATAGTAGACAGGAAACAACTGCCGGACGACTTTGCTGAATGCTTCCTGCTCGAGATTATGGGCCAGGATCGGCGCGACGACGAAGGACAGCAGCACGACCTTGCCGACCAGCACCGCCACGGCCAGCGCATGGAGGTATTCGAGCGTGGAGATCATCGGTCGGCCTCCTTCATCCTCATGACAGGATCGCCTGCATTGCCGATTCCGACGTCGGGTACTGAAACCGATAGCCTCCGGAGTCGGCTTTCGACGGACTGACTCGTTGACCGGTCGTCATCAGCGTGCTCAGTTCTCCCAGCAACACCTGCAGCGCGAACCGGGGGACCGGAAGCCACGAAGGCCTATGCAGCACGCGCCCTAGGACTTCGCAGAACGTCTTCATCCGGACCGGCTCCGGCGCCACGGCGTTCAACGGACCGGACACGTTCGGCGTTGATAGCGCCCATTTGATGAGGCCGATGTGATCCCGCCGGTGGATCCAGGATACCCATTGCGTGCCCGGCATCACCGGTCCCCCGGCGAACAGCCGGAAGGGGAGCAGCATCTTCGGCAAGGCGCCGCCGTCTTGTTCGAGCACCATCCCGGTCCGCAGCAGGACCACGCGTGACCCGAACTGCGCCGCACGCATCGCCTCCGTTTCCCAGGCAAGACACAGATCGGCCAGAAAACCTCGACCGGGCACCGCGCTCTCATCCAACACACGATCGTCACTTGCGCCGTAATAGCCGATGCCGGATGCACTGACGAGCGTCCGGGGTTTTGATGACCGACGGGACATGGCCTCCACCAGCAGCCGGGTGGTGAGGACTCGGCTGTCGGTAAGCAGTCGCTTTCGCGCGTACGTCCAGCGGGCCTCGGCGATCGGCGCGCCAGCGAGGTTGATGACGCCATCGGCCCCTTCGAGACAGTCCTCCCAACCTCCCGCCTCCCGGCCATTCCACTCCACTGCCGTCACGATCGCCCCCAGTAGCTTTGATGCTTCTCTCGCATTCCGCGTGAGGATGGTCACCCAGTGGCCTTCCCGCAACAGCGATGCACACAGGGCCCGACCAATGAACCCTGTTCCGCCCGTCATTACAATATGCATCGCCTCGTCTCCTTACCTGGGCCGCTGCCCCAGTTACGACATCTCCTCAAATGTCTCGCCCCGCTCCGCTCTCGTTGTCGTCCCGATTGGGGGAACCATCCAATTCACCTTGATCCACCCGCTGGGCATATTTTCGCTGTTTCGTGCCGTACAGAAGATTCGGCGCAGGTTTGAACCGGTTTTGAAGGATGAGCGGGTCAAGGACCTCCCCACAACTCGTACAACGCAATGCTGTCATCCCAATTTGTCCGGTGTCGTCCTGTAGGTCCATATACTGCTCTAGGACCATGAGCCCACCACAACGTGCGCAGAAGTCATCGACGTGTGGAACGGAGGTGGAAGGATTGTCCGGTCTCCCATTTGATTCCACGAGAACCCTCGACAGCTTTCACGATGGACAGCCGAATGCTTCCTACTTGCCACGAGGCCTACTCATTTCAGTCTGCCGACCCGTTTGGACAACCGTGTTCCAGCGTGCGCTCGTGATGACGAAAATCGAGACGCCCATCGCCATTGCAAGAAGAATTATCGGGGTCATATCTTCCTCCTCGTTCCTGCAGACTGTACGGCACCTGGCTGTGCGTGACCCACTCTTGTGGCTCACCGAGGGGACGGGCCTTCACAGGAGAGCAGGACCCGTCGACCTCAGCGGGAGACGCCGTGCGGAGTCGCGGCGCCGCCACAGATAAAGCCGAAACCGGCCTCCCAAGCTCCACACCACTCTTCCCGACGCATCGATTCAACGGTCACCGTCCTATTTCTGCTGCGCACCTTCCAAGCTCCTTACGCAGCGAAAACCGGTCCCATGAGTCTGCAACGCAAACCCTCCTCGGCCTCTCGCGGTCGTGGTGATATCAGCTACGGGGCTATGCCAAGATCCGCCACGTATCGATCGGACGACTCCTTTCTTCTCAGGACCTTGGGGATTCCGATTCGGCGCCTGCTTGTAGTAGTCCGGGTCGTACCAATCGGAAACCCACTCTCTGGCATTGCCGGCCATATCTTTGACTCCATACGGCGAGTCACCGCCGGGTAGCGAGCCAACGGAATGCAGCGTTTTCTCCTCTTCCCATTCGCGATCGAAGTTGGCGCGCTTCGACGTCGCCGGTTCGTTGCCCCAGGGGAACAACCGGCCGTCGGTGCCGCGAGCCGCCTTTTCCCATTCTGCTTCCGTCGGCAGCCGCTTCTTGACCCAACTGCAGTACGCCTTGGCGTCGTACCAAGTGGTCTGCACGACGGGCAGTTGTTCGATGCCTTTGATAGACACCAGCGGGCCCGTCCCGTAGGGATTCGGCGGATTGCGGTGACCCGTTGCGGTCACGAAGGTCATGTACCGTTCGTTGGTCACTTCCACTTGATCGATCGCGAACGCGTCCAAATAGACGGAGCGTTGTGGCCACTCATCGGCACGGCCTTTTCCTTCTGGACTGCCCATGAGGAACTCTCCGGCCGGAATGGCCACCATCGGGACCGGATCAAGCTCATTCCGGTCTGTCGACGCGGCCAGTGCAGGCGCAAGGGCGCAAGTCGCGAGCACCGTCGCCGCACACAGGCGTCGGCGAAACGTTGTCGTTCCAGGGACAGGTTTCATTTCTTTTGCTCCTTACTCGCTTGAATGGCCTTCGTGGTATGGACCTTCACTTGCCCCACGAGACGATCAACTTGGCGCTTATCTCCACGCTCAGCCGCATCCTGAGCCCGAGTGATGAGCGTTCGGGCATCGTGCAGGTGTTGCTCGATTTCGGCTTGGAGGGTAGGTGAGGCCACCGTCCCGCCTAATGCAGCGCGATGGTACACTTCCCAGGCGTGGTCGACTGCATGTTCGGCCTCATGAACCGCCTTAGCATGCTCCAGATGTGGATGGCGATTGGGATCAAGGGGCCCGGCCAAGACAGGGGCTGCTCCCAGACAAGCGACGAAGGAAATACCGAGTAGGAAACTGATGTAGGGTATCATGTGTCCGCCTCCGTCACGACCACGCCGTGGACGACAGCAGCGCGGGATTACTTCACGACCGCTTCATTGACTGCTCAATCAACGGGACGAGTTCCAACAAGTCGATGTTCTTCGGATCGATGGACAGTCCCCGGACTACCGCCTGTTGAGCCTATTTCTTCTTCATGGTCTTCTTAATCAGATCCCGGGTTGCCAGATATTCTTTGTTGCCCGGATCGGCGGCCAACGCCTTCTCGATCGAGGCCATCGCATCAATGTTCTTCTCTGCCCCCATCGCAACCAACGCTGCAATGAAGGCGTCGCGCCCCGCTTGGACGGATTCATCAGTGATCGCCGGAGCGGATTTCGCGCAGCGGAATCCGAGGCCAACGCCATAGGAGTTGTTGTCTGGTTGGTTCCAGAATCGATGGCTGGTATGGAGCGATGTTTCCGGAGCAAGCCAAGATCCACCTCGCAGCACCTTGACTTGGCCCTGGTTGGCAAAGTTATACCCCTTCTCAGGACCTTGTGGATTCAGGGCGAGACTCTCCTTGTAGTACTTCGGCTCGTACCAATCAGCGACCCACTCGAAGACGTTCCCGGCCATGTTGTACACCCCGAACCCACTGACTCCCTCCGGATAGGAATCTACGGGCATGGTACGACCTACGTTTTGTCCATAGTTGGCTCTTTTCGGGTCGAGCTTGTGTCCCCACGGATAGTGGGTATCGCCACCCGGGCCCTTCGCCGCCCGCTCCCATTCCGCCTCGGTCGGAAGGCGCTTGCCTTCCCATTTGCAGAAGGCATTGGCGTCATTCCAGCTCACCCCCACAACAGGCTGATTGGCTTTGCTGAGTCGTGGATCATCCCAATAGGCTGGAGCTGGATGTCCCGTCGCCTTCATGAACTCTTTGAATCGCAGGTTCGACACTTCATACTTGTCGATGTAAAAGGGATCGAGCACCACTTGATGGGCCACCTCGTCGGAATGTTCGTGACTGCCCATCGTGAATTCTCCACGAGGAATTTGCACCATATCCTTCTCGCCGCTTGATTGATCCGCCGCAATTGACAGGGATGGAGACCCGGTCAACATGAGAACCCCCAGTCCAATCTGAACCATCGTTTGACTCCGCATGGAAAACCTCCTTGGTTCGAACACTCCGGATCGATCCCGGCTGATTGACTACGTGATTACGCTGGCACCTGACTGCCGACCGACTGAACGGACATGAGAGAGGTCTTCGCCGCCAATGTTTCTTGTTGACGTTTCCGGTTTTGAAGAATGACGGGATCCACCACGTCTCCGCAGAGCACGCAACGCGAGGCCATCACGTCCAGTTCCCCGGCGCTATTGAACACGTCGAGGCAGAACTCGCTGACCATGAGGCCACCGCAACGGCGACAACACCGAGTTCCCAGGCCCTCATGCGACACCGTCTGTCTTCCGACTTCTCTCGTCCACCCCCTATCCTCTGCCGTCGTTGTCATGAGGACCCTCCGCATGTTTGATGTTTATAGTTTGTTCAATGTATGTCAAATGTATAACCTGTGTTGTCCAATGTGTCAAGTGTTTTTAACAAAAATATTTGACAAACATTAGACAATACAATAAAATTAATAATAATGAAATGAATACTCATAGAATTCATAGAGTTGCGAAGTTAACTGGACTCTCGAAAGATGTCGTGAGGGTCTGGGAGAGGCGGTATGGACTTGTCAAACCTTTGAGGAGCGCAAATCGATATAGGGAATACAGCGACGAAGATGTGGCGTTGCTTCGCTTTCTCAAGGAAGAACTGGATCGAGGGCAGACGATCGGCACACTCGCGCTGGAAGGACGCGACGCCCTGCTTCAACGGATGAGAGCCCATTCCCCCATTTCACCGGGCGAACTGAAACCGCATGACAATCTCCTCGATGAACTGATCGGCCTGCTTGAACCACTCGAGAAGGCGCGCTTCGAGCAAAAGCTCAACGGCGCAGTGGCCGTGATTCCCTTCGAAGAAGCTGTTCAGCGGATCCTGCTTCCCCTGCAGCAGCGGATCGGAGAACTCTGGCATGAGGGACGAGTGAGCATTGCCATCGAACATTATGTAACGAAACTCATCCAGCAGAAACTCTTCTCGGTCATGAACCACCTGCCAACCAATGAGTATGGCCCCCGTGTCCTCATCGCCTGTCCGGAAGGGGAGTCTCACGAAATCGGAGCACAGGCAGTGGCCTATCTTGCAGCCACGCGTGGCTGTCATGTGTATTACCTGGGACCGAATCTTCCCGTTTCAGACTTGCAGAAGTTCTGTGAGCGGGTGAAGCCTGATCTGGTATTACTCTCGCTGACTGAGATCAAATCGGATGCAGTAGGCCTCCAGCGCTTTCAGGAGTTGAAACAACTTGCAACGCACTGGCCCGTTGCTGTCGGTGGGCAAGGCGCGCACGCTATCGAGCACCTGCTTCATGGCGGTAAGATTGAACTGCTCGATGATCTTACCGCCCTGCACAGCCGATTGATGATCCTCGTCTCAGAAAAACTGCTGGCAGCTCGAGGTTGACGCCGGGAGAGGGAATCTCTTCGCGGCAGAGGCGGACCCGCCACCATACCAGTATGTTCAACCCCAGCTTCTTCGTGGCCTTCCTTCATCCTCGCCGCATGCGAAACCGCCTCGGCTGAATGGGTGCGCGTCGGCGGCACTCACAAGTACGAAGCCTATGCCGACTTCTCCACCATCGGGGTCACCGACCAAAAAGCGACCAT
>FRDC01001708.1_pt1 | contig 11795 bp, 21 predicted proteins | sample 1106171 | NCBI WGS metagenome assembly FRDC01 (sample SAMEA3930566, study PRJEB13176) | freshwater metagenome | biome: Drinking water system; feature: drinking water; material: water | place: Singapore | collected 2014-12-20
CATACAGCCGCTCGCCCAACTGCCGCAGCAGCTCCCGGTCCGGCCACCGGAGCCGCGGATCGTCGAGCCGCACCACCAGCGTTCCATGCGCTTGCAGGGCCTCGCGGCGGAGCTGTTCCTGGCGCTCTTCGGAGGTCCGGCCGTCGGGCTGGAAGCGCGCGAGGGAGCACCTAGGGGCACCCGGTCCGCTCAAGACGCGTTCCTCGCCGCGCGCTCAATCGCGGCCTTGTGCTGGGCGACTTCGGCCGCTGTCGGGACGGGCTCGGTGGATACACCGGGCTTGTGAACCTCGACGCCTGCGCCATTCCGGTGTCGCACGATCGCGTCGTTCAGGCTCTTGCGAAAATCCTTGAAGCTGTTCGGCGAGCTCAGGCCCTGCTCGGCCTTGCCTGCCATGCCGCGCTCCACGACCTCGCGGATCAGCTCGGCAGTGCCGCCGGCGTCGAGCCATTGCTTCGCCTCGGTCGCCAGCGTGAGCGTCGGTGCAGCAAAGCTCGAATCGTTCGGCCAGTGATGGCGCCGTCGTGCGCCAAACCAGCCAGAGAGTTGGTCGCTAAGCTGTTGGTTTCCGTCGCCATTCGGTCGCGCGCGGCTGCCGCCACCGATGGCAGATGCCGTGTTTTCTCCAGGTATTGCCTCGTCCCGTCCCGTCGGAGCCCGCGCAATTATTGGGACCTCGTTACGTGCATCGTTACGATAACCGTCACGTTGACCGTTACGATTGTCATTCAGGCCATCGTTACGTGGACCGTTACGTCGATCGTCACGTTCATCGTCGGGCCGGCTGCGACGCGCCTGGGTGGCTGCCTGGGTGCGCTCGCGCCTTTTTTCCAGCGCCTCCCAGGCCCGGTTGGCGTCAGCGGCAAGCACCGGGTGGTAGAGGCGTCCATCCGAGCATTTGGTGAAGCCTCGCATTGCCATTTCCTTGACCTTGGGCCACTTGCGCAGATCGACCCCGGCGAAGCTCGCAAGAACGCGATCATCATCGGGCAGGCTGGCAGCCGGTCGCTGCTGCCACGCGCGACACCACAGCTTGACCGCGGCCCAGCCTTCGTCCGGCGTCGCGAGCGCCATCAGCTCGCTTGACAGCAGGCGCTTCGTATCGAGCATGAACCCGTCGAGCTTCGATATGTCGACGTGGGCGGACACCAGCGGGTTAGGCAGACCGTTCATGACACCAACCAACCTGTGAACATCACTCCGGACGAGTGCGGGATTCTTCCAACGAGAGGGCGTCCTCGACTTCCTTCGCGCACCGGACCGCGTCGCGATAGATCTCGGAACCGGTGAAGCGCAAGACGCGGAACCCCGCAGCCGTCAGCGCGCGATCCATTCCTCGATCGCGCTTCGCTTGCTCCTTGGTGCGCTCGTGGAAGTCGTGACCGTCGCATTCGACCACGACGCCAACGACCCGCCGGCCCTCCGGCAAAACCAGGACCAGCAGAAAGTCGACCCGATAGCCGCAGACCTCGGTCTGGTGGTAGATCAGGCACGAATCGCTGTCCCGATCCTTGGTCAACTCCACCAGGTGGCCATGGTCCCTTAGCGGTGGCAGCGGGTCCTGCATGATGCCGGGCGTCGTCTGGTAGGCGCCGTCGAAATAGAGCGGCGCATCGATGAACGCGAGTTCGGCGAGCAGCCGGCGCTCGATCGGGCTTTCCATGCGGGCCGTCCGCATTGGAATGAAGTCGCAGAAGGCCTGGATCTTCAGCTCGTAATAGCGTTCTGCCGACTTGCGGATCGCCCGCCTGAATTCCTCGTCTGTCATAGCGTCTCCCCATCCCTCTGTGCGTGATGCCGCTCCAGGTCGCCGAAGCGGTTCAATGCTGCGTCATAGTAGAGCGGCACGATTCCGGTGCCACCGCCGCGCTTCTTCGCCACGATCAGCTCGAGCACGTGGTTGCAAGCCTCGCGCTTGGTCTGCCACGTCAGCAGCTCGACCGGATCGCGCGGCTTCGCCTGATCGAGGTAGTACTCCTCGCGGAACACGAACAGCACCACGTCGGCGTCCTGCTCGATCGTGCCCGATTCCCTCAGATCGGTGAGCCTGGGCCGCTTGTCGTCGCGCTTGTCGGCCTCGCGGTTGAGCTGGCTCAGCGCCAGCACGGGCGCGTCGATCTCCTTCGCGAGCGCCTTCAGGCCCTTGGTGAAGTGGCCGATCTGGTGCCGGTGTTCCATGCGCTGCATGTGCCGCGGCGGCGCCATCAGGCCGATGTGATCTACCACCAGCAGCGCGATCGGCTGCTTGCGGCGCCGGCGCATTGCGCGCGCGCGGATCGCCTCGAGCGTGATGCTCTCGGTCTCGTCGACCAGCAGGTTCTGCGGCACCGAGGCCTGGGCGCGCGTCAGTTGTGCGATCTGTTCGGCGTCGACCCGGCCATCGTCGAGGTCCTGGTAGGGGATCCCGGTGCGAGCCGCCAGCACGCGGTTGGCGAGTTCGTCAGCGGACATTTCGAGGCTGAAGTAGAGGACCGCGGCGCCAAACTCGGCCGCACGCATGGCGATCCGTTCGGCGAACCGGACCGCGACCGCGCTCTTGCCCATGCTGGTGCGGCCCGCCAGCACGTAGAGGCGCGCGCGCTTCAGGCCGCCAAGCTTCCGGTCGACGTCCGCAAGCTCGACCTTCTGGCCCGGGTCGACACGTCCGCCCGCGATGTCGTCCGCGAGTTGGACCGCCCGGGTGGCCGACTGGTCGAGCGGGATCGCGTCGCCTTCGTCGGGACCGCCTTCGTCGATCCGGTCCAGCTCGGCTCTCGCCTCCTGCAGGATCTCGATCGCCGGCTGCTCGCTTTTGGGATCGCGCGCGGCTGCGCGCAAGCCGTCCGCGGCCGAGATCAGGGCCCGGCGCTGGTAGAGGTCGAACGTGGTGCGCCCGTAGTCCTCGGTGTCGAGCACGCTCACCATGCTGGCCGCGAGCCGCGCCAGGTACTGAGCGCCGCCGACGTCCTTCAGGCCCTCGTCGCGTTCGAAGAAATGCGCTAGCGTGATCGGCGACGCGAGCTGCTGTCGCTCAATCAGCCGGGACATCGCCTCATAGATCCGCCCGTGCACGGGTTCGAAGAAGTGATCGGCCAGCAGGAAGCCCGAGACCCGGTGGAACGCCTCGTTGTTGACCAGGATGGCGCCCAGCAGGGCCTGCTCGACCGGGATGTTGTGCGGTGGTTGCCGGCACTTCTCCGCCAGGCTGTCGCGCTCCGGGTCGGCCAGGCGCGGGTATTCGCTGGGGCCGGTCATACCGCCACCCGATCAAACTTGCCGACTTCCACGCCCCAGCTATCCCAGCCCGGCCGAGTGGTGCGCGCGAACAGGTCGGCATATGGCCCGGCGCAATAGGCGCGCACCCGCTCGTAGGCTTCGTCGGGCTTGCGGCTGTGCTCGCGCACCGGCGACAGGATGACCTCGCGCACGTTCTTGGCGATCCGCCTGGCGTTGCCGCGGCGCGCCAGCAGACAGAACTCGGCATTCTTCCGCGTGGTGAGCCCGAGCCCGACATGCAGGTCCGACTCCAGCGTCGGCAGCACGCGCAGTTGCCGCGCATCGAAGCTGCGCTTCAGCTTGATCCAGGTGAAGGCAATCGCCGAGTAGCGGAAGCCCCATGCCTCGATCACCTCGAACGACTGCCGCAGGCATGGCCCGGTGGTCCATAGGAACAAGTGAGCGTCGGGTGCCGCCAGTTCGCGCACCGGCAGCGCGGCGATGTCCTCAACGCCCATCACGGCGTAGTGCTTTTCCGCGTCACGCCGACTGGTCCAATTGCCGACCTGCAATGCCGTCCTGGCGCGGAAATGCCACGGCGGATCGGCGACAATCGCCGCATAGTGTCCACGCCGCAGGGAGCCGAAGGGCCACATCTTCAGGCTCCCTCGGCTATCGGCAAAAAACACAGCACACTCTCTCCGATCGCACAGACCACCGCATGCCCGGTCGGGTTTGGCCGCTCGCTCAGCACCTTGTCGGCCGGCACCGCGATCCAGCGGCCGGCGATGCGGACCTCGAAGCCGGGGCCGACCTCGCGCCAGTCGTCCGTGATTCTGCAATCCCTGTTGTGGCAACAACTCGCGCCAGTGCCGGGCTGAGTGAGCGAGCGATACCATTCCGCATGTTCGCCTTCCTCGTGCGCGAGGGCGGTGCTGGCGAGCAGCAGCAGGATGGTGGCGAGGCGGGTCATGCCACGGCCCGTCGCTCGCGCATCAACGCGCCGACCAGCGCCGCCGCGGTGTTGACCGGCACGGCGTTGCCGATCTGCCGGGTCACCTCGGTCTTGTTGCCGGTGAACTCGTACCTGACATCCTCGTCCGAGAACCCCATCGCGGCCGCGAGCTCGTGCGGCTGCAGCATCCGGAACAGGATGTCGTAGTCACGGCCGGGCTCGACCAGGTTGACGCGACCCTGCGCGCAGATGGTCGGGCAAGGCTTGTCGATCGGATGCACGCGCGGCGCCTGGCCGGGCCGCTCGCCGAAGCTTGCCGCGATGAACGCCAGCTCGCCACGCTGCGCCGTCGTGATGGTCGGCAGCGGATCCTCGGTCGACCGCGCGCGGTTGCTGCCGTCGGTGTGGGTGAGCGGCACCACGAGGCCAAACCGGCCCTTGGCGGTGACGGTCGGCAGGGGTCGATCGGTCGAGCCGCAGGTCTCGCCCGAACCGGAGCCGTAGTAGGGCGCCACGAGCGCGTGCGCGCCGCCGGCCGGGATGGTCGGGACCGGCTCGCGCGTGCCCCTGGGCGCGCCGCCGCTCGCTTGGCTGAGCACGAACGGCTCGACCACGCCGATCCGCGACACGGTGGTGATCGTCGGCGATGGCTGCTCGATCGATCGCGCCGCTGCCTCGCGCTGCGGGATGATGAAGGGTTGGGCAAGCCCGACGTGGGTTCCGCAGGCCGTGATCGTGGGCACCGGGTCGTCGATGCTCCGGGCCGCCATGTGCTGGCGCAGCACCACGAGGAAGGGTTCGGGCCACCGGAACTTGATCGCGCCGGCGTAGATGCGGGCGATCGTCTTGGGCGCGAGCGGCTTCTTGCGATCGAAGATCGATTGCCCTGGCAGCTTCCAATCGATGATCTCGCGCGCGGCGCGCCAGCGCGACGGGCCGCGGCTGAACAGGCTGCCGGCACCATCACGCGAGTGCGTGGCTTCGGGCCAGTGGATCGGCAGGCCATCCGACCGGCCCAGCACGAACAGCCGCTCGCGCGTGGTGGCGTCACCGTGGTCGGCCGCGTTGATCCGGCGCCACTCCAAGCGGAAGCCGATCTGCTGCAGGGCTGCGATCCAGGCGCGGAAGTATTCGCCGCGGCGGCTCCGGATCGGCCTGCCGGTGCGCACGTCGACCGGGCCCCACTCCAGGAACTCGGGCACGTTCTCGATCAGCAGGCACCGGACCCGGAGCTCGGTACACCAGCGGACGACATGCCAGGCCGACATGCGCGACTGATCGCTGACGGGTTTGCCGCCGCGGGCCCGGGAGTGGTGCGTGCATTCGGGACTCGCCATCAGGAGATCGAGCCGACCCTCGGGCACGAGCTCGATCGGCCGCGCGGCGTCGAGGTTGATGCAGTGGTGCCGCGCCTCGGGGTGGTTGCGCTGGTGCGTGGCGATCGCGGTCGGCCAGTGGTTGACCGCCACGAGCTTCATCTTGAGCCCGTAGAGCGCGAGCGCCCGGCGGGCACCGGTGGAGGTTCCGCCGGCACCGCAGAACAGGTCCGCGACCAGGATGTTGCGAACCCGCGGGTTCATCCGGCCGCTCCGGCGAACAGCGCCGTCTCGGCATGCGGCCTGTAGGTCTTGTCGTGAATCGACTTCGCCCAGCTCCAGCACGCGGCGGCGTCGGCCGCGTTGTCGTCCGCGATCTCCCAACCGAGCTGGTGGCACCGCTCCATGACCGCTGGCTTCTTCGCGTGCCCGTGGCCGCAGAAATGCTTGCGGATCGTCTGCACCGCGGCTGCGCGTACCGGCAGGCGCCGCTCGGCGGCGACGATCTGGGCCGCCATGGTGAAACCGAGCTGGATGCGCACCGTGTGGGCGTTCGTGAACGCGCCCGAGAACGCGCCGCCGCCGGCGCGCACCAGCGGTGCCTCGTAGGCCAGCAGCTCGGCGCCCGACATGCCGATCAGTCCGCGCAGCCACTGCTGCAGCGCCAGGCCCATGGTCCCGTAGTCATCGGCGCTTGCGATCGGCAGCTTCCACACGCCGGTGCGCGGCCGACCAGCATCGCTGCTGTCGACCGCGAATCCGACCTTCGTGCTGAGGTCCAAGGCCAGCACGATCACGGTCAGGCCGCCCCGTTCGCCGCCGCGGTGTCGAGCGCCCGATCGGCCTTGCCCGGCGCATGCCTGCCGTCGAGCTCGCTCACCATCTGCTTCTGCTTGGCGTCCCAGCCCTCATTCCAGGCGTCGTGCTCGGCTGTGTCCGGCGCATGCGGGTTCTCGGCCCGGTTCTTGCCCTTGGCGGCCGCGTCCTCGCCGTTGATGCGGGCGTTCTTGGCGAGGAACGAACCGTTGCCCGGCTTCTTCTCGCCGGCCGCCGGCTCGTCGGCGAAGATATCGCCCTGCCGCGGGTCGACCTCGTCGCTCTTGTTCAGCCCGTAGGCCTGGAAGGTTGCCTTCGCGCTGAAGATGTTGGCGTCGCGGATCTCCGGATCCTCAGCCAGCCGCTTGCGGGCCCAGTCCATGCCCTTCTGAGTGAAGCCGATCGCGGCCAGCTTCTCGCGCCGCTCCTTGATCTCGACATTGATATCGCGCCGGTCGGCCTCGAGAGCGTCGATCGCGTCGCCGTGCTCCTTCAGCTTCACCAGCCGGTCGGAATAGCTCATCGCCTCGACGGCCTGCTTGATCTCGGCCGCGGTCTGCTTGCCGGCCTTCTTGCCGGTGAGGTCGCGCTTCGCGCCCTCGCCCTTGGCATTGTTCTTCGAACCCTTCGGTCGTGCCATGTGCTCTCCTTTGCGGCTCAGGCCGCGCTGCGCCAGATGATCGGTTGCTGGTTGTCAGGAACGCGGTGCGCGCCGCGCGCCATCGGATGGATGGGCGCGCCGCCGGCGGTCTTGCCGAGACACAGAAGATCAGGCCACGGCTCCTCGCCGGTGATGATTTCTACGGCTACATGCTCAGTCCAGAAATCATCCCAGGCGCCGGCACCCCAGGCGGCCACTGCCGCATCGGCGGCCTTTGCATGTCGCGCTACAACGTCGAGGTTGTCGTGAAGTCGATCGCGCGCGTAGTAGTCGGGACCATTGTTCAACCAGTCGGCCCAGCGCCGGCACGTCGCAGGATTCGGCGTCACGAACGGATAGAGGTTGACCACCACGCACCCGCCGTAGCCCCACGCGCGGCTGAAATGCATGACGCGACGCATGGTCGGATCGTCGGCGCGCTCGTCGGCGGTCGATGGGTTCAGCATCACCCAGCAGACGAATGGCCCGGCGCGCCAGACGCGCTTCAGCCACCAGCGGTATTGGCGATCGTCGCTGAACGCGGCCTCGCGGAGGCAGTCCGGGTCCGGCATCTTCACGAGCGGCGCGCGCATCGGTAGGGCGAGCTGTTCGGCGCTCACAACACCCTCCCACGCTGATCGAACCTGCTGCGCGGCTGGACCGCGAATTCGGACCGTCGCTTCCGGGCGCGCTCTTGCTCGGCAAAGCTCGTGCCGGGCTGGCGGGAAACGCCGATGCCCCGTGTCCGCCGCAGGTCGAGGCCAAGCGGAACAAGCTTCCGGCGCAGGTAGCTCAGCAGAACGCTCAACGTATTGTCGGATGGGCCGCCGTTAGCGCGGTTGCCGTAGAGGAAGCCGCGCAAATCGACGTAGTCGAGCGTTCCCGGCGAGCAACGCAGCAGCGCGCGCACCATGACCATTTCGCTGGGTGTGAGCCTGGCGGACTTCCCGTCAACGATCAGGCGCGCGGTCGGCGGATCGATCGTGATGGCCTCGGTCTTGGGCAGCGGCTGGCCGCAGCACGGGCATGCGGACGGATCGCCCAGCGTCTTGGTATGGCGGGGCGCTCTCAGCATTTGAACGCTCCGAGCTGCCACACGAGGATTAGCGCGACCGGCCAGCCGATCCAGGCGGCCTGGCGGTATTGGATGAACGCCCGGATGAGCAGTGGCAACGCTGCAGCCGAAAGACCGAGACCCAGCACCACGAGCGCGGCGAGCAGACGGTATGGCAGCGGGGCGCGATCAGCGCTCATGCCGCACCGCCGATCAGCACGCCGCGGTAGAGCTGCGCGGGACCGAGCACCAGATCGGCGGCCGGCGCCGCGCTGTCGGTCGCGAGCGCGTCAGCCAGCAGGGACATCGCCGCCTCCGCTTCCGCGCGGGTCAGCCGCAGCGTGCGCGCTGCCCCCCCCAGGCGCCCGATCCGAAGCTCGATCGGCCGCTCGCCGGTGTGGATGCCGATGCTGACGCGCGCGGTCATCCGAGCGCCTTTGCGATCACGAGGGCCCACAGCACAGGACCGCCGCAGAAGATCAGCATTGCCAGCAGGAAGGCCGGCAGCGGCACGCGCGCGTCGGGATGCGGATGGAACGATCTCGGGATCATCGCGCACCTTCCGGGATTCCTGCTTCGGCAGCCGTCGTGGTCGGCTTGAGCAGCGCCGGGTCCTCTCGCCGCTCCGCGCCCTTGCCGGGCGGCCGGGCGAATCCGAGGCTGATGTGCGGCCAAAGCGCGTCGGTCACCGCGTCGGCGATGGCATCGGTGCCGATGGCGTCCTTGCCGCTCGCCGCGCGGAACGCCGCCTCGCGCGCGATGGTGTGCATGCGGGTCTTGGCGAGGCTCATGCGGGCCTCCGCCTGGAGACGGCCTTGTAGATGTGACCGCGCCCGCGGTACTTGGCCGGCAGGTGCGGCTCAATCAGTTTCCGCAGGTTGTCGTTGGACAGGTAGTCGATGATCTGCGAACGGATCAGGTAGACCGCCGTCTCGCGCATGCCGCCGACGAACCCGCCCTTCGCAAGCGCGCGCAGATGGGCCGCAAGGCCAGCGTCGAGATTGAGCGCGAGCTTCAATCCAGCCTCCCCTTGACCGGGTTGCAGATGCGGCACTCGCGGCTGTCATCGAAGCCGAGCAGGTGGTCGCTGCCGCGCTTGGCGAACGTCTCGTAGACGAGGCCCAGCTGCTGCGGCCGGTGGTTCACGATGTACGGCATCGCGAGGCGGCGGACCTGGCCTTCGCCCGGCGCGGTCAGGCGCTCGCCGTTCTTGCCGACGTACTCGCCGACGACGCGGAACTTGGTAGCGTGCTCGGTCATGCGTGTGCCAGGAACGCGATGTTGCGATCGGTCTGCCAGCAGAGCCCGCAGGTGCCGCAGCAATCCGTCTTGCCGGTCTGGGCCGGGCACGCGATGGCGCCTCGATCCTTTGCCTCGCGCTCGCTCTGCACCGTGATCGCGCCGAGCCGATCGATCGGCTGGTTGCTGAAGCGCACGACCCAGCGGCCGGGCATCCGCGCGTTCAGCAGGCCGATGATCTTTCCTGTGGTGCTATCCGGCGCGTGCGCGGTGTAGCCGAACACGAACAGGCCGCGGAACTTCGCCAGCCATTCGGCCCAGCGCAGCACGTAGGCGGACGAGTAGAAGTCGCCCAGGACATGCAGGCGGAAGATGAAGCCGCCCCGGCCACGATGCTTGTGGTTCAGCCGCGACAGCTCGCGCTCAAGCGCGGTCTCCAGCTCAGCGCCATGCCGCATCCGGAGCGCCATCGGCATCGTGTTGCCGTAGCATGTCAGCCAGTGGGCGCAGGAGCGCGGGCAGGTCGCGCGTTCTTCCAGCGTCAGCGTGTAGATCGGCATGCCGCGCCAGCGACCGCGAATCGAGCGTGCGCCGATCTTCGAGTTGTTGTGGCCCCACTTCAGTGCCTGGACGTGATCCTCGACGCGGCGGCGTGTCGCCGGATACCGGGTGCGCGCCTCCAGATCGATCGGGCTGCCCGCCTTGACCGAGAAGTCGTAGTTGCGCGCCGGTCGACCGACAGGCGTGGAGAAACGCCGCATGCTGGTGCCGCGCCGGCTGGCGTCTTGGCGGTAGAAGCTCATGCGCCCGCCTCGGCGATCTTGCTGATCGCCAGCGCCCGCGCGTGCTCGGCCTCGGCCTTCGCCAGTGCGGCGCGCGCGTCGGCGAGCTTCGCCACTACGGCGCCGGTGCCGGCCAGGATCTCGTTCGCGAACGCCGCGTCGAAGAAGTTGATCAGCGCCAGCACATGGCCCCAGCGCGGCTGGTTGATGCCATTGAGCCACGCCCAGATGGTCTGCTCGCTGACGCGGAGCACCATCGCCAGCGCCTTGATGGTCAGGCTGGTGTGAGGGTGAAGCCGTCGGCGGAGCGCCATTGCCAGCTTCGCCGCGTCGACACCGCCGGTTTCAACTTTCCCTGATGCCGGACTCAACGTTGTCATGGCCGCCTCGCGCGCATGGTTGATCCATGCAGCGAGTGAGCGCGCCTCGGGAGGTGACGACACCGGCAGACCGGCCGGCGGGAAGCGGAGTGAAATCGGCAGCGCCGACATCAGGCGCTCCCTTCGACGGACTGGCGAGCGACATGCGCTGCGAAGCGGCTCGACAGCAGGACATCGCCGCGCCGCTGATCAGAGCGGCGCAGGCACTTGACGCGGCGACGAAGATCAAGAGCGGTTGGCGCCGCCTTGACCAGATCGCCGGTGAGATCGTTCGGAAGCTGAAGCGGTAGGGCGATCATGGTTCCGTGCCCCCCCCTTCACGCAGCCAGCTTTCGATATCGGCCAACACGGCGCGGAAATCCTTGGCGTCCTCAAAGCGCCAGCGCGAGGCCGCGATGACATCGAGCGCGCGCCGCCGTACTTCGTCGGTCTCGCGCCTCACCTCCAGGATCGCGTCCGCAAGGTCGCGCAGCCGGTCGAGGTTGCGATGCATGTGGACGGGCGCGCCATCAAACGACTGGGCCGCCCACGCGAGTGCGTCGTGGCGCTGGGCGAGCGGGGTCTTGCGCACGGCTTCACCGTCGGCACCAGCAGCGCGCCGATTTCGGTCAAGCTCTTGCGTCGTCCCCAGCGACACCTACAGGTCCTTTCCCTTCAGCCGCCGGAACCTGGCCCCGCCCGGTTGTCCGGCATCGGCACGCAACGCAACTCCGCGCAGCAGCGCGGTCGGCTATGCTTCCTGGATGCGTGAAACCTGGCCCGTCCGCTTCTGGGCTCTGGCGATTCCAGTGATCATCGTCGGCGCGCTCGCGTACTGGCTGGCCGCGTGGCTGTTCGGGCTGCCGGTGCCGTGACCAACCCCGGCGGCCAGCGATGACTCGCCAGCGCGCCGGGGCCGTCCTACCGTGCGGCTGCGACGCTCCACGGAGGATGGGATGACCAGCGACGAAGCCGAACGGTTCATCGCCGAATTGCGGTCACTCCGGCTCGACGCGCTTGGGCATCGGCTGGAAAAACTGGAGGCCGACGCCTTGAGGGCCCGCGGCGAGATGATCAGCGATCTCTCGAATGAGACCGCTGCCCTGTCGATGGGCCTGCTGATCGGCTGGAGCGTTCTGGCCGCAGCGCTCATGGACGCGAAGCTGGTCAGCCGAGCCGACCTGAGGCGGAGACTTGAGCGCGTCATCGCGTCACCCGTGGTCGACCGCAGCAACAACACGATCTCTGCCGCGATCGAGAGCTTCCGCCAGATCCTGATCGACCCGCCCAAGCCTGCCGGCCCTCGGCCTCGACTTCGCGTAGTCGACGGCGGAGGTCGGCCTCGTGGCGGCGGCGCATCGCCGCGGCGGCCGCGTGGAAGCGGCTAATGAAGTCGTCGAGTGTGCTGGCCGGGGCGGTCATGCGGCGGCCTCGGTGGG
>FRDC01001387.1_pt1 | contig 11774 bp, 9 predicted proteins | sample 1106171 | NCBI WGS metagenome assembly FRDC01 (sample SAMEA3930566, study PRJEB13176) | freshwater metagenome | biome: Drinking water system; feature: drinking water; material: water | place: Singapore | collected 2014-12-20
TGGGCCGGCGGCGTGCCGGCGGCGTGGCGCGAGCGGCTGGGGACAACGCAGTGGTTCCGCCTGCGCGATGGGCAGGTCGTCCGCCGGCCGGCGCCGGGGCCCGGTGAGCCCGAGCCGGCGTGGGAGCGCTTCGCCGACGATTTGACCCCCGCGCGGGCGATCAGCTTGGCCGGCGCGGGCTTCGCGTCGGGCGACGGGATGGGCGGCCCGCGACCGGTGTATCTGGAAGGCGCCGATCCGCCCTGGCTGCTGGCCCGGCTGGCGAACGAGGTGCGGCCAAGGTCCGACGGCGCGACGCCGCCGATCGTGCTGGTGCAGGAAGACCCGCTGGAACTCTGCGACGGGCTGGCGCTCATGGATCTGCGCGGCCTGCTGGCGCACGAGCGGTTCCACCTGGTCGTCGGGCCGGACGCGGGCGCGGCGCTGGCGCGGTTCCTGGCCGAGTGGGGCGAGCGGCACGACCGGATCGTCGGGGGCTTCCGGCTCGCCTCGCCCGCGACACGGACGCCGCTGGCCGCAAGCCTGTCGGCGGCGATCGACGACGCCGGCCGGCGGCAGGTGGACGCGATCGCGCGGGCCCGCGCCCGGGCCGCCGAGGTCTACGCGTCGCGCGACCGGGCGTGGTGGGCGAGGCGGTTCGCCGAGGCGCTGGACGGCGTCGGGCCGCCGCTGCGAGTGCTGGTGCCCACGACTCGGTACTCGACGTTCATCCGGCACAGCGCCGAGGACCTGGCGGCGGCCCTCCGCCGTGCGGGCGCGGAGGCCCGGGTGCTCATGGAGCCCGACGCGTGCAGCAGCCTGGCCGCGACGGCGCTCACGCGCGTGGTCGCGGAGTGGCAGCCCGACGCGGTGGTCCAGATCAACTACCCGCGCTCGACCGCGGCCGACCTCGTGCCCGCCAACCTGCCCTGGATCTGCTGGATTCAGGACGCCATGCCGCACCTCTTCACCCGCGAGGCCGGGGCCGCCCAGGGCGCGCTCGACTTTGTTGTCGGGCACTTGCACGAGGAACTCTTCGACCACTTCGGCTGGCCGCGGTCGCGGGCGCTCTACTCGCCCGTGACGGCGTCGGGCGGCAAGTTCCACGCGGGGCCGGTGGACGCCGCCCGGGCCCAGCGATTCGCCTGCGAACTGGCCGTCGCCACCAACCACAGCCAGACGCCCGAGGACTATCTCGCGGCGTGGCTGCGGGTGCCGGGCGACGACGCCCTCAAGCGGGCCGTGCACTTCCTGGCGCCGGCCGTGCGCGACGTCGTCGAGCGCTGCGGCCGCGAGCCCGCGCTCGAGGCGATCACCGCCGCCGTCACCGCCGGCCTCGGGCAGGCGGGGCTGCGCCCCGGCCCGGATTTGGTCACCCGCGTGCTCAACCAGGTCGCCCGGCCCTACGCCGACCGGCTGATCCGGCACCAGACGATCCACTGGGCCGCGGCGATCGCGGCGCGGCGCGGCTGGCGGCTGCACCTCTACGGCCGGGGCTGGGAGTCGCACCCGACGCTGGGCGGATTCGCGCGGGGCGAGGCGGGGCACGGCGAAGACCTGCGGGCCGCGTACCAGTGTGCCGCGGCCCACCTGCACGCGTCGATCAACGCCAACACGCACCAGCGGCTGAGCGAGTGCGCGCTGTCGGGCGGCCTGCCGCTGGTGCGCCTCAAGCACGACGATCTGAACGGGCTGTTTCTCTGGACACAGGCCCAGGCGGCGGCGCGCGGGCAACTGGTGGCGGGCACGATGCCCCCGCTGCGGCTGCTGGGGGCGTGCCTGGTGGACGGGCCGCAGACGCTGCGATGGGCCGCCCTGCAGCAGCGGCTGGGCCACCAGCTCACCACCGGGCCGGCGATCATGGCCGATCCCGCCCAGTGGGACCGGCCGTGGATGTTCCTGGGCGGGCTGCCCATCCCCGAGAGCGAGGCGTGGCTGATGGGCGACCTTGCCGACACGGGCTTCCGCGACGAGGTTGAGCTGGAGGCGGCGCTGGAGCGGGCGATCACGAGGCCCGCGTGGCGCGAGAGCCACAGCCGGGGCATCGCGCGTCGTGCGGGCGAAGCGGCGAGCGTCGATGGGCTCGCGGCTCGGATGCTGCGGTTCGTGGCCCAGGGATTGGCGGGCTGGGAAGCCCGCCCCACCGCCTCGGCATCCACCACGCCGCCGGCGGCGTGAGCGTCACCACCATTGCCAGCCGTCGCTGGGCTGCTTGAGGCGGTCGAGCAGGCGCCGCGACATGAGAAACGCGTCGACGGCGGCGAGGCGGTGGTGCTCGTCCCAGTACGGCTGGGCCAGATCGGTGAGCACGAAGCCCAGCGGGGCGAGGTGCTCGAGCAATTCGGTGAGCAGCGGCGTCTTCTGGCCGTAGCCGCGGTACAGCCAGGTCTCGAGCATCAGCACGTCGCAGGATTCGAGCAGCGTGCCGCAGCCGCGGAGGATCGCGTCCTCGGTGCCCTGCACGTCCATCTTGATGGCGTTAGGGGGGGGGTAAGGCATGCTCGGACGCGTACTCATCGAGCCGCCACAGCGGCACGCGGCGGACGGTCCCGCCCGCGGCGCTCAGCAGGCTGGAGCCGAAGCCCTCGGGCGTCACGTGGATCTCCACGGTGCCCGTGTGATCGCCCAGCGCGACGGGGTGCATCGTGAGGTTCGGGCAGGCGGCCTGGTTCGCGCGCCAGTGCTCGGCGTACGGGCCGTTGTCGGCGGCGAGGGGTTCGAAGAGGTGGAATCGGGCTTCGGGGAAGATCGCCGCGACCGTGCGCGACCACCACCCGTTGGACCCGCCCACGTCGTAGACCGTCGCCGGCTGAAAGCCGAAGCGGGCGAGCCGCTCGACGAACGCGCGGTCGTGGGCGAAGTAGTCCGGGCTGGCGGGGGCGAGCATGGGTGTGGGCCTCAGGCGACGGCGCGCATCTTCATGCTGTCGACCATCTCATCGACGATCCGCTCCAGCGAATACGTCAGCGTCCAGTCCGGGTAGTGCTGCTGGAGCTTCCGCAGGTCGCTGTAGTAGCAGATGTGGTCGCCCACGCGGTTGGTCGGGTTGTACGTCAACTCCGGGCGCTTGCCGGTGCGGCGGTGGATCATGTCGACGCACTCCAGCAGGCTCGCCGCGTTGTCCTTCCCGCCGCCGAGGTTGTACACCTCGCCCGGGCGCGGGTTCTGGGCGAAGTGCCAGAAGGCGTTGATGACGTCGCGGCAGTGGATCTGGTCGCGGACCTGCTTGCCCTTGTAGCCGAAGATCGTGTACGGGCCCTGGCGCAGGGCGGTGAGCACGAGGTAGTTGAGGAACCCGTGCAGCTCGACGCCCGCGTGCTGCGGGCCGGTCAGGCAGCCCCCGCGGAACACGCCGGTCTTGAGGCCGAAGTACCGCCCGTACTCCTGCGCCAGCAGGTCGCCGGCGGTCTTGCTGGCGCCGAAGAGCGAGTGGGTGGTCTGGTCGATCGAGAACGACTCGGCAATCCCGTGCTGGTAGCGCTCGTCGGCGAACTCGTAGCGCGTGGGCAGCTCGCTCAGGTCGATGAAGTTCGGCCCGTCGCCGTAGACCTTGTTCGTGCTCACGTGGATGAACACCGCGTCGGGCCGGTGCCGGCGCGTGGCCTCGAGCAGGTTCAGCGTGCCGTTCGCATTGACCTCGAAGTCCTCGAAGGGGCGCGAGGCGGCCAGGTCGTGGCTGGGCTGGGCGGCGGCGTGAACGATCAGGTCGATCGGGTTGTTCTTGAAGAACAACTCGATCGCCCCGCGGTCGCGGATGTCCAGCGTGTGGTGCGTGAAGCGGCGGCAGGTCGCCTGCAGGCGCTGGCGGTTGAAGGTCGTGTCGCCCTTGGGGCCGAAGAACTCGGCCCGCATGTTGTTGTCGAGCCCGAGCACGTTGAAGCCCAGCTCGTCGAAGAACGCGACGGCTTCCGACCCGATCAGCCCCGAGGATCCGGTGACAAGGACGTTCATGGGGAGGGTTATCGGCAAACCGCCGGGGTGGGGTGAGGCCTGTGCGGGTTGAATCGGCTGCGCGGCCACCCCCCCGGGCGGTCCGGCTTCGCCACGGGCCCGGACGCGGGCATGGCACTCGGGGGCTGTTCGGATGGCCGAGCCGGCACCGGCAGCGCGTGAGGGTTTGCGGCGGCGTCCTCTCGCGGGCGGTGCGACCTCACGCCGCCAGCGCCGCGCGGGCGGCGTCGTGGCGGGTGACCAGCGTGTCGCTCAGCAGCGGGTGAACGATCGGCGTGCGCGAGGCGACGAAGACCGAGCGGGCCAGCTCGTGCTTCCGGCCGCAGGCGCCGGGCGCCGTCCAATCCAGCGGGAACTGCTCGTGCTCGGGCTGCGTGAGCGTGACGTACACGTACGGGAACAGTCGCTTGAGCGTGCTCCAGACCCACGGCCGGGTGGGGCGGCAGCCCAGGCCGTCGAGCGCCTGGCTCGCGAAGTTCAGCTCCGCCGTCGGGTTGACGGCCTCGTGCGTGCCGAACGACACGCAAGTCTCCAGCAGCAACACGCCGCGGGCCTGCTGCGCGAGGTACGCGAGCGCCAGCTCCGGCTTGGTCAGGTGATAGAGCAGGCCGTAGCAGAAGACCACATCAAACGGCCCGCCCGCGACCGGGCCTGGCTGGTCGAGGTCGAGCGGGGCGGTGCGAACTTTCGCGCTCGCCGCGTGCTGCCGGGCGATCTGCTCGAGGTTCGCCGGGCGCGCGTCGGTGGAGAGAACCGAGCAGCCGCGCTCCACAAAGAACCCGGTGAGGTCGCCCACGCCCGCGCCGACCTCCAGCACGTTCTTCTTGTAGAGGTCGAGCCCGAGCGAGGCGAGGTGATCCAGGCGGGCGCGGTTGATCCGGAGATACGACTCGTCGCGGAACGCCCCCGACGGCCCCTCGACCGGCACGTCCGGGTGGTATTGCCCGTAGAGCGGCAGCACCGGGATCCCCGCCTTCCGGAACCCCGCGGCCTTCTCCCAGAGCGCCGGCTCGTGCCCGTCGCTGGAGAGGATGACGGCCTGCACGCCCAGCTCCAGCGCGCGGGCCGGCGAGATCACGGGCCAGCCGGCCACGTCCTGCCCCTGCCGCGCCGGGTTGTCGTCGATGATCCCCGCGATGGGAACGGGCGGGTTCGCGAGCGCCGCGGCGACCTTCACGGTGTGCTGGCCGGACCCGTAGAGCGCGACCGGCGTGCGGCCGTGCTCGGCGCACTGGTCGAGCGCCCGCCTCATGCGGATCACGCACCCGGGCTCGTAGGTCCGCCGCGGGCTGCGGCGCAGCGTCGCGAGCACGTCGTTGCGGAGCCACATCGCGTCGAGGTACGAGGTCTGCAGTTCCTCGCCCTTGACTTCGAGCTGGTGCACCTGGTGCAGGGTGAAGCCCCGGTCGCGCAGGAACAGGTCGATCTCCGCGAAGGTGCTGGCGCCGTCGTACTCGGCGACGAGCTGCGCCTCGCAGTTGATCACCTTCACCCCGTGCTCCCCGCCGACGCGGAGGAGCCCTTCCGCCCCGCGGAGCACGGCCAACTCCAGCCCCTGCACATCGACCTTCAGGATGTCCACGTGGTCGACGCCCTCGCGACGGGCCCAGTCGTCGAGCCGAACAACATCGGCGGTCTCCCGGCGGACCACGTCGTACCAGTCGCCGTAGTACGCCTTGCCCAGGTCGCTCGGCGCCAGGATGCTGGAGCACCAGCGGTTCCGGGTGACGTTGAAGGTGACCTGCTCTTCGCGCTCGCCGACGCCCAGGCGGTAGCGCTTCACGCCGGCGAGCCCGCGCGTGGATTCCTCCAGCGAGGCGAACACGTCGCTGACGGGCTCGAAGGCGTGCACCGTCGCGGAGGGAAACTCCTGCGTGATGCGCCGGCAGGTGTCGCCCACGTTGGCCCCGACGTCGATCGCCACGACCGCCTTCTCGGGGTCGAGGAACCGGGTCATCATCTGGTAAGCGTCCTGCTCGAACTGGCGCATCGGCGTCTCCGCAAAGGTCAGGTCATCAGCCCGGTTCACGCCGCGGGCGCGAGGCCGGCCCGCCGGGCGCTGAGCCCCGGCGTCGGTGAATCGTCGTACACACGCAGCACCGGCACCCCCGCCGCCCGCAGGTCGGCCGACGCGTCCCACAGCCGCTGCTCGTGCCGGTTGGACGAGAGCACGACCGCGTCGAGTCCGCCCGCGCGGGCCAGCGCGCACGCCGCGACCGGCGTGACGACCTCGCGCCCGGCGAGGCGCGTGCCGGCCAGCTCGACGCGGTCATCGACCACGGCCACGACGCTCGCCGCGCGCTCGCCCAGCCGCGACAGCACCGCCTGCGTGTGGTACCCCGCGCCGTACAGGGCGACCCGCGGGAATCCGAGCTCCGCGGCGTCGGCGAGCCGCTGGCCGACGCGGTCCGCCCAGTCCAGCTCGAACAGCCGGTCGGTCAGCAGGTGCGCGCGCTCCAGCCAGCGGCGGTGGAGCCACAGCCCGTCGACCGCGGCGGTGCGGTCCTCCCAGCCGAGCTGGTACACCCGCGCGAACTGGAACAGCCCGTAGCCGAGCGATTCGAGGTAGCCGCTGATCGCCGTCAGGTTCGCCGCGCCGCGGTAATCCGTCGCGATCTGCGCCTCGGCGAGGACCGCGGAGACGCCCGCCCTGAGGAGCCCCTCGGCCCCGCGGAGCACGTCCAGCTCCAGCCCCTGCACGTCAAGCTTCAGCACGTCGACGCGCCCCAGACCGGCGGCCCGGGCGTAGTCATCGAGCGTGACGACCTCCACGCGGATCCGATCCCGCGCCCGCGCGGCGTCGCCGTAGCGGTACGCGATCTGATCGCCCGGCGCGAGCACGCTGGACATCAGGTGGTCTTCGCACACGTAAAAGTCCGTGTGCCCCGAGGCGGCGCCCGCCGCCACCCCCACGGGCACGATCCCCGGGCACTCCGCCGCGAGCGTCCTCAGCCGCGCGAGCGGACCCGGCGCGGGCTCGAAGGCGTGCACCCGGGCGGTGGGGAACGCTTCCGCGAACCGGCGCGCCAGCACGCCCTCGTTGGCGCCGACATCCAGCACCACCGCCGGCCGATCCGGGTCGATCAGCCGCTTCAGCGTCCGGAATGGGTCGGGGTTCGCGCTCATCATCACGCCGCCGAGAGCGAAGCGCCGGCCGGCGTGCGCTCGACGATCCCCGGCACCGTCGGGCTCGACCCCTGCCCGGCGCTCTCCAGTTGCTCGGGTGTGGCGTACAGCGGGAACACCGGGATGCCCGCGGCGCGGAAGTCGCGCGTCGCGGCCCACAGCCGCTGCTCGTGCGCGTTGGCCGAGAGGATCACGGCCTTGACGCCCAGCGCCATCGCCTGCTCGCGCGAGACGACCGGGTAGCCCCACAGCCGCCGGCCCTGGGCGTCCGCACGGTCGTCGATCAGGCACGCGATGCGGGCCTTGGGCTCCATCAGGGCCGCGGCGACCTGCTTGGTGTGCGTGCCCGCGCCGTAGAGCGCAATGGGGTTCAGCCCCGCGCTCGCGCAGCGGTCGATGGCCTTGCTCATCGTGTCCACCCAGTCGGCGTGCGGGTTCGCGCCAGCGCCCTCGGGGTGGGTCAGGTGCCACTCGCCCGGGCAGGATTGCCCGTGCCGGAGGATGCTCGTGTCCAGCACGCGGTCGACGCCCACGGGCTGGTGCCCCGGGAAGCCCGCGGCCTTGCGCTTCACGAACAGCAGGCAGTCCTGCAGCTCGTACGTCTGCACCGCCTTCACCCAGTACTCCGGCTTGGCCTCGCCCGTCCGGCTGAAGTGCGCGTGGTAGTGCGACAGGTCGGGCCGCTCCCACAAGGCGCCCAGGCCCTTGCTCACCCAGTAGAGCTCGTTGTCGGCCCAGTTGTGGCGGTAGTCGCCGCACATCGACCCTCGGCCACCGTACATCTTCTCAAAGAACGCCCGGCCCAGGAACGGGCTGCCGCAGAACAGCAGCGAGCCGAGGTACACGTCGCCGTGCGGCTGCATCACGCCGAACGTCCCCTCGGGCGAGCCGGCGAAGTGATTCAGGAACTGCTCGGCGAGTTCATCGGCGGTGTGGTTCGGGTCGGGCAGCATGTCGTCGCCGCCGGTCACGATGATCGGGGCCGACTTGGGCACGATCTCGCGCCCCAGGATGTTCACGCTCTCGGCCCAGCCCGGGTAGTGGTCCGACCACACCACGAGGTCCGCGGGGATCTCCTCGCGCGTGCGGTTCTGCAGGACGGCGACCTTGTACCCCCGCTCGCGCCACTTGGGCAGCGCCTCGCGGCACTTGGCCGGGTTGGCCGAGGGGATCGCGAACCACACTTCGGGCTTGGGCATGGGGCCTGCCTGGGCGACGTGCCGCGGGGCGGGCCGGGCCGGTGCCCCGGTCCGCCTGGACCGGCTGCACCGGTTAAACGGGCCGCCGAGCGGACTTATCGGCCCAGCCGGGGGGGGGTCTTGAGGTCGCGGACGCGGCACACGGGCGGCGGCCCGTCCGTGCGAACAGACCTTTAAGGACCGGTGCCTAGGGCGTCGGGTCGCCGAACCGCTCGAGCATCCACCGCTGCGAGGCCTGCGCGTCGAGCACGCGGTTGCTGCCGTCCCACACCCGCAGGTCGGCCATGAACTGCTCCATCTCGGCGATCTTGAGGCCTGTGGAGTCGGGGCGGAAGAGCCAGAAGCACTCGCTGGTGTAGTGCTCGCCGGTGGCGACCATCCGCCGCGAGATCGACGTGGTGTAGCCGAACGCGGACGGGCCGATCCACAGCGGGCCAACCTGCAGACGCTCGAGGGAGGTCACGCGCGCGGTGCGCGCCAGCAGCCCGCGGAGGTCGGCGCGTCCCAGCGCGACGCGGCCCCACGCGAACCGCGCGATAACCTGCTCGTGGCACAGCTCCTCCACCAGCCGCGACTGGTCGATCCGGCTGTGCGCAGTGTGCACCTGTGCGGCGAGTTTCGCCAGCCGTTCCGCATCAGACCCTGCTTGACGCCGCCCGCGTGCCACGACAGGCCCTCAACCCGCATCAGAGACCCACGATGAAAACGCGTTCACTGGTAGACCGAGTATTCAGTCCGTGCATGATTTTGTCTAGGCCTCAGGCCCGATCCGGCTCGTTTTTAGGAACTCGCCGCGCCGCCGCCCGCCAGGCCTTCGGCCTCCTCGCGGCGGTGCTGACCGTGTCCGGCACAACGGCCGAGGCCCGCCAGCCAGCAGCCGCCCCGTCTCCCGCGGCGACGGCCGGCCAGCCCGTTGCGACTCATTCTGCCCGCTTTGCACGCTTCGCCGTCGCCGCCGATCACCCGCTCGCCTCGGAGGCGGGCGCCGAGATGCTCCGGGCCGGCGGAAACGCGGTTGACGCCGCCGTCGCCACGGCTTTCGCGCTCTCGGTCGTCCGCCCGTTCTCGTGCGGGATCGGTGGCGGTGGTTTTATGATTATTCACTTGGCCGAGGATCCGCCTGCCGCCACCGATCGCGGCGCGGGGCTCTCGGTGGCCATGAACTACCGCGAGCAGACGCCCGCGGCCATCGACGCCAAGTTCTTCGAGGACAAGCCCAAGGGTGCCAGCACCGTCGGCGGGCTCGCCGTCGCGGTGCCGGGCACGGTCGCCGGCCTGCTGGCGGTGCACCTCGCCCACGGGCATCTCGACCGGGCCGCCGTGCTCGCCCCGGCCATCCGCCTGGCCCGCGCGGGCTTCGAGGTCGACGCCGCGTACCGGGCCGCGGCGCTGGAGACCATCGCCGAGTTCGAGAAGCACCCGGACTACCGCAAACGCTTCGCCTTCACGTGGGAGCGCTTCCTGGGGGCCGGCCGCGTGCCGGAGGGGTTCCGGCTGGTCCTGCCCGAGCAGGCGTCGGCGCTCGAACTGATCGCCCGCGACGGCATGGACGCGTTCTACAAGGGCCCGATCGCCGCCGCGATCGTGCGGGCGGTGCAGGCCGATGGCGGCGTGCTGACCGCCGACGACCTGGCCCGGTTCGCCGTCGAAAGCAGCGAGCCGCTGGTGACCGGCTTTGCGGGCTACCAGGTGCTGGGCATGCCGCTGCCCAGCAGCGGCGGGGTCGCCATGGCCGAGACGCTGGGCCTCTTCGAGCGGGCCGGCGGCGTCAAGGCCGCCCGCGAGCAGGGCTTTTCCGGCCCATACACCGGCCTGTTAGTCGAGTGTTTCAAACATGCGTTTGCCGACCGCGCCCGCTGGCTCGGCGACGGGGCCGACCACGCCGTCACCGACCGGCTGCTCGAAGGGGCCTATCTCGATGGCCTGGCCCGGCGGATCGATTTCCGGCGGGCCAAGACGCCGGCGACCTACGGCAGCGGGTGGAAGGTCGACGAGGAGGGCGAGGTCATCCCCGACGACGCGGGCACCAGCCACCTCAGCGTCCTCGACGCCCAGGGCCACGCCGTCGCGTGCACCGAGACCATCAACCTGACCTTCGGTTCGTATCTCGCCGTGCCGGAGTACGGCTTCATTCTGAACAACCAGATGGACGACTTCACCACCCGCGCCGGGCAGGCCAACGCCTTCGGTCTGCGCCAGAGCGAGGCCAACCGGCCCGGCCCGGGCAAGCGCCCGCTCTCCAGCATGACGCCGACGATCGTGCGATCCGCCGACGGGCGCGTTGCCGCGGTGGCCGGGGCCTCGGGCGGCCCGCGGATCATCACGGCGACGACGCAGGCGCTGCTCAACGCGCTGCTGCTCAAGATGCCCGCCGACGAGGCCGTCGCGCACGGGCGGTTCCACCACCAGTGGCAGCCCAACCTGCTGTTCGTCGACGAGCGGTTCAAGGAGTACCGCTGGAACGCCCTGTCGATCGCCGAGTGGATGCGCAAGACCGGCAACGCCACGCGCCCTATGACCAGCGAGAGCGCCGTGCAGCTCATCGTTCGCGAGGAGGGCGGCGGCCTGCACGCCGCCAGCGACCCGCGCAAGGGCGGACGCCCGGCCGGGCAGTGACGGCCCGGGAGTAGCCTTCGGCATGGCGACGGTGTTCCTCAACGGGCGGTTCCTCGACGAGCACGATCAGGCGGGCGGGATCGCGGTCTTCGACGCGGGGCTGCTCCACGCCGTCGGGCTGTTTGAGACGCTGCTGGGCGGCTGCGCCCGGCCCGAGGAACCCGGGGACAGCCCCGAGGCCCGGCAGGCTTGGGCGCTGCACCTCGAGGAGCACCTGGCCCGCCTGGCCGAGTCCGCCCGCGTGCTGGGCCTGGCCAGCGTGCTGCACGAAGGGCCGCTGGGCGAGGCGGTGCTGCGGACGGTCGCCCGCAGCGGCCTGCCCCGCGCCCGCGTGCGCCTGACCGTCACCGGTGGCGACCTCAACATGCTCAGCCGGCCGATGCCCGGCGGCGGGGCCCAGCCCGCCCCGACCCGGCAGGACCCCACGGTGCTAATCACCGCGACGCCCGCCACGCGCTACCCGCCCGCGATGATCGATGAGGGCGTCCTGGCGACCATCGCCGACACCCGCGTCAGCCCGCTGCACGGGCTGGAAGGCCACAAAACGCTGAGCTACTGGTGGCGCCTGCGCGAGCTGCAGCGGGCCGCGGGCAAGGGGGCCGGCGAGGCGCTGGTCTTCACCACCGGCAACCACCTCGTCGGTGGCTGCGTGTCCAGCACGCTCCTCATCAAGGGCGGCGAGCTGATCGCCCCGATTGCCCGCGGCGAAGAGGCCGGCGTCGCCCGCGCGGCCCACGAGATCGAGGCCGCCCAGGGCCGCGAGCCCGCCGCCCGGCACGCGCTGGCGAGCCCCGTGCTGCCCGGGATCACCCGGCGCTGGGCCATCGACGCCGCCGCGGGCCTGGGCGTCCTTGCCCGGCGGAAGATGGTGACCATCGACGACGTGCTCGGGGCCGACGAGGT
>FRDC01001592.1_pt1 | contig 11774 bp, 11 predicted proteins | sample 1106171 | NCBI WGS metagenome assembly FRDC01 (sample SAMEA3930566, study PRJEB13176) | freshwater metagenome | biome: Drinking water system; feature: drinking water; material: water | place: Singapore | collected 2014-12-20
TGATTTGCCCGCCTACGCCCCCCTCCCCTTTCAGTGGAGGAGCTTTCTCCGTCGAGCCATTGATTCGGTGTGATCGCAAACAGCTCTAGGCGGAGGGAATCATCGCCCGAACCATCATCGTCATTGCGAGCGGAGCGAAGCGCTCCAGCCTTGACGCCCATAGTCTGGATTGCTCCGTCGCTGCGCGCTTCGCAGTGACACGTCGACGCTACGTCATCACGCGCTAATTCTTCAGCCGCCAGCCGGTGCGGAAAATCCAGGCGACAGCCCCCAGGCAGAGCAGCAGAAACGCCCCCGTCACCCCCAGGCTCCAGCCGATCGAGACGTCGCCGCGCCCGAAGAAGGTCCAGCGAAAGCCCGAGATCAAATAGACGATCGGGTTCAACAGCGCGATCTTCTGCCACGCGGGCGGCAGCATCGAGATCGAGTAGAAAGTGCCGCCCAGGAAGGTCAGCGGGGTGATCACCAAGAGCGGGATGATCTGCAACTGCTCGAAACTATTCGCCCAAATGCCGAGCACGAAGCCGAACAGGCAGAAAGTGATCGCGGTCAGCGCCATGAAGGCGATCATGTAGAAAGGATGCGCGATCGGCAGCGCGACGAAGAGATGCGCGGTCGCGAAGATCACCAGCCCCAGGATCAGCGATTTGGTCGCCGCCGCCCCGACATAAGCGACCACCGTCTCCACCGGCGACATCGGCGCCGAGAGCAATTCATAGATCGTGCCCGACCATTTGGGCAGATAAATGCCGAAGCTCGCATTGCCGATGCCCTCGGTCAGCATCGAGAGCAGCATCAGCCCCGGCACGATGAAGGCGGCATAGGGGATGCCGTCGACCAGATTGATCCGCCCGCCGATGGCCGAGCCGAACACCACGAAATAAAGCGCGGTGGTGATGACGGGGGTGAGCAAGCTCGTCGCGAGCGTGCGGCGGAAGCGGGCGAGTTCGAAGCGATAGATCGCCCAGATGCCGTGCCAATTGACCCCGGTCATGCCCCGACCCCTTCGCCGTGGAGCAGCCCCACGAAAATATCCTCGAGCGAGCTTTGCTGGGTGTTCAAGTCCTTATAGCCGATGCCCGCGTCGCTCAGCGCGCGCAGCATCCCGGCGACGCCCGGGCGCTCGGTGGAGGCCGCGTCGAACACATATTCGAGCTCGGCGCCGCCGTTCTTGAGCACCGGTCCCCAAGGCGCGAGCGCAGGCGGCACGTCGCTCAGCGGCTCGGCGAGGGAGACGGTCAGCGTGCGCTTGCCGAGCTTCTTCATCAGCGTCGCCTTGTCCTCGACCAGAATCAGCCGGCCTTTCAGGATCACCCCCACGCGGTCGGCCATTTCCTCGGCCTCCTCGATATAATGGGTGGTGAGGATGATCGTCGTGCCGCGCTCACGCAGGCCGCGCACCAGCCGCCACATGTCGCGCCGCAGCTCGACGTCGACGCCGGCGGTCGGCTCGTCGAGGAAGAGCAGTTCGGGCTCGTGCGCCAGCGCCTTGGCGATCAGCACCCGCCGCTTCATCCCACCCGAAAGCGCCATGATCTTGGCATCGCGCTTGTCCCACAGCGACAAATCGGTGAGCAAGCGTTCGATCAGCGCGTCATCCCGCCCGCGCCCGAACAAGCCGCGGCTGAAGCGCACCGTGTCGATCACTTTCTCGAACGCGTCGGTCGAGAGTTCCTGCGGCACGAGGCCGGTGCGGAAGCGCGCGGCGCGATAATCGGCGACGATGTCGTGCCCCGCGACGCGCACTTGGCCCGCGCTCGGCGTGACGAGGCCGCAGACGATCGAGATCAGCGTCGTCTTGCCCGCGCCGTTCGGCCCCAGCAGCGCGAAAATCTCCCCGCGCGCGATGTCGAGATCGACCCGGTCGAGCGCGGTGAGGCCCGAGGCGTAAGTCTTGGTGAGGCCGCGGAGGCTGAGAATGGGGTGCACGCCGCGCGCTCTAGCCGATTGGGGCGCGGGGGAGAAGCGGCGTGCGTCGGGCCGAGGGCTGCTCCCGCGGCAGCGGGCGCTTTATTCTCACGCGAAGACGCAAAGGCGCGAAGGCGCCGATTCTCGCACGAAGGCACAAAGCCACGAAGAGCGAGATCCAGAACAAGCCCTTTGTGTCTTCGTGCGAGCAATTCGCCGATCGATGAAGCGCGCCACGCGCCGTTCGTCCGCCCTTCGCGTCTTCGCGTGAGAAAAAATCCCCTCACCCCGGCTTCTGCAGCCCGCCCGCGATCGCGCGCGCGAGCCAGCGGGGGGTGAAGCGCGGGCTCGCGGCGATCGCGGCGTTGACCAGCCCCGAGACCTTCACCGCTTGGTTGCGATCGAGCGCGCGCAAGCCGTCGTCGATCACTTGCTCCGCCTCGCCCGCGAGCATTTTGAACAGCCGCGAGCTTTCCATGTCCGAAATCGCGCCGAATTCGGTGCGCGTCGCCCCGGGGCAAAGCGCCGCCACGCGCACGCCTTGCGCCTTCACTTCCTCGTGCAGCCCTTCGGAAAAGCTCAGCACGAAGGCCTTGGTCGCATAATAGACGCTCATCCATGGCCCCGGCTGGAAGGCGGCGGTGGAGGCGACGTTCAAAATACCGCCCTGGCGCATCTGGATCATGCCCGGCAGCACCGCATGGCACAGCTCGACCAGCGCGCGGCAGTTTAGGTCGATCATCTCGGCCTGTTTGGCGCGGTCGAGCTCGGCGAAGGCGCCGCGCAGGCCGAAGCCCGCATTGTTGACGAGCAGGTTCACCGACAGCCCGGCGCGCGCGATCTCGGCCATCAGCGCGTCGACCGCGCCGGGCTTGGCGAGATCGGCGGGGAGGACGTGAACCTGGCGCCCGCCCGCCCGCAGCTCGGCGGCGAGCGCCTCGAGCCGATCGGCGCGGCGCGCGGTGAGGATCAGATCATGCCCGCGCGCGGCGAGCTTGCGCGCGAACCCCTCGCCCAGCCCCGCCGAGGCGCCCGTTACCCATGCCGTCGCCATCTTACCCGCTCCCTCGCGATACCGATTCGTCCTAGACCAGGCGCCGCGCCGTCGATAGCCATGGCGCGACCAGGGGAGGCCCAAGCGATGCGGCGTGACGTCCAGTTCACCAATGCGAACGGGTTGCGGCTCCATGGGCGGATCGAGCTGCCCCCGGGGCGGGTGCGCGCGGTCGCCTTGTTCGCGCATTGCTTCACTTGCACTGCGGCGAGCCACGGCGCGCGGCGGATCGGGATGGCGCTCGCCGAACATGGCATCGCAACGCTCGCGTTCGATTTCACCGGGCTCGGCAAGTCCGAAGGCAGCTTCGCCGACAGCCATTTCGCCGCCAACGTGCAGGATCTGGTCGCGGCCGCCGATTTCCTGCGCGGCGATCTGGGGGGGCCGGCGATCCTGATCGGCCACTCGCTCGGCGGCGCGGCGGTGATCGCGGCGGCCGAGCATATTCCCGAGGCGAAAGCGGTGGTGACGATCGGCGCGCCCTATGATCCCGCGCATGTGCTCCACCAATTGGGCGACCAAGTCGCGGCGGTGCGCGCGCAGGGCCAGGCGCAAGTGACGATCGGCGGGCGCCCGTTCGAGGTGAGCGACGCTTTCCTCCACGCGGTCGAGGGGCAGGATCAAGCCGGGCGGCTCGCGCGGCTGAAGCGCGCGCTGCTGGTGCTCCACGCGCCGACCGACGCGACCGTGGGGCTGGAGAACGCCGCGCAAATCTTCGCCGCGGCCAAACACCCCAAGAGCTTCGTCGCCTTGGACGGCGCCGATCATCTGCTCACGCAAGCCGCGCCCGCCGCTTATGCCGCCGCGATCATCGCGGCCTGGGTCGAGCCCTATCTCGGCGCCGCGACCGCCGCCGACGCGCCCGAGGAGGGGCGCGTGCGGGTGACGACGACCGACGCCAAATTCACCGCGATCGTCGAAAGCGCCGGGCATAGTTTCCTCGCCGACGAGCCGCTGCGCGTGGGGGGCAATGATCTGGGGCCGACGCCCTACGATCTGCTGCTCGCCGCGCTCGGCACCTGCACCGCGATGACGATCAAGCTGGTCGCCGATCGCGAGAAAATGCCGCTGAAGGGCGTTTCGGTCGAGCTCACCCACCAGCGCTGCCATAGCGAGGATTGCGCCGCGACCGGCGAGGGCAAGCCCAAGATCGAAGTGCTGAGCCGCGAGCTACGGCTCGAAGGCGATCTGGACGCGGCGCAGCGCGCGCGGCTGCTCGGCATCGCCGATCGCTGCCCGGTCCACCGCACGCTCGAAAGCCATCCGGTAATCAAGACGCGGTTGGTGGAGGGCTGAACCTCGTCCCCGCGAACGGGGCGGATTTTTCGGCGCTCACCCCTCGCGCAGCGTGATCAAAATCCGCACCCAGGCGCCGATCAGCGGCTTGCCGCCCTTGCGCGGCGGCAGCACCTGGAATTGCCACGCCGCCTCGCGCACTTGATAGCCCAGGCTCGACCCGGCCGGCGATTCGCCCAAAATCTGGCAATTCTCCACGCGGTAGCGCGGCGCGGTCTGGCAGGCGATCAGCCCCCAGCCGCCGGGCGCGGCGCGGGCCTTGGCGAGATAGGGCGAAAGCTCGGCGTCGCGCGGCCGGCGGAACCATTCGGCGGCGTAGAGCGGCTCGCCATTGGGGGCGTTGCCGATCGGCGCGCTGTCGCCCGAGCCGTCGGGTCCGCCCGCGTCGGCGAGTTCGGCGGGGGCGGCGGCGGGCGCGCGCTTGATCTTGCCGATGTCGCTCGCGGCATAATCCTCGCGCGACAAATGCAGCAGCCCGGGAATCTCGCCGAGCGGCTCGGGCGCGGGGGGTTGGCTTTCGGCGCGCGCGGGGGCGGGCTTGGCGCGATCGGCGGGGTTCGGCGCCGCTTTGGCATGGGGTTGGACGCGGCTGCGGCTTTTGGTCGCGGGGGCGTTGTCGGCATCGACATTGGCGAGCTCGAACGTCTTCTCCGCCTGCCCCTTGAAGCGCGGCACCGGGCGCGGCGCGAGCGTGAGCAGCGCGAGCAACAGCAACAGCTCGACCGCGAGCGCGAGAATCACCCCCGCGCCGCGACGACGCCACCAAAGGCGGGGCGGCACCCCGAGGCAATTGGTCAATCTGGCGCGCGCCAAAGGTTACCGTCCATCCGATTACGAGGCCGCACTCTCGGCCGTCTTTCTCAGGGGCGACCCTCTGTCACGCCACCGCCACCTCGTCTAGCGCCGCCGATCGGCGTCCCTTTTTCGATAGGCGTTCGCTCGCCATTCCGCTAATAACCAGCGTACGATCGTAAAAATCAGCAGACCGGCTGAAAACCAGATCGCGATACAATGCATGAATTCATAGGGCGCCTCAATTTTGTATAATATCGAAAATCCATAATAATTTGCCGCAATATATCCTACCAATTCAGCTTTTCGCAGCAATGAAGCTATCTGCGCCACTTGAGCGTCGGCGCGAAGTCGATCAATTTTACGGCCAAGCGCTTCGTATCGCCGGCCTATACTTTGAATGCCGTCGAATATTTGAAATAAGTAGCGCCTTACAAATTCATGATAAGGTTGCCAACCCTCGATTCGCACGATTCGCAGGTCTTTCACCTGATTGCGAAAGCTGGCGGCATAGTATCTTGATCGTTCTATTCTAAAGCTTAAACCTCCCACCGCACAACGATCCAACTTATTAAAGCGTTCAGCGAATTCAACTAGTTTACTTTTATAAGTAAGCTCCAAAGACTCGCTCTCAGCATTGTGTATTGTTTTTATATTACTAGATTCCGCACGAAAATCGGTAATATCCTTGTCGATTTTATGTATTAACTGGCCCGCTTGATTTAGGTTAGCGGGCTCGCCAGTTTGGCAAGAGTTTTCATTTCCCCATCTACCCTCGGCATCAAAATCCATTAGAGCACATAACCGCAATTCTCCCAAAACATGCAGTCGATGAATTAGGCGTCCGAGCTGATCTTCGGAGTCACGATCATATACTACCATATAATTAACTTGGTTTCTCGCATCGCTCGTCATCGCCAGGGCTGAAGCATATAAAGCGTGACCGCTGAGCATGCCGCAAAGAATACCGTCGGGCGCAGGCTTTGGAGTTTCGACATCAGGAGCGATAGCCGGATCATAATTTTGCCAGGAGTTGGATAGGAAAGTTTCAAAAAGCTTGAAATTACTGCTTAATGCCTTGCAAATTCCGCTCGCAAGCTTCGGTTGAACTGCTGTCCACTTATCGAATTCTAAAGTTTCTTCCGCGTTTTTAAACATATTGGTGTGTATGATCACACCGTTAAATGCAGCATATGGCACCGACAATAGCGACTGAACACCTGACGCATCAGGATATACGTCAGCCAATTCTTTCATCGTGCGCTCATATTCCGAATTGCCGTCATAAAGATTCCTAATTACGTCGCCTCGAACGTCTTTAATTAGTAATTCACTTAATATATCTCTAATAGAGATTTTTTTTGTCTAAATAGAGATCAGACAGTCCGGCGTTTGGAACTTCGCTATTAGGGCAATTCTCGATTGTTTTTGCAATTCCATCGCCCGATTCCAATTTGTCCCATATCACGGATATCGAGAAGCACTCCAAAAAAAACAGCGACTCTTATTCTTATTCTTGCACTGCTCTCCCCGGAGAAAATCACATCGATACTATTTGACTCGCTAGCAATAAGATCATTAGAACTTGGTTTCGGCGTAATCGCCTTGATCCATAATCTTTTATCGGTTCGCCCCCCAAGTCTATGAGCTAAATTTTTGATCGCGTAATTTATTCGTGTTAGCAAAAGCGCCCACAGCGCAGACCTTTTTTTATCTTCGTCGACCCAGCGGGGATTAATTTCTTCGGGGATGCGAAAAAGAAAATGACGGGTTTGTGCGGGGGCTGAAATGGGCACGGACGGTCGGCGATGGCTGTGCGGCCGATGCGGGATACCGCCACCCTTCACGTTTTCCTGTTCTGCGGACACGATCTTGGCGCCGTTCATCATCGCCTCCTCTCTTATCGAGGCGGAACATAACAGCGATTCGTCTTCATGTCAGCGCCATAACAACTCGGGCGCGATCGGCTAATTCTCCGTAGATTCAAAAGTATAACTAGACTCCGCCCAACTTGATCCCGTGCTCTTCGCCTAAACGATCTCGAACAACCCCGCCGCGCCTTGGCCGCCGGCGGTGCACATCGCGACCACCACCCAGCGTACCCCGCGCTTGCGCCCCTCGATCAGCGCGTGGCCGACGAGGCGCGAGCCGGTCATGCCGAAGGGATGGCCGATCGCGATCGCGCCGCCGTTGACGTTGTATTTTTCCGGATCGATGCCGAGCGTATCGCGGCAATAAAGGCATTGCGAGGCGAAGGCTTCGTTCAGCTCCCACAGGCCGATGTCCGCCACGCTCAGCCCCGCGCGCGCGAGCAATTTGGGGATGGCGAAAACCGGGCCGATGCCCATTTCGTCGGGCGCGCAGCCGGCGACCTGAAAGCCGCGATAGACGCCCAGCACCTCGCGCCCCTCGGCCTCGGCGGTGGCGCGGTCCATCAGCAATTGGCACGAGGCGCCGTCCGAAAGCTGGCTGGCATTGCCGGCGGTGACGTTCGCGCCCGGGCCGCTGAACGCGCCGCCCGGCCACACCGTCTTGAGCCCCGCGAGCGCTTCATAGGTCGTCCCCGGGCGGATGCCCTCGTCCTGGGTGACGGTTACTTGCTCTTCGCCGATCCGCTCGCCCGCCTTGTCGAGCAGCGCGCGCGTCACGGTGATCGGCACGATCTCCTCGGCGAAGGCGCCCGTCGCGAGCCCGCGCGCCGCGCGCTGCTGGCTCTCGGCGCCATAAAGATCCTGCGCCTCGCGGCTGATGCCATAGCGTTCGGCGACGATCTCGGCGGTTTCGATCATCGGCGCATAGGCCGCCGGCACCTGGCGCGTGACCGAGGCGTTGACGTGGCGCGGCGCGTCCTTGGTGACCGTGAAGCTGATCGATTCCATGCCGCCCGCCAGCGCCACGTCGATCTCGTCGCAGATGATCGAACGCGCGGCGAGCGCGACCGCCGTCAACCCCGAGCCGCATTTGCGATCGAGCGTGAAGGCCGGCACCGACAGCGGCAGCCCGGCGGCGAACACGCCCATCCGGCCCGCATTCCCCCCTTGCGTGCCCCATTGATTGCCCACGCCCCAGAACACCTCGTCGATCCGCGCCGGGTCGACGCCCGCGCGCGCGACCGCCGCGTTCATCACATGGCCCGCGAGCACCGGCGCCTCGGTGATGTTGAACGCGCCGCGATAGGCCTTGCCGATCGCGGTGCGCGCGGTGCTGACGATCGCGGCTTCGCGCATGTCCCTCTCCTTCTTCCCGATCACCGAGCGATAGCGGGTGGGGCGAAGAGGGCAAGCGCCCCCCGTGACGGACGGCGGCGGAACCACGATACCGCCGTCTGGTGACCCCGGGAGGCACAAGGGCAGGTCACATAAGCCTATCCGCGCCAGCCGCGCGGGAGGTTACATTCGCCGCCGGGCACGATATGCAAATTATTCAACCAGCCCGTGTAACCGGGGGAGCGCGCGCGTCGAATGGCCTTGTCGGGAGTGCAGCGAAGGACGAGCGAGGACCAGCTCAAAGCCTGGATGGTGCGTGGCCTGGAAGGCGACGCCGCCGCCCAGAACGCGTTGCTGACCGCGCTTTTGCCGTTGCTGCGATCCTTTTTCGCGCGCCGCCTGCGGGGGGCGGCGGACGATGTCGAGGATCTGGTGCAGGAAACGCTGATCGCCATTCACACGAGGCGCGCCAGCTACGACCGCGACCGGCCGTTCACGGCCTGGGCCTATGCGGTCGCCCGCTACAAGATGATCGATCATTTCCGCCGCACCAAGCAGACGGTGCCGTTCGAGGATCTGGCCGATATTCTGGTCGCCGAGGGCTATCAGGACGCGGCCAGCGCCAAGCTGGACGTCGATGCCTTGCTCGAAGGGGTCTCCCCCAAACAGGCCGAGGCGATCAGGCGGACCAAGATCGATGGCCAAAGCGTTGCCGAAGCCGCGCAGGCGCAGGGCATTAGCGAGGCCGATGTGAAAGTTTCCGTGCATCGCGGGCTGAAGGCGCTCGCGGCGCGGTTGAAGGGCAAGTGACGTCGATGCGCACCGAAGAGTTGATCCAGAGCCTGGCCGCCAGCACGCGGCCGGTGCCGCGCCACGCGGTCGAGCAGCGCGTGCTCGCCGGGCTGTTGCTCGGCGCCGCCGGCGCCTTCGCGTTGATCGCGGGGGGGCTCGGGCTGCGCGGCGATCTGCCGAGCGCGATGATGCAGGGCCATTTCCTGATGAAATGGGGCTATAGCCTGTCGCTCGGCGTGATCGCGGTGATGGCGGTGCTGCGCGCGGCGCGCCCCGAATCGCCGCCGTGGCGCTCGGCCTGGTTGCTCGCGGTGCCGGTGGTGCTGCTAATGGTCGGGTCGGTCGCCGAACTCGCCGCCGCCCCCGCCGATCATCGCATGGCGATGGTGATGGGGCACAGCAATTGGCAGTGCATGCTCTGGGTGAGCTTGCTCTCGCTGCCGATCTTCGCCGGGCTGCTCTGGGCATTCCGACGCTTCGCACCGACCCGGCTGCGCACCGCCGGCGCCGCGCTGGGCGTGACGGCGGGGGCGACCTCGGCGGCGATCTATGCGCTCCATTGCAGCGAGGTGACCGCGACCTTCGTGGTGACCTGGTATAGTTTGGGGATCGCGATCGCGGCGGCGATCGGCGCACTGGCGGGGCCGCGGCTGCTGCGCTGGTAGCGGCGCGCGCGGTCTTTACCCCACCGACCGACCCGATACCCCGGCCGCCCGGCCGGGGTGGCGGTGTTTGAGCATCGGGGGCATGATGCCGGGCGCCGCGCCCCGAGCAAGTGCCTCGACTTCGGCGAAGCCGAAGCCTGTCCTCGGGCTTGGCGAAGCCCAGACCCGGGGGGTCGGCACGAACGGGGTTTCCCTTTGAATAGGACAGACTCTAGGATTTGCGCTCGGCCCTTGCCCTGGGCGAGCGTCCTCGGTTGATCCCATCCCCGAAAAGCCCGATATTTATTCCAACCCCGCCCAAATCCGGCCCCCGCGCGCGAAATCACGCGGCGCCGCTGTAACCGCCCCCGGCGGGCAAGCGTAAGGGCAAGCAGAAGGTTCGGCCTTCCCCATTTTCAGGAGCTTCACCGATGCGCTCGCTTCTCGCCCTCACTTCCGCCCTCGCGCTCGCCGCTTGCTCGGGCGCGACTGCCAACCCCATCGCCCCGGCCGCCAAGGGCAAGGCCCAGACCGCCCAAGCGGGCGACCCGGCGCACCCGGTCGTCGTCGAGCTTTATCAGAGCCAGGGTTGCTCGAGCTGCCCGCCGGCCGACAAGGTCGTCAACCGCCTCGCCGATCGCAACGACGTGATCCCGCTGTCGTTCGCGGTGACTTATTGGGACGATCTCGGCTGGAAGGACACGTTCGGCAGCCCGGCCTATACCGCGCGCCAATGGGATTATGCCCATGCCGCCGGCCGCCCCGTGGTCGCGACCCCGCAAGTGATCGTCAACGGCCGCGACGCGGTGCTCGGCAGCCGCGAGGGCGAGCTCAACGCGGCGATCGCGCGCAACGTCCGCAAGGACGGCCCGGCGATCAAGGCCGAGGGCGGCAAGGTCGCGATCGGCGCCGGCGCCCCCGCCAAGGCGATCGTGTGGGTGGTGCGCTATGATCCGCGCACGCTCGACGTCGCGGTGCGCGGCGGCGAGAACGAAGGCGTCACCATCCCCCACCGCAACATCGTCAAGCAGCTGGTGAACGTCGGCGCCTGGACCGGCAAGGCGCAGAGCTACACGCTGCCCGCCGCCCCCGCCGGGCTCAAGACCGCGGTGCTCGTGCAAAATGGCAAGGGCGGCGCGATCCTCTCGGCCGCGAAGATCTAAGCGAGACTTGCGCCCCCGTTTCGCCCCTTTTTCGGGGGCGCAAGACCGGCGTCGGCTCGGATCGACGCACGCCGCGCCCGACGCTCGATCGGCACCCCGGCCCCCGAGCCGGGGTGCCGCTCTGATCGACGGCCTTGGCCGATATGGATTAGCAGCGTTCGCCCTGCCCTTGTCGAAGGGTAGTCCTTCCTTGCGACGGTCGACAAGAAGAACGGTGCCTCGACGAGCTCGGCACGAACGGTAGCAACGCACGGCTCGAGTCACGCGGTGATTTCCGGCGGGGCGCCAGCGCGACAGTGGTTCCCCCCATCTGTCCCTCGGCCGCCCCGGCTGATAGAGCGGCGGCATGCTGCTCCACATCGTCGCGCGCGGGCGGATCGGGCGGTCGCCCGAAGCCGAGCTGGTCGATCGCTATCTCCAGCGCATCGCCTGGCCGACGCGGCTGACCGAGCTGCCCGACACCGGCGGCCGGCCGCCGCCGCTCGCGGGCGCGACCAAGCAAGTGCTGCTCGACGAGACCGGCCACATCCTCGGCTCGAAAGCCTTCGCCGAACGGCTCGGCCGGTGGCGCGACGAGGGGGTGCGCGAGGCGCGTTTCCTGATCGGGGCGGCCGACGGCTTCGGTGACGCCGAGCGCGCCGAGGCCGATCTGCTGCTCTCGTTCGGGCGGCTCACCTGGCCGCATCTGCTCGCGCGCGCGATGCTCGCCGAGCAACTCTATCGGGCGACGAGCATCCTTGCCAACCACCCCTATCACCGCGAAGGATAGGGGGGTGCGACGGTTTTTCCTGATCGGCGCGGGCCTGAGCCTGGGCGCCGCCGCCCCCGACGCCGGGGTGCGCGCGCTCGATGCCGCCAAGCGCCAATCGGCGGCCGCCCAAGCGCGCGCCGACGCGCTCGCCGCGCAAGCCGCCGCCGA
>FRDC01002041.1_pt2 | contig 11765 bp, 16 predicted proteins | sample 1106171 | NCBI WGS metagenome assembly FRDC01 (sample SAMEA3930566, study PRJEB13176) | freshwater metagenome | biome: Drinking water system; feature: drinking water; material: water | place: Singapore | collected 2014-12-20
GATAGTAGATGGGCCAGCCGAACAGCTCGAACCATGGTGGGCCGAGCTGCGGCTGGAAGCCGAGTTGCCACGCCGTCCACTGCGTCGCGGCCCAGACAGCCGCCACGACAATCAGGGTAACGACAGCAATCTGACCCCAAAGGATCCTGGTTCCGGCCACTGATCGATCTCCTTTCGGAGAACAGGTCAGACGCGAGAATGGAGGATTTCAAGTCGGCAGCAATGATGATCGGGTCGCGGCGAGCCATGGCGAAGAAATACAGGGAATAGCGGAAAATGATTTTTTAATCGTGTGTTCTGAGGAAGCTGCACTCTTGCATCATCTATACCGACGTAAAGCGATCAGGTGAGACGAGAGGTCAAGATCGCCACGAGGGGGCGCAAAGTCGACGCCAGATTCCAGACTCGCTTTGTGAAGCCGACGCTTTCTTAGAGGTTGCGGTGTCGTCGCGCTCTTTGAAGGCTGCCGGAGATGGACGTTATGCAGCGGAGGGTGGGCGACAGTAGGTGACGCAGCCCGACCGGTTCGCAGGTTTCCGACTCCGGGCACCGCTCCCACCTTCGCGTGGGCTTCGACGCACCCGAGCGTCGAAGGCGGGTCCGGCCCGGCGCAAGGGGCGCCGGGCCGTAGGCGTCAGGCTGCGCGGGCGCGGCGGGCGGGGAAGTCGATGTCAGTNNGTCCCCGCGACGTGGTTAAGATAGTTGGTGAAGATGTTCGCCACCACGTTCGCGACGGTCTCAACGATGTCCGCGTCGGACAGCCCCGTATCCTTCGCGGCGGCGAGGTCGGCGTCCGCCACCATGCCCTTCGACGCCACGATGGACGTGGCGAGTGTCAGGATCGCTGCAGTGCGCGGATCATCGGAGCGACCGGCGAGATGCGCGTCGATCTTCTCGGGCGAGACCTTCAGGCCGGCCGAGATCGCGGCATGAGCCGATGCGCAGTAGTCGCAGGCGTTGGCCCCGGCGACAGCGAGCGCGATTGCCTCGCGGGTGCGGGCGTCAAAGGCGCCGCCCGCCAACATCTCATTTAGGCCGAGCATAGCCGCCAGCACTTTCGGTTGATTGCCCGCGACACGGTAGAGGTTCGGCACCATGCCGATCTTGCCCTTGATCGCGGTGAAAAGGGCTGCGGCCTCGGGGCTGGCGGCGGCGTCGGAAACCTGGGTGATACGAGCCATGGGATACATCCTTTCGACAGGGTTGCAGGAATGGCGGATCATCCGCCGTTGTCTTGCATAGCCAGATCGGGGCGGACGATGAAGTCCAGAAAGTTCAAATAATATGTTAGATCGTCCGCATTAGAGGATGAATAATCAAGCCACGCTTCGAGATTCCATGCGCGATTGCCGGAAGGCCGCGGGCGGCAGGCCGATTTCCTTGCGGAAGACCCGGCTGAACGCCGATTCAGAGGCGTAACCGGACGCTTCGGCCGCCTCAGCGACGGACAGCCCCCGCGTGCTCAGCGCCTCGCGGGCGATCTGCATCCGCCACGAGGTGACGTACCCCATCGGTGTGACGCCGAGCCGTGCGCTGAAGCGCTCGGCAAAGCCGGTCCGCGACAGTCCCGCCTCGCGGGCAAGGCGTGCAACCGTCCAATCCCCAGCCGGGGCGTGGTGGAAGGCCGTCAGGGCTCGCGCCAAATGCGGGTCGGCGAAGGCGGCTACTCCGCAGTCCTTTGCGCCGGCCTGTTCGATATGGGCGCGAATCGCCTGGGCGAAGATCGCCTCGGACATCTTCAATGCGATCAGATCGCCGCCGAGTCGGGCGCCGCCGGCTTCGGCCCCGATGACTTTGAGCGTGGCTTCCAGCCATGGGCCGGCCTCCTCGCCATAGCCGCGCAGGTGGATGAATGGCGGCAGGCGGTCAAACAGAATGTGCCGCGACCCCTCGGCCAGCGCGAAATGTCCGCAGATGAGCTGCGTGTCGCGCGGGTTCTCGTCGCCTCCCCAGACCAGCGTTCCGTGACCCGGAAACCCGGATCGGGACAGCACGTCGTCCAGCGGCAATGCCTCGTCGGGCCCGGTGTGGCGGCAACACAGGACATGGGCCGCTCCGTGGGGAATCAGGATCAGGTCGCCCTGCGCCAAGTGTACAGGCACCGACACCCCCGCGACCCGGACCAGCGCCTCGCCGCGGTGGGCGAAGTGGAATCGCGCCACGTCACGGAAGGCGGGGACACGGACGCCCCATGGCTCGGTGAAGCTCGTGCGGAAATAGAGCGTGCCGCGGAGCGAGAGGCGGGTGAGGATGTCGCTGAGCAGGTCCAACATGGGGGGCAGTTTACCAGCAAATTCAGTATCGTCCAGATCGGCGGACGATCAAACATGAATTCCGGACTTTCCGGCATTCAAACGCCGGCGAGCTTGCGGCAGATTGGTGGCGTCGAAACTACCAACCCGGAGACACGACCATGAAGACCATGACCCTTGCCCTCGGACTTGCTCTTGCCGCCACCGGCCTTGCCGCCCAGGCGGACCAGGCAATGAACGATCTGGAGATCGCCCACACCGCCTATACCGCGGGCGGGCTCGACATCCGCTATGCGCATCTGGCGCTGGCTATTTCCGAGAACGAGGCGGTGCGCGACTTCGCCCAGACCATGATCCGCGACCACACGGCGGTGAACCAGGCCGCCGGCGCGCTGATCACCGAACTGAAGGTGACGCCGCAGGACAACGCGCTGAGCCAGGCGCTGGTTGAGGGCGCGGCGGCCAAGCGCGCGGAACTGATGGCGCTGACCGGCAATGCCTTCGACTGCGCCTATGCCAAGAACGAACTCGGCTACCACCAGGTTGTCAACAAGACCGTTGCCGGAAGCTTCATCCCGGCCGTTACGGTCGCGCCGCTCAAGGCGCTGCTTGAAGACGCGCTGGTAACGTTCAAGGCGCATGAGAAACACGCCGAGACCATGGTCGCGGGGTTGACGTGCGCGGGCTGATGCACCTCACCCGGCGCGGGTTCGGCCAAGGGCTTGGTGCAGCCCTGTCGCTCGTCGGACTGCCACGGGTTGCGCGCGCCCATGACGGCACGCACGAGGTCGAGGTGAGTATCGCTCGCTTCACCTTCGATCCGGCGCGGGTCGTGGTGTCTGTCGGTGACAGCATCACCTGGACCAACGCCGATCTCCCGCCGCACACCGCCACGGCCGAGGACGGCGCCTGGGATACCGGCACGCTCGACCGCGGCGGGCGCGGGCGCATCATCTTCGATACGCCCGGCGAATATACCTACTTCTGTGCCTATCACCCGCACATGAAGGGAACCGTCGTTATCCGGGCAAAACCCGCCGGATGAAGCGCATGGTCCATGCGCCCCCGGGGGGATGGACCGCACCACGAATGATGGAGTTGTTCCGATGCCCAATCCCCTGACCCTCGTCAGCCACGCACTTTGCCCCTACGTCCAGCGCATCGCCATCGCGCTGGCCGAGAAGGGCGTGGAGCATGAACGCGTCACTGTCGACTTGGCGCAGAAGCCCGACTGGTTTCTGGGGCTTTCGCCGCTCGGCCGAACGCCCGTGTTGCGGGTCGGGGATGCGGTGCTGTTCGAATCCGCGGCGATCCTCGAGTTTCTCGAAGAAACGCATCCCAATCCGCTGTACCCGGCTGACCCGCTCGAACGCGCGCGGCATCGCGCCTGGATCGGGTTCGGTTCGGAGTGCCTGAGCGACATCGCCGGGTTCTACTCGGCGGTCGACACCGGGACGCTGGAGGCGAAGGCGGCAGCGCTTCATGCTCAGTTCCGGGTGCTCGACGGTCAGCTTGGCCCCGGCCCCTGGTTCGTCGGTACGCACTTCAGCCTTGTCGATGCGGTCTTCGCGCCTGTTTTCCGCTACTTCGACACCTTCGACCGGATCGGCGATTTCGGCGTCTTCAACGGTCTGGCCGGGATGTCCGGATGGCGTCGCGCACTCGCCGCCCGGCCTTCGGTGCGGGGCGCGGTCGCACACGACTACAACGAGCGCCTCGTTGCCTTCCTGCATCGGCGGGGCGGTGCGCTGGCGCGGATGATGCCGCCCGCCGATATCCCTCTCAGGCGTTCGGCATGACCCTGGCCCGCCCAGCGCCAGCCCTCCGCTTTGCGCGGCTGGCCGAGGTTCCGCTTGCGGACCTTGTCTCGCACATGTCCGATCCGCGCGTGCGCGCGCACATGCCGCTTCTGACCGGTCCCTGGGGCGAGGCCGAGGCCCAAGGCTTCGTCGCCGCCAAGGAGGCGTGCTGGGCGAGGGACGGCCTCGGCCACTGGGCCATCCTCGCCGACGGCCGCTATGTCGGCTGGGGCGGTTTCCAGAAGGAAGGCGAGGAATGGGACTTCGGTCTCGTCCTGCGGCCGCAAGACTTCGGCCTTGGTGTGCGCATCACGCGGGCGGCGCTCGACTTCGCGCGCCGCGACCCGCGCATCTCCTTCGTAACCTTCCTCTTGCCGCCCTCGCGCCGCAACCTCGGCGCGCTGCACCGGATGGGCGCGCAGGCCGTCGGCCGCCAGAACCACACAGGCGCGACATTTCTGAAATACCGCCTCGACACACCGCTGCCCGCCACCGCGCGGGTCTAACGCCCGACTAGGAGAAGACCAATGACGACCATCGACCATCTGAGCCTCGGGGTTGCCGACGTCCCGGCGGCGCGTGCGTTCTACGGCTGTGTTCTGGAAGTCCTCGGCATTCGCTGTCTTGCCGAAGGTGCGGGTTTCGCCGCCTTCGGCCGCGACCGCGTCGCCTTTCTGCTGCTGACCCCTTTTGACGGCGAACCCGCCAGCGCCGGCAACGGCGCGCACGTCGCCTTCGCCGCGCCTGATCGCGACGCAGTAGCGAGCGCCCATGCCGCCGGCCTTGACGCTGGGGCAACCGACGAGGGTGCGCCCGGTGTGCGCGCGGCCTATCCGATGCCCGATGTCTTCGCCGCCTATCTGCGCGACCCGTGGGGCAACAAGATCGAACTGGTCCATGGCGGCTTCGCTTCCTGACGAAACCGCAGGGGCAGACGCGGAAGCGCTTCGCGCCGCCATATGTGCGTGCCGCGCCTGCGGTGATCTGCCTCTCGGGCCGCGTCCCCTGCTCCAGATCGGCGCTGGCGCCCGCATCCTGATCGCCGGTCAGGCGCCGGGACGGCGGACACATCACGCAGGGCGACCCTTCGACGACGCCTCCGGCGCGCGGCTGCGCGACTGGCTCGGCCTAGACGAGGCGACGTTCCGCGACCCCGCCAAGGTTGCGATCCTGCCTATGGGGTTCTGCTATCCGGGCACCGGCCGCTCGGGCGACCTGCCGCCCCGCCCCATTTGCGCGCAACTGTGGCGCGCCCAGGCGATGGCGGCGCTGGCATCGGTGCGGCTGACCATTGTCATCGGCCGGTTCGCGCAGGCCTGGCATCTGCCAGGGACCACGGATCAGCCGATGCATACCGCCGTCCGCGACTGGCGGCCGCGCTGGCCGTCAACTGTCCTCCTGCCGCATCCGAGCCCGCGCAACGCGGGCTGGATCCGAAGCAATCCTTGGTTCGAGAACGAGCTTCTGCCCAGGGTGAAAGGTTTGATACAGGTTCTATTGTCAGGCCCATGATGGATTCAAATTTGCTTTCCACAGCGCTGAAGTTCTGATTCATCGCGCTGCAGTCACTAGACTAGAGTCCTAGAAAAAGTTCGACGCCAGTCCCGCGTCCTCCGTCACATGTCTGCTCTTCTCTGGCAGACGACTCCTCGCTAGACCCTTTCGAATGTCAGCGCTTGGCGCAACCTACTCGTTTCGATCGGTGATCCATTCAAGACGCCGCGCCTAAAGGCCGAGCCCCCGCTTGCGGCCAAAGCTCCAGTCGATGCCGCCGTCGCCGCGCGCGAGGCCGGAGACATGGCGGCCGAGCTGCTTCTCGAGTGAGGGCGACCAGGGCACGAGCTGGAAGCCGAGGCCGTCGTCGATCATCGCGAACCGGCCGGAGGCGAGCGCGAAGCGCTGCCGGTAGGTGCCAGAGACGTATTCGCCGGTCGAAGCGCGCGTCAGCGGCCGTCCGCTCTCCGACGCCAGCTTCTCGCCGAGCGCATCCAGTTCGCGCCGGCGCAGGGTCTCGATAAGATTGCGGCTGAAGCTGACCCCGCGTCCCTGACGCTCGGCGAGGCCTTGCCCGATCAGATGTTCGGCGCGCCGATCCATCGCCCCGCGCACCTCCGCGCCGAAGCCGCCGCCACCGAGGGCAACCGGCTCGCGGGCAATTGCCTGACGGTCGAGCCAGGTGGCGCCGGTTGCCGTGATCTGCCGCTCGATCGAGAGGTCCGAGCGGACCGCCAGCGCCACGCGCCGCCGGCCCTGGGCGTCGTCGAACTTGCGCAGTTCGACGATAGAGCCCGGCGTGCCATCGCCGGCAGCATCGAGATCGGGCAGCTTGATGTGGTGGGTGCGCCCGTCTGCGCCATCGACCACGGCATAGGCCGTGCCCTTCAGTTCGTCGTCGAGACCACGGGCCACCAACCGGCCGACGACGGGATCGTCCAGGCTCTCGCCAGCCAGCACATAATTGGCCGCGCCACGCTCAATGCCCCGCTCGGCCAGCCCGCGATGGATGCGCTTGATGATGTCGCCGCGTTCGCCCAGCTCGCGCAGCGTCGCCTCAGCGTTCTCGGCCATGACCCATTGGCCAGGACCGATCTGGTTGGCGAGACCGAGCGATTCCAGCTTGCGTAGTCGTCCGACCTTCAGCGCATGGAACTCGTCGGGTTGGCGGTCGGGATGCGGCGCGAGGTCGATGACGCCGGTGCGAGTGCTGTCGCGCGTGAGCTGCCGGTCGAGGTTGGTCCAGCGCTCGGTGGCGATCTGGCGTTCGAGCGTGCGGCGGATTTCCTGATCGGTGCGGGGGCCGAGCTCCTGCGTGATCAGATCGCGCGCCCGATCGCGCATTCCTTCCTTGATGTAGTCGCGCGAGATGACGAGGTTCTCGCCATCCTCGCGCACACCGCGCACGATCAGGTGGACGTGTGGATGCTCGGTGTTCCAGTGATCGGCGCCGACCCAATCGAGCTTGGTGCCGAGGTCTTTTTCCATTTGCCCGACGAGATCGCGGGCGAAGGTCTTGAGGTCGGACATTTCCACGGCGTCGTCGGGCGAGACGATGAACCGGAAATGATGCCGGTCATCCTCGCACCGCTCCGCGAATGCTTGTCGATCGGCATCGTCCGTGCCGGGGCCGAACAGCCGGGCCTTCTCTCCGTCCCGGGTGACGCCCTCGCGGCGCAGATAGCTCAGGTGGGTCGCGAGCGGCGCGGCGCGTCCGCCGTGGCGGACGACACGCGCCTTGACGACAGCGCCGCGCGAGCGGGAGGTGATGAGCCGGTTGGCCTGCACCGATGCGCGCTGGCCCCGGCCAAACCGGGAACGGTGGTTCGGCCCGATCGCCCCCTTGCGGGAGATCGTTCCGCCGGCGCGCTGGGCCGCCGCCAGCGCCTGCGCGATGAAGGGCCTGGCGCGCTGCGCGCTGGGCGAACGGATGCGGCCTGGCCGGATGCGGAAATCGTCCTCGCCGCTCATGGCCGCGATCCCGCACATCGCGCAACGGCGCTGATTTTCTTCTGAAATTGCGGAAGCTGCAGGCTGCGCCGATCAGGCGCGCCTCGCGAGTTCGCCTTGTAAGCCCCTGAAAAAACACGACCGAACCGAAGCGCACATCGCGCCCCTTTATCCTGCCATCGTGCGGTCGTGTTGCCTCGCTCCCCCCTCAACGCTCTCCATGATGCGCCGGGGCACGCCAGACCGCGATCCGGTCGAGGCGCCGTCATCGCGGACCTCCAGCATCTGGTCGCACAACAAACAGTCCGGTGGACTGCGGCGTGATCGCGGAAACCTCGCGCAGCGGAGCCGCCGCCGGAGCGTCTTCAGAACGGCCCCCGGTCTGCGCCCGATCAGCAGAGGTCGTGCCGTCGGCGCGCGCGATGAACAGCGGGGCGCGCGTCCACGCCAGCGGATCGGCAGTCGCGACAGTGACGGTTCCGGCGATCTCGCTGCCGCCGATGAGAGGTGCGAGGGCCGCGACATAGGCCCGCGTTTCCGCCGGCAACGCACGACCGTCCGCAAGATATTCGTCGTAGCGACCAGGACCGGCGTTGTAGGCCGCAAGGAAGCCCGGCGAGCCATAACGGTCGTGCATTTCGCGCAGGTAGGCCGCGCCTGCCAGGATGTTGTCGCGCGGGTCGTAGGGGTCGTTACCGAGAGACAAGCGGCTGCGCAGCGCCGCCCAGGTATCGGGCATGATCTGCATGAGTCCCATCGCACCCGCTCGGGAGATCGCGCGCACATCGCCGGCGCTTTCGACGCGCATGACGGCGCGAATCCAGGCCGCCGGAACGCCGAAGCGTTGCGAGGCTTCGGTGACATAGGCGGCGATCGGATCGGCAGGATCGGTTCGCTCGACCGGCGCGCTCTGAGCCAAAGTAGCGGCCGGCAATCCGGCGCCGAAAAGCAGACCGGAAAGGAGAAGGATGGCGAGATGCCGGGCGGCATGCGTCCGCCCGGTATCCACGAAACGCCTGCGCGGTGGGTGAAGCGTCCGCATGGCCTCAGTCCCGCTCGCCGCGCTTCGGCGGACGGTTCCAGTGGAGGCCCCAGGTCGTCTTATCGTCGCCGGACTGGAACAGATTGGCGCGCACTGGCTGCGCGAAGACGGGATCGTCGAGGAGCAGCGAGACGTACTCGCCAGCCTTCTCGCCGGTCCGCTTCCAGCCGGCGCCGACCTCGGGGCCATCTTCGTCGCCGAGATGGACGCGGTAGTCCGGCGCGTTCTCGGCCTCGGAAGGTTCGGCCGGAAAGAGAGAAAGCGCGGCGTCGAGGGTGAGCGTGCGGACGTGTCCGGAATAGCCGGACTTCGTGCGCGTGAATTGACCGATCTGTGGCATGGGAAGGCTCCTTCTGCTGCTGGTGAGGGAGAGGCTCGGCGCGCCGCTCAACGTGTTTGGGCGCGCCATTCGAAGTGGCCGCTGTCGTCTTCGTCGGTCCACACCGGCATCGCGCGGCCAATGATCGAGCTGGTGGGAATGGGACCGAAGTAGCGGCCGTCGAGGCTGTCGCGGACGGACCAGTTCATGAGGAAGATCTCGCCGTCCACGATGCGCCGGCAGCCCTGCCAGACCGGCAGATCGCGGCCGAGGCGGTCACGCCGAAGCGCCTCTCCCATCGTGATGCCATCGACGGAGATGCGTGCGCCGGTTCGGCAGACCTGCTGCCCCGGAAGGCCGGCAACGCGCTTCATCAGTGGGACGCCACGCGGCAGGTAGCCGCGCTCGGCCAGGAACGTGGCGAGCGGTTCGGGAGCGGCCACGGCGACCAGGTCAGTCACTTCGAGACGTGGTGATCGGTCGACGGAATAGAGCCCGATCGGCGTGCTGGCCGAGGCGTTCCAAATCAGCTTCGGCGCAATGTGGATGAACGACAGGCCGCCGATCAGCATCACAGCGAAATACGTTGTCATGACGTAACCGAAGCGGGTCATGGCTCGGCACTCCGGCGCTTCAGGAATGCCCGATGCTGCTCGAACGTGTAGGCACGAGGCTCGTGGCCTGCCGTCAGGCGGTTGTGGATGTGCTGCCAATGATCGGGCGAGACTGCTGCCGGATCGATGTTGAGCGCTTCGATGGCGTCGATGAGTTGGAGGACGCGCTCGACCTTCGGCCAGCCTTCGAGCTTGAGCAGGATGTCACCGCCCGGGCGCACGAACGGCAGCGTCTGATAGGGTTGGCGCGGCGAGACGGCGCGCACGATGTCGATGCGCGAGATGACCGTGCCGAAATCGTTGGAGGCCCAGCGGACGAACGCGAAGACGCTGCCCGGCTGGTAGGAGAGGATACGCCGGCGGCGATCCAGAATTTGCTCGTGGACGTCGTCTCCAAACCGGATCCAATATTCGATCTTCTTCTCAATCCAGGTCAGTTCGACATGGGTCAGGTGGTCGGACGCGAGCGCGGACGGCGACGGGCCGCTGCGCACGCGCGAAGCCGCGGTGCCGGTCATGATGGGTCTCCTTCGGTCGGGGGAAATTCGCGCGCGAGCAGGTCGCGCAGCATGTCGGCGACCGTGACGCCGCGCCGGAATGCCGCGATCTTGATGCGCCCGCGCAATTCGGAGGTGACGTCGATGGTCAATCGCGCCGAGAACACGGCGGCGTCCGGGCCGCGCGCAGGCGGCGTCCCTGTCGACTTGATCCAGTGTTCAGCGTCGCCGGGCCGGGCGGCGAAGCCGCGTTTCTGAGACGGCCCGGTCATAATCCGAGCCTCCCGACCTCGGCGCACAGTGCGGCGATGTCGCGCGCGGCCGGGCTGTCGTCGTCGACCTCCGACACGAGGCGTCCGGACTGCGCCGTATCGGCGAAGGCGACGCGCTGGCCGATGGTGGATGCCAGCACCGGCGGATCGTGATCGGCGAGCGTCTCGGCTGTTTCGCGGGCGATGACGGTTCGCGCACCGCATCGGTTCAGCACGAAGCGGGCCGCGAGCTGCGGACGATAGATGCGTGCCTCACTGAGCAGTGCCAGCATCTCGGCCGAGGCCCAGCCGTCGAATGGCGATGGCTGCACCGGGATCAGGATGAGATCGGCGGCGAGCAATGCGGAACGCATCAGCCCGGCGACGCGGGGCGGCCCGTCGATGACGATGTGATCGGCGTCGCGCGCCAGCTCCGGCGCTTCGCGATGGAGCGTATCGCGCGCCAGGCCGACGACGCCGAACAGGCGCGGCAGGCGCTCGCGTGCCCTTTGTTGCGACCAGTCGAGCGCCGAGCCTTGCGGGTCGGCGTCGATCACGGTGACGCGCTGACCGCGTCTCGCCCATTCGCCGGCAAGGTGCAGCGCCAGTGTCGTCTTGCCGACGCCGCCCTTCTGATTGAGGAACGCGACGATCATGACGGGCTCCCGGCCGCTGCTCGGCAGTTATCCGCAGGCGGGCAAAACGCGGGGTGCGTTAGAAAGATTCCGAAGGAATCTAGGTTAGAGAAGTTACGGACGCCGCAAGCTTTTGATTCGATGCGTGGAATCGACGATTCCGGTCCCCGATAGCACGAGGATCGGGTCCCCGATGGCACGATAGGCGCGGTCCCTGATAGCACGAGGCAATTCACAGCTTATCCCCAGGGCGAGTGTTGGAACGGCGACGTCGCGGCATGCCGAGCGGCGCCGGATCGGTCGGGACGAAGGAAAGGCGTTCGGGGCCGCTGGCCGGCTGCTCGATGGTCAGCCGGTAACCGGGCAGCGCCTGGCGGCGGACGATGTCGCGCAGGTCATAGGCGAAGTGCTTGAGCGGCGAGAGCGAGCCGGACTTGGCGTGGAGGTGGATGAAATCGAAGCTCCAGCCGAACTCCTGGCGGCCGCCATGCTTGCGCACGAGCCGGTAGAGCCAGCGTTCGAGCCCGCCCGTGAGATCGAAGTAGGCGCGGTCGATCGTCAGCACGAGCGCGTCGTCGAGGACGGCGGCGTAGAACCAATCGGGCACGATCAGCTCGAGGCCGAGAGGTCGCCCGCGCTGGTCGGCTTTCTCCTTCCACTCGTTGATCCAGGAGAAGCGGTGCATCCGCCGCTCGGTGGGCTGGCGGATCGATGTAGCGACCGTGGTTGACTGGAGGCGGTCGAGCGCGGCCTTGAGGCGGTCGTAGTCACGCAGCGACACGCCGCGGCCGATGAAGTTCAGGATCTCATACGGGGTGGTGCCCATGAGCCGCGACGGGCGTAGGCCGGCGTCGCGCGCTTCGACGATCTGGGAAGCTGCCCAGATCAGCACGTCCGCGTCCCAGATGGTCG
>FRDC01000001.1_pt1 | contig 11757 bp, 11 predicted proteins | sample 1106171 | NCBI WGS metagenome assembly FRDC01 (sample SAMEA3930566, study PRJEB13176) | freshwater metagenome | biome: Drinking water system; feature: drinking water; material: water | place: Singapore | collected 2014-12-20
CATATTGTGGTTTCACGATTAACTTTACCTAGCGTTTCACAAAATACAAGATTGATTGTAAAATCGCAAAAAAAGAAACTTAGCACCCTGCTAATTTTCTAAATAATTCCGATAATAAAAACTAAAATAGTATAAATAAATGTAGGAGGTGATGTTTATGGCTGTAAAAACATCAGCGCTAGGTGCAATATATCTTTCTGGGGACGATGCTGATAAATTTCGCAAACAGATAACTTATGGCCGCCCTAAGAAAGCTGCCAATGCTGCGCTAGAAAAAGGACTTAAACTCTTAAGAGAGTATGAATCAAAAGGATATGCATTAATAAAAACTAAGGATTAAAGTTGTTAGAAGATAATTCTAACAACAATCCTCACGATGCAATAACACTTCGCGAGTTAAGAGAAGATGATTAACCAAATACTGACTTGCCGCCCTTCTNNCCACCTTGCCTCGGTGTCCACGCCGGGTTGCGTGGTTTCAATGACGCTCATGTTCTCCTGGGCGTCTGTCTCATCGTCACGATCTTCACGGTCATTAACCACTTCATACGCCGGTTTTGTCCTGGGCTTGCGCGGGCTGTGCGTAATGCTCGCATCGATGTGACAGCCTTTTGTTACGGTTACCTGGTGTACCTGTATTTGCCGGTTGATCTGTTCCAGCAAGCCGTCCCAGGCTTGTGCAGCCGTCAGGTGCGTCCTGAAACGGGAAAGTACCGAATGATCCGGCACGCCATCTTCCAGATCCAGTCCGAGAAAACGCATGACATGCAGGTTGGCGTTGGCCATGTCTTCAACCGATTCATCACTGAGACCACCATGCCAAAGGCCAACCAGCAGCATTTTGAATAACAGCAATCCCGGATAAGCGGGACGACCCGTGGCATCGGATGCTGGCGCATAGTACTGTGCGATTGCTTTTTCGATGGGTGTCCAGTCGACCAACTGGTCTATCTGGTTCAGAAAATTGCCTTTACGTGTTCTTCGAGTAACAAAACTATCAGCCAGACTTAAACCCACGATAGGTAACCTTATGAATAAAAGCGCAATTATATCATTTTCGCTTGTCTGGCACCATTCTTACCGTGCAAAGGTCTCGAAGGATTGCTGGACGAACAGGCGGCTTTCATCAGGCAGCAAATGGATACCCACCTCGAAGAAGCGATCCTTGGTGCTGCCGTAGTCGGCGATGCGCTCATGGGGTGTGAATGCGGAGAACTGCTCGATGTGCGCTAGGTCCCGCGCCTCATCGGATTCGGGCTCGATCTGCCGAGTCCAGTCATTGAGGTGGCGAAACGCTTGGCGCTTACCGGCGATGAACAATTCGGTCGTCGTACATTCCTGCGGCGCTCCCTTCTTAGTCCAGCCGACGGGCGTCACCTTCACGGTACGACTGCCGACGGATTCCAGGCCAACAGTGCGCAGCATCGCGACCGGGAAGAACGACCGGGCGATGTAGCTGGGATTCATCGTCAGCCGCGCAACACCGAAGTCGCCGGGGCAAGCATGTGCAGGTAAAGCATCGAGCGCAGTAGCGGTCGCCGAGAACTGGGGCGCAAGCCGCTGCGCGGCTTGCGCGAGGGTGTAGACCTCGGCCTTGCCCGGCATGCGTTTCGGCCCCTTGATGTCGTGGGTCAGCAGTTCGCCGCGCCCGATCAGAAAATTGGTTTGGCTCATGCATCAGGCTTCCTTTTTGAGGGTTTCTTGACGGTGGGCGGTTGCTCGCTCGTGTACTTTCGGATGGTGTCGCGGCTCACCCCGGTGATGTCGGAGATCGTGTGCTGTGAAAGACGAGTCTGCTTGGCCAGCAGCACCGCCAGATCAATACGCCCCTGACGTTCCAGGACGAGCGCGCGCGATTTGACGAATTCTTCGATCAGATCGGCGTCCGAGGCTGTACCTAATGCGACGGCACGCCGGAATCGTTGAAGATCCCGCTCAATGTCGCTAAATGATTCACCATTGAAGACGAAGGTCAGAATGTCAATCCAGCGCCCGAACAGCGCGTAGTCTTGGCCCAGAAAGCGCTTGATCGCCTGTTTGACGGCCGGCATTTCTGGTGCCTTGAAATTGATCACCAAATCGAAGCGTCGCCACAACGCGGGATCGATCAGTTCTGCATGATTAGTGGCAGCCAGCAGCAAACTCGTGGCAGGCCACTCATCGACTTCCTGCAGGATGACAGTGACCAGTCGCTTCAACTCGCCGATATCGGCGTCGTCGCTGCGGCGCTTGGCGATGGCGTCGACCTCATCCAGGAGCAATACACAAGGGCCACGTTTCGAGAAATCAAGTGCTGTACGCAGGTTGCTTCCGCTGCGTCCGAGCAGGCTGCTCATCACGGCGGTCAGATCCAGTACATACAGCGGCACACCCAATTGCGAGGCTAACCAACGCGCCGTGAGCGTTTTGCCGACACCTGGCGGTCCTACAAAAATGGCGGATCGTGTTGGGCTCAGGCCCATTGATGCCAGCCGCTCCGTTTGACGACGCTCTTGGATCAGTTGACTCAAAGTTTCTTCGAGGTCAAGTGAGAGAAGGGGCTGCTCGCGACTGGGCTCGTCCTTGAAAACCTTCAGCAATGACAGTCTCGATTCGTCGTCGACCGGCAAGGTCTGCGTCGGCAGTGCGGGCTGCATGACCTTGCGCATGGGAGCGCTTGAGCAAGGCGTCTTTGCACGCAGATACAAATTCATCTGTTCAGCCAGTTCTGGATCGGTATTGCGGTACTTGCGCACGAGCCGAGCCACGAACAGTCGCACGTCCTCTGTTTGCTCGGCGAGCGCCAGCCTAATTAACTGGGCTAAATCAGATTGAACTTCGTTCATTTCGTCCAACATGTTTTCAATTTATTGATTTTAATTTTGTTTTTAGTTCTTAACAACGGAATATATATTTTCTCACGTTTTTACTGAGATGTGAAGAACGACGTGTGTGATGTCAAGAGGGGTGCAACGGTTGTGGTCAATGCTGCAGTGACCTTGCCCCGGCAATTCGTACATCTTAACGCGCTTATTATGCGATTTTTCCTAACTGTGCCACAAGCCAGCTTTGCTCAAACTTCATTGGACTGATACAACTTATGCAGGATTGTATAATATAATTGGCCGCTACCAGTTATCCGGGTAACATGGCCATCTCGTAGCCGAACAGGTAAACGGGCATCCGGTTGCGGGAAATAAATTTTTTTTGGCATCAATATCTCCACGAGACCTTTGCAAAACCCCTGATTTTTTAAAGTCAGGCAAAAAAATGGCAATCTCAATCAGATTTGTTCGGATTTTTATGAATTTCTGCGGGAAAATGCGAAATTTGATACGGAATCACCCCGTTTTCTGGTATTTTTTTATCGGCTTTCTGTTTAAAAGGCGCATTTCTCCTGTCTCATCAAACTTTCAACAAATAACCTGGGTAATCTTTTCAGGTTATATGCCATGGCCTGCAGAACATGCCAGGCATGCGCTTTTGCCAGACCACAATAACGCAGGATTTTGCCGCCAAACCAGCGCGCCTGACTGCCAAAAGTACGCTCAACAACGTAACGTGCCCGAGTGATTAACTTATTGCGCTGCAATTGCCGCGCAGTTAGCGGTTTGTTCCTCACCGCCTTGTCCTGAATGCCGTTTTTGATGCCCCGCGCTTTCAACGCTTCGCGATGCTTCTGGCTGCCATAGGCTTTGTCAGCATGGAGCCGGCAACCCGGCTCGATTCCCGCTTTATCCAGCAGTGCCAGCATAGGTTGGCTGTCATGCCGGTTGGCTGCGGTTGTCTCCACCGCCATGACCAGACCATTGTCATCGACCACCGTATGTTGCTTATAACCAAATACTGACTTGCCGCCCTTCTTGACCCACCTTGCCTCGGTGTCCACGCCGCCTTTGCGAACGGATATCCGGATTTAGAATGGCATAAGGGGAACTTGGGAAATCAAGGCGAAATACCTTTTGGGTTCTGCACAATCAAATCCCGACACATGTTGCTTGGTATATGTATAGAAATTGGCGGTTTTCTATACATGTCATTTGGAATATGTATAGAAATTGGCAGTTTTCTATACATATTTTCTGTAAAAGTATAGATTTTCTCATTTTTGATGCACGTTGCTTAGCAGATTATAGAGAGCCATGTTGATGTAGTAGTTGTCGCGGCCAATTTTGTGCTTTTCCAGTAACCCGATACCGATCAATTGATCCAAATAACGAATTGCCGTAATACGGCTAACGTTCAATTCAACCATGACGAAATCGATTTTGGTATAAGGGTGACGAAAAATATTGTTCAGCAAATCCTGGCTGTAAATTTTGGGCAATTCGCTGCGCATTTTTTGTTTGAAGGTTTGCATGACCGTCTTGATGCCTTCAATCAGTGTTACTGTTTGCTTGGCGGTTTGCTCGACCCCGTCAAGTATGAACATCAGCCAAGGCTCCCAATCACCTGTATCACGCGTGGTTTGCAGCAAACGGTAATAATCGATTTTGTTCTGATTGATATACCGGCTCAGATACAGCACAGGGATCTTGAGTAGTCCTTGTTTGACTAAGTACAGGATATTGATAATACGGCCGGTTCTTCCGTTGCCATCGTAAAAAGGGTGAATGCTCTCAAATTGGTGATGAATGACCGCCATTTTAGTCAGCGTATCCCAATCGCACAGGTCATCATCGTTGATGAAGCGTTCCAAATTGGTCATTAAGGTAACGATTTCATCCGCATGCTGCGGCGGCGTATAAACAATTTCTCCGGTGAGATCGTTTTTCAACGCGGTGCCGGGTAATTTGCGGAAACCCGCGCTATTTTCTTCGATGGTTGCCTGAATATAAAGAACATCGTTATTAGTCAGTAAGCCGTTCGCCTTGACCTGTTGAAAGCCATAATGCAGAGCATTGGCATAGCTGTGTACTTCTTTCGCCGCTAGGCTGACAAAAAGCTTGGCGGTGCTATCGCTGCGATAAAGATCGTCGTGCGTCGTGATGATGTTTTCGATCGCGGAACTGTCCTTAGCTTCTTGCAACGAGAGCGTGCTAATGAGAATACCCTCGTTCGGAATACTCGCTGCAATGCCCTTGAGTTCCGCCAGTGCTTGATGTGCTCGAGCGAGTTTTTTCAGCACCGCTTTGGTTTCAATTTCTTGTGGAAATGGCAACAGCTTGAGAGTGCTCACACCGCCACCTCGACAATCGTCATTGTGCCGTTGCCGAAAATATCCATCACTTTCACTGCGATTTTGCGCCGTCCGGGCATGATTTCCTGGAATATGCTGGTCAGTTCCAGCGAACGGTCTTTTTTTGCGCGGGAGCTCTGCCATTCGTATTTGGATGGATTCATTCGCAACGTTGCCATTCCGGACAATTCGCTTTGCCCGGCTAGCCTTTCTAGCAGCTTGATGATCTCGCGCTGTTCGTGGTCAGTGAGTTTCATGTTTCCGGCAGCTTGAAAATCCAAAAAGAAGTTAGTCTATCATGGGCAATATAACGTATTGCGAGGAGTCTGGGTATGCCTGCGCCTAGCTGGGTTCAAGTGCAATGCTACGGTTTGCGAAAACGCTCAATTTCATTGCGCCGATGCCAACTTTGCGGATGCATGCCAGCAGCTTTCACCGGAGGTTATCGAGTCACTGCTAAATTTACATTCAATCAACATTTCTCTACACTAACAGCTCATCTCTGAAAGTCGTGCAATTGCTGTCTGTAAATCATTGATTAGCCGAAGATCTCTAACTGATTTTTTTGATAACACTGAATCACAGGAGGTTGCAATGAGCGAGAACGGTGCCCCTTTTATTCGCTTGGGCGAGGATGCTGACGAAGCGCTCCGGCTGAATTACTCGACCCCTGAATCTACCAACCATGTCGGTGTCAGCGTCATTTCCATCGATATCGATGAGAATGTTCTTAACGCCGCAACTCTGAAAGAACTCCGGGAGAACGTCGAAAAAAAGAAGGTCAAGCGGCCCAGGCCGGTCGGGCCGGATTTACGCATCGACAATCTCACGCTGGTTTCCAAAAGCGATCGCGTAGCGACGGTGAACACGCTCAAGGCGGTTGCGGAAGTTTACGAACAATATCCCGCGAGCTTCATTTATAAACCCAGCGAAGGCATGCTCGGGTTTTCCGGAAATTTCGACATTATTCAGCCGAAACCGCGCCCGCCATCGCAGGTGTTTCCAAAAATCCTGTTCTTCGAGAAGCTGCAGATTTCCACTTTTTTAGGCAACTATGGCGCGGGCCGGGTGATTAAAACCTTTTCTTTGTTTCCCGGCGAGAAAACCAAGATTTCGCTTAAGACCTACCAGAAAACCATTCAGAAGGACGAATCCAAGGTCAATTTCGGCTCGTCGGTGCTGGATTCCGTGACCGAGGAAGCGGCCATCGACTTCGAGAACAGCCTGCAAAGCGAATCGTCGAACAAATACACCGAAACCGAAGCGGATATTCTGAATTCGCAGAAAAACTATAACAAAAAAGAAGGCAGCGGCAGCGCCAACGTGCTGTGGGGATTGGTCGAAGCCGGCGGCAGCGGCGGCTCGGAATCCTCAAAATGAATTTCCGGCAAAGTAAACGGAAAAGCGCGGCATTCCAGGGTGCTCAAACTATTTAACATGCCAATCAATCATTATGGGATTGACATGAAACCATTACCATCAGCGCTAGATATTGAAACCGGCGCCCACAGTGGCGCGTTTGGCAACAATCCAACACCTGAGCCGACCGAATCCATGTGTCTCACCGGCAACTACAAGATGGGAAGAGTGAATCTTTACGGGTTGCCAATAGCTATCGAGCAGCCGCGGGGATCATATCGCACCGGGATCGACCAAAAAACCGGAAAGAGATGGACATCGAGGGTTGCGGCGCACTATGGATACATCAACGGCAGTAAGGGAGCGGATGGGGATTGTTTGGATTGTTTTGTCGGTGTGTACCCACAATCCGAAACCATCTATGTGATTAATCAGTTCGTTGATGGTAGTTTCGATGAACACAAGTGTCTGCTTGGGTTCCCTGATGAAGACACCGCCCGCAGGGCATACCTTGACAGCTATGAGCGGGGCTGGAATGGCTTGAAAAGCATTGTCCAGATGTCTATTTCTCAATTCAAATGGTGGCTTAAAAACGGTGACATGAGCCAGCCAGTTCGTGCAAACAATTTACCCAATGAAGGACTAGAAGCCATGACAAAAAGAGTGCAGTGGGATAGCGAGGCGATACCGGTAGGAGTAACAATTGATCAATTGCTGTATCAAATACGGCAATCAGAAGAGCCTGGTAATGCGCTGCTGCTGGATTCGATTGTTATCGATGACATTTTCGAGGAATCCGAAGAAAGGCTGGCGTTGGATGCGCTGGTTACTCCATTTGCCAAACTCAATCGAAAAATGGAGTTGCTGCGTGGAATCATGGAGCGCACCGGCGACACCGTTAAGCCGGTGGCTATGCAAATCACAGACCCGTTTAAGCAGCTTGGCAGAACCAACGTTGCGGTAATTTTTGAGCTATCGGATGGACAATCGGTTTCGATTTTCTTTCACAACCCGGACACAACGCCGAACAAAATCACTCCAGCGGATGAGCTGATTAGCTGGAAGTGGCTGCTGAATAAAAAGGACATAACTATCGTTGTCGCGCCAGAGCGTGGCGCGGATTTGAACATCCGGGAGGTGTCACGCCGCATCATGAAGCTGGCAGAAAAAAACAGCGCGGCTTTTAGCCGGGCTAATGCGAAGCGGTCAGAGCGCATGCAAAACATTCAGACGTTGAAGGATGAAATTGCCGGTTTGGAAAAGGAATTGGAATCTGCGCAGCGGGATTATGAGGTTGCCAAAGTCGAATACGAGGACAAGAAAAATGCGGTCAATAAAGCCAAAGGTGATTTTGCACAAGGAATCCTGAAATCATTGGTGGATGATTTTGGATGGAAGAATCAAGGAGGCGGAGGATCCCTGTTTTGGGTAACCAAAGAAATCGGCGGTGGAGTGGTGAGCATGTTGAACCGCGATGGAACTCGTAGACTTGCTGCGAGAGTCAATGATGGAAAGATCGAAGCGACGCATGGCGATAATCCACTGGTAAGCATTGAACTAAGGACCGATGAATCAGCGAAGGAAAATGCAAGTCGACTTGATGATGCGGTGAATGCTATTGATCCTAATTTTGCTTCTAAGTCACAAGAAAGCGCCGATTTTGATCCAGCAGTACCAGAAAACTACGCAAAAATATTGACTGATAATGAATTGCAGCTGAAGTATCAGGATAGGCTTGATGCTCTCTTCCAAGGTCGAATTGTCGAGGTTATGAATGCGCTGATGAATGCAAATTGGTACCACCCGTCTGGAAATAAACAAATGCTGTCAAAGCTGATTGGCGATGATTCTATGGAATCTGGCCTTGTTTACTCTGTAACAATGAGTTTTTTGCAGGTGGATGCTGGCAAAAATATTGTGGGCGTCACGTACAATTTATCTCATAGAGTGGGGCATGGTGTGAACTCAAAAATGAGTGGGTTTACATTGTTCGTTGACGATCTGACCAAAACCCCAGAGCAGCTTGCCGCTGCGATAGATGCCGTGGTTCCCGATGACGCATCAGAAAAAGGCGAAATAGGTAAGCATGACTACAATGTTTCGCTATCTGGTGAAGATGGTTACGCGGTTCATGTCGATGATCGCCAACTCTCATACAGAAAGACTCTGGAAGAAGGGGTTGCGTATGCAAAAAATATTATTGCGCGTTTGCAGGCAGATGGTGATTATCGTCTCAGTGACAAGCCAAGCGGATTCTTGCCTCCTGAAATAATTCCTTCTGCTCCTCAAGTCGAAGCCGAATCCGCTGACATGAAAGCCGCCAGAGAATTTCTAAACTCAGTTGTCGCTGGTGATAAAGACAAGTCCGATCTAATGGCGTTGCTTGATGAGATTGAAGCATCTGCCAATGCGATTATTGAAGCTGGTAAGGGTGAGGAATTTGATGCGCTGATAGGTCAAGCTGCTGAGCGCTGGGCGGAATTGGATAAACAGGCAAATGGATAGCTCTATGTTTGCATTAGATGGCGCCATAGGTGGCGCAGAAAAACTAAAGCTGGTTCGTGAGCTTGGGGTTATCCGCAAAAAACTTCCGGAGGTAGCCGGGATAAATAAGCTTATCCTGGTTAAGCGCGTAGGCGAAATACGGCAATTGCTGTCTGTTTCTGGTGGTGAGACTGCCGCAGCCCTGTTGATTGATCCATCCAAGCCCATTGAATCCATAAAATCATTGACCGATTACTTGCGCAGCGGTATTGGATCGATTCCTGAAGCGTTGCGTGGCGCTGAAGCAGATACTGTGCTGAAAGTATTTTACTTGCTTCCAAGTGGCAAAGGCTCTGATATTGAGGAAGCAACGAAGGAATTTATGGGCGCCATTTCTGATGTCATGCGCAATAGTAATAGTGGAAATGCAGCAACCAAAGAAGAATGGATGGTGTCTGCATTTGAGCATTTCAAATCATCGGGATTCGCGTTCGATGTGGATCGTGATGTGGTTCTTGAGACCATGAAATCTATTGATGATCTGACCAATAAGCCGGTTGAAGACACGCCAGAAATTGTCGCTCTTAAAAAGGAAGCTGATCTTGAGCGCAAATTTATAAGTCAAAAACTATCAAGTCTCGCCGCGATAAACTCAGCAAATGGGTACGACGCGGAAGAAATAGAGAATGCCGCAAAAGAATATGAGGAACTGCTGAATAGAGACTTCGATGTGTGGAAGCGGATAGATGAATTAACCAAAAAGAAATACTCTGATCACGAAGAGCAGGTTGCGCAGCTGAAAAGCAGCATTGCGCCTGTTGGCCAAAAGGTAATTGATACGTTGCTCAACAGTTCAAATATTACCGTGGAGCAAGCAGATACTTGGGCAAACAGTCAGAAAATTGAGAAATCAGCAATAACGAAACTCAAGAAATTAGGTTACCAGGAGGCTGATATTCGCCGCGATATGGCTGAATTCTATCGCATCACTGGCGGCAAGCTGAGGCAAATCAGGATGGAAACTGATGGCAGCAGGCGCGCGAATGCGACCGGTGTAGGCCATTTCGAGGACAACGTAATTCGACCCGGAAGTAACTTCAATAAAGCCGTTTTATGGCACGAAATGGCTCATCATCTTGAAGGTGATCCTGCGGCAAAAGCTGCATCAAATGGCTATCTGCTTAAGAGAAGAAAAAGCGAGAAAGTGTATTCTCTCAGATCGTTGACCGGCAATCGCGGTTATCAAAGCGAAGAAGTAGCTTATTCCGGTGATTTTATCAATCATTACATTGGCAAGGTTTACCGGGACAAAACCACGGAAGTCTGGTCAATGGGGATTCAATACCTTTCTAATCCATCGGATGCCGCAATGTTTGTGGCAAAAGACCCGGAAATGTCAGCGTTGGTTGTAGGATATTTGCAATCCGATCTAAGCCCGGCCATGAAAGCGCTTCAACTGGTTCAGAACGGGGCCAAACACGCAGCTCAAGAGAAGCGTGAGAAGGTCAAAAACGAGTATGATGATGCGCTGGACAAATTGGCTGATGGCGTCGAAATTATTGATGATGGGTGGTTTGAGAAACTAGATCCAGTTGACCAGGGCAATATACTCGGTTGGTGGGGCGGTCTTGGAGACTCGAACGCCAGATTCATCGGATCATGGGGGAATTATCGGGTATTTGTTGGAAAATTTAGAAATGTGTCAACAAGGCGCCTTGGAAACGGGTATGGCGTTGTTTATACCGAAATGGCGGGGTCTCTTGTCGATCCGGATGATCCTAGACGAAGAAGAATACCGCTTTCTATTGGCGTTCATGGTGGCATTCGTGATTTAAAGGCTTTCATGCGCCTAGCGAGCATTAATAATAACGACGTGGATGGTGTTCGCTTTCGTCTTTTTGAAGACAAAAGCTGGGTAATAGAGTCAGTAAAACAGTTATCAGGAATGCAATCATGAACGGAATGGCTGGTAGTGTTTACACGGTTTTAACGATGGCTGGAAAGTTTGAAGCTATTTTTTCAGCAGATGAGGATGTGCCGGTCGCTTATGTTGGAGATGAGGCACCAATCGAGTTTTTCAAAGATTGGTTGCTGCTGAATCAAATAAGCGGAGAACACGGACACTTGCTAAATGCCCAGAACCTGACACCGAGAGAATTATACGGATTCTGCCAGCCTCCGGATAGCGGCATTGAAGTGATTCCGCCATTCGATGATTTTCTGTTATACATCCAAGAAGATGCCGCAAATCAAATTGAATACAACGAAAAGCAACCAGAGGAATTAAGCGCTATGGAAACAGAAATTGTAATTGGCAGCGATGATGTTTTGGACGGCGCCTATTCCGATGCGGATAAGACGGCAATATCTGCAACGTTGCAACTATTCAAAGCGTTCAAGAGTTTTATCGATTCGGATAAACAGTCAGCAAGAATCCCAGATAGCATGCCTAACGTTAACGGAACCAGCGTGATGAATAAGGATGAGGCCAAAAAGCTTCTCAGATACTTGCTGGATGTTGCGATCAATAGGAAGGCTGGAATTCCAGATATGACGGAAGAGCAAAGAAAGCGATTGTCTGATTATCAATGGGACGCGAGGGTGATTTACGATTACATGACAAATCGTGTACGAAGCCGCGGTTCCCGCAATCTTCTGCGCACACCAGAAATGAAGAAAAAATATCCAGAAATCGATAATCAGTCGCGTGAAGAATTTGATTCCGCTGAGGATTTTGCAGAAATTCTGATTATTTT
>FRDC01003124.1_pt2 | contig 11726 bp, 7 predicted proteins | sample 1106171 | NCBI WGS metagenome assembly FRDC01 (sample SAMEA3930566, study PRJEB13176) | freshwater metagenome | biome: Drinking water system; feature: drinking water; material: water | place: Singapore | collected 2014-12-20
TTGTTTATATTTTGATAGGTTGTCTCTGTAAATCATGGTGGATTCCCTGAATCCGCCACGCTGATTTGTTAGTATTCACTTTAGTTCCAGCACCACGGAGGCCCGCCCATGGCTTGGAAAGAAGAAGTGGATTTGACCGACCTGCACGCACGGATCGCGCGCCTCGAGGGGCGCGTGGCCGAACTCGAGCAGGGCTATCGCGCGATGCGTTCGCCCTTGGCGGTGGCACGTGCCCCCGCGCCCACAGTGATCCCGTCTGCATTGGCCGCGGCCGCACTGCCCGCACAAGCACCGCAGATTCCCTCCAGCACTCACGCACACACACCTGACACCCAGCTGCCGGTCGGACAACACCTCTCCTCGCTCGCCGCCGCAGCGTCGGCGCGGCGCGCGGCACCGAACACCGCCGAGCCAACGGCCGCTCAACCCCAGCGCGCAGCGCTGCCCGACCCACGACGAACCACCATCACGCCCGCAGAACCGCGCACACTGCCGCCCCAGCCGCGCGAGCAGTTGCCGCGGCTGGCTGCCACCATCCGCAACCGGTGGTACGGCGAGCCGACAACCGGCACGGTCATGGAATCCAACGACAGCGCGCGGCCCGCGCTCGAGCAGCGTATCGGCGGGCGCGTCTTCGCCATCGCGGGCGCGCTTGTGGTCATCATCGGCATGGGACTGTTCATGAAGCTCGCCGTCGATCAGGGCTGGCTCGGCGCGCTGCCCCCGGCCGCACGCTGCGTGATGGGCGCGGCGTTCGGCTTCCTGCTGCTGCTGCTGGGAGAGTTCCTGCGGCGGCGCATCAACGCTTGGGCGGCCACCGGCCTGTTCGCAACGGGCATCGGCGCGATCTACCTCTCCATCTACAGCGCGCACGCGTTCTTCTCGCTGCTCTCACCCGCCACCGCCTTCGTGCTGCTGGCGCTGGCCGCGGCGGTGGGTGTGGCGGCCGCGGTGCGTGCAAACCTCGCGGCCGTAGCGGTGATCTCGCTCACGGGCGGGTACCTCGCGCCGGTGCTCGTGCGCTCCGCCAACCCGTCGCCCTTTGTGCTGCCGCTCTATCTGCTCGTGCTGCTCGCCGGGGCGCTCGCCCTCGCGGCGTGGAAACGCGGGCCCTTCCGCCTTGCTTCGGGCACGGCGTGGTTTGGCACGCTCATCCTTGGCACGCTGTGGGTGCTCGCCAACGGTGCAAACCACGGCGAAGTGGCCCTGGCGTTTCTCGCGCTCACGTGGGGCCTCATGCACATGGGCCACGCGCTGGCCCTGCGCACCAGAGCGCTGGACGAACCCGCGTACGACGATTCACGTCCGCTGCCCCGCCCGCAGCTCTCACCGATTGGCGCGCTCGCCGTTTCCGCAAGCGTCTCGGCCAGTTCGTGGGCCGTGGGGCTGGGTTGGTTGGTGCTGAACCGCACCGGCCTGCTGCCCGAATGGCTGGCGCCGGCCGCGGCGATCGGGCCGTGCCTTATGCTGGGCCAGTCGCTGGCGGGCGGCCTGCGCGTGCTGAAAGACACGCCCCGCACCGACAGCGAGAGTTTCGGCGCGGTGCTGCTGGTGCAGGCGGGCGGACTCCTCATTGCCACGCTCGCACTGGCCATCTCAGGGTCCGCGGCGGTGGTGGTGTGGCTGTCCTTGGGTGTCGCGGCCATGGTCGCGGGGCTGTGGGTGGGCTCGCGCGGTTTGCGTGTGTACGGCCTGATATTGCTGGCCATCGGCACGGCGCGGGTCGTGACGTACGACCTGTTTGTCGCGGGCCTGGCCACGCCGATAGCCGCACGGTGGGGCGTGCAGTTCTCGTGGTGGATGGTGCTCATGGCGCTCGCGGCGGTCGCGTGGCTCGCCGCGGCGGAAGTGTCGCGGCGCGCCCGCGAGGCACGCGCCCCTGAGCTTGCAGCCCGTGCGCACAACGCCATCGCGCCGCACAGGTATTGGGCACTTGTCGGTGTGCTGCTCGCCACCGCCGCGCCGCTTCATCGAGGCACCGAGCCCGCGCCGCTCGTGGGCATCTGGATCGGCCTTGCGCTGGTCCTCTCGCTGGGTGTCTCGCGCTTCGTGCGCGCCGCGCTGCCAGACATGGCGCTCATCCCCGCCGCGGCAGCGCTCGGGGCGTGGTTGATGGCCTTTGTCGCGCCAACATCCATCCGCTTCAACCCGGCCGTGCCCGCCTTCGGGCTGCACGCGGGCACATACGTCGCGGCCGCCCTCCTCGCCGCCTGCTGGTGGCTGGCCCGCCGAAGCAGCATGGGTGTGCGCGTGGTGGCGGTGTGGGGCATCGCCCTTGCCAGCCTGTACGCCAGCACGCTCGAAGTTGTGCATCTGGCCGAGGCCGTCATGCACGAGCCGCACGCGGCACTCGCGGCGGTCTCCATCTGGTGGGGCGTGGTGGGCGTCGCGGCCGTCGCCATCGGGTTCGTGCGGCGAAACCCGGCGCTGCGCTACGCCGCGCTCGCGCTCATGGCGCTCACGGCGGGCAAGGTGCTGGTGATCGACATGGCCGATGCGCCCGCCGTGGCCCGCATCGCCAGCCTGGTGGTAACGGGGCTCCTGATGCTGGGCGTGTCGGTCATCTACGCCAAGGTCGCACGAACGCTGGGGTCGAGCGAACTGGCAGACACGTAGGCCCGCGCTTTGTGCGTCTGCCGCTGAGCGCGGTCGCGGGAGAGGAGGCCCGGCGGCCCAAACCAACCGCCGCGCCGCGGGCAAGCCGCACTACCCTTGCCGCGTATGAGTGGGCCAGCGTCCCATCCAGACCGGCACGGCGCGGCCCCGCAGCCCGGGGTTCAGCCACCGGCCCGCCGCTCGCTCTGGTTCAATGTGGGCTCGTTCTTCGGCCAGGTCGGCCGCGCCATCGTCGCCAATCCGCGTGAGCGTCCCGCGGCCTCGCGCACAGCCTCACAGCAGCAGCCCGCGCCCAGCCCCATCCCCGGCACACGCGCCACCCTCCGCCGCACCACCACCGAAGAACTCTTCATCGAACCCCTTGAAGATCGGACCAACCAATGAACACACGCGCAATCGCCTTTAGCCTCGCCTTCCTGCTCGCGGGCCTCTTGCCGCTCTTGGGCGGCTGCACTGGGGGCGGCGACTCCTCCGGCATTCTGTTCGTCAACACCACCAATCAAACGCTCAGCGTGAGCCCGCCCGGCGGCGAGGCCATCACCATCGAGCCGGGCAAAAGCGCCACCGCCGCGGCGTGGGGATCGGCCAATGTGCTGGTGGTGAGTGAGACGGCCACGGGCGGGCCGGCAGCCCCCGGCCAGTACCAGGTGCCGCTGGTGCGGCGCGGGCCGGCCACCATCACCGCGCGCGGCCCGCGCGGGCAACTGGCCTTCGATGTGGCCGATCCACGTCAGACCACTTCGGCGCAAGACCGTCAGATTCGGCGCGACGTGATCGACCGCTCGCGCGGTCAGTTTCACCGCTGAGCGCGAACAGGGCTACGCACCCAGCGCACGCCCCAATCGCGCCAGCACCGATTGCCGGCCCAGCACCGTGGCCACATCGCCCAGCGGAGGGCTGGCTGTTCCGCCGGAGAGCGCCACGCGCAGCGGCTGGGCCACATCGCCCATTTTCGCGCCCGTGCTCTCAGCCCTCCCCTTGATCCACGCATCCACCCCCGCGGCATCGCCCGCCCAGCCCGAGCGCACCCACTCCGCAAAGGCCTCTGCCGCGGCACGCCCGGCACCACCCGGCGCGAGGTGCTTCTCGACGGCCGTGCCGTCATACGCCAGCTCCGCATCGCTCACAAGCGCGAACGCCGCCACCTTGGGCAGGTCGCCGAACGTCTTGCACCGCCCCTTGGCCATGCGCACGAGCGCCGCACGCTTCGCCGCATCCAAGCCCGCCCACGCCGCCGCGAACGCGGGACGATGCGCCGTCGCCCACTCGCGCACCCGCGCATCAAACTCTTCATCGCTCAGCGCGGCCACATAGTCACCGTTGAAACTCAACAACTTCACCCGGTCAAACTTGGCGCTCTGCTTGCCGATGCGCTCGATCGAGAACGCCCGCGCCAGATACGCCGCGTCGAACTTCTCCTTGTCCTTGCCGTCGGGCAGCTTCTCGCCGGTGCTCCACCCCAAAAGGCCCAGGAAGTTCACAATCGCCTCGGGCATGTAGCCGCTGGCGCGATAGTCCCATACCTCGATCTCCGGCAGTGTTACGCCGAACGGCCCGGCGATCGCCTCGGCGAGCTCTACCTGATCGCTGTCGCCAGCGAGAAACGTGTTGAACACGTTGCCCGCCAGCCCGCACCGTGCCGCCGCGGCCTCGGCGGTCAGGGCCTTGTCCTTGACCATCGCATCCTTCACGGCCTTGCGGGCCGCCTTGGCCTTGTCGCGCTTGCTCATCTTGCTGCCGTCGATGTTGCAGATCAGCGGCATGTGCGCAAACACCGGCGTGCGGAAGCCCGCGCCCGTTGTGCCCTTCGCCGCGTCACGATCATCCTTCAGGCGCGTCAGCGCCATTTGCAGCGCCACGTGGCGCGGCGTGTTGATCAGGTGCTCCTGGGCCCGCATCACGTGCGTTACGCCCATCAACTCATCATCAATCACCACCGCGAAGTGGTACGTCGGCAACCCATCGGCCTTGCGGATCACGAAGTCATCCACCTCGCCCGCGGCAAACTTCACCTCGCCCAGCACCTCATCCTTCACGGCTATGCCCTGCCCGGGCATCACAAAGCGCACCACGTGCCGCTCGCCCGGCTTCCCGTCAACGCCTCGAGCCCGCGCGATCCGCTCCGTGGGCCGCTCACCAAGCCGCACATCCGCCGGACGCGGGTACTTGAACGTGGCTTTCTTCGCCTGCGCTTCTTTGCGCGCCTTGTCGAGCTCTTCGTTGGTCTCGAACGCCGGATACGCCCGCCCGATGTTGAAGAGGTGCTCGATGTACGCGTCGTAGATCGGCACGCGCTGGGCCTGAAAGAACGGGCCAACCGGGCGACTCCCGGCCCCGATCTCACCCAGCGTTGGGCCGTCGTCCCACGTGATACCCAGCCACGCCAGGTCATCGAGAATGCCGCGGGCCGATTCATCGCTCGACCGCGCGGCATCGGTGTCCTCGATGCGGATCATGAACCGCCCGCCCATCTTCTTGGCGTAGGCCCAGCAGAAGAGCGCGCTGCGGGCACCGCCCACGTGCAGGTGGCCGGTGGGCGAGGGGGCAAAGCGCGTCACGACATCGCTGGTGCTCATGCGTGCACAGGGTACGGAGGCAGGGCCGGCATTGATTACACTCGTTTGCGTTCATTCATCGATGGCCGACACCACGCTCCCCAACTCGCCGCACACGACCGACACGACCGGGCCGCGCCCCGGCGATCGGCTCGGGCACTACCGCATCGTGCGGTGCTTGGGCATCGGGGGCATGGGCGCGGTGTTTGAGGCCCTGCAAGACCAACCGCGGCGAGCCGTCGCCATCAAGGTGATGAAGCCCGCGGCCACGGCGCAGGCTCGCCGCCGATTCCGGGCCGAGGCCGAGTCGCTTGGTCGGCTCAACCACCCCGCGATCGCGCGCGTGTACGAGGCGGGCAACGCAATGCTTGAGACCCCGAGCGATGCGCACCATGCCCCCGGTGCGCCATCATCTCGCGCCGAGCCCCTTGCCTTCATCGCCATGGAACTGGTGCCCGGCGCTACCACCATCACGCGCTTCGCCGCACTGCGGACCCTTTCCCTGGTCGAACGCCTCGCGCTCGTTCTGCCGATCGTCGATGCGCTTGCCCACTCGCACGAGCGTGGCATCACCCACCGAGACCTCAAGCCCGGCAACATTCTCGTGGATGCCGACGGCCGAGCACGCCTCATCGACTTCGGCATCGCCCGCCAAACCGGCGCACTGGCCGCGGCGGCCACCAGCACGCAGGCCGGACAACTCATCGGCACACTCGCGTACATGTCGCCCGAGCAGGCCGCGGCCGAACCGGGCACGCTCGACTGGCGCACCGATATCTACTCCATCGGCGTGGTGCTGCACGAGGTGCTTACCGGCACGCTGCCCTACACGATCAGCACCGGCGACCCGCTCGAGGTTGCACGGGTGATCAGCGAGCGCCCCGCCGCGCTCGCCAACCGGCTGGACGAGCCGGGCGAACCGCTGCCCGAGCCCCTGTGCCGCGTGCTGCTCACCTGTCTGGCCAAAGACCGCAACCAGCGATACGCCACCGCCCGCGCCCTTGGGGCAGACCTGCGAGCCGTCATCGGTGGTCAGCCCGTCAGCGCGACCCGCCACAGCCCGGGCGCGCTGCTGCGTGCCCAAGCCCGTTTTCACACCGCGCGGCAGCCCGTTGTTGCGTGCCTGCTCATTCTCGCTGTAGCCACCGGGCTGGGGCTCTCGGTGGGATCGCCGCTCGCATCGCCGGCAGCGCTCCTCACCCAGTGGGTCCGCCAGAAGGCCGCGAGCCTCGATACCTCGGTTCCGGCGTTCGATCACGTTCGCATCATCGCGATTACCGATGAGACCGATGCCGCGGAGCTCGCCCGCTCAGAGTTTCTTGCGCCCATCGATGCGACGCGGCCCACCGCGCTCCGGCCCCTGCACGCGCTCCTGCTCGATCGGCTCGCCCAAGCCGACGCGCGCGTGATTGCCTTCGACATCACCTTCAACGCGCCCAGCGAATACGACGCGCTGCTCGTCCGGCGCGCCGACCCCGCGCCCGGCACGGGCCTGGTCTTCGCCGCCGCGCCGTGGTCCGCCGTGGCCAACATTCTGCCCGCTTCATCCGCACGCCCGCGTGCGCTGCTCGGCGGCATCACCGTCAACGCCCGACCGGACCATCTCTTGGACGTTGAACTCGCCCTACTCAAGCCGCGCGGCAGCGACACGGCCGCGCTCCTCTCTCTTGCTCTCAGCGCCCTGGCGCAGTGGCACGCGCCCCAACCGCCGTCCGGCTTTCCGCTCGTGCGTATCGCGAACAACGACCGGCTCATCCTCACGCCAGCGCCGGGCCTGCCGCCTCTCTTGATCGAGACCGCAGGGGTTCTCACAGAATCCGCCGAGACCGCCTCGCCCCAGCGCGGCATTCTTGCCGGCGATTCCCTGGCGTACTTCCCGGCCGAAGTTCCCCCCGAACCCATCATCGCTGCGGCCACAATCCCATTCCATCGGGTGCTCAAGGCCGACACCGCCACACTCCGCCAATGGTTCGCGGGGCGCGCGGTCGTGGTTGGCGACCACCGCACGGGCGTTGATCTCTTGCCCTACACCGACAGTCGCCGGGTGCCGGGCTCAGTCGCGCACGCCGCGGCCATCGAATCGCTCCTCCGCTGCTTTGCCTTCACGCGGTCGTGGCTGTTTGAGGCTCTGGCGTGCGCGGGGTGCGCCATTGTGGGCGTGTGTGCCGCCGCCCTCACGCGACGCCGCGCGAGGCGTTTGGCCGCACTGGGCCTCGCAGCGGCTCTCACCATCGGCACCCCAGCCGCCGCGCTGCTTTTCGCGGGCACGCTTGTCAACGCCGCGTCTTTGGCTATCGGTATGCTCTGTGCGACGGGCTTGGTCGCGTGGTGCGGCCTCGGCCCCCGCGAACGCCACAGGCCGTCCTCGTTTCTACCGCCTCAGGAGTCGCCCTCATGAACCCTTCCCGCTCCCGTTCAGCCGCGTGCCTGATCCTTGCAACGCTCGCCGCGCTCTCGCTGTTTGCTGGCGGTTGCCAGTGCCACCAGCGGATCTTGATGGGCAACGTGTACAAAGGCCCCAACGAGCCACCCTCGTTCTCGTCGCCGGTCTGCCTGCGTGTCGAACGCGAGGACCAGATCGTGACGTTCTATGTGCGGCCCAACACCGGCTCGGCTACGGCCACCGCCGCGCTCACCAACTCTCAGGTCGCCCTCGACTTGGCCGACGGCACCGCGATGGCCGCGGGTGTTCGCCCGGTGATCCGCGGCACACACACCACGGCCGGCGCGAGCGGCACCGGGTTCGGCATGCGCGTGGACGCGCAGCAGGAACTCTACTTCGTTCACAGCAGCGCGAAGCCATCGGGCCCGGTGGTGCATGTTGCTCGCCGCAAGGGCGACAGCACCACGGGCGAAGTGATTCATCTTGCTGTCGGCAAGGGCTGCCGTTACAACGTGGCAACCAACACGTTCGACGTCTTTGATCCGCTCGTTCCACCCGGGCCGGGCTCGGCCCCAATTCCGCCAGACCTCCTGATGCTGGTGGCCGAGACCAAGGCGGTCTTGGGGCCGTGATGCCCGCAGTAACGCAGCCCCCACCTGTCGGTTGCCCGGTGAACAGACAGCGCACAGTGTGTGGGTTGTCGGTCGCTTCTCACCCACTTGCCGCCAGCCCGGCCGCGGGCTTGCGCTGTCACCTGTCGGCCGACAGGGGCGAGCCGTTGCAACCGACAGGCTCGCCACGGGCTGCTCACGCGCACAGCAAGCCCATAAGCCCTTGCGCACGCGCCACTTGCCCGCCGCCGCGCCGATACGCTCCACCAACCGACGAAGCCTTTACTTCCTTCTGCTACATCTCTCTATCTCAGAGAATGAAGAACCACGCCCTTGCCCTTCCCACGGCATCCCGCAAATCCGCCACGCCGCAGCTCCCCGGCTCTGTGCGCCCCGGACCACCATGCCCGAACTGCCTGAAGTTGAGAATGTTCGCCGCTCGCTCCTGCCCCATTTGCGCGGGCAGCGGATTGCTTCAGTAGCTGTACGCCGCGCCGACATTATCGATGGGCCGCGAACCCACCGTGCCCTGCTGGCGGGCGGCACCATCGCCCGCTTGGACCGGCGCGGCAAGCAGCTCGCCATCATCGCCGCCGATGGCCGCGTGCTGGTGGTTCACTTGGGCATGACCGGCCAGCTCAACGCTGGGCCTGTGCCACCGCGGGCCAACGACCCGCATGTACACGTGGTGTGGACAACCGCCCGAGGCACAACCATCGCCTTCAGGGACCCGCGCCGCTTCGGCGGCTTGTGGCCGCAGGCAAGCGTGGCCGCGCTTGCGCAGCGTTGGGAGGGGCTGGGCCCCGATGCCCTCACGATCGCGCCAGAGGCCCTGGCGGCGGGCCTGGCGGGCAGCAGGCGGGCGGTGAAGGCCGCGCTGCTCGATCAGGCGGTGCTCGCGGGTGTGGGCAACATCTACGCCGATGAGGCCTGCTTTATCGCCGGCGTGCGCCCCGCGCGCAAGGCGAGTCGGCTGAAGCGCGAGGAGGTCGCGCGGCTCGCGGAAGCGATCCGCACGGTGCTGGTAAGGGCCGTGGATGCGGGCGGCAGCACGCTGCGCGATTATGTGAATGCGGATGGGCGAGCCGGCCAGTTCGCATCAGAGCACGCCGTGTACGGGCGCGGCAAGCAGCCGTGCGTGCGTTGCGGGGCAACGCTCAGGCAAACAACCATCGCTCAGCGGACGACGGTGTACTGCGCGCGGTGCCAGCATTAGATTCCGCCCGGGAAGCACAAAGACACGAAGGCGCGAAGGGGTACATTGAATCGGGCCCTTCCGGGCTCAAGCGACCAGCGATATCTGCGCAGGTGCTCATCGGTCTTCCGCACAGGCGTTGCGGCCGATACCGGATCAGTCCTTTGCGCCCTCGTCTTCGTGCGATAACCCGTCACACCGGCGCCCGCAGCTTGTCCTCGAGCGTCCGCACCACGTTGGCGAACTCCGTGTCTCCCTCGCGGCGTTCCTCGATCGTCCGCACCGCGTGCATCACGGTGGTGTGGTCGCGCCCGCCGAAATACCCGCCGATCTCTTCGAGCGAATGGCGCGTGTTCTTGCGGGCCAGGAACATGCACATCTGGCGCGGCAGGGCGATCGACCGCTGCCGCCGCTTGCTCTGCAGGTCGGTCATCTTCACGCCGTAAAAGTCCGTCACGGCGTTGATGATGGTCTGGATCTGAATCTTGGGCTCGGCCCGCTCCACCAGTTGCCCGCCCAACGCCTCGCGTGCCAGCACCATATCGATCGGGCGCTTGTCTGTGAGCGAGCGGGCCGAGAGCTGCGTGATCGCGCCCTCGAGCTCGCGGATGTTCGAGTCGATGCGGGCGGCCACGAAGCAGGCGACATCGTCGGGCAGGGCCAGGCCGCGCATCTGGGCCTTGCTCTTGAGAATCTCCACGCGCGTCTCGTAGCACGGCGGCGTGATGTTGCAGACCAGGCCCCACTTGAAGCGGCTCACCAGCCGATCCTCCAGATCGGGGATGTCCTCGGGCGGCGCATCGGAACTGAGCACGATCTGCTTGTGGCTCTGGTACAGCGAGTTGAAGGTGTGGAAGAACTCTTCCTGCGTGCGGTCGCGTTTGGCAAGGAAGTGGATGTCGTCGATCACCAGCACATCCACATGGCGGAACTTGTGGCGGAAGAGCGACATCGCCCCCGCCTGCACGGCCTCCATGAACTGCGTCATGAAGCCCTCGCAACTGGTGTAGTAGATCACCGCGCCCGGCTGCGTTTGGCGGATCTTCAGGCAGATGGCTTGCAGAATGTGCGTTTTGCCCAGGCCCACATCGCCGTGAACGAAGTACGGGTTGTACGCCCGGCCGGGGTTTTGTGCCACGGCCAGTGCCGCGGAGTGCGCCAGCCGGTTGCCCGGCCCCACGATGAAGTGCTCGAAGCCGTAGTCCGGGTTCAGCACCAGCCCATCGTCGTAGAGGTGTGCCAGTTGCTCCTGCGTGAGCGGGCGCTGCGGCACGGGCGGAGCGGCGTGCGATGGCGAAAACCCCAGCGCAGGCAGGCCCACGCCCGCCATTTCGCCCGCGGGTCCACCACTGCCGGCACCCGGGGCCTGGCCCATTGTGCCCGCAGCGCTTGGGTCGGGCAGCCCGGCCAACTGCGCGGGTGTTGCCTCGGTAGCGGCCTTCTTCACGCCCGACCCAACGGCCTTGACCTCATCATCTGGCCCGAAGAACCGCACAGACACCAATCGCCCGGACACCGCACGCGCGGCTTCCGAAAAGGGCGTTGAGCACTGGCGGTGCAGGTAGTCGCGGTGGATGGATGAGTGCGCACGCAAACGCAGCACGCCCCCGGCGATGCCCAGCGGCTCGAGCTCCTCGAACCACTGGCGACAAATGTCCGCATTGGCGGCCCGTAGGTGGGCCAGCATCGCGCCCCACAGCCGGTGGTCGTCGTCCAGCGACGATCCGGTGGCTCTGGCCGCGGCTCGAAGACTTGCTGCCACGTGTGCTCCTCCGCACCGACATCGTGAGAACTTTTCCACACGACCCGAAGCGGCCTCAAAGGTAGCGTGAGATGCAAATCTGTCAACCCGCGCGGCTCCCTATTTCGCGCCTTGACAACCGACCGCGTTTCGCGCAGCCGCGCCACGGCCGTAAGTGCCTGTCGGGCCGCGGCATCAGGCGCGCGGTGTGCGGACTGGGCGATGTGCTCTTTTTTCCGCGGCCATGTCGCGCTGGCTCGAACTTCGATCGCGGATTGAGAATCGTTCGCGGCGGTGAAATACGCGGGTGCCGCGCACGCACAGCCCGCGCGGCACCCTTCGACGCGCATACCACAAGTCCTAGTGGTGAGAACCACTGGTACACGCACTTTGCATGTTCACCACGCGATATGGGAACGCGTCGGGCCGGATTCTGGTAGCAGATCATGCCGCGCTGGGCGGCTTCGGCGCTGGCGGGGCCGATGGCGCGCCACCACCACCACCCGATCCGCCACGCGGGCCGAACATTCTCGTACGCGGCGGCGGTCCGCCCGCGGCACGCGACGGCCGCGGGGCGCCGAAGCCGCCACCACCGCCAGGCCCACCGGGCCCCCCTGCGCCGGGA
>FRDC01001015.1_pt1 | contig 11717 bp, 15 predicted proteins | sample 1106171 | NCBI WGS metagenome assembly FRDC01 (sample SAMEA3930566, study PRJEB13176) | freshwater metagenome | biome: Drinking water system; feature: drinking water; material: water | place: Singapore | collected 2014-12-20
GCTTGCGGCGTTTCCTCATTTTTCTTATGTTTAGAATTGAAATTCAGCCCGGCGACATCGCGACACAGGAACGCTACGAGCAAGCCTGCCGAGAAGCGGAGCGCCTTGTCCTGGCTCGAGCGGATACAGACAAAGAATATGTTCTCGGAACCGACCAAGTCGATCATGACTTGGAAACACTCACAGAATCAGCCTACGAAAGATTATCGAAAGCTGCCGCAGTGCAGTTACAATCGCACTAATTCCCCCGTATCCTATGCATTACGTTTCGTACGATTCCAATAATCCACTAGATCAAAAGGCCTTTGCAGAGGCGAACAAGGCCGCGGCAGAGGCACTCGAGCATGCAAAGGCTGACGCTGCAAAAACTGGACAGCAACTCTCAATGCAAACGATCGAACAGATAGAAGGAGTGGCGTTCGTCAGAACGTTCCAGAGTATCGCAGGTCATTGTTAGAGGAGCGCTCGTGCCATTTTTCGCATAGCCTGCAGAGAGACTGCATGAAGACGCGTTTTCAAACTTGACGAAAATGTTGCGAACGCTAACATCAGGCGCTGTCTTTAAACATTCCATCAAGATGAACGATATACCTTCGGGAAAGAATCAGCCTTACGTAGGTGGAATGAGCTCCGTGCAACATGAGCAGGAATGTCCGGAGCGTGTGAACGATATACCTTCGGGAAAGAATCGGCCGTATGTCGGTGGAGCGGGAGCCGTACAACATGAACAGGAACATCGGAGGCTCATGGAGTTTTTGCTTCGTGTTCCGAAGTCCTCCTGAGTGAAATGCCATGACGGCGATGTCGCGGAGCGGAAAATGGCACGATGTTGCGGAACCGACCTTCTGCTAAGCTTTTAGCGATGTCTCGGCAGTACATCACAACGGCCATCGACTATCCGAACGCTGCACCTCATATGGGACACGTGCTCGAGAAAGTACTCGCGGACGTATGCGCCAGATGGATGAGACTTCGCGGCGATGATGTGCGATTCCAAATCGGCACCGATGAGCACGGCATTAAAATTCAGCAGACGGCGGAGAAAGAGAAACTGACTCCGAAAGCACTCGTCGACCGAAACGTTCCCTTGTTCCAAGAGCTCTATGCAAGGCTCGGCATTTCCGCCGACGTTTTCATTCGCACGTCCGATCAAAAAGTTCACTGGCCGACGGTGAATGCACTCTGGAATAAGCTGCAAGAAGCGGGAACGCTTGAGAAGCGTACGTACACCGGGCTCTACTGCTCCGGCTGCGAGCGATTTCTCACGAAGAAAGATTTGGTCGATGGCCTTTGCGAGATCCACAAGACCAAGCCGCAAGAAGTGAAAGAAGAGAACTGGTTCTTCAAACTTTCTGAGGAGACGGAGTGGCTCAAGAAGCTTCTCAAGAAGGAATATAAAATTATTCCGGAATTCCGAGAGAAAGAGACGTTTGCTCTGCTCGAACATGGCCTCGAAGACGTCTCGTTCTCACGTCCAACATCGAGCTTGTCGTGGGGTGTGCCCGTTCCCGGCGACGAAGCGCAGAGGATGTACGTGTGGTGCGATGCACTCACCAATTATATTTCTGGCCTTGGATACTTCACCGATCATGAAGATCGTTCGTACTGGGATGAGGCAATAGTCACGCACGTCATCGGCAAAGACATCGCGCGCTTCCATGCGCTCATCTGGCCCGCAATGCTCAAGGCTGCGAAGGTCAAGATTCCAAATCAACTTCTCATTCACGGATTTCTCACGAGTGAAGGGCAGAAGATGAGTAAGTCGCTCGGAAACGTCGTCAAACCCGAAGAAGTCCTCGCGCACTTCGACGGCAATCCAGATCCGCTCAGATTTTATTTGAGCCACGAAGTGCCAGTTGGAAACGATGGAGACTTCAGCTGGAAGCGCATCGACGAAATTTACATCGGTGTAATGAGCAACAAGATTGGAAATCTTTTGAACCGCGTGCTCGTGCTCCTCAAAAAAGAGGGTGGCTCGATTGAAGTGAAAAGTGATGACTTTTCGAAACTCGTGAGCAAACACTGGAAGGAATATGCGGAGAAGATGGACGCTTTCGATACCTTCGGAGCGCTTGCCGGAGTTGTCGAGTTGGCAACGGCAGGAAATCTCCGTATGGAAGAGAAGAAACCCTGGACGCTTAAAGGACAGGAGAAGATCGATGCTTTGAGTGCGCTTGCAGAACTCCTTCGTCACATCTCGCTGATGCTTCTACCGTTCACGCCCGAGACGGCATGCAAGATGGCTGCGCAACTTGCCATGCCCGGTGCCGAATCTATGAAGGAGAAGAATTTTGTGCTGACGAAAGAGACTCAGGCCTGGGGAGAAGAGAAAGACTGGAAGAAGGTAGGGGAGCCGCAGATTCTCTTCGCGCAGCTTCCCAAAGCTTGACAAATTTTTATGGGAAGACGAAAGTGAGGTGCTAGTCATTTCTAGATCCCATGCCGCGAAAGCTCCTCCCTGGTGAAATCCCGGATCCTCTCAAGGATTATCGCGAAATGTCGGATGAGGATCAGTTTTTCGCCCTCGAACAGGTCCAAGACTCTGAGTTTAAGGCGTTCGTCTACAAGGAAATTGACGAGAATAAATTCGCAATGGACGAAGTGCTCAGAAGGATCGAAGAGCGTGGAAGGCGCAGGAAGAACAAGGGATGAAATCCTTTTCATACATGTCGATTTAGGGTATAGTCACTTTGCTTTTATAGGACTTCCCGGAATCGATTGTTGAATCATTGCAAGGGAGGAGCGGTTTGCTCGTCATAGTCCGGTGAAAGCGTTATTTCTTTTCCTCATTTGTATGTTCGACCCAATGTCCGAACTTAGCAGCCCAGTCGGTGGCGATGATCCACTCGCTCCCACGGGCAATTTTTCTTCCGGAGGCTCTTCTCACTCGCGCCTGCCGAGGCAGGGCGGAGGCCAGGGTGGCGGAGGCCGCTACGGCGAGGAACTACACTCGATCACGATCCGTGCCAGACAGCGTACGTTCTATATCGACTTAAAGCAGTCCGGAAACGGCAAGTTCTTCAAGATCTCCGAGAAGTCTCGCGGAGGCCAGAAGTCCACAATCGTCTTCGATGTGGAAGATTTGCCAAACATGATCGCGGCACTTCAGGAAATGCAGACGAAAATTTAAAGGCCTCAAACACGCGGCCGGGAACGGCCGCTCCCAACTCAAAGAATAATGAAGTGAATGGGAGCACCCGTTCTCGGGTGCGTGTTCAAGGTAGAACATACCCATTCACCGTCGGATTCTGCCGAATCGTCCTCTCGATGATCGCGGCAGCTTCCGCGCGCGTGATGGAATTCTGCGGCCTAAACGTATTGTCCGCTTCATAGCCCTTCACGATCTCTCGCGACGATGCGATGTTCACGTAGGGCGCGAACCAGTCTGTCGATTGTACGTCTGTGAATATTGTGGCGGTCGAGCCAGATCCGTCTTCATTCGAGAAACCAACGGCACCGATGAGAATTTTTACGGCTTCCGCTCTATTGATTTCGGCATCCGAACGAAATGTGCCGTCGTCGTAGCCAGCAACGATCTTATGACGAGCGGCCGTGTAGATCACGCGCCGTTTTTCCGCCACATCGTCGCGTTCATTCAGCGTTGATTTGCTGAGTACATCGTTAAACTGAGTTTTCTCATTTTCAGTAGTCGTCGCAAGTTTTATGCATGTGGAAAGAATCACCATCTTCGTGAATTCATAGCGAGTCACCGGTTGATCGGGCGCGAAGTGCGGTGTTGGCTCTTCATAACCGCGAATGATCACGCGATTCTCCGGGCGAATTGCGAGACCGAGCAAGCTCTGTACGTACGAAACGCTCCAGTGATCTTCAATATCTTCGAACGATCTTTCCGTCTGCGCGTACTCCAAGCACGCGTTCTCCTTTGGATTGCCACCTTCCTCGATCTCCGTGCGGTCATCGGTGCCGTCGTTGTCCGTATCTATTTTGAGCGGATTCGTCTCGCGCGCAAGCTCCTCCGCATTCGTGAGACCGTCCCCATCCGAATCGTCAGCCTTGGTCTGTGTTACCTGCAGCTGATCCAGACCCGTCTTCCTTTCCCATTCGTCCGGCAAGCCGTTCGTGTTTTGATCCTCGTGAAATTGCGCTTGGAGCGGAAAGGGATCCAAAGAGTCCGGTATGCCGTCTCCGTCTGAGTCCGGATTCTTTGAGTCCGTTCCGTTCAGAAGCTCGAGGCCATTCACCCAACCGTCACCGTCGGCATCAAACGTCATGTCGTCCGTTTGATCGAGCGGATTTCGCTTGGCGGTCTTTTCCGAGCCGTCTGCTTCGCCTCCGTTATCACTGTCCGCGTCGTAGGGATTCGTCTCTCCTTCATCCATCGTGCCGTTTCCATTCGCATCTTCTTCCATGTCCGGAATACTGTCACCGTCCGTGTCTTGCGTCGGATTCAGCGCGAGAGCTACCGAATGAGAAAAAAGAAGTAGGCAGACGAGAGATAGAGCCAGTGAAGTGCGCCTCATGCTCCGATTGTACGTCCAGTTGCGAACGCTTTCCCGCTCATCAGCTTGCCAGACGGCGGCTGGATTTTTTGGACATACAACGTCGTTGTGTTCGCGCACTCAACCTTGAGTGAGTCGGGAGTCTCGAAAAGCGACGCAGCAAGAATTTTGTTTCCGTTGATCGTCACCCCAGGCCACGGGGTGAGGGCTCGCACCATGCGATCGATCGCTTCCGCTGTCATCGCTTTCGGGTTAGCGATGCCATCCTCTCGGCTCAGTTTTTTGCAGAGAGTCACCTTCGCCTCGTCTTGCTTCGTTTCCATGAGCGGTTTTTTGAGCGTATCTGTTAAGAGCGCAGCGCCCATCTCGGCGAGTGTGTCATGAAGCGACTGAAACGTCTCACGCTCAGAAAGAGATGTCTTCGTCTGAGCAAGAGTCGGTCCAGCATCGAGCTCCTTCACCATGCGCTGTACCGTCACGCCTGTCTCTGTGAAGCCTTGCAGAATCGCATGATGCACCGGAGAGGCGCCTCGTAGCAGCGGCAAGAGCGAGCCGTGCAGATTCACAGCCGCAATCTTTGGCCAATCGATAACTTCCTGACTGATGATCTGTCCATACGCAATGCACACTAAGAAATCCGGTCGTGCTTGTGCTGAATTCAGAATTCTGAATTCAGAATTCAGCGATTCCGGCTGCTCGATTTTGAGGTTCAATTCCTGTGCTGCGAGCTTCACGGGCGGGGGAGTGAGTTCCTGTTTTCGGCCGACCGGTCGATCGGGCTGCGTGACCACAAGCTCAATTATGAACCGCTTATCTAACGCCAATGCTTTGAGCGCGGGAACTGCGAATGAGGAAGTGCCGAGAAAGACGATGGAAGCCATGCAAGCAGTATAAATTGACTTTTTACCAAAGAAAGAGCAGAATTGTGTCCAATGAATACACTCGATACAGCAGAGGTCATTCCGACGTCAGAACGCTCAATGAGTGCGAGTGTCGCGATCGGAGTTGGGAAAATACTCGCAAAAACTGGGATTGGTGTTGGGAAAATACTCGCAAAAGTAGGATGGAACGCAGTTACGTGTGTTCCTGCGGCAATTTGGGAAATAGCGCAAACCCCGACTCGTTATAGTGATGCTTTTGAAATGTGGAATAACTGATCATTGCTTCCTTAGATCAACATTCATCCGAGTGTGTCGCACCGTCCCGCGCAAATCGCAGGCATCGTTCGTTCCGTCGTCGCGCGGCATGCCACTTCTATTCCGCCTACTACCGCGAAGGTTGTAAGCGTCGTTGAAGTGAAGGTCAGTGCCGATCTTTCGTATGCCGATGTGTACCTGAGCGCGATCGACGGCGTGGAACACGCCATTCATACACTCAAAGCGCAGGCCTCGGAGATGCGTGCGGAGCTTGCGAACGATCTCAAGCTCCATAAAATTCCCACGCTTCGTTTTCACAAAGATACGACGGGAGAAGAAGGGGCGAGAATCGATGATTTACTCTCAAAGCTCTAGCCTCCGATATTCTCGATATAGAGCTGAGAGAGCCGATCGTTGAGCGTGCGAAGCTCTGCCTCTAGCTCTATGAGAACTTTTGCATGCTCCGAAGCATCTTCTTGCGACTGCTCGTGTCTTCCATGAATCGACACAGTAGTTGCAGTCCGTTGAAAGTCATGGATTGGCCCATGAAGCTTACTAAACGCACTGTCTCGTTGCTCTTGGCCGGTGGGAGTTCTGTCGTCTGGATGGATGGGTTGATTCATGCCATGAGATTATTTTTCGGTGCACCCTATTGTCAATTGACGCACTCAAATTGAAACCGTGTCACATTGGATATTTTTGAAAAGAGAACATGGGTTGTGTGTGCATGCACGGGTGATACAGTTCGCCCCTTATGCTTCCGCAGAGTCTCATCGCCGACGCACTTAAGATCCTGAGGAATGCGAAGCGGCTCTGCACGGTCTGCCACAGAAATCCCGACGGCGACGCGATTGGTTCTATTACGGGCATCGCGCAACTCCTTGAAGAAAATATCCCGAATATTCCCGTTGAACTTTTCTGCGTGGATCCCGCTCCGCCGCAGTTTTCGTTCCTTCCACTCGTCTCGCGTATTCGTCAGGACTTAGAGCCCAGAGAAGGTGACGTCTTTGTATTCGTCGACAGCGCAGAACCGAAACTCACGGAGTTTCATGAGCGCTTTCCGCAGCTATTTGGCGGAAGCTGGCCGTCTGTCTGCTTCGATCATCATCCGACGAATACGAACTATGCATCCGTGAACTTGGTAGTGCCCGATGCCGCGTCCACGTGCGAGATCATCGTCGAATTCGCAGAGCAGGCAGGCTGGTCGCTCACACAGGAAATTGCGACGTGCCTAATGAACGGCGTGTACACCGATACCGGCGGACTCCTCCACAGCAACACATCGCCGCGTGTATATAGGACTGTCAGCAAATTGCTTCGCGCCGGCGGGCGGCATCAGGCCATTGTGCAGAACGTGTTTCGCTCATCGAAAGTTTCGACTCTTCGACTGTGGGGCAGAGTCCTCGAAAAGATTACAATTACGGAGGAAGGTGGGGCGATCTCTGCGCTTACTGAAGGAGATTTCGCCGCGACCGGTGCGGATTACAGCGAACTTACTGGCGCGATCGATTATGTGAACGCAATTCCGGGCATGAAATTCTCACTCGTGCTTGCCGAACGAGCCGGCAAGGTCAAAGGTTCCATTCGCACGCTACGAGACGACGTCGACGTCTCCGAAATGGCGAGCAAGCTCCAAGGCGGCGGCCACAAGAAAGCCGCAGGCTTCGCCGTGCCAGGGAAGTTGGTGCCCGAAGTTCGCTGGAAAGTCGAAAGTCCTACTTCTTCATAGGCGGCAGCGTCATCGAGAACGAAGATTTCCTGCGTTCGCGACCGGCGAGATTCAAACGAACTGCGTCCGGCGGAGTCTCGCCAACGAAAAAAAGACGATAGGAAATCTCTGCCTGGAACTCATTTGCATTAGCGTATGCAACTACTTGAGATGCCGCTACCGGCTTTCCCTCTGCAGACATGAGTATCGTAGTTGGCTCAAGAAGCTTCTTCATTTCTTCGGCCAATCTGTAGTACAGAATTCGTTCCGGTTTTTTTTGAGATTTGATCAATACGTCTACGAAATTGAGTCCGGCATCGGTGACCACTTTTACAGTCACGTCGTACTTGTTGCCGATATCGTCCTGAATTTCCGTAGCCTTAGATGGGGCTTTTAGATCAAAGGTGATCGGTTTCGCACTCATGACTGCGTCGAATCTCACTTTTGTTGATTCCTTTTCGTCTGGCACCGTTCCTACGTCGGGAAGCACCTTCCAGCCTTGTGGAATGTCATTGGGTGGCCATCGGTTACGATTGGTGGAGAGTATGTTTCTTTGCACGGTGTTCCTGGAGGCAGCCACTTCTCCTTTAGAAAGATCGATAATGAAGCCCGATGCCGGGTCGGTAGTGATGATCAGCGTATCTCTTTTTGCGTCCTCTTGCTTCACTCTCCGTGCCAAAAACCGTCCGCAATCGGATGCAAAAGGCGTTTCATCGATACCGCTCTCCTTCGTTTTCTTCTGAAGTAAGAGGCAGGTGCCCACCGGAACAAACGTAAGACCGTGCTCTTTACAGAGCTGCAGTACGAGTGTGGAGAGAGAATTGGGGAGAGGTTTTCGTATCGACGCATCTTTTTCAAGAGTGAGAGGATCCGTGACAGCGATCTTTTGCTCNNTTGCTCCATTATTTTTGTCCCCGTGAGAATTTCTTTTACTTCGTCCGATAGATAAATAAAGGGAGCGCCCATACGTCCGTTCAGGGCATCGATGACACTTATCGCATTTTCATAGATACCCGGCGCAATGCACGTTACGCGCTGCTCTTTACGCTGCTCGTACTGCGACAAAATGGTCCTCAATCTGTAATACACTTCTGCACTCTTCGCTTCCGCAAGCGATGTTTTGAGTATGGAAAGTGCCTCTGCCGGAGGGCCGACATCGATACGCGGATTAACGGTGATATATGGTCCCTCCAGCAGCCGAATGATTTCTTCCTGCGTCTGCTCGCGCACAGAAAACTCACCGTTATCGAGCAATGGTACGAGTTCCTTGATCTTCTTTGCGAGTTCTTTTCCCCACAACTTCGGCATCACGTCCGTGAGGGGATCTTCCTCCGGAGCTTTTGGCCCCTTTTCCTTCATATCTTCCTTGAGCACCTTCAATTGCTCCTTCGTGTCGGAAGGAGATTTATTCTCAGCCTTCGGACTTTCGGCGCCTTCCATTCCCATAGCTTACGCTGCGGGAGGAATTTGGTTCTCTTGCGCCTTCTCTTCCTCGCGCTTTTTTAAGACCTCCTCCGGCTTCGTGGTAATGATTGTATGCTCTTTCTCGCTCGCAACAATCTGAATCGCTACGTGCGAGTTTCCGGCGAAGAGAACGCCTTGCCCAACTCCGGAGCTTAGAAGCAAGTTCTTCTCGCCGTCAGTCAGATAAAAGAGTTTCGCGAGGTTATCGACGCTCGCTGCGGATTGCTTCAGGAGGAGCTGGAGCGATGTGTTCGAAATGATCGGCTTTCCGTACGGTGAGTTTATGAAGTCGTCGACGTCTTGCGTGATGGTCGTTACGCCGAGGTAGTACTTGCGAGCGCGCTTAATGAGGCCGTAAAGAAATCGCGCGGAATCTTCGTATTGCATGAGGTTCCACGCCTCGTCGATGACCAGAAAACGCTTGCGCATTTCGCTGCGCACTCTGTTCCAGAGGAAATTCAGCACAATGTAGATCGCGACCGGGCGGAGCACTTCCTCGAGATCGCGAATCTGGAAGACAACCATCTCTTTTTCGAGCTCGATATTCGTCGGCTTATCGAAGAGTCCGGAGAAACTTCCCTTCGTGTACTTCTGCAGCGTCTGTGCCATCGCCTCGCCGCCTTGGGAGGTCATGAGCACATCCACAAGGTCAGAAAGGACAGGCGGTTCAATCGCTCCTGGGTTCTCTGTCTCGAGCGTAATGCCCTTGAGCGCGTAGGTATCCAGTATCGCTTTGTCCAAAATGCCTTCCTCCGCCGGCGTCACGCTTCCAAGCATGAGCTTAAAGAGTCCGTGGAGGTTGAGCACCGCAGCTCTGAGCGTTTCGCCCTTCTCGGCATCGGCTCCGCGGACTGCTTTCGGCAAATCGAAGGGGTTGATGCGGTGGGAGCTCTGCAAGCTGATGGGGATTTGCGCTCCGCCGACTGTTTTACAGAGGTCCGCGTACTCGTTTTCCGGGTCGATCACGTACGCTTGAACGCCCTGAATGAGCGAGCGGAGAATTTCGAGCTTCACCAAGTACGATTTACCCGCGCCGGAAGTGGCAAACACGTTCGCGTTCGCGTTCGGAAGATCGAATCGATCGAAAATGATCAGCGAATCGTTGTGACGGTTGATTCCGTAGAGGATTCCGTGGTCATCCGTGAGGTCACTCGAACTAAAGGGAAAGCTCGTCGCAATCGCCTGCGTGTTCATGTTGCGGTTGAAGTCGAGTTCGTCGAGCGCGTAGGGGAGCGTACTGGTCCAACCGTGTTCCATCTGGAACGCCGTCGGCTTCGTGAGAATCAGTTTACCGCCGAGAATCGCTTCCACGTCGGTCTGTGTTTTTTTGAGCTTCTGCTCGTTCTCGCTATACAGCGTAAAGTAGAAGCCGAGCTGGAAGAGTTTCTCTGCACCTCTCGCGAGCAGGTCTCGGAGTTCTTCGGCATCTTGCAATGCAGCCTCGAGCGCCGGATCGCGCACCACTCCGCGCTGCTGAAGCATGCGAATACTGGAACGCATTTCCGCTACTTTCTTTCGGAGCATCTTGAGGATCACCCGGTTACTGGCCGGGTAGATGAACATCGAGAGATCAAACTGCGCATCGAAGTTAACCACTTGACTCAGCCAGTTTGGATAAATCTGACTCGGCCAGTTGTATGCATAGAAACTTCGCGCCACGAGCTGGTCATTCAATTCGATCTTGCTGCGATCGAACTTGAGTCCCGCAGGTGCGATCACATCGAGCAGTTTCTGGAGCCCTTCCTCGTAGCGTTTTACGATCTCTTTCTCCTCGCGCGTGAGCACGGTGTCGTCCTCTTTCTTGAGCACATCCTCCACAGTGCCATGAAGGCCGAGGAGCTCATCGAGCATCCCCATAATTTTCTCCGGGAGAACGCCGTTTTTTGTGTTTGTTTGAGCCATAAAACTATCTCTTTATTATAGCAGAAAACAGCCTTATTTCCAAGGTCTCAAACCCCTCAAAAGTGGCTTATTTACGGTACGTTCGTGTCCTGGAACAGGTCATCGAATGCCTCTCCGCGGCGGCGTGTGCTCGTCTTTTTGGTGCGCTCGATCACTTTGAGTTCTTCGATGCCTGGCACATCCACCACCGTCACACCGGTAATGAGCGCCTCGCGATTCTTCTTGATCGCAGTAATGCGCTCCTCGTAAATCGAGAGCAGATCCTCGAGTGTTTTGATCAAATCACGCACTTGGTCGAGCTTGAGAGACGTTTCCGAAAGAGTCGTTTCCTTCTCGCTTAGGAGCTTTTGCTTCTCCGACGCCTCGGTGAAGTTCTTCGCTTTCACTGCAGCCTTTACTTCGCGATCGAGTGCGCTGCGCTCTTTGGTAAGCGTGCGTTCTTCCTGATCGAGTGTGTCTTCCGATGCGATCAGTTCTTTGTAACGCAGGTTCGCACGCTCAGCGACGTTAGTAAGCGCTTCGGAGTACGCGTCCAGCGCTTTCTGGCGATCGTCGCTTCTATTCAGCAAATCAGACACATCTACTTGAAGTGCATCGGCGAATGCCTGAAGCAAATCGAAATCGGGCTGACCAACTGATTCCTGAAGCGAGAAGATTTTCTCCTGAGCCTGTATTCCCGAGAGTCCACCGAGTAACCCCGAGGTTTTGATGCTGTTTGAAAGGTACTCCGAGACGAATACTCCAAGAGGTCCGGACTTGCGTGCAACGGTAGAGGTACCGAGTACCTTCATGAGTGAATCAATCGTGCGAACACCGCTCAATGCTCCACTCGAGCGAAAGTTCGAAATAGGAGACTCTGAACATGCAGCAAGACTCACAAGTGCAAGGCACAAAATCGAGTGAGCGATGAGTGTTTTTTTGATACGCATACTTCGAAGTATTATAGCACAGAATAGCCAAAAAAACCATGCGAGGAATCAGGCTTTTGTGGCTTCCAGATAATGTTTTATCTGCTTTCTGAGGAATCGCCATCCCGATCCGCTTTTG
>FRDC01001604.1_pt1 | contig 11713 bp, 10 predicted proteins | sample 1106171 | NCBI WGS metagenome assembly FRDC01 (sample SAMEA3930566, study PRJEB13176) | freshwater metagenome | biome: Drinking water system; feature: drinking water; material: water | place: Singapore | collected 2014-12-20
CTCGCCGTATCGAGCGCCCCCGGAAAGGCACTCGCGCCGCCTGCCCCGGTTAGATCTGACATGCTCGCATCCTCCTACTGATCCCCATTCGGCACTTGATACCCCGTCGTGTACACGTCTACCTTTACGCCGCTCGGCGTCACCTTGTAGTGAAACGCCTGCGTGACAATGTTCAGGATAATATGCCCCCCGGCCAACGACACCCCCCCGCTCGGCGTCATCAACGCCACGATGATCGAATCCATCACGCCGTCTTCGGAGAACTGGACGTATCCATTTGCGCTCGCGCTCCCGCCCTGGATACACCACAAGCGAATGGCAATCGCGTTGTCCGGACAGAGAACCGAGACGGACGCATAGGACGTGCTCCCGCCTTCATTGATCGCCTGCTGATTCGTGTACGTCGCCCATGAGCCATGAAACCGCGTCGAGAGTAATTGTGAACTGCCGTTGAAATACACCGCCCCACAGTAGGCCGTGTAGGTGTAGCCGCTCGGCAACGCCGCCGGTGCCGTGCCGCTCGAACTCGCGATCGTCGCCAAGGTCGCCGTTGTGGGATTCCAGATCCACCAAAAATGCACCCAACTGGCCGCACTAAACGCCCCCGCCTGATCGCGCCCGTTCGCCGCCGGTCCCGCCGTGCTGACATTGCACGTGATCGTCCCCGGACTGTTCAGCACCGCGAGATGATCGCCGCTGTCTCGGACGATCACCTGACTCGCCGTAAGATCGAATTGCGTGTTCGGCGTCGTCGTGTTGTTCTTCGACCGATTCTTCCGACAGGAGGACCGTCCGACCGCCATCAGATCGACGTATTGCTTCGGCGCACTGTGCAGAGGGGACGTGGGATTCCCGACCAACGTCAAGAACCCCGTCATCGTATCGCCCGCTTTCAAGACCTTGGCATTCGCCAGCGCCGTGACCACGTTGATTTCAAACACGCGCGCCACGTCATCCGTGGCGGACGGCGCCGCCGCCTTCATGCGTCCGCTCGCGTCCCGGACCGGGATCGTGTTCGCCGTAGCGGCTCCCGCCTTCGCCACCGCCGTATAGGTATATTTTGCGGTGCGTTCGAGCATCCCGTTCGGCGCCGCCGGATCGAGCAAGCTCTTCAACGATTCCCCCGGCTGCCCGACGATGATATTCCGCGTCCCGCTGCCCCAATTCACCGGACTGCCCCCGTTCGTGGAGAAGATCACGACGTCGCGCGACAACGTCGTGATTCCGCCCGGGGAGGTATACGTCGCTTCGCAGATTTCGAGGTTGCTCGCGTCGAAGACGCAAATGATGGTCTTGTCATTGACCGACAGTTGCGACGCAAAGGCCAACGCCCCCGCCACCGCGCCCGCGCACGCATACGCGCCGGTGCCTGTCGTCGTCGTCGTCTCCTGGACGTTGTTCGGCAGTTTGAACGCCATCGGCTTAGATCAGCTCCTCAATCACAAAACTCTGTGCAAACCGCTTAAACGACGGCCGACGGATTTGCTCCGTCCACGTGAGTAGGCCGTAGCACATCTTCTGGTGGCGATAGGCGCTATCGTCGGGATCGAGGCAGACCAGCGCATCCTTCGTGCTCCCGCGGAGTCGTCGCAATTCGAAGAGGTTCGCGTACATCTCGGCCTCGCTCAGAAAGTCCAGCCGCAGGTCCTGCTGGACCAGCGTCGGCTTCGGCGTCGGAATGAGATGGAGGCCATTGGCCCGATCTCGCCGGCTCAGATCCACATGCCCCAACCCAGGGGGGTACTGATAATTCCGAGTGGGTTGCCACGCCTGCCCGATATAGAGCCGGCCGCCCTGGAAGGTGCCGCCCACGCTCCCGACGTCGATCCGGACCCAGCGCCGCGTGACGCCAGCCGGAATCCAGAGCAGGGAATGCCGGCGGGTCCAGGTGTCCAGATTCGGCGAGGCCCAGAAGGTCACCGTCCCGCTGTCGTAATTCGGCGCGCTCGTCAACGCCCCCTGCGTATCCGCGGCCCGGACCCTCCAGGTTCCACTGGCCCCCACGTTCGTGTAGAGGAGGGCAACCAGGTTGAACGGTTGGGCCGATCCGCGATCGGCTTCCAGATAGAAATCCGCACTGCTCGCCGCCTGGAACAATTCCGTCGGCTGCATCCGCTGCAGGTTCGTGACCGGCGCCGCCGCGAGCTGACTGCTCGCGGTCACCGTCGCGAGGTCACTCCACGTCGGGGTGGCAATCACGAGATTCCCCACGGCTCAACCCCACACCTGGAGCAGTGTCCGTTGCATGGCGGTCTGCTCCGTCACGCCCTGGACGAGAAAATCCCGCCCAGCCGTGAGCCCGAACCGCGGCACCTGGACACGGACCGTCTGCCCGGGCTCCACGCGGAATTGATATTGAGCCAGCTCCAGGTCGTACCGATCCCGGTCCGCCGCAAACAACGCGAATTGCCGGTCGGCTTCCGCCTGGGCATCGGTGGCCAGGTCAAACCAACCCTCCACCGTCGTTTCTTCGGCCAACCGCCGCCGCTCACGAACCATGAGGTCGGAGGTCTCCGCATACCGGAAGGCGTGCCCAACAAAATCTTTGACGGCGGCCGGGGCTGAGGAGGTGTTCACTTCCTCTTGGCTCTGCACCGTCCACGCTTTGGCATACCCGAGCTTGTGCCGCCAGACGGGGAGCGGCGTGGTCACCCGGCGATAGCTCACCAAATGGGCGTCATCGCGGATCGTGAGGACCGGCGGGGTGAAGGCCAGGACGCCGATCGTGAAGGTCCCGCGCCACGTCACGCGCGAGAATCCGCCAATCGCCGCCAACAGCGCCTCAATCACCGTCAGAATGGATACTCCGGCATCCCGCACGTAATACGAAATCGGCGCCGGCGTCATCAGGTCCACCTGCGCAAACGCGGCCGGCTCCAGTTCTTCAGGGTCCAGGAAACCCCCTTTGCTCGTGACAATCCGCCGCACGATCGCCGCCGTGCTCTGTGCGAACCCCCCCACGGCATCGCCCTGGACGTCCGCGGTCAACGTCCCGTCCGGTTCGGCCCCGACGCGAATCAGGCCACGACTCAGATCGGTGATGAACTGCCCGGCGACCGGCGTCCAGTCCGTGATGCTCGCGAACCCCAGGTCCACGATGTCGTTTAAGCCCCCGTTCGCTTTGGTGAGGGCCACGCCGCGATCGTAGACCGCCGTCACGCCCTGCGCCTGTCGCTCGTGAAACTGATAGATCAGCTGGGTCCGATCCACGAGGACCGGGGACACGTTCCGGGGCGAGCCATACGCGAGCGGCTTCGGTTGATTCTTCAGATCCTCGCCGCCTTCGAGGCCTCCCGTGCCCGCATACAACGTCTGTTGAATCGGCACGGCGAGCCGGGCGGCCCCATCGCGCAAGATGAGGGACAGTTCTGACTCATCCCAGGTGACCTCCCGTGCCGTGCCTTTGAAGATGGGTTGAAACTCGTTGAACGCAAACCCATCGGCCCCCAGATAGAGGACCACCGGCCGCCCGTCCCAATGCAGGGTGGTGAGCAGATCATCGGCCCCCGCCCCAATCTTTACGGTCGTGACTCCAAAGGTCGGCGTGCCCGTGCCCACGCTCCCGCTGCGCGGCGACCGGATCGTCACTTCGGCATTGAGCACGGCATCCATCTGTGCCCGCCACAGCTGCCCATCAAAGACCGGCGTCAGGCTGCCGGCGGAGAACATGACGCGCGGACTGGCCGTGTCGTTATAGGCCCATTGGCCCTGTCCAAATTCCTGTTGCCCGAAGAGCGCCCCGGCGATCGATGCCGCCGGATCATACGGAAAGGCCTCCAGCAAATAGACCCGCGACCGCGCCCCATCGGCGAGCAGCGCCCAGAAGGGCGAGAGGACGGACTCATCGCGGTCCGGGTGAAGCCCCGTGAACCGGCGGATGGCATAGGGTTCGATGCCGTAGAGCATGGGTTAGGCCGCCAGGAGCCGGGCGAGTTGCGCCTGGAGCTGATCCATCCGAGTACGCATCGCTTGATTTTCCGTGAGGAGTTGTTTGAGCAAACTATTCGTCGTCGCCCCGACCGTGGAGATCTCCGCCCCGATGTCCGTGAGCGTCGGGACAATCTGACTGAGGCTGGACCCGGTCAGGCTGGTCTGCTCCCCTAAGATCGTCCGCAACGTCGCTTCGACAAACGTCTGTCGCTGGAAGAATTGCTCGCTCGAGGCGAACTGCTCCCGGCTGACCTCGAGGAGGTTGCGCGACGCCGCCACCAAGTTGTCAATGTCGCTCCGGTTGCCCCCCAAGACCGACCCCCGGAGACGCGCAAATTCGGCTTCGGCGTTGGCCAGAACTTCCTCCCCAGGGAGAAACGATTGCGGCGACGCGGTCAGTTGGAGGAGATAGTCGCGGATGGAGCGCCCCTGCTGTTTGAGGACGTTCTCCCGCTCCAGGGCGTTCAACCGCTCCACGGCGACGAGATTCGCCCCGAGGAGCTGCGCATCCTTCACGCGCTGCGCCTGCGTCGTCTCCAGGTCCTTCAAGGCGAGGCTCAACGGGTCGGTGATCCCGAGAATCTGTTGGCGGATCGCCTCGTCGAAGCCTTCCGTGAGCGCCAGCTTCGACCGACGGAGCCCTTCCTCGGCATCGGCCGCCGTCAAGCCCACTTCCTGCAGCAATGGCCCGATCGCCTCGAACCGCGCCTCGACGGCTTTCAGCGCCTGTTCGGTCTCGGACAGGGGCGCTTTCGCGTCTCGCAGGCCAATCAGAATCTCGACGTACTTCCGGCTGGCCTCGTTCGCCTGCTCGAGCGGCAGGTGCAGGTCGGCCGTCTGCTGCTTGAACGCCTGGATGGCCGCCGTGGCCTGCGCGATGTCCTCCGTGGCCGCGCGCCGGAGTTCCCCGACAAAATCGAGCGACCCTTCGGAGAGCGCCGTGATCGCGTCCGGAAAGGCCTGCATGAACTCCAACGCCCCGACGACCTTCTGCACGAATTCTTCAATATGGTCGTCCGTCCGCTGAATCCCCGCGAGCAGCGTCTCAGTGACGTCCGGGCCCAACAGCGACGAGAGGATCGTGTCGATCCGTTGTTGCACCAGCGCGAAGAGGGTGGTGCCTCCGCCGACATTGAGAATCCCCTGGACACTCCCTTGGAGGGCGGAGGTGACCGTCGCCTTCTGCGCGTCGCTCAGGCGGTTCGCAATGATCTGATCGATCGCGACGAGCGGTTGCGAGATGCTCGGAATAAATCGCTCGTTGGGGAAATTCTGCGTCCCCGGGGCCGCCGCCACGACGCCGAACGGTCCGGTGGGATACGGACCCGGCGAGCCGAAGGGCGACGTCGTCACCGCCACCTTTTCGGATGGACGGCTTTGGAAGAGTCCCGCAATCGGGCCGATGAACGGGGCGAAGGGAATGCCAATACCCGTGACGAGCGCGGCCGCGGTCAACCCTTTGACCAGGTCGGACCGGTTGGTCAATCCACTCTGGACGCCAGTCCCAAACAATCCACCAGCCACACTCCCAAGGACTGCGCCAACTGGACCCAGGAAGGACCCCGCGGCGCCACCGACCGCGCCGCCCACCGTCCCTCCGGTCCGACCGCTGCGCAGGAACGCGGCAATCTGGTTGCCGGTGAAGGCTCCGCCCGCCGCGGCCGCCGCCGATCCCAAGGCTTGGGACAAGGTGATGTTGCCGAAGAGGGCGCTGCTGCCCGGCGTGATGCCTCCCGCGACCGGACCCAACGGTTTGGCGAAGCCGAGTGAAAATCCGAGCTTGTTCAGGCTATCGGTCAGGGAGAATCCCGAGCTGATCGAGGAGAGTCCTGAGAGGAGACCGCTCCCGGGCAGACCCCCGAACTGCGTGGCGACCTTCTGGGCAATGCCCGGCTGCCCGAAGACGTCCCCGGCCACTTGGATGACCGGCACGATGATCGGCTTGGCAATCGCCAACGCGGCGATCTCCGCAAATGCGCGCCGGAAGGTGGAGACCATGTCGTCCACGAAGCCCCGGAAGGCGTTCCGCGAATCCTGCCCCGTGAACGGCGCCTCGATCGCATTCGCCAGCCGATTCTGAATGTTCGTGGCGGCTGAGAGGATCGGCGCCTGAATCCGGTCGGTGAAATCACGGACGGCCTCTTCCTGCTCCTTGAGCAATTTCTCGGTCCGCTCCCGCGCGTCGTCGTCGATCGCCTTCTGTTTCAGCTTGGCCTGCTGCTCGGGGAGGGTGGTGAGCAGTTGATCGGCCAGCTCCCGCCCCGCCGGCCCCGCGACGGCCTTCAGCTCCAGAATCTGCTGGATCAGGCCTTCAAAGCGATGGTCAATCTCCAGCAGCTTCCGATTCAGGGGATCCGCGAAGGCCAGCGCCGTCTGGTGACTCTCCGTGCGGAGAATCTCCTGCAGCCGCTTGGAGGCTTTCAGGATTTGCTCTTGACGTTCCCGGTCGCCCTTCTGAATGGATTCAGTGAGCGCCTTGTCCAGCTCATTGACCAGGGCGAGTCGCTCGCGATTCGCCACCTCTCGCGGGATCAGGCCAAGCCGGACGTCTTCGTCCAGTTCGGCATTCCGAAGTTCGTTCCGGCGTTTCAGCCGCGCGATTTCCCCATCGAGCGCGGCCTGCTCCGCACGCTCGGCATTCGCCTGCGACTCTTTGGTCCTCCGCTCCCGTTCGGCGTCCACTTTCTGAAACTGTTCTTGGACCGCTTTGTCGATCGCGTTTTGGGCTTTCTGCATCGCCGCCAGGACCCCGGGGAGTTGCTTCTCCCCAGGGAGGCCGGAGAGCGACACGATATCCAGGCCGAGTTGCGTCTGAATCTGCTCCAGGCGAGTGCCATAGCTCTTGGCCGCCTCCTCCTGGAGTTTGAGCAGGGCTTTTTCGCTGGCCTCCCGGGCCGTCTTGGCGTCGGCCAGTTCGCGTTCCGACGCGGCCAGGTCCTTGTTCGCAGCCGTTTCATCCTTGCGGGCCTGGAGAATCTTTTGAATGTCCAGGATCTCCCGATTGAGCTTCGCGTCATCGACCACGCGCTTGAGGCCCACGGTCCCCAGGCCCAACGGCAGATCCACCGAAAACAGCGGCTTGGCGCCCTGCTCGCGGAGTTCCCGTAACTCCTTCAGGCGACGTTCCAGCCGCGGCGTCGATTGATCGTCGAGCGGTAACAGCGACTGCGCGAGATCGCCCACCTTCGCAATGAGCTCGGACATCTCGTCCGCAGCCGCTTTGATGGTCGGAGACCAGGCGAGAAACGCCGTGGTCGCGTTGCCCTTGATCACCGCGGAGAGTTTATCGAGCGCATCGGAGGCGGCATCCCCCCGGCGGATGAGGGACTCATCGATCACGATGCCGAGCCGTCGGGCTTCCGCGCCGTAGGTGGCGAAGGCGTTGGCCTCCTGCCCCACGATGCCCGCCAGCTTGACCCCCGTCTCGCCGAACGCGGCCTTCGCCAGCGCCGCCCGTTCCGTCGCATCCTTGGCGGCAGCCAGGCGTTTAATGAGGAGGTCAAAGGCCTCCGACGAACTCCGCGCCCCCTGGATCTGCTTGAGGAACGCCGGGTCCATGTCCTTGAGCCGTTCGGCCATCCGGCCGGTCCCGGCCTGCGCTTCGCCCAGCCGGACGATGAACGACCGCAGCGCCCCATCCATCTCCTGTTCCGCCACCCCAAACTGACTCGCGACGAAGCGAATCTCCTGGAGTTTCTGCACATTCAGATCGATCGCCGCGGCCTGATCACTGAGCGCATCGGCCGCTTTCGCCGCATCCACCGCCAATTTGCCCACGATGCCGAGGGCGCCGATCCCCGCGGCGGCGGCCAACCCCGCCGGCCCCAAGCTGGTGATGATCCGGCCCACCGGCCCCAGGCTGGCGGCGAGGTTCGTGATCTCGCCGCGCACCTCCTTGACCGTGCTATCCACGAGCCGGAGATGGGACGGCACGCCTTTCGCCGAGTCGGCCAATCGCCGGAACGCGCGATCCCCGACATCGCCGACGTCGGTCAACTCGCGCTTGACGGCGTCGCCGCCCGAGGCGCGGAGTTCCACATTGGTGCGTTGAGTGGCCATTAGCTCGCCTGCTCCACGGTCTGGAGTTTCTGCTCCCAGGCCGCCGCGATTTCCTCATCCAGCCCCGCTGAGGCCTCGGCGATCAGCGGACTGAGGTTGTAGCGTTTCTTGAGTGTCACGCTCTTGACGAGGATGAAATAGACGTTCTGTGGGCGATCGCGCTCCACCACGCGGAGTGTCTTCCCGTCGCGATTCGGAATGATGGCAAAGCGCAAATTCTCGACCGCCCGTCGTGATTTCCGGCGGCGACCCTGGGCCGTGACGCGCTGCTGATACTCCTCGCTAAACAACTGCCAAAGCTGCAGCCGGCGCCGCTTATCGAGCCGGCTCTTGAGGACCCGCGTCGGAATGGCCAGCCACTGCCCCTTGATCGGCCGGATGTTCTGGTCCTCTTCGAAGACCTGGAACAGATCGATGCCCCCGGAGGCGCGTTCCTTGTAGCCCGCCTTGCTGAAGACCGTCCCCTTGGCGTCCAAGCTCGTGCGGCCCCGTTCCGGTTTCACCCCGGACCGGAGCGCATTCGGGAGTCTGGGTCCCAAGGCCGTCGCCAGGGTCATCCGCATGATCCCTTTGAGATAATTGGTGCGCTTGGTGATGACCTCGGTGACCGCCTGCTTGCCGAGCTGGAGTTCCTGCTCGACGTAGGCCTGCAAATCCCCACGAATCGCCAGGGCAAATTCCCAACTCACCGTTTCTTCTCCTGCTCCTCCAGCGTGGCCTCCGCCTCGCTCATGAGCGCGAACGCGTCCAGCATGGCGTTCGGTTGATCGAGCACCCCGCCTGGATCGGGGAGATAGCCGGCGCCCCACCCGCTGCGAAACAGGCGCCAGAGCCGGACCATCTCGAAATCGGCCTCGGTGAGGAGAAAGCGCGGATTCTCGGTGTACGACTCGCCATACAACTCCCAGGCGCTGCCATCTGCGCTCGCGCGCCCGCCTACGAAGTCGCTGGAGTAGCGGGTGATGGCGACGGCGAGCCGGAGTCTTTTTTTTCGGGTTCGGAGGGGTAGAGCAGGCTCAGCGCCTTGAGGCTGAGTTCGGCGAAATGCGTGGCCGGAATCGCGTCCAGACTCTCCGGAGAGGCCACGCCCCGGTGCAACTTGAACGGAATCGGCACGCCCTCGGCCGACCGGACATGCGCCCAGCCACGCAGCATGTGCTGGAGCGCCACGTATTTCAGCCACGGCCAGTATCGCTCGTAGTGCGCGGCGACCGACGCATAGGCCGGACTGTGGGTGAGGCAGAGACGCTCGATCTTGGCGAGGGCTCGGGCCTGCACGTCCGTCCAGACCGCTTTCCGGGCCTCCTCGTCCTCCAGCTGCTGAGCCACTTGCAAGCCATCCACCAAGGCCAGTGCCTCGGCCTGGAGCTCCTCCGCGACCACTTCCGCGATCGCCTCGCGGAGGGCCTGGGTCAGCTCGTCCCGCGACACCCCCACCACGCCCGCCTCGCGCAACGCATGATCCACTTCGGTCTTGGCCAGTTTGGAGGGAATCCCGAGTTTGTACGTGGGCGGCTGGTCGAAGCGCGAGAGGTCCTCGCCCCGCTCGGCGGCGTCGGCTTTCGCCTCCTCGCCGTACTCGATCGGCACGTAGTCCAGAATCTGGCGCGTGCTACAGGGCAGCATCAGTAGTAGGTGAGATAGGCGCCGTTGTCGTTGCCTTCGGCGTCGAAATTCACCGTCTCCATCGCGAGGCCTTCGCGATCCGTCGGATCATTGGACACATACTTGGCATTCGGCACGATGACCGCCACGCGATTGCCCGCGACGTTCGCGCCGACGACGCTCGCCTGGACGATCTGCGGGGTGCCGGCTTCGAACGCCGTCATGAGATTGCGGGTGGCGACGAGCGTCAAGCTCGGATCCACGGATCCCGTAATCTTCCGGCGCACGACTTCGCACGGATCGAACCCTTGGGCCGCCGCCGGGTTCGGCGGATAGACCAGCGTGTTGTTGAGCGCCAGCGCGAATTGTGAGACGGCCGCCACCTTCCGATCCATCCAACATTCCCCCGCTTTGAAGATTGGCTTGGGAATGTTCTGGTAGGTAATGGATGGGAGCGACACGTCGCTCTTGGACACGTACTGACCGCCCAGCGAAAACGTGAACTTCCCCGCCCGGGCAGTCGGGATGGCCAAGGACGCACTGGCGCGTTGGCCCGCAAAGACGTACTTCAGGCCGTCGAGATAGAACTCCACCGTGGCCGTCGGCGGCGCGCTGTTCGGTTTGTACCGGACTTGCGGCAACACCTTGAGGACCGTGGAGCTGCTGAGATTCGGCGAGAAACTCCGGGCAAACGTGAAGGTGGCGTTGTTCCCGGAGACGACATAGCTCACCACCTGCACGCGGACCGGCGTCGCCGGATTGCCGCTCAACTCCACCATCATGCCGTCATAGGTCCCCGAGGTCCCGGAGAGCTCTGAATTGTCGCCGCTCGTGCGATCGAACGTCGCCGTCGTCGCCGTCCCGCTCGCCGCCGCGGCGCTCCCATCCGCCGGGATTTGGGTGGCGACCACCGTCTCGGTCAGGCCGGCAATCTTGAGCAGATCGTTGTATTCCGGGGCCGTGCCGGCCGCGGGCACGCTGGCCGCGCCGCCGCCGGTCAGGTAGACGCCGAAGGTCAGGGTGGGTTTCAACCCGCCCACGATGGACGGTTGCTGATCCAGGGACGATGTCACCTCATCGGGTTGCTCGATCTCGGGGTTGAAGGTGAACGGATTGCCGGTCACCTCGATCTTGACGCCATCCGTCGAGGCACTCGGCGTTTCCGGCGTCCCCGGGGCGCCTTCGATTTTGACCAGCAGGCCAGCATTCCGCGTTCTCAGTGCCATGGTGCGCCCCTCCCCTCGGTTACGTGCGCGTCGCGATGCCGGTCGTCCACCGCGCGTGCAGTCTCACGGCGCGCCCCAGTGTCGGCTTCGCGCCTTCGGCGTCCAGCAGGACCGGCTCGTTCCCCACCTCCATCAGATCCTCGGCCACCCCGCCCACCGTATGATCCGTCAATGCCGCCGCGACGACCTTCTGATACAAAGCGTCCATCTTCGCGGGGAGCTCCCCGGGTTCATCCGCCTCGACAAACAGCTCGATCACCGGTTCGCTCGTGAACCAGATCGTGGCGACTTCCTGGTTGTAGTCCGGCACGGCCTCCCCATCCCGGTACACGACCGCAGGATAGGCATCCACCGGCACGTCCCGATTCCGCTCGCAGATCGACAGCCCCGTCAGCGCACGGAGCGTCGCAAAGAGTGCCGCGTTGAGGGTTTCTTCTTTCGTCATCGTCGTCATGCCGCCGCCTGCTCATCCAAATCGAGCCGCCATTCCAAGCGCTCCCGGTCCGGTGTGGCCTGGCGAATCCGGTACCGTGTCCCATTGAGCGTCAGATAGGCCTTCCCGCTCTCAGGTTTGGTCGGCACCTCGCTCGTGCGGATCGCCGCCAGTTCGCCGGTGGGCCGGACGCCCGTGTTCAGCAACCGCTCCTCCTCGGCTCGACTCCGTCGCATCACGCGCACCGGCTGGCCCGGTGCATCGAGCTCGACCTGGTACGTCCCCGACACCGACATATTCGGGTCGGTGTAGAGGACGTCCAGCGCCTGAGCAAACACCGTCATCGCTTACGCGCCGCGCTTGCCCTGGATCAGGACCTTCGGCCGCGTACAGATGTTCAGCGGATTCTGTTGGGTCATGACCGACACGTAGCGGTCGGCCGGGTCCTCGCGCACGATCT
>FRDC01000223.1_pt1 | contig 11693 bp, 10 predicted proteins | sample 1106171 | NCBI WGS metagenome assembly FRDC01 (sample SAMEA3930566, study PRJEB13176) | freshwater metagenome | biome: Drinking water system; feature: drinking water; material: water | place: Singapore | collected 2014-12-20
CGCGACGTTGCCGCTCGGCCCGCGCCGCGCGCGGCTGACGCTCGATTGGCGCGCGCGCGTCGCGGGGGGCGCGGCGCCCGGCTCGGGGCCCGCGCTCTCGCTCGGCGCCGATTTCTAGGTGCCTCGCCGCATCGCCCCGGCTAGGGTGGCGCGCGCATGGACCTTTATCTTCCCATCGCCAATCTAAGCGTCAACGCGCTGCTCATCATCCTGCTCGGCGGCGGGGTGGGGCTGCTCTCGGGGATGTTCGGGGTGGGCGGCGGCTTTCTCACCACGCCGTTGCTCATCATCTTCGGCATCCCGCCCACGGTCGCCGCCGCCTCGGCCGCGACGCAGGTAACCGGGGCGAGCGTCTCGGGCGTGTTCGCGCATTGGCGCCGTCGCGGGGTGGACGTGAAAATGGGGCTGGTGATGGTCGCCGGCGGGGTGCTCGGCGCGCTCGTCGGCGCGGCCTTGTTCCGCCTGCTGCAAGCCTATGGCCAAAGCGACACGGTGATCGCGATCCTCTATGTGCTGATGCTCGGCTTCATCGGGGTGACGATGGCGCGGGAATCGATCCAATCGATCGTCGCGCTGCGCAGCGGCAAGCCGCTTCCCGCGCGCAAGCGACGCCATCACCCGCTCGTCGCCGCGCTGCCGATGCGCACGCGTTTCTATGCAAGCGGGCTCTATATCTCGCCGCTCGCGCCGCTGCTGCTGGGGTTTTTCGTCGGCATTTTGACGATTCTGCTCGGGGTCGGCGGCGGGTTCATCCTGGTGCCGGCGATGCTCTATCTGCTCGGCATGGGGGCGACGGTGGTGGTCGGCACCTCCTTGTTCCAAACGCTGTTCGTCACCGCCGCGGCGACGCTCGTCCACGCGCTCACCACCAAGGCGGTCGATCTGGTGCTCGCCGGGCTGCTGCTGGTGGGATCGGTGATCGGCGCGCAGCTCGGCGCGCGCTTCGCGAGCAAGGTGCAGCCCGAATATCTGCGGCTGTTGCTCGCGCTGATCGTGCTGACGCTCGCGATCCGCGTCGCGCTCGGGCTGGGCTTTCGCCCCGACGAGATTTACTCGGTCGAGCTCGCGCGGTGAGGCGCTTGGCGCTCGCCGCCGCGCCGCTGCTGATGGCGCAGGCACCCGCCGCCAAGCCGGTGCTCGTGCCCGACGTATCGCAGCGGCAAATCGACATCAAATATAGCTTCACCGGCGCCGATCTGCTGTCGTTCGGCGCGATCCTCTACCCCGGCGGGCGCGTGCCCGCCGAGCGCGACGCCGATATCGTGGTGGTGGTGAAAGGGCCGGCGCAACCGATCCTGGTGCGCGAGAAACAGAAGATCGCCGGGATTTGGGTCAACGCCGCGTCGATGCGTTATCTTTCGGCGCCGAGCTTTTACGCGATCGCCTCGTCCAAGCCGATCGGCGACTTGCTCGACGAGCGCAGCCGGGCGATTTACGAGCTCGGGCTCGACAGCCTGCAATTGTCGCCCGCGAGCGGCGCCGACACCCGAGCGCAAGACCGCTTCGCGCGCGGGCTGGTCGATCTGCGCGAGCGCGCGGGGCTTTATTACGAGGCGCCGGGCGCGGTCGAGATCAGCGACGGCGTGCTCTACCGCGCGCGCATCTCCATTCCCGCGCGCGTGCCGGTGGGTCGCTATACCGCCGAGACGTTCCTGATCCGGCGCGGGCGCGTGCTCGCGGTCGCGGTGCGCGACATCGATATCCGCAAGACCGGCTTCGAACGCTTCGTCGCGCGCCAGGCCGAACGACGCTCCTTCGCTTATGGGCTGACGGCGGTCGCGATGTCGGTGCTGCTCGGCTGGGCGGCGGGGTGGCTCGCGCGACGGGGGTGACGCCTCAGAACAGCCGCCCGCCGTCGGGCACAGCCGCGCTCGGGCGCACCAGTACCACCCGCCCCTCGGCATCGGGAAAGCCGAGCGTCAGCACTTCGGACAGGAATTTGCCGATCTGGCGCGGCGGGAAGTTGACCACCGCCGCCACTTGCGTGCCCGGCAACTCGTCGAGCCGATAAAGCTCGGTGATCTGCGCCGAGCTTTTGCGCCGCCCGATCACGGGGCCGAAATCGATCAGCAACTTATAGGCGGGCTTGCGCGCCTCCGGGAAAGCATGCGCTTCGACGATCGTGCCGACGCGCACGTCGACCCGCAGCCAATCGTCGAAGCCGATCACCGGCGCGGCGGGAGCGGCGGGGTCATGCTCGGCGTGCATCAGAAATCGACATTGTCGTAATGGGCGGGGGGCGGGATGCCCTCCATCCGTTCGGAGAGCAACGGGCGGAAGCTCGGCCGGCTCTTGAACCCGCGATACCAGCGCGCGGTTTGTTCGTGATTCTTCCAATCGATCCCGCCCAGATAATCGGCGACCGAAATCTGCGCGGCGGCGGCGAGATCGGCGAGCGTCATCGTCGCGCCGCCGATCCAGGTGCGGTGATCGAGCAGATAATCGACATAATCGAGATGCGCGACCGCCGCCTTCATCGCCTCGCGCAGCACGCGCGCATCGGGGGTGGCGCGGTGGACGAGCCGCTTGATCATCCGCTCGTGGAGCAAGGGCGCGGTGACGTCGCGGAAGAAGAGCTGGTCGAACCACGCGACCAGCCGGCGAGTTTCGGCGCGATTGGCGGCGGTGCCGTTGATCAGCGCGGCTTTTTCGACCATTTCCTCGAAATATTCGCAAATCGCGAGCGAATCGATCAGCGTGACGCCGCGCTCGGCATCGACCATCACCGGCGTCTGCGCGGCGGGGTTGAGATCGACGAACTCGTCGCGCCGCTGCCAGGGCGATTCGCGCACCAGCTCATAGCCCACGCCCTTCTCGCCGAGCAGCAGCCGGACCTTGCGCGAGAAAGGACAGAGCGGGAATTGATAGAGCTGCCACATGCCCCCCGGATAGGCGAAGCGACCGCGCACGGGAAGGCGTTGTAGGGGTGGCGCCCGCCTTCTATATTCGCGGGGCGAGAGGGATGACGCGATGGCGCTCACGATCAGGGATGCCGAAACCGACGCGCTGGTGCGGCGCTATGCGACGCTGAAAGGCGTGAGCCCGGCCCAGGCGGTGCGCGACGCGGTCGCGGCCGCGCTCGCGCGAGAAGGCGAGGTGGCGGAACCGTCCGACGCGGTCCAAGACGGCGCGCACGAAGGTTTCGCCGAGCGCCTGCGGCGCGCGCAAGAGGCGTTCAAGCCTTTCCGGGGAATCCCCTTCGATGCCGACGCCATCATCGGTTATAACGAGCACGGCGTGCCGGAGTGATCGCGGTCGATAGTTCGGCGATCGTCGCGGTGCTGCTCGACGAGCCCGAAGCGCCGCGCATCGCCCGATTGTTGCTTGATAGCCCCCTCCTTTTGATCGGCGCGCCGACGGTGTTCGAATTGACGATGGTGATGCGCGGCATCGGCGGGCCGGCGCGCGCTGCGACCGCGCTCGCCATGGTCTCGGGCGAGCCTTTCCGCCTCGTCCCGTTCGACGAACGCCACCTTACCGCCGCGCATGACGCCTTCGCCCGCTTCGGCAAGGGCATTCACCCCGCGCGCCTGAACTTCGGCGACTGCATGGCCTATGCCGTCGCCCAGGTCGCCGGCTGCCCGTTGCTCTACAAGGGCCAGGATTTCGCGCGGACCGACATCGCCTCGGCGCTCGGCTGAGCCTCATTCCGCCGCGAGCAGGGCGCCGTCCTCGAGCGGGTGCGCCAGCCGGGCGAGCATTTCCTTGGGCACCACTTGCCAGAAATCGCCGACCACGCGCGGCCATTCGTCGAGCAGATGCGCGGCCCATTTGCTGTCGGTCGCCGCGGCATGCGCCGCGACCAATTCGCGCAGCGTCGCTTCCCAATGCGCCGCCGCGATTCGCCGCCAGACGATCGTCTCGCCATTGGCGCGCGCCGGGAAGCGCCCGTCGGGATCGTAAACGAACGCCATCCCGCCAGACATGCCCGCGCCGAAATTGGCGCCGATGGCGCCCAGCACCACCGCGACGCCCCCGGTCATATATTCGCAGCCATTCGCGCCGCAGCCCTCGACCACGACCTCGGCGCCCGAATTGCGCACCGCGAAGCGCTCGCCCGCTTGGCCCGCCGCGAACAACCGGCCCGACGTCGCGCCATAGAGCACGGTATTGCCGATGATCATATTCTCTTGGCTCGCGAGCGGCGAACTCACCACCGGGCGCACGATGATCGTGCCCCCCGACAGCCCCTTGCCGACATAATCGTTCGCGTCGCCGAACACTTCGAGCGTGATCCCCTGGCATAGGAACGCGCCGAGCGATTGCCCCGCCGAGCCGCGCAGCCGGACATGGACATGGCCGGGGCTGAGCTTTTTCATCCCGAATTTGCGCGTGATCTCGCCCGACAGCCGCGTGCCGACCGCGCGGTGGGTGTTGCGCACGCTATAGGTGAGCTGCATCTTCTCGCCCCGGCTGAACACCGGCGCCGCGTCCGCGATCATCTGCGCGTCGAGACTGTCGGGCACTTCGTTGCGGAAGGTCGCGAGGCTGAAGCGCCGCTCGGCATCGGTCGCGTCGACCTTGGCGAGGATCGGGTTCAGGTCGAGATCGTCGAGATGCTCGGCGCCGCGCGAGACCTGGCGGAGCAATTCGGTGCGGCCGATCACCTCATCCAGGCTACGACAGCCGAGCCGGGCGAGAATGTCGCGCACTTCCTCGGCGATGAAGGTCATCAAATTGATCACCTTCTCCGGGCTGCCGCTGAATTTCGCGCGCAGCCGCTCGTCCTGGGTGCAGACGCCCACCGGGCAGGTGTTCGAATGGCATTGGCGCACCATGATGCACCCCATCGCGACGAGGCTCAACGTGCCGATGCCGAATTCCTCGGCGCCCAGGATCGCGGCGATCACGATGTCGCGGCCGGTGCGCAAGCCGCCATCGACGCGCAGCTTAACGCGGTGCCGGAGGCCGTTGAGGGTGAGCACCTGGTTGACCTCGGAAAGTCCCATCTCCCAGGGGGTGCCGGCATATTTGATGCTCGATTGTGGGCTCGCCCCGGTGCCGCCGACATGGCCCGAGATAAGGATGACGTCGGCATGGGCCTTCGCGACGCCCGCCGCCACGGTGCCGATGCCGGCGGACGAAACGAGCTTCACGCAAACCCGCGCGGCCGGGTTGACCTGCTTCAGGTCGTAAATGAGCTGCGCCAGATCCTCGATCGAATAAATATCGTGGTGCGGCGGCGGTGAGATCAATGTCACGCCGGGAGTTGCGTGGCGCAACTTCGCGATCAGCTCGGTCACCTTGAAACCGGGGAGCTGCCCGCCCTCGCCCGGCTTGGCGCCTTGCGCCACCTTGATCTCGATCTCCTCGCAGGCGGAGAGATATTCGGCGGTCACCCCGAAGCGGCCGCTCGCGACCTGTTTGATCACCGAATTGGCGTTGTCGCCATTGTCATAAGGGGCGTAGCGGCTCGGGTCCTCGCCGCCCTCGCCCGACACCGCTTTGGCGCCGATACGGTTCATCGCGATCGCGAGCGTTTCATGCGCCTCGGGGCCGAGCGCGCCCAGACTCATTCCCGGGGTGACGAAACGCTTGCGGATCGCGGTGATCGCCTCGACCTGCTCGACCGGCACGCCCTGTTCGGGCTGGTTGAGCTGGAGCAGATCACGCAAATAGATCGGCGGCAGATCGGCGACCCCGCGCGAAAATTGCAGATAGGTCGAGTAGCTGTCCTTGGCGACCGCGCTTTGCAGCGCATGCATCAGCGGCGCCGAATAGGCATGCGCCTCGCCCCCCATGCGCTGGCGATAATAGCCGCCGATCGGCAGCGTGCCCGCCGGCGCGCGATAGGCGGCCTCGTGGCGCATCCGTGCCGACAAATGCAGCGAGACATAGCCCTCGCCCGAAATCTTGGCGGGCATGCCCGGGAAGAGATCGTTGACCAGCGACCGGCTCAACCCCACCGCTTCGAAATTATAGCCGCCGCGATAGCTGGAGATCACCGCGATCCCCATTTTGCTCATGATCTTGAGCAGCCCTTCGTCGAGCGCGCGGCGATAGCGCGCGAGCGCCTCGTCGAGGCTCAGCCCCGGGAACAGCCCGCGCGCGTGGCGATCGGCGATCGCGGCTTCGGCGAGATAGGCGTTCACCGTCGTCGCCCCCACTCCGATCAGCACCGCGTGATAATGGGTGTCGAGGCATTCGGCGGCGCGGACGTTGATGCTCGCATAAGCGCGTAGGCCCTTGCGGACGAGATGGGTGTGCACCGCCGCCGCCGCGAGCACCCCGGCGATCGCGACGCGCTCGGGCCCGGCGGCTTCGTCGGTCAGGAACAATTCGCCGCGCCCGGCGCGCACCGCTTGCTCCGCTTCTTGGCGGATGCGCTGGATCGCCGCGCGCAGTGCCTCGGGTCCGCGCCCTGCTTCGAAGGTGCAGTCGATCTCGGCGGTCTGGCCCGCGAAATGCGCTTTCAGCCGCGCCCAATCGGCGCTCGAGAGCACCGGCGACTCGAGCACCAGTACGCGGCTCTGCGCCTCGGCCGGGTCGAGCAGATTGGCGAGATTGCCGAAGCGCGTCTTCAGCGTCATCACCCGCCGCTCGCGCAACGGGTCGATCGGCGGGTTGGTGACCTGGCTGAAATTCTGGCGGAAGAATTGGCTGATCGAGCGCGAATTGTTCGAGATGACCGCGAGCGGCGTGTCGTCCCCCATCGATCCCACCGCTTCCTTGGCGGTCTCGACCATGGGCGCCAGGATCAGCTCCATTTCCTCGAGCGTCTGCCCGGCGGCGATCTGGCGGCGGATCAGCTCGGCGCGCGCGTAGCGCGGCAGCGGATCGGCGGGGGGCGGCGGCAGATCCTCGGCCGAGAGAAAGCCCGCGACCATCGCCGCATAATCGGCCTCGGCGGCGATCCGATCCTTGATCGCGCGGTCGTGATAGAAACGCCCTTCCTCCAGATCGAGCGCGATCATCTGCCCCGGGCCCAGCCGGCCCTTTTCGATGATGGTCGATTCGGGCAGCACCACCATCCCCGTCTCCGAGCCGACGACGAGCAGCCCATCCTCGGTGCGCGAATAGCGCAAGGGGCGCAAAGCGTTGCGATCGACCCCCGCCACCGCCCAGCGGCCATCGGTCATCGCGAGCGCGGCGGGGCCGTCCCAGGGCTCCATCACGCTCGCCAGATATTCGTACATCGCCCGGTGCGCGGGGGGCATTTCGGGGGCTTCCTGCCACGCCTCGGGCACGAGCATCAGCTTGGCGGTGGGGGCGTCGCGGCCCGAACGGCAGATCGCCTCGAACACCGCGTCGAGCGCCGCGGTATCGCTCGCCCCCGCCGGGATGATCGGCTTGATGTCCTCGGCATCGTCGCCGAAGCCGGTCGCGGCCATTTTGATTTCATGGCTCAGCATCCAGGCCTTGTTGCCGCGCACCGTGTTGATCTCGCCATTATGCGCGAGGCAGCGGAACGGCTGGGCGAGCCACCACTGCGGGAAAGTGTTGGTCGAATAACGCTGGTGGAAGATCGCGACGCGGCTTTCGACGCGCGGATCGCGCAGATCGGGGTAGAAGGTCGCCAGGCTCTCCGCCAGGAACAGCCCCTTGTAGATGATCGAGCGACACGAGAGCGAGCAGATGTAAAAGCCCTGGATTTGCGCGGCGATGATCCGCTTTTCGATCCGCCGCCGGATCACGTAGAGCGTCTTTTCGAATTCGGCGGCGCTCATCGCGCGCGGGTCGGGGCCGGCGATCATGATCTGTTCGATCTCGGGGCGCGTCGCCTGCGCCTTCGCGCCGATCACCGACACGTCGACCGGGACCTGGCGCCAACCGTAGATGATATGCCCCGCCTCGATGATCGCCGATTCGACGATCGTGCGGCACGTTTCCTGCGCGGCGAGATCGGTGCGCGGCAGGAACACCATGCCGACCGCGAGCCGCCCGGGCAGCGGCTTGTGCCCCGAAAGCAGGATCGCTTCCTCGAAAAAGCCGCGCGGCAGATCGATGTGGAGCCCGGCGCCGTCGCCGGTCTTGCCATCGGCATCGACCGCGCCGCGGTGCCACACCGCGCGCAGCGCCTCGATCGCCGCCTGCACCACGCGCCGGCTCGGCTTGCCCTCGATCGAGGCGACCAGGCCGACGCCGCAGGCGTCCGATTCGAATTCGGGGCGGTACATGCCGTGCGTGGCGAGGTGATCGCGCGGGGTCATGCGGCGCGCTCCAGCGGGGCTTGCGCGGCGAGCCAGGCGTTCATCTTCGTGGCCACTTCGCGCCCGTCGCGGATCGCCCAGACGACCAGGCTCGCGCCGCGCACGATATCGCCGGCCGCGAACACGCCGGGCAGGCTCGTCATCATCGTCGCCGGCGCGACGATGATCGTGCCCCAGCGCGTCACCCGCAGCTCGGCGGCGCCGAAGGCGAGCGGCAGATCCTCGGGATCGAAGCCGAGCGCGGCGATCACCAGATCGGCGTCGAGCGCGCAATCGCCGGCCGCGCCGGGTTCGGGGCGGCGACGCCCGCTCGCGTCGGGGTCGCCGAGCCGCATCGCGCGCGCGCGCACTTGTCCCGGCTCGACCGCGCTCGGCGCCGAGAGCCAGAGGAACTCGACCCCTTCTTCCTCGGCATGGGCGACTTCGCGCTGGCTGCCGGGCATGTTGGCGCGGTCGCGGCGATAGAGGCAGCGCACCGAGGCCGCGCCCTGGCGCACGGCGGTGCGCACGCAATCCATCGCGGTGTCGCCGCCGCCGATCACCACCACCCGCTTGCCCGCGGCATCGAACGCCTCCGGCAAGGGCGCGCCGAAATCGGCGCGGTTCGACGCGATGAGATAATCGAGCGCGGCGACCGCGCTGTCCGCGCCCGGCACGCCTAGCGGCTTGGCGCGATAGACGCCGGTCGCGATCAGCAGCGCGTCGTGGCGCGCGCGCAAGGCAGCGAGCTCGGCGTCGCGCCCGACCTCGAAGCCCAAGTGGAAGACGATGCCGCTCGCCGCCAGCCGATCGAGCCGGCGCGTGACCACCGGCTTTTCGAGCTTGAAGCCGGGAATGCCATAGGTCAGCAACCCCCCGGCGCGGTCGTGACGATCATAGACATGGACCTCGTGCCCGGCGGCGCGCAGATATTCGGCCGCCGTCAGCCCCGCCGGCCCCGCGCCGATGATGCCGATCGAGCGCCCGCTGGCCGGCCCGGGCGCGAGCGGCGCGACCCAGCCCTGGTCCCAGGCACTATCGGTGATGAATTTTTCGACCGCGCCGATCGTCACCGCGCCATGGCCTGAAAATTCGATCACGCAATTGCCTTCGCACAGCCGGTCCTGCGGGCAGATGCGCCCGCAAATCTCCGGCATGGTCGAGGTGGCGTTGGAGAGCTCATAGGCCTCGCGCAGCCGCCCCTCCGCCGCCAGGCGCAGCCAATCGGGGATGTGATTGTGCAACGGGCAATGCACCGCGCAATAGGGCACGCCACATTGCGAGCAACGCGCGGCTTGCGCGGCGCCTTCCTCGGGCGTGAAGGGCGCGGCGATCTCGTGGAAATCGCGCGTGCGCGCCTCGGCGGGGCGCTTGGGGGGATAGGCTTGGGGGCGGTCGACGAAATCGAGCATGGCGCAGCTTTATGCCGCGCTTACCCACGAGTCACGTAAGTTTATTGCGATAGGTAAGAGTAAATTACCTATTTTCGCCGCTGTTACCGCGCGCTTCGCCGTGCATCCGCCCGGTTTTTGCAAATAACGCTCATAACAAGGTCCGAAGCGGGCCTATCGCGAGAACAGCCACAGCAAGGCGCCCGCGCCGAGCGCGATCCGATACCAAGCGAAAGGCGCGAAGCCGCGCTTGCCGACGATGGTGATGAACCAGCGCACCACCACCACCGCGACCACGAACGCCACCGCCGCGCCGATCGCGATCGCGCCGAGCCCGACGCCCTGCCCGCTCGCCAGCGCGTCGCGGTGCTTATAGAGTTGATAAGCCGTCGCCCCGGTGAGCGTCGGCAGGCCGAGGAAAAAGCTGAACTCGGCGGCCGTCCGCCGCTCGACCCCCAGCAGCAACCCGCCGAGGATCGTCGACGCCGAGCGGCTCACCCCCGGAATCAGCGCCAGGCATTGGATCGCCCCGATCCCCACTGCGGTGCCGAGCGGAATCTCGGCGATGCCGCGCACCGACCCCGGTTTCGCGACGCGCTCGACCGCGAGGATCGCGACGCCGCCGATCAGCAGCGCCCAGGCCGCCGTCGCCGCGCTCCCGAGCAGCGCCTCGATCGCATCGTGCAGCACCACCCCCAGCGCCGCCGCCGGCAGAAAGGCGACCACGACGTTGCGCGTGAAGCGCCACGCCGCCGCCTCGCCGCGCACCATCCCGCTCGCGACGGTGAGGCAGGTGCGCCAGTAAAGCGCGACGATCGCCAGGATCGCGCCCGGCTGGATCGCGATGTTGAACAGCTCCCAATAAGCCGGATCATAGCCCAGGAAGCGCGCGGCGAGGATCAAATGGCCGGTCGAGGAGACGGGCAGGAATTCGGTCACCCCCTCGACGATGCCGAGGAGAATGATGGTGAGGAGTTCGGTCACGAAATTTCCTAGGCTTGCACGGCGGTGAAGCGGCCCTGGCGGCGGAAGCGCACCAGCCAACCGGGCGCGACCGTCTCGAGCGGGGTCGGCGCCACGCCGAGCGCGGCGAGGCCGTCCGCACCGGGCGCGACCACGTTATCGCGCTGGAGCATCAGCCATTGGTCCCAGGTGATCGGCGCCCCCGGCAAAAAGCCCGCGCGCGCGATCATCGCCGAAACCGCATCGGGCAGCTCGACGAAATTGGGCCGCGCGCCGATCGCCTTGGCGATCCAGCGCTGCAGCGCGCCCATGGTGACGACGTCCGGGCCGCCCAGCTCATAAGTCTTGCCCGCGTGGGCGGCGGGCTCGGCCAGCACGCGCGCGACCGCCTCGGCGACATCGGCGACATAGACCGGCTGGAACTTCACCCCCGCGCGCACGATCGGCACGATCGGCGCGCTCGCGATCATCCCGGCGAAGCGGTTGACGAAGGCATCCTCGCGCCCGAACACGATCGAGGGACGCAGGATCGTCGCCCCCGGATATGCCGCCCGCACCGCCGCCTCGCCCTCACCCTTCGAGCGGCCATAGGCCGAGGGCGAGGCAGCGTCGGCGCCGATCGCCGAGACATGGACGAGCGCGCGCACGCCCGCCTCGGCGCACGCGCGCGCCAGATGGCGCGGGCCTTCGACATGGAAAGCCTGGAAATCGCCGTTCAGCACGCCGACCAGATTGACCACCGCGTCGGCGCCGGCGAGCGCGGGGCCGAGCGTTTCGGGACGGCGAATGTCGGCCGCCACGAATTGCGTCTGGCCGAGCCCACCGAGCGGGCGGATGAAATAGGCTTCCTTGGGGTCGCGCTGCGCGATTCGCACCCGCGCCTCGCGCTTGAACAATTCTTGCGCGACATAGCGCCCCAGAAACCCGCCGCCGCCGATCAGCGTCACCAGCTTGCCCTGCATCACCCGTCCCTTGGTTGGCGTTCGCGCGCTCCATGCCGCGCCCGCGCCTTCGGAGCAAGCACGCGTCCGCCTTGGGCGCCTGCTTCGCGCGCGAACGCTTGACAAGCGCGCCGCCCCGCCTTTAGAGCGCGCGGCCTACCCCGTGCCCAGATGGCGGAATTGGTAGACGCACCAGCTTCAGGTGCTGGCGCTCGCAAGGGCGTGGAGGTTCGAGTCCTCTTCTGGGCACCATCGCTTCCTCCGGACAT
>FRDC01004142.1_pt1 | contig 11689 bp, 14 predicted proteins | sample 1106171 | NCBI WGS metagenome assembly FRDC01 (sample SAMEA3930566, study PRJEB13176) | freshwater metagenome | biome: Drinking water system; feature: drinking water; material: water | place: Singapore | collected 2014-12-20
AGCATCGGCGTTTGATTTCGAACGAGGAATTCAAAGATGCCCCGAGGCGGGAAGCGCCCCGGAGCTGGACGGAAGCCGGCTCGTGCTAAGCTGCCGCCAGGGGCGCACTATGCAGCATCCGGTCATCGACGCTCCCGAAGTGGTGAGAACCAAGGGAGGCACGCTCCGAACTCGACGCGGCGCACGCCTGTCAGTATCGGAGAGGCAGTGGACGGCGGACCTGCTCGCCGCATTCCCTCAGTGGGGTGACCTGCTTGAATTGCCTTCTTGCATTCGAGTTGACCTTGAATATCGGATAGCTCCGCCTGAATTCCTGACACAACCAATGAGTTTAGGGCTCCCTCGCGTGGATGCAATTTTATGGCATTCTAATACGCAGTGCTCAATTCTAGAAGCGAAGGTTACATCATCCCCCGTCCGACATTATGTGCGGAATTGGTCAGCTGCTATACTACAGAACGCTGCTCAAAGCATGGCGCGGCGTTGAGGTGAAGGCTACGATCTTGGCCGCACCCTATCTGCCTCCTTTTGTTCTTGAGACTATCGCGCAGGCCCGTATTCCCATCCGCTACCTCAAAGCCGGACGTGACGGATTCTCCGGCTTGGTGCCAGACGCTGAGCTGACTGAAGCACAGCGCGTCGACCGATCCGGCGCTGAGGCTATCCCCACTTAGAAGCAAGCCATTTCCTAGCCGTGCCCACTCTTTCCAATAGCCGTCACGAGCGGTTCGCGCAGGAAGTCGCTAAGGGTCAGTCGGCCACGTCGGCCTACAAGGCTGCGGGCTACGAGGCGACGGGCGCTTCGATCGGCATCAATGCTGGGCGGCTGCTGAAAAATGCTAACGTCCGGGCAAGGGTCGACGAGATCCTTGCTGAGGGCGCCCGCCAAGCCGGCGTGACCGTCGAGCGGGTGGTGCGCGAGCTCGCCAAGATCGGCTTCAGCGACATCCGCAAGGCGATGAAGTGGGGCGAGACGGTCATGGTGCCGTGCGCGCCCGAGGTCGCCGACCACTTCATCCGGCCCGACGGCAAAGGGATCGAAGAGGACTTCGAAGCTGAGGTCGGGGAGGAGCTGGAGCCTCAGCCTCGTGGGGGCGCGCTCAAGCGGCGGCGGGTCGGCGCGGATGGCGTCATTGCCGTCCGGGCCCACACGCCGATGGCCTTGATTGCGTCGGACCAGATCGACGAAGACACGGCGGCCGCCATCGCCGAGGTCAAGCAGACTCGGGAGGGTTTGGCGTTCAAGCTGCACGACAAGCGTGCGGCCCTCGTCGACCTCGGCAAGCACCTTGGCATGTTCAAGGACAAGGTCGAGCACAGCGGCCCGGGCGGTGGCCCCATTCAGACCGAGGACGTGAGTGCTTCAGCCCGCGAAGAGATCGCTCGCCGAATCGCTGGCCTTGCTGCCAAGGGCGGAGCAGGAGAGGACGCTTCAGGTCCTCACTGACACCCAGGCGCGCGGGCTGCTCTGGGACTGGCAGTTCTGGGGCCGCCCCGATCAGCAACTCCCGGTCGGCGACTGGTTCGTCTGGCTCATCATGGCGGGACGCGGCTGGGGCAAGACGCGCACTGCAGTCGAGAACATCGCCGCGATGCTGAGGGGGCCGACCCCGCACGTCGCTCCACCCGGCGCCCCGGCCATCATGTCGATCGTGGCGGATTCACCCTTCGACATGCGCCAGTACTCCATCGAAGGGCCCTCGGGCTTCCTCAACATCGGGCCGAAGGACTGGCGTCCGACGCACGAGCCGTCGAAGAAGATCCTGGTATGGCCGAACGGCTGCCGGGCGCTGCTGTTCTCGGCGGAGGACCCCGAGAGCACGCGCGGCGCATCAGGATCGTTCTTCTGGTGGGACGAGCTCGCGAAGTCGCGCTATGCCGCCGAAGGCTGGAAGAACATGCTGTTCGGCATGCGCGAAGGCAACCCGCGCGGTATCGTCACCACCACCCCGCGACCGATCCCGCTCATCAAGGAGATCCGCGCGCGGGCGAGCACGCGGCTCACGGTCGGCTCGACTTGGGACAACCGGTCGAACCTGTCGGACACGTTCTACCGCGAGGTCATCGCGCCGCTGGAGGGCACGCGGCTCGGCCGACAGGAGATCCACGCCGAGTTGCTTGAGGACGTGCCTGGCGCGCTCTGGACTCGGGCACTCCTCGATGAGAACCGCTTGCCGGCGCCTTGCAATGAGGACGAGAGGCAGGCGCTCATCGCCGGCATGAAGCGCATCGTGGTGGCGATGGACCCGGCGGCCTCGTCGGGAGATGGCGCCGACGAGATGGGGATCGTGGTCGCCGGCCTGCGGCATGACGGCCACGGCTGTATCCTGGCCGATCTCACCGCCCGGCTCTCGCCCGATCAGGCAGCGCGCCGCGCCATCCGCGCCTACGACGACTGGGGCGCCGACCGCATCGTGGGCGAGGTCAACAACGGCGGTGAGTGGATCGGGCAGACGATCAAGCTGACCGCACAGGCCATGCGTATCGAGCGTGCCCGAAGCTCAGGCGAGATCGCCTACCGGGCCGTCCACGCGAGCCGGGGCAAGGTCACAAGGGCGGAGCCCGTCGCGGCGCTCGATGAGCAGCATCGGGTGCACCACGTCGGCAGCTTTCCCGAGATGGAAGACCAGTTGTGCGAATGGGAGCCCCTCTCAGGCATGAGGTCGCCCGATCGACTCGACGCCAGAGTGTGGGCGCTGACCGACCTGATGCTGCAGGATGATGGATACGACCCGGGTCTCTGGGCGGCATTGGCAGGCTGACGGATGAGCGCTCCCGAGAAGCCCCGCGTTCGCGTTCGGGCCGGCCAAGTGCGGCGCACGCGCGACAGCTTTCAGAACTTCGAAGCCGCCGTCGGTCTGGGCACCAACAATCAGATGGCGGCGTCGCGGTACGGCTACGTGCCACTGACGCGCGACCGACAGCAACTGGAATTCATGTACCGGGGGAGCTGGATCGTCCGTCAAGCGGTCAGTGTTCCGGCCGACGACATGACCCGAGCGGGGGTGGAATTCACCGGGACCGGCGAGGGCAGGGACCCGGTCGTCCTGCAGAACGCACTGCGCCGCCTTGATGTCTGGGGCAAGCTGGCGTCGACGATCCGCTGGGCGCGGCTCTACGGCGGTGCGATCGGCGTGTTGCTGGTCGAAGGGCAGGACCTCGCCCAGCCGCTTGATCCGGCATCGGTCACGAAGGGACAGTTCAAGGGCATCACGCCGATCGACCGGTGGGCGCTGGCCCCGTCGAGCCAAACCGTCGATGCGCTGGGTCCTGACTTCGGCAAGCCGACCGGCTATCTCGTGGTGGCCGGGCGCGACGAGGGCGTTCAGAACGGGCGGTGGATCCACCACACCCGTTGCGTCCGCATGGAGGGCAACGACCTGCCGTACTACCAGCGCCAGGCCGAGATGGGCTGGGGTATGAGCGTCGTGGAGACGTTCCACGATCGACTGGTGGCGTTCGACAGCGTCACGCTCGGCATGGCGCAACTGGTCTACAAGGCTCATCTGCGCTCGTTGAAGATGAAAGATCTGCGCAAGAACATCGCGACGGGCGGCAAGCCGTTCGAGGCTGCTCTGGCGCAGGTTGACATGATCCGTCGTTTTCAGAGCAATGAGGGCCTGACACTACTTGACGCCGAAGATGATATGAGCGCGATCAGTTACACGTTCAGCGGATTGTCTGATGTCATTATTCAGATGAGTCAGCAGATTGCCGGCGCTATTGACATGCCGATTGTCAAATTGTTCGGCATGAGCCCCTCAGGTTTCTCTACTGGTGAAACGGATCTTCGTTCCTACAACGACAACATCAATCTGGCACAGGAGAGGGACCTTCGCCATCCGATGGAGGTCATCTCGCACTTGACCTATCGGAGCGAATTCGGCGAAGCGCCCCCTGCGGAATTCGGGTTCACCTTCGCTTCCCTGTATGGTCTGAACGGCAAGGAGAAGGCCGAGATCGCTCTGGCGACCGCCCAGGCCCTGGCGACCGCTGAGGCCACGCAGGCGCTTCAACCCTCCATCATCCTTCGCGAGTTGAAGAAGTCGAGCGAAGCGACGGGCATTTTCGGCACTATCGCGGACGCCGACATCGATCGAGCGAAGGCCGAGGAGATGCTGTCATCCGAGCGCAATCCACCAGCACCTGATCTGAGCGGTAACCCCCATGAGGATGACGGGGACACCAAGGCAGTCAGCACTCTTGCAAACGAATCCGGCGATGACGAGCGCGAGCCGTGGGAGCGGCTGCCGTTCCCGCTCGGTCGCCCCGACCTCCGCGTCGCCTCGTGACGCCCCACCGACCATNNTGACAAGACAAAGCGCCCCGACCTTCCCGTCGATGAGTCGGCCGAGGATCGCGCCGCCCTGGCCAATTCGGCATCCAAGGCGTCTCCCGTCCCGCTCGCGGGCGTGCCCGAAACCCCGCTGCCGGAGGCGACGGACGCCGTATCGGGCGCGTAGCACAGATCGTGTCGTGATTTGACTCGGCACACCCGCCGCGGCGATGACAGTGTGACCTCTCTGGCCCGCCCTCCCTCGGCGGCGTCGATACTCAAGGCGCCGCCGACCCCGCCGGGCTTCACGCCCCCGGGACGCCATCGAGATCGCGCGCAGGCTAAGTCTGCTCGCGCCACGCTCCGGCTCGCGAAGGCGTTGACGGAGAAGTACGGCCGCCAGCTCCGCAAGATCGCCCGCCATATCGACGATATCGTCCGCGGCTTCGATGCGGGCTCCGAGGCCGGCCGGAGAGCCATTCAAGCGCATCTGCAGCGCTACTCCGCGACGCTGGCACCTTGGGCGGAAGCCAACGCCGACCGCATGCTTGCCGAGGTCGCGGCGGCGGACGGCAAGCGCTGGCGCCGCCTCTCTGCCGAGATCGGACGAGGTATCGAGCGTGAGATCCAGTCCGCCCCGGTGGCGGACGCGTTCGCTCGGATGAAGGCGGATCAGGTCCGCCTCATCACCTCGCTTCCCAGCGAGGCGGCAGAACGTGTGCACTCCCTCGTGGTCGAAGGACTGTCGAAGGGCGTCCGCAGTGACGAAATCGCGGCCCAGATCTACGAAACGGGCTCGGTTAGCCGAAGCAGAGCCGATCTGATCGCGAGAACTGAGGTCAGTCGCGCGGCCACCACCTTCCAGATGTCGCGAGCCCAGCACGTAGGCTCGCCGGGGTACATCTGGCGGACGTCCGAGGACTCCGACGTCAGGCACGATCATCGCCTGCTTGCCGGCAAGGTGTTTCGCTGGGACGACCCCCCGGTTGCCGATCGGCGAACCGGCGCGAAGGCGCATCCGGGCTGCATCTACCGGTGCCGTTGCTACGCCGAGACATTGCTACCCGACTGATTCACGACGCAACCTGTTTGGCAATCCATCATGTGTCTGGCCTGCGGCGGGACGTGCGGAGCTTCGCGCTCGCGCTCCCGCATGACAATCGATATCAGGACGGGACGGCGCACGCTGCGTGTGGCAGATGCCGGCGGCCCCGCGCCGCTCTTCGTTTCTCGTCCGCTTCTGCCCGAGAATGCCGCCGACCTTCGGGCTTGGGCGACCCGCAGCGGGCTGGCCGATCTCGTGCCCGCCGACGAGATGCACGTGACGCTGGTCTACAGCCGCACGCCTGTCGATTGGTTCCGGTTCGCGTCCTGGTACGCGACCGACGAGTTGCAGATCCCCGCCGGCGGTCCGCGTCGGATGGAGACCTTCAAGGGCGGGGTCGTGGTGCTCCGCATCGTCTCGGAGCCTCTCGCCCGCCGTTGGCGCGAATTCCGCGAGGGCGGCTGCTCTTGGGATTGGCCCGAATATGCGCCGCATATCACGGTAGCCGCCGGTTCAGGCTCGGCCGATCTGTCGAGACTGAAGGCCTACACTGGCCCGCTGCGGTTCGGGCCCGAAGAGTTCGCGCCGATCAAGCAATGACCGTCCGCATCCGTGTCGTCGATACCGCCATTCTGCCGAGCAGGATGGAGACCACGCCCGAGGGCTTCCTGATCTGTCGGGACGTCTGTCTCGCCCGTACCGGGGAACAACTCTACCATTCGCACGAGATCCCCGGCATCCCGGCCAAGAACGGCGTCGTCGTCGCCGTGCGGGATGAGGATGAGGTCTTCTCCCCGGAGGCCATAGAGAGCTTTCGCGGCAAGGTCTTCACCGACGACCACCCCGACGACGACGTCACGGCCCTGAATTTCCGCTCACTGCTGCGCGGCGTCGTGATGAATCCCCGCCGCGGCGAGGGTGATCAGTCGGACAAGCTGCTGGGGGACATCATCGTTTACGATCCGGCCACTATCGTGAAGATCAGGTCCGGCAAACGCGAAGTTTCGAACGGTTACGACGCCGACTATCAAGTCATTGAACCGGGCCGAGCCCGACAGATCCGCATCCGCGGAAATCACGTCTCGCTGGTCGATGAGGGCCGGTGCGGACCAGCCTGCGCCATTCGAGATGGGAAGCAACGCATGAGTGACCGCAAGTCGTCGTGGAAGGACCGTCTGTTCCGCGCTCTCCGCTCCAAGGACGAGGCCGAACGCGAGGAGCTTCTGAAGGGCGTCGAGGCCGACATGCCCGACGGGGACCACGCCCACGAAGGTGATGGTCATCACATCACGATCAACGTCGCGCCGCCTTCGGCCGACGAGGAGCCAACCCGAAAGCCCGGCGGCCTCAACATGGACGAGGAGGGCAACGAGCAGGAGAGCACGGATATGGACGAGGAGAAGGTCAAGGCGCTGATCGCCGAGGCGCTGAACCCGATCACCACGGCGATGCAGGCCCTCACCGAGAAGCTTGAGACCGTGGCGCCGAAGGTGGTCGCCATCGAGGAGCAGGTCGCGGAGGTGGCGGAGGCCGTCGACGATATGGCGGACCCCGAGGACATGGCGACCCAGGACGCGGTGGCTCGGGCAGCGATCCTCGCCCCGAACCTCGCTCGCCCGACGACGGACGCCAAGCCGGGGTCGAAGCCGCATCGCGACGCCATGGGATCGTTCAAGCGCGATGCCCTGCGCGCCGCCCTGACGACCGACGCTGGACGCGCTGCGGTCGGCGCCGTGCTCGGGCACGTTCAGCCTCACCGCATCGCCGCGATGACGCCGGCCGAGGTCAACGTCGCCTTTCGGGCGTCGTCGCAGATGATACTGGACCAGAACGCGGCGCGAACGGCAGAGACCCTGTTCTCGGCAATCTCCGGTTATGTCCGTGACGACGCCGGGCGCCCGACGCGGCCCATGACCCCGGCCGATCTCCAGGCCAAGGCCAACGCTTTCTACAAGCGCGGCTGATCCCCTCCCGCCCCGATCTCAGGAGACCGCCGCCATGGCCGTCGTACAGAACGTCTACGCCTATCGCATGCCGGCAGGCATTCCGGGTCGCGTGAACCGCGAGCAGGAGCACACCGGCGAGCCGAACCAGCTTGATGCGAGCAACCCGCCGCTCGCCTACGGCGATCCCGTCAAGATGGGCTCCAACGGCCGCATCCAGGCACTGGCCCCGGGTGACACCGCCGCCGCTATCTACGGCTTCCTCGAGGCGCCCTTCCCGGGCTCTCCCACCACCACCTACGGCGCTGCAACGCAGATGCTGGGGAACGCCGCGCCGCCCCCCGGCGGTCGCTGCACGGTGATGAAGCGCGGCTACATGACCGTCGCGCATCAGAACACCACCGCGGCGGCAAAGGGCGGCACCATTCACGTCCGCCTCGCCAGTGCGCCGGCCGGAGGACGTCTCTCCGGACTGGAGGCGGCGGCCGATTCCACCAACACGATCGCCGTCCCCGGCAACAGCTACTGGATGGGCGCAGCCGATTCCGGTGGCATGGGCGAGATCGCCTTCAACATCTGAGACCGAGCGGCGCCGTCGGCGACCGCCGCCTTCCCCACGCTCGGGCGCGGTCACGTCGCCCTCAAGAGGATTCTGCACCATGACCTACGGCGCCCCCTTCCTCGGGTCGTTCGGCTTCGGCCACAACGGCGGTCCGCCGCTCGACGGGCTTGGCCGGCTCGGCTTCCGCACCTTCGACTCGGTTCGCACCCGCGACATGCGGATGACCGACAGTGCGGGCGTGTTCCTGCAGTCCGAGCTGGAGCGCCTTGACCCGATCCTGCACGAGCCGCTGGCGGGCTACACCTACCTGCGCGACATGCCGCTGCGCCAGGACGTCACGATCGCGGACGAGGCATCGTCGTTCGCCTCACTCGGGTATGCGGCGGCCGGCGGCATCAACCCGACTGGCGTCTCGTGGGTCGGCAAGACCTCCACGGCGATCACCGGCATCCAGGCCGATGTCGGCAAGGTGGTCACCCCGCTCAATCTGTGGGCGATGGAACTCGCCTATACGATCCCGGAGCTGGAGTCGTCGATCAAGGTCAACCGGCCGATCGATCGGGTCAAGCTCGACGGCCTGAACCTGAAGGCCAACCAGGACGCCGATCAGATCTCCTACGTGGGCGATGCGACGGTGGGCAGCTTCGGGCTTCTCAACAGCCCGGACGTGGTGGCGACGAACGCCTCCGGCACCTTCGCGTCCTACTTGCCCGGAAGTGGGACGCCGAACCAAGCCGCCATTCTCGCCATCTTCAACGCAGGCTTGATGTCGGCCTACGCTGCGTCCGGCTACACCATCGTGCCGAACAAGGTCGGCCTGCCGCCCATCCAGTACGGCGCACTGCAGCAAACCGTCTCGTCGGCCGGATCGGTCTCCATCCTGGAGTACCTGAAGAAGAACACCGTCGCATCCTCCATGAACGGCGTCGATCTGGAGATTGTGCCCATGAAGTGGGCGGTGGGTCGCGGGGTCGAGGGTACGGACCGCATGGTGTTCTACACGCAGGACGAGTCCCGTGTTCGCCTGCCGATCACGCCGATGCAGAACACGCCGATCCAGTACCGCGGCCTGCACATGCTGACTTATTACTATCGCCGCATCGGTGCGGTCGAAATCACCAACAGTCAGCTCGTCGCGTACATCGACGGCATCTGAGGCGCAGGGGAAGAGCGATGCCTGATCTGACCTTTGCCAAGCCATGCACCTTCACGGCCCCGGACGGGACGCAACGCGTCTTCGCGCCCGGGGTGCATCACGACGTGCCCGACGACGTAGCGGACCACTGGTTCATCAAGGCGCATCTCGCCCGCGAGGCGGACGCGCCGGTGGCACCCGCGACGGCACCGCTGACCCACGAAGAGCGCGCGCAGGTCAAGGCGGCTCTCGACGCTGCCGAGGGCCGCGCGCGCGGCGCCGAAGCCGAACGGGATGCTGCGATGTCGAGCGCAGATGCGCTTCAGGCGGCGCTTGATGCCGAGCGCGCGGCGCACGAGGAGACCAAGCGCCTACTGGATGACGCTACGGCTCCCGATGCAGCCGAGGGCGATCTCATCATTCGTCATCGCGGACGCGGCACCTATGCCGTCATGCGCGGCGAAGAGGTCGTGGTCGACGGCCTCACCAAGCCGGAGGCGGAAGCCAAGGTCGCCGAGATGAAGGCGCAGGCCTGAGGCAACGGACGTGGACCCCGCTCTCTTCCGGCAGATCTACCCTGCGTTCGATGCGCAGCGATACCCGGATGGTATGGTGCAGTTTCATCTGGGTTCGGCCTCCGCGCGCCTGCTGCCGTCGGTCTGGGGCGAGTTGCGTGACGACGGGATCGCGCTCTACGTCGCTCATCGCCTTGCGCTCGCGGGACCAGTGGTGACTGCGGGCGGAAGCGGGGGTGCGACCTTTCCGGCACCCGGGCCCGCCAAGGGGCTCGTCTCGTCGAAGAGCGTCGGCGGCGCATCGATCTCATACGACACGTCGGCCGGCCAGACTGAGGGCGGCGGTGATTTGAACCTGACGTCTTATGGGCAGCAGTTCCTCACACTGGCGTCCGCGGTCGCGGTCGGGGCGATGCAGTTCTGAGCGCCGATCCACCATGATCGTCACCGTTATCGACAACACCGCGGCCCTCATGAAGGCTGTGCGCGCGCTGACGCAATGTGAAGTTCTGATCGGCATTCCTGCGGACACTCCGGCGCGCGCCTCAGAAGCTGGAGATGCAACCCCCATCTCAAATGCGGCGCTGGGTTATCTGATGGAGCGCGGCTCCCCGGCGAACAATCTGCCGCCGCGCCCCTTCCTGGTGCCGGGCGTCGAGGCCATCCGCGAACCCGCCTTGGCGCGGCTCAAGAAGGCCGGTCAGCAGGCGCTCGCGGGCGACGTCGCCCAGGTCGACAAGGCGCTGCACGCGGTCGGCCTGATGGGCCAGAACGCCGTGCGCAAGAAAATCACCGACGGGCCGTTCACGCCGCTCGCGCCTCGCACGCTGCAGCAACGGCGCGCGCGCGGTCGGTCTGGCGAGAAGCCGCTGATCGACACGGGCGCCCTGCGCGCCTCCCTGACCTACGTTGTGCGCCGGAAGGGCCGCTAATGCACACCGAGATCGTGACGCTCAAGGTTGTGGATCACTTCACGCCGCTTGTCCAAGCCATGAAGGATCTGCTGGAGACGATCCCGGCGCCCGCGTCCGTCATTGCACCTGACTGGCATGCCTTCGCGCGCGTCGAGACGATCGTTGCGCGCGGCTCCATCACCTGCGTGCTCATGCCGACCCCCGAGTTCTTCCGCTGGTGTGGCGACGTCTGCGTGGGGGCGACGCATCTCCTGCACAGCAACAAAGAACGCCCGCGCTGATGCCGCTCCTCGACGTCACCGAGCTGTTTTTCGACCCCGACTTCGCGACCACCTTCGACGTGGAGCGGATCGGCGAGGACGTGGGCGACAACGGCCGCACCGCCACCGCCCCGTTCCCGATCCGCGGCGTAGTGGGCGTCGTGCAGCCGGCCGAGCCCGCCACCCTGGCCCGCTTCGCCGATGGCTCGAACCTGACCGGCGCCATCGAGATCTGGACCACGTTCCGGCTCAGCAACGGCCAGCGCTCGGACTACCAGGGCGCCGACACCGTGCTGTGGCGGGGCGCCCCCTACACCGTGATCGACGTCTCGCCCTGGGATGAGCACGGTGGCCACGTCCACGCCGTCGCCCGCCTCGCCGCGCTCAACCCGCCTGCGCCCTGATCCGTGCCCAACACCAGCGCCACCGGCGGCCACCTCACGCCGACCACGCCCGCGCCCGCGACCGACACCGACCTGGAGGACATCCTGCAGGCCGTCGTCGTCGGCATCACGGGCCTGCCGGGCCGTATGGTCCGACCGCGCTGGCAGCCGAAGCCGCCGCGGCAGCCGGAGGTCGATGAGGACTGGTGCGCCATCGGCATCGAGCGCACGACCCCGGACGGGCAGACGGCGCGCATCCACAATGGGGCCGGGAGCGGCTCCACCACATCCAGCCAGCATCTCACCCTCGACGTGCTGGCGAGCTTCTATGGCCCCTGCGCGGAGGGCTATGCCGGGCTCCTCGCGGACGGTCTCTACATCGCGCAGAACCGTGAGGGCCTGTTGCGCGCCGGCATGGCGCTGATCGACGTCGCGCCGGCCGTGAACGCATCCGACCTGCAGAACACCTTCTGGCGCCGCCGCATCGACCTGCCGTTCCGGCTGCGTCGGCGCATCGACCGCACCTACCCGATCCTCAACATCGTGAAGGTTCACGGCACCATCGTCGCGCAGGGCGGATCCGCGGACGGCGAGGTCATCACCCAGACGACCTTCACCGCCCCTCCGGAGAATTGATCTATGGCTCAGGGACTGAA
>FRDC01003946.1_pt2 | contig 11684 bp, 9 predicted proteins | sample 1106171 | NCBI WGS metagenome assembly FRDC01 (sample SAMEA3930566, study PRJEB13176) | freshwater metagenome | biome: Drinking water system; feature: drinking water; material: water | place: Singapore | collected 2014-12-20
TTTCGTTCTAGGAATGAAGGGAGGCGCTCCAATTGAGCACATCCCAGAGCCGCATTGATATTGGGCAGACGATAATTGTAACCCACCTGATCGTGCTCAAAAATCCAAGGATGTGGGATCTTCGCGGTGGTGGAAAGATGTTTAGCCTGAAGGCCCAGCTTTTCATCGTTAAAGAGGAGTGCGCCACCGCCACCGGTCGTAACGATCTTATTTCCGTTAAAGCTGAGAACTCCTATATCGCTCATCGTGCCTGCGTGCCGACCGCGCGAATAACTTCCCAACGCTTCTGCAGCATCTTCAACGAGAGCAATATTATATTCGTCACAAACTTTACGTAAGGAATCGACGTCGGAAACATGCCCAAAGGTGTGCATCACCACCAGAGCGCGAACTCGGCGCTGAGTCTTGGAATTAAAACAGTAGCCGTCTTTAATTGAGAAATTCTTCTTCAAATATTCTTGAAGCAAAACCGGGCTCAAACCCAAATTCAAAGAGTCGATATCAATGAAATGCGGAACAGCGTTCAAGTAAGAAACTGCATTTGCAGTCGCAATAAACGTGAAAGCGGGAACAAAAACTTCGTCACCCTTCTCTACTCCAACTAACTTCAAAGCCAAGTGCAGAGCAGCGGTTCCGTTCACTACTGCAACCGCCTTCTTCGCACCCGTAAAGCGCTCGAGATCTTTCTCAAACCGATCGACGTAACTTCCGACTGACGAGACCCAGCCCGTATCTAGACACTCTTTAACGTACTTCCACTCATTTCCTTGGAACTCAGGTTCATGGAGCGGAATGGACGAAGATGACTTCGGCTTACCGAGAACGGTCTCAAGTCGAGAGGCAATGTCCTCGATTACCGTAGTCGAATTCATATCGTGTAAGACCCCGTTTTATACCGGCGCAGATTTTCCGGAACAGTGAACCAATCGATGGTGGTCTTGAGTCCCCGCTTCAATCCCTCGACTCCAGAAAACTCGGGTCTCCAATTCAAAAGTTTAGCAGCCTTCTGGTTATCACCCCACAGACGCTCGACTTCACTCGCCTTCGGACGAACTCGTTCTTCATCCGAGGTAATCTTCACTTTCTTATTCATCAATTCCTGCAGAACTTCGGCCACCGCCGAAACGGAAACCTCGTAGTTGCTGCTGAGATTCACGACTTCGCCGTCGGCCTTCGAAGCCACAGCTGCAGCGAATCCGCGCACGATATCTCCAACGTAGTTGAAATCTCTCGTCGGACTGAGCGCACCCAAATGCACTTCCTTAGCTCCGGCAGCAATTTGACTGATGATGGTCGGAATTACCGCGCGAGCCGACTGTCTCGGTCCGTAGGTATTGAACGGACGCACGACTGTTACCGGCGTTGCAAAGGATTGGAAGAATGATAGAGCCAGCTGATCTGCGCCAATCTTAGTAGCAGAATAAGGAGACTGTCCGTTCAACGGGTGCTCCTCGGTGATAGGTACAAAGCGAGCGGTTCCGTAAACCTCACTGGTCGAGGTGTGAATGACTTTCTTCACGCCGAAATCCCGCGCAGCCTGAAGCACGTTCAAAGTGCCCTGAATATTGGTCGAAACGTAGCTTCCCGGTGAATGGTAAGAATAAGGAATTCCAATCAGAGCGGCTAAATGCAAAACGGTGTCGCATCCCTGGACGGATTGTCTGACAAAGTGTTCATCGCGAATATCGCCGCTCACCACTTCGATCGACTTACGTACTTTTTCAGACGACTCATCCAACCAACCCCAAGAGTTTTGTGAATTGTAGAAAGTGAATGCTCGCACATTCTTTCCTTGAGCCACTAAGTATTCAACCAGATGAGATCCGATAAATCCGTCTGCGCCAGTTACAAGTATTTTAGACACTAGTTTCCCACCATTTCATCTGCGGCAAAATCTCTGCTCGCCGGCTTGCCAATCCAGTCCCAGTATTCCAACGGAGAAACTCCGCCTCCGGGTCTTTTGCAGGCCAAGTTGCCCTCGTCGAACAACTCACCCTTCTTGACTGCGACCGCAGCAACCAGACTCTTCCTGGCCACCAATTTGTTTTTCTCTTCTCCAGCAGAAGGTTCTTTATGACTCGATCCAAGCGCCCTCTCCACTTCGCGAATCATGGTCACCATCGCTTTAAACTGCTCAGGTTCCATCGACGCACGATGATCGGGCCCCTCCGCATTTCGATCGAGAGTGAGATGTTTTTCAATCACCGACGCTCCCAGCGTGACCGCAGCAATCGAAGCAGAAGCTCCTTCGGTGTGATCCGAATAGCCCACCTCTAAATCAAATGTCGATCGCAGCGTTTCAATAGCCAGGAGATTCACTCCATCTAAGGGAGCTGGGTACTCCGAAGTGCAATGTAGCAAAGTTACGTTTGCTTTCAGTGCCTCCTGTCCTTTTTCAGATTTGAAAGCTTCTTCAAAAGCAGATTTGCTAGGAGCGGACTTCTCTCCAATCAGCCCGTACGCCAAAACGCCCAGGGCTGATTGAATTTCCTGCAGATTGCTCATCCCGGTCGACACGATCAGTGGCAAACCAGTTTGCGCCATCTTCAGCAAGTAAGGAGCATTCGTGATTTCCCCCGAGGGAACTTTCAAACGCTTCAAAGAAAGGCTCTTTAACAAATCAATGCTTGGCAAATCAAAAGGGGTCGATAAGAACTCAATCTTCGCTTGTTGGCAGTATTTGAAGAGTTCTTGATGAGCTTCCGGAGAGAGCTCCAGCTTCTTAATCATTTGATACTGAGACTCAGCAGAGGAACCCGACTTGGTTTGATACTCTGCCTTCGGCGCCGAACGAGTTACGGATTGGTCGGCTGAGAAAGTTTGAAACTTTACGATGTCGGCGCCAGCTTCTGCAGCCTTTTGAATCAGCTTCTTCGCTAACTCGATCGATCCGTTGTGGTTAACTCCCACCTCAGCTATAACGAGAGTGCGCATCAAAGCCTTCCTTGCCCTTTGTCCCATAATAATTCTGGTAGGCAGCAACCCAAGTTTTGCTCATTCGAGCCATGTTTTCTTCGTACGTCAGACCGTAAACATTATCCTTTTCAAAGTAGATGCTGACGTGGTGATGAGGAAGAACTTCCCGATCGTAGGCCTTAATAAACAAATCCACTTTTCTGGAATCGACTTTATAGCCATCGACCAAGAGTTGAATCGACTTTTTAAGATCCTGCCGAGTGTAGGCTTTGAGTGCGCCTTCGCAATGAGCAAACCATGGAAATCCAAAATAGAGAACCGGAATTCCACGAACGATTGCTTCCCATCCCACTGTACCCGTCGCAGTCGCAACAGCTTTGCAATTTCTCATGAGATCCGATGAGTTCATTTCTAACGGAACTAGACGAACATTCTTGTACGACAACATGCGATGGTAATCGTCGACGGTCCTTACCTGCGCTGTAACCGAAGAAGTCAGAAGCTGACTCGGATGTTCCTTCACGTAGATCAGCCAATCCTCAGGTAAGTTCTTCGAAAGCATGTCTAAGAAAAGAATCTGATCGGAAAGCAATCCGGCATCTGGAGCCGTGGTTTTTTCCGGCTGGTAGTGAAGAGCTAAAAAAATAAACTTTTTGTTGAGGTCGATAGTTCCAGCCGAAAGAGCTGCATAGGCATTGCCAAGCTCCCTCGTATGTTGTTCGAGCTCACGTCGCATTTTCTTGAAGCCATAATTGGATATTTTGTTTTCCGTGTAAAGTTGGCCGCGAACCTTGTAAACGGTGTCAAAGTTCTCAAGCGGGTGGGCGGCTCTTTTAAAAATACCCGCTACCACAAACTTCAGAGACGGAAGAATCCCCCCCTTGCTGAAAATGTTCTGGAATTTTCCAACAAGGCGTTTGAACTCTTTTAAAACTTTGTTCTCAGCAGCTTCTCGATACTGCTCGACCATGTAGAATGGCTCGACATGCTTCTGCGGCGTACGAATGCGATCGATGTAAGTCTGGATGGGAGCCGAAAATGTTACGGGCTCTTCTAAATTTTTTGGATCTCGCAGACTTTCGAGATAGCTGGCACCCACGCGGCTGTCTTCGATGAAAATATCTTTCGCCAGAATGTTTTTCGCCGACAGAGTCACGGTCTTATAGAAGAGAACGGGGATGCCCAATTCCTTCGCCACGGCATAAACACAGTAGTTGTAACCCTCGTGCGGCGCTTCCACGAATGCCACGAGATCGGGCTTCAACTTTTCGAGCACATTGAACCAGTAGTTCATCACATCGTAATAGTGATACCGACGCTCCATCGCTGTGAACGAGCTGCCATCCATGTCCCGTCTGTCTAAAATACGATTGAAATAGGCTTCGTGAATTGCCAGGCGCTCTAAAGTAGGGTTGTCCCAGAGGCTGAGTTCGCCTAAAGCAAAATCCGGATGAGGAATACCTCGAATTGCATGCATGGAGTCATGCAGGATCGTACCTAATCCGAGCGATTGAATCTTTGGAAAGAGGGCGGGATCGGTGCTGACATACTGCGGGTGCCATCCTTGTTCACGCGCCATTCTGCAAATATGGTCTACGTGAACGTAATCGTTAAAGTGTACATACACGACTTTCATACGCCCCGTTCGGACTCCTTTTGTCAGGTAAAGGCTCCTAAGCCTATCTCCTGGAAATACCAAATTCAATAGTGATTTGGGTCACGCAATTGATTATAGAAGTTAGCTAATACTATGTTTACTCACTCAGAAAATTGGAAGAGCGTTCTCAAGGGGAAAACGATCCTGGTCACCGGTGGCACCGGGTCGTTCGGCAAGAAGTTTGTTGAGATTGTTCTTAAGAAGTATCCCGAGATTAAAAAAATCATCGTTTACTCGCGTGACGAACTCAAGCAGTTCGAAATGGCCCAGATCTTCTCTGAAACCGCTTACCCGCAGATTCGATATTTCATTGGCGATGTTCGCGATAGCGCTCGTCTCACCCGCGCCTGCGAAGAAGTGGACTTCATTGTTCACGCTGCTGCCCTGAAACAAGTTCCTACTGCCGAATACAATCCCATGGAATGTATTAACACCAATGTTTACGGCGCAGAAAACGTCATCAAGGCTGCATTCGACTGCGGAGTCAAAAGAGTGGTCGCACTCTCGACGGACAAAGCTGCAGCACCCATCAATCTCTATGGGGCTACTAAGCTCTGCAGCGACAAGCTCTTCACCGCAGCAAACAACATGAAGGGCAAGCGAGACCTATTGTTTTCAGTGGTACGCTACGGAAACGTTCTTGGATCTAGAGGCTCAGTCATTCCATTCTTCTTGAGTAAACGAGCGGAGGGCGTGCTTCCGATCACTCACCCGGAGATGACTCGTTTCAGTATTCTTCTGGAAGAAGGCGTGGCCATGGTTCTCCACGCCCTTGCCAATAGCTGGGGTGGAGAAATCTTCGTTCCTAAGATTCCGTCTTACCGCATCTTGGATTTGGCAGAAGCGATTGCACCGGGCTGTGCAAAAACGATCGTCGGAATTCGACCGGGCGAAAAACTCCACGAAGAAATGATTACTGAAAACGATTCTTTCAACACCTACGACTGCGGAAAGTACTTCGTGATTGCCCCGAGTATGCCGATTTGGACTCCAGAAAAATTCAGCGCGCATTTTAAAGCAGAGAAGGTTCAGCAAGGCTTCCGGTATAACTCCGGAACCAACGTCGAATGGCTGAGTACCGACGTACTAAAAGAAATGATTAAAACTCACGTTGGAGCAGATGCAATCCCATGAGCCAAATGCAAAAAGATGTTTTTTTGAGCACTGAAGGGGACGAGTGGTACAAAAGAAACGCCTCTAAACTCTCTGAAGATAAACCCGAGCTCCATCTTTTTAAAAAATTCGTAAAACCTGGAAATAAAGTTTTAGAAATCGGTTGTGCTTCAGGCGACGTTTCTCGTTTCTTTTCTTCTTTGAAGGCCAGCTATGTAGGAATCGATCCATCCTCTCAGGCCATCCACAAGGCAAAAGAAACTCAGAGCTCTGGAGAATTTCTGGTGGGAACCTCGGACTCCCTTCCATTTGAGGATGACTCTTTTGATTTCGTTTATTTTGGTTTCTGCCTTTACTTGGTAGACCCCAAGCTGCTGACAAGAACCGTAGCAGAAGCAGATCGAGTGTTGAAGAATCAAGGTTTTCTGGCTTATCTCGACTTCGACGTAAAGTACCCTCAAAGCCGAGGCTATGCCCACTCTCCTCATATTCAAACGCGGAAAATGGATTTCTCGAATCTGTTCTTAGGATTTCCGCAGTTTACTTTGGCCCATAAATCCATTTTTTCGCACAACTCCCACCTCGACACGCCGTTTGAAGAAAACCCTCAAGAGAGAACGACGGTCAGCGTGATCTATAAGAACTTGCAACAGGGCTATTTTCACGAGGGCAAGTAGGTGAAAAAAAGAATCTGCACTATTGTCGCTCGTGGAGGTTCGAAGGGCGTCAAGAATAAGAATATTCGTCCTCTTTTGAACAAGCCCCTGATCGCTCATTCTATCCAGCAGGCTCTGGACTCTAAACTTTTTGAAATCGTTGCTGTATCCAGCGACTCCAATGAAATTCTAGAAACTGCCAAGAAATGGGGAGCTCAGTTTTGTTTAACGCGCCCTCAGGAGATGGCTTTAGACACCAGCCCGAAAGTTCCTGCGATCCGCCACGCTCTGTTAGAAACGGAGAAGTATTTGGGACAGACTTTCGATACGCTAGTGGACCTGGACTGCACCTCGCCTCTCAGAACGGTTTCGGACATCGAAGCGGTCGTTTCGCTTCTTGAGTCCACACAGGCTCAGAATGTCATCACCGGATGTCCAGCTAGACGGTCTCCTTACTTCAACTTAGTGGAGGTTAATGACCGAGGTGTTGCACACCTTTCTAAGTCACCACCGGGTGCCGTTGTACGACGACAAGATGCTCCGCGATGCTTTGATATGAATGCCTCGATCTATGCCTGGACTCGGCAGGCACTGGTCGATAACAACGCTGTCTTTCTTCCCACCACTGCCCTCTATGAAATGAAGGAAGAACAGGCTTACGATATCGACAGCGAACTCGACTTTGAGTGGGTGGAACTCATTGCAACCCGACATGGATTTTTATGACCTATCTAGAATCGTTTTCTCTCAAAGGAAAAACAGCGGTGATCACGGGTGGCGCGGGTATTCTAGGCGAACACTTCTGCAAGGGTCTGGCTGAAGCAGGCGCTTCGGTTTGCATTCTGGATCAGAACGAAAAAGCGGCAAAAGATCTGGCCTCGGCCCTACAAGATCAGTACCGAGTTAAGAGCTTGGGTCTTTTTTGTGACGTATCGGATAAGAAGTCTGTGGAGAGCTCCGTTGCTGCAGCTGTCGAAAAACTGGGACCCATTCATATCCTTCATAACAACGCTGCTACCAAAACGGAGAATCTAGAAGAGTTCTTTGCAAGTTTTGAAGATTACTCGATCGATACGTGGCGAGAAGTGATGGGCGTAAACATCGATGGAATGTTCCTCATGGCTCAAGCCTGCGGCCGTCAGATGATTCAATCTAAAATCAAAGGGAGCATCATCCAGACCTCCTCGATCTACGGATCACTCGCTCCGGACCAACGTATTTACAAGGACTCTCAGTACATGAACCGCACGATCAACACTCCTGCAGTTTACTCCGTTTCGAAAGCTGCGGTAGTCGGCTTGACCCGACACTTAGCCACGTACTGGGCTCCTCATGGAATTCGTGTGAACTGCCTCACGCCTGGCGGGGCCGAAAGCGGTCAGAATCCGACCTTTAGCAAAAATTATTCAGAGCGCGTTCCGTTGGGGCGAATGGCGCAACCTCAAGAAATGGTGGGAGCATTGATCTATCTGGCATCGGATGCATCCTCTTATGTGACGGGTCAGAATTTCTTTGTGGACGGCGGCCTGAGCGCCTGGTGACCCGGTGACAAGATGAAGAACAAAACCATAGTCTGGGGATTTTGCAAAGAAATGGGAGGGGTCGTCGAGGCGCTGGGCTCGATGGTCGGACGAGAAAACGTCTACTGGATTGGCGAACACAAATCTGCAGACCTCGATATTTTTGACCTTTTCTATTTTCGATTTAAAGACTCCTTTCGAAATCACGGATTCGAAAATCTGCAAATCCCACGAGACCTCTACCAGTTTTGTTACCGAGACTATGATCTCTTTGCAGAAATGTATTCTAGAAACCATCGTTTCAATGAGTACGAGCTTCACGATCTTCGAGATGCTTTCAACCTCTACTTAGATTTCTTTTACAAACTCTACACCGCATTTGGCTTCAATCAGGTGATCCTGGCGAATCTTCCCCATGAAGGGCCTGAATTCATCCTCTATAAGCTGGCTCAGTTTTATCAATTGAAGACAATCTTGAACTATCAAAGCCTCTTTCCGAATAAGTTCTTCTGCGTTTCGAGCATCGGAGACTTTGGTACCTTTGAAACTTCGCCGAACAGCAAAGACTCTTACAGAGTCTCCGTGAACAAGGAGATGGACTTCAAACCTTTCTACATGTCGGACGCTCAAGCTTACGAAAATAGAAAGAAGCAGTTTCGAATTTCATCGCTAAAGACTTTTAAGGAAAACCGCCGCGCGGCTGTGCTCTCGTACTTCCGATATCGAGCCTATTACAAGCGCTTGGACGAGAGCATCGATGGACGACTCGAAGACCTGCCTCGTCAGAAGTTTTTGTATTTCCCACTTCATTTACAACCCGAGCTGACCACCAGTACTTTGGGTCACGAGTATTTTGACCAGCTATTGGCGTTGGAACGCTTGTCCCAGCTTATTCCGTCGGACATGAAGATCTACGTGAAAGAGAATCCCAAACAGACCTATTACAATCGCGGACCGCTATTCTTTAAGCGACTCAAGCGAATTAAGAACGTCGTGATGGTTCATCCGGATACGTCCACTCACGAACTGATCAATCAATCTTCGGGGGTGGCCACCATCAGCGGTACGGCGGGCTGGGAAGGCTTACTGCGCGGAAAAAAGGTCATCGCATTTGGCAATCCCTGGTACCTGAGTCTCAGTGGGGTTCTCAGCTTTTCGAAACTGAAGAGTTTCTCGGAGTTTGAAGAATGTCGATTTGATGTCGACTCCCTCCAACGAACTTTAGACTCATTGAGCTTGAAGCTCTCAGATGGAGTGATCGACTACCTCTATAAGTCTCTTATTCCCGATTATGATCACGCAAAAAACTGTCGCCAGGTCGCCACTTTCTTTGTCCAACAATTGGAACAAAACTCATGAGCTCTTCCTACATTCCTTACGGTAGACAAAGCATTAGCCAAGAAGACATCGAAGCCGTTAAGCAGGTTTTGGAATCAGATTGGCTCACGCAAGGGCCTGCGATCGAACGCTTCGAGCAAGAAGTTGCTCGATATTGTGGAGCCGAATACGCCGTAGCAGTTTGTAACGCTACCGCAGCGCTCCACCTCGCAGCATTGACTAAGGGCCTTTCTCAGGGAAAGCGCTTGTGGACTTCACCCATCACCTTTGTCGCTTCAGCGAATTGCGGTCTTTACTGCGGAGCAGACGTTGATTTCGTGGACATCGACCCCAAAACTTACAACATTTCGGTCTCAGCTTTAGAACAAAAGCTTACCATTGCTAAAAAGGAAGGCCGACTTCCCCATACGCTGGTTCCGGTGCATCTGGCTGGACAGTCGGCCGAGATGAAAGATATTCACACGCTTTCCAAGAAATATGGATTCGCTGTGGTGGAAGATGCCTCGCATGCTGTCGGCGGAGATTATCTCGGTAAAAAGGTGGGCTCATGCCAGTTTTCAGACATGGCGGTTTTTAGCTTTCACCCGGTGAAGATCATCACCACGGGGGAAGGTGGAATGATTTTGACCAATCGAAAGGACCTTTACCAACGTCTGACATTGCTGAGAAGCCATGGCATCACCCGGGATCCAAGCCAGATGACGTCCTTTCACGGGTCTTGGTACTATGAACAGCTCGAGTTGGGTTACAACTACAGAATTACGGATATTCAGGCCGCATTGGGACTGAGTCAGTTCAAACGTGTCGATCGTTTTATTGAGAATCGACGTGCGCTAGCAGATCGCTATTGCGAACAACTCGAGGGATTGCCGGTAGTCCTTCCCTATCAGCATCGAGATACTCGATCATCCTTTCATCTCTTCATCATTCAACTGCGTTTGAAAGAGCTGAAAAAAACCCACCAAGAAATCTTCGAGGCACTTCGCGCAGAGAACATTGGAGTGAACCTGCATTACATTCCTGTTCACCTTCAGCCATACTACAAGAACTTAGGGTTCCAACCCGGCAGCTTCCCTGAAGCAGAGAAGTATTACGAGTCAGCAATCAGCCTCCCGCTTTACGCCGATCTTTCTGCGCAGAACCAAGACCGCGTGGTGGACTCTCTGAAAAACATTCTCAGCTAACGGATCTTAAATAGCGGAACCAGCGGCTGAGTAAAGAGATGCTGATCTAAAGAGCCCTTTTCGACAACTTCCTTCAGAAGTGAAAAGATCTCGTCATAAGCAGCGAGGAGTTGATGGATTTCTTCTTCGCGATGGCAATATCCCAGGTTGTGACTGCCAATGGTCAGGATACCCTTAGCGAAAACCTCCTGTAAGAAGAGAGTCTTGATCTGGTTCAAGTCATACTTCCCAGCATTTTTAAATGTCAACAGAGCCCAGCTCGGGTGCCCAGAGATACTGATCGCTTCTTGGAGGGAGTGCTTTTCTAAAAGCCTGTTCACCCCGCTGATCAGCTGCTCTCCTTGGGTTGCAATCTGTCTCAATACTGGCTGAGTTTGCAATTTTTTAAGCGTGGCTTCGGCAGCTGCCAGCGAAATCGCCTCTCCCCCATTCGTAAAGGAAAAGAAGATTTCCTCCATTAGCTTCATGTACTCTGCTTTGCCTGCTACGACTGAAATGGGATAGCCGTTTGCCATTCCCTTCCCAAAGGTAGCGAGGTCTGGTGTGACACCAAAATATTCTTGAGCTCCCCCATTGGAGAAACGGAAGCCTGTAATCACTTCATCGAAAACTAAAAGTGCGCCATTTTTATGCGTCAGTTCTTTTACTTTTTCTAAAAATCCATCTTTGGGAAACTGTGCGCTCATGGGTTCCATCACTACACATGCAAACTCGTCAGGATGTTTCTTGAGCACCTGATTCAAAGACTCGATGTCATTGTAGACGAAAGTATGGGTAAGATCTTTCACGGCTTGCGGAACCCCCTGGCTTCGCGCGGTAGATCCGATATACCAATCCTGCCAGCCATGGTATCCGCAGACGGCTACGCGATCCCGGCGCGTGTAGGCGCGGGCCAAACGAACAGCTCCCGAAGTCGCATCCGATCCATTTTTTCCAAACCGAACCATCTCCGCACAGGGAACCATCTCGACAATTTTTTCTGCAACTCGGGTTTCGATGGGATGGGGTAAGGAGAAAATCACCCCGTCGCGCATTTGATCGGAGACAGCTTGATTCACATCAGGATCGGCATGGCCCAGAGTAATGGCGCCTAAGCTGCTCACAAAATCGATGTACTCGTTTCCATCCACATCCCAGACGCGACATCCCTTCGCCTTCGCAATGAAATAAGGAGAAACCCCGCTAGGATACTGCGTTCTACTCTTACTAAAAGTCTGACTCCCCAGAGGGATGACCTTCTGAGCCCTCTCCAGCATCACTTGAGATTTCTTATATCTTTCAAAATAGAGATCTTTTTTCA
>FRDC01001064.1_pt3 | contig 11669 bp, 16 predicted proteins | sample 1106171 | NCBI WGS metagenome assembly FRDC01 (sample SAMEA3930566, study PRJEB13176) | freshwater metagenome | biome: Drinking water system; feature: drinking water; material: water | place: Singapore | collected 2014-12-20
GTCGCGAAAAAGGCGATCGTGATGCCGGTCATCAGGAAGTCGCCCGCCTCCGCCGTGCGTTTGCGGAGCGCCTGGAGCGTCACGGACCCATAGGCCACGACGACGCCGAGAGCGAAACACGCCTGATAGATGCGAGAGGCTAGGAGTATCTCTGAGTTCGGAAATATAGCATTGACTATAACCGAAGCAAAGATGATGATTAACAGAAGTCGGAAAAGCTCGCCTGCGATCATCTCATCCCCTTTGTCTCATGTCCACGCGATTTAGTACGGCCTCAACCTCTCGCCAAATGTCGGACGTCCGGGTCAAAGGGGTATGGTGCCCGTCGTGTCCTTTCTTCGCGATCTCATCACGAATGTGATCGAGGTTTTCGGTCGTGCGCTCCGCCTTCTCTGTTACCACATCTGCGGCTTCAGAGGCACGCACGCTGCTCTGAATTTGCTCGTTCAGCACAGTATCAACGTCCCGATCATCCTCGCGGGGTACGGCGGGTCGGGACTTAGGAAGAATGAACCGTGCGATCAGTTCACCGATCATCGGAAATCCTCCGTGCGCGGCGACGTTCATACTCTTCCCCATTACCTTGCGCCCTAGAAATAAACTTCTCAAGCCATTCGAGGGTCGCTTTGATGATGGTGCCTAGATTGTTTATACTATTCTGAACGTTCGTCTCTACTCTGTCCAAATGCCCGTTAAGAGCTTCTGAGATGTTTCCGCGGGCGTCCAGGCTACCGGATAGCTTGGACAACGCATCGGCCGTCCGTCCGTTCTGTTCCGTGGACGCCGAAAGCGCCTTGATGAGGCGTTCCCGATCCTCGATCGCCCCATCAGCGCGGAGCGTATGCAATCGCGAGATTTCCTTGTTCTGATACTTGATGACAGCGCCGGCAAGTATCAGTAGAAGGATAAGTCCAGCACAGACGACGCCTAGAACACCTCTGTCGAAGAGGTTATCAAGCATTTTGTCTGTAGCTTGCTCGACAAGTGCAAGGCCGAAGATCGGGTCTCGCGTCACAGCTTGTTGGCCTTGGCGATGATCGAGGCGTTATCGTGTCCTGCGCGAGAGACCGGCAGGGATGGCGGGGCCGGGGATCCGGCCGCCGTCCGGGCGATAGCCTGGAACGTCGCGTCCTTCGACCGCGAAGACGAAGTGGAGCCCAACCAGAACTGATAGGCCGCCGTTGCTGCGCCGAGAACGTACCCGACGATAATCCCGTCTTCGCGAAGCCAACCCTTCATCACGCCGACGATGCCGACGAAGAGAAGGATGTAGTTCAGAACAGAGAAAGCAACCGGAACCCACTGGATCCGGCTTCCGGCCTGAATAGCCGCGATTTCCATTGCGCGTGCATTCGCCATGTCCGCCAAGAGGGCGAGTTGTTGCTTGCTCTCCGCGTCGATCTGAGCAAGCCGCACCTGCGCGGCGGACGGATCCGCCCGGATCGCCTCCGCCACCTTCTGAGGCTCCGGCTCCACGCCGAGAGCGGCAGCCACGGCAGAGGCGGCCACGGCGCCGGCAGAGCGCCCGATCGCGCCGCCGACCACCGGGACCACCATGTTACCAATCAACTGCCCGAGAGACGGCAACCCGATCTGTGCGAGTTGCGCTCCCACCTGCGACCAATCCGACATTCTGTGACCCCTTCGTTTCAGGCCGCACGGCCCGTGAGATGCGCCCACAGGCGCGAGAGAAGCCCGCCGGAGGCCACGGGCGCCGTGGGTGCGGTTGCGGGCGGCAGGCCCGCCACAGTGCCCGGCAGGGGCTTCGGCGGCACCGCCACGACCTCCGGAGCCGTGGGGACCGGCGCGGGCTTCACAGGCGGCACGATCGAGCCGGCCGGGATCGCCGGGTTCATCTTGCGAGCCTCCGTCAAGACGTACTCGACGGCCCGCGGCTTGATGAGAACCATGTTCAGCTTGTCGCCGGCATAGTAGGTCTCGCCGCGGCGAGCGGTCCGGTGCGCGCCCTGCCGCTCGACGGAGAGGACGGGGAAGCTCGCCCACTCCATCGCGATCTGATCGCCGAAGGCCGTGGCGCCCATCTGCCCCGTGATGAACTTCTGATAGCCTCGATCCTGAAGAAGCTTGAACCCGAGAGTATCCTGAAAGTCGGGCGTGAAGATCTCTTTACCCGTAAGCTTCAGGAGTTTCTTGAGGTTCTGAAGTGTCGCCTTCATAAACTGATAGCGACCGCAGGCAGAGGAACCGAACTTCTTCGTCCGCCACGAACCCTGTTCGATAACCGCATCGAGCGTCATCGTCGTGAGGGGCTGCGGCATGTCCTTCATGCGGTTACCGTAGACCGTATCGTATCCTCGCGGGGCCTCTTTCGAGGCGATCAGGTCGAGGATCAGCGTTGCCGGTGCGGGGATGTTGTCATTCATCAGCTTGTTGCCTCGTATGTGACGGACCCGACAAGTCTCGTCCCGTTTCCGCCCGGCTGTCCAGGCCGCAAGAGCGGCACGCCCGCGGCCGTTCCGGCTTCAGAGGCATCCGAACCCACAAGACAGCGGACTTCGGCGCGTGCGCGTCATTCTGACGACCCGTCCGGGAGGTCTCGCTTGATGTCCCCGGCGAGCGTCGTCGGGCGCGAGGGGCGCCACGAGCGCGAGCGCGCCGGGGACCGAAGGATGAACGCACCGGACAGTACGTTCATTTAACCTAACCTTTTTGGTTAGAAGACTTCTTCGGAGAGGATGCCCGAATTACCGTGGTACGCAACCGGCTGTCCGTTATTGACGGCAGACGGACGACGTACCTTCAGGCCGCCGAAGAAGTTGTCGTGGACCTTGTGATGTTCGTTCGTCTGAAGATAGACGAAGAACGAAGATGAGTTGTTCTGAGCGTAGTCACTCACGAAGCAATCGTGAATGGCAAGGCGTCCGCCCTTCTGGTTGACGATGCCGCGAGGCTTAGAGAAGTCGGAATTGTTCTGGAAGGTTACACCTCCGATTCTCATCAGGCCACCGGAAAGCTCGACCTCTTCGTAAGAAGAGTTACCACCCACAAAGCCGGCGCCGATGCTCGTGATCCCGGCTGTCTGACGGATCAGCGGACCCTGAACGTTCCGAGCGGCAGCCGCCATCTTGACATCGATCGCGCCGATGCTCACGGCCGCGCCCTGATTGTCGAGGACGGGTGTGTTCGTGCTGTCGATCAAACCGTTGATCGCGCCGATCACGACGCGGCCTTGCTTCGTGACGAGACCGGCGTTGCCGCCGTCGAGCTTGATGTTGCCGAACGTCATCGCGAGTTGCGACGGGTTGTCCACGATGACGCGCTTCTTCCACATGTTCACGACGGAGAAGTTTCCGCCGTCCATGCTTCGAAGGTTCAGGAAGCCCGGATTATAGTATGCCCAGTTTTCGAGGCCGGTATTGCCGAAGTCGTAGACCCAGCTCTCCCAGCTCTCGCACGTCACGAAGTCGAGAGCATTATTGAGGTCCAGGCCGCAATTCAGCGATCCGTCTTCGATACGGCCCATCTGAAGGCCGCCCGCGTTGCCGTCCGCGTTGATGAAGTTCCACGCCTTCTTGCACCTCACCTGATCGAGGATAACGCGGGTCGCGTGGCTGATGTTGATCAGATAGGGATACTTGTTGATCTGCTCGAGCGTCAGATTTCCCGGCTGTGAGTGGTCCGGATAGAAAGTCCCCATCGGCTGTTCGCAGTCGAAAGAGAAGCCCTGCATCCGGCAGAAGTGCTGTCCGATGATCACACCGGGCGGCATGGGAGCGAGGATTGCCGGGCGGACTTTGAAGTTGACGTCGAAGCGATCCGAGAGACCCTGAAGAATGGTCCCCTGACGACGCATGATCGTGCCGTTGTCGAGGAAGTATCCGCCGCTAGGAACGCCGATGTCCTCGCCGTCATCGAAGGCTGCTTGCAAGAATGCAGCACAGTCGCCGGCATAGGAATTGTTCCGAATGTCATTCCGGATGTTGCGCGGGATCCAGTTCATCAGAGACAGGAGCCCTTGGCTGCTCCGCTCTAGACCCGTCATCAGGTAGGGGGCCGCCTGCCCATTCCGCTTGATCGAAGGCGTCGCCGTGCAAGGGATCGCCTTCAGCGTCGCAAGCTTCGTGTCCGCGGTGCTGGCCTCGCTGCCGGCATCCCAATCAGTCTGTGTTCCGATATCCACGTTTGAAACCTGTCTCTGTTCGGACGTTGCATTGCCGAGGACAGAGCGGGCCGGCGACTGAATGCCGGTGATATTGCCGGGCTGTCCTTGCGGCCCGGCGGGGCCTTCGGCTCCAGGCCGTCCTTGCGGTCCTTCGGGACCGGGAAGGCCGGGAGGGCCGGGAGGGCCTACAGGGCCGGGAGGGCCCTGTGTTGGGTCGCCGTTATCGTCCCCACCGCTGCCGCCGCCCGTGGAGCTACCTCCGCAGGACGGGGCCGAGACGGTGACACAGACGGTCACGGCGGGCTGTCCATCGATCTGAACGACCGATGCGCCCTGTTCTGAAACCTGAACGGGTGAAGACGTGCTGCTCAACGTGTGACCCCTGTGTTAAGGATGAACTTGCCGGACCAAAGTGGAGAGCGGAAACCGCTTGGTTTGATCTCCAAGAGATCGTGATAGTATTCACCTGCCCCCAAATTCTTTAGGTCCAACCAAGGAAAGAGGATGACGAACAGGCCGCTTGAGAGCGGAGCCATGAACTGCATCCCGCCCACCTCCGGATCGGTCCCCGCCTGGAGGCGGATCAATTCGGAGGCAGGATTGTCGCGGACGTGCATCAATAAGGTGCTCTGATATATATCGTCCCTGACCTTGCCTTGATCGTTCAACACATAGAACACACGGCGAAAGTCACCGTTTGTCGGAGCGTATATGTTGACGACAACCGACATAGCTACGCCTGTATGCTTCGAGCTTCGGTAAACAGACGCTCGATCTGTTCTTTCGTCATGTCAAGCTTGGAAAAGATCTCCCCCACGAAAGATGAATAACGGTTCCACACGCCCCGATTGTCAAGCCATATCTGAGTTTCACGGCTTAGGTCGGAAGCTTGCTCTAGATTTGAGAGAAGATCCTTGTTATTGTTACCCTTCATCCGCGAAAGCTGGATGCGAGCTTGGGCCGAAGAGATGTCCATGAAAATGACTTCGCCCCTCGGAGGTGTTACGAAGTTCTTTCCATCGAACATTTTCCCGATCGGGGCCGGCTTATCGACCTTGATCAGGCGTTCGGCGAAGGCGGGAAGGAACACGTCTTTTCCCGGCGTCAAGCCGTCTTCTAGCTTGATGTTCTCCACGACGATATTGTCGTCGTTCATGTGTACGAAGTATTGCATAGGTCTCCCCTCTCAATACTGAATGAACACAGCGCCGTCAGCGCCGTTGCCGCCTAGCTGATTGGTCGAAGACGAGTTGGACCAAATGCCGCCGCCACCGGAGCCCGGCGCCACGCCGTTTGATCAGGACACGGTTGAACGTCGAGGTGCGGCCACCGCCGCCGAAGGCCGACGCCGCGCCGTTGCCGCCCGGCGAGTTGTTGGCACTCAGCGGGTTTCCGTCGCCGCCCGCGCCGCCCGGAAAGTTCTTCTGACCTCCGGAGCCGGTTCCCGGCGCACCGCCGCCCGCGTCCGAATTTGAGCCCCTGCCGCCCTGTCCGCCGGTCGCCTGGAGGAATGTCCCGAACGTCGTCGTGCCGCCCGTGCCGCCCGTGGCGCCATTCGAGGCGTCCGCCCCAAGGCCCCTCACGCCGACCACGAGCGGAATGACCTGTCCGGGAGAAACGGAGATCCAGCCGGCCGAGTAGCCACCCGAGCCGCCGCCCGCGCTCGCCCATGTCGTGTTGGGGCCGCCGCCTGCGCCGCCGCCACCGCCGCCGACAATCTCGACGTAGAGCCAGAAGATACCGGCCGGAACCGTGAAGTTGTAAGATCCAGCCGAAGAGAACGAGCTAAGGTTACGGGCGGGCTGGTTCGAAGTCTTGACCCCGTACAGCAACAGGTTATTGCCATCCGAGATCAAAATTAGCATCTCGCCCGCCGCCCAATCGCCCTTTTGTGTGGGCGTCTTGTCGGAGCGGAGTATGTTGATCGTGCCTTTGTCGTCGATATTCGCCGTCGTGGCGCCGGTCGCCGTGTTCGCCGCCCGGATCACGAAGACGTTGCCGACGCCGTATGCCGCGATATCGGGCGAGACGTCCGCGATGATCGAGCTACCGACGTTCGACGTATCCACGCCCGCGTGGACGTAGGCCGTGCCGCCGATACTCGGGATCTGCGAGGCGGCAGCCGCGTTGATGGCCGCCTTGAAGTTGGCGAGAAGTGTCGTCGTGTCGCCATTGTCCAGAGCATCGACATTTGCAAGGTCAACGATGAACTGTCCGATGATTGCAGAGATCTCGGAAGACTGACGCCAAACGGTGTTTACCTGAAACTCATCCGCCGGACCTTCCACAAAGCCTTTCACCCGTGCGGGCATCGCGGCGTAATCTGTCGGCGAGAGCACTTGAGCCCCCGCACCCGTGGCGAAAGCAAGAAATTCGTTACGGGGCGCCATCGTCGTTCCCTTTCAAGGATGGGCCGCAGTCCTGCGGTCCGTGTTCCGTGTAGCCTACAGGTTGTCCGGCGTCGTTCCCCACGAGCCAGAACCGAAACCGGATACATATTCGTTCTGAACGCCGAAGCCAAACAAAGGCGTCCGATTAACAGACGTGATCATATACCTGACTTTGACCCCTCCAGGCTTGACCGAGATAAGATCCTGAACGAGAAGGAACAGGTATAGAAGGTTCGGGATCTTGCCACTGACACCGATCGTCATAGACATATCCGAGACACCCGGAAGGGCGTCCGGATCTCCAGGCCGCTTCCACACGCCGCGACCGAAGCCCCCGGCCGATCCCTGCCCGAAACCGAAATACGCGATCGGGACGGAAGATGTCGCCTCGTCGTTGACGAATACGTGTGTTTCAGGATCATCGAAGAACGCATCAAGAGCGGCCTGTGCGCCGTCTATAGATCCGTCCCACGTATTTGCGATGATCGTTGCCCGTATGAGCTTGCGATATGTTTCGTCGTCAAGACGGCTGATCGTGGTCTGATCCGAGTATAGACCACGCCACACGCCGCGACCGAAGCCGCGTGAGCCATCACCACCGAACGAGAACCAAATATCATCTACAGGCGTCGTGATCTCGCGCGAGCGCCCGACGATCTTTCCCACGACGTCGAGTTGAACGCCGACCGCGTTGTCAAGATCGAAGTTCGTAAAGAGCAGAGAGGCGAGAGCCTGAGCTTCCACAAAAGGCTTTAGAAGCATCGAGAGCATGGCCGTATATTTCGGCTTGTCACTATGAGCGCCCGGAACCTTGTCCAGATAGTACGCTACATCGTGAGGGGCCGGGTTCTTCTCTGCCATCACGAACCACTCTTCACGGGCGTAATCAGGACGTTGCTCGGATCGCAGGTCGGGCGCTCATAGAACGACAGAGCGACGTCACGGTTAAGCGGCGTCAGGCCGTCTCGGGCAACCTTCAGGTCTCGCAGGATGAAGGTCTGAGAGGCGAGGGCCCCGTTAAGCTGCGCGGGAATGCTCGCGCGCTGCCGGGCGATCGGGTCGCCCTGCGGGAGGTTGTTCGTCCAGGCTGCAAGCGTCTCCCGAATGGCGCGAGCCACGTCCACCGTGTAGCCCTGGAGCGGCTGAACGTCGAGATAGTACGCGACAGGGACAGACTTGGGCCGAAAGAACGTCGTTTTACGCGATACTCCGGCCCGGTTGTATGTTGTAAACTCGTTGTCTCCGAAGGTTGAGGCGCCCGGAGACTTCTTCAGGCGGATCATATTGGCGATCGTCTGTCCGTCTCCACCCTTCACGACGAAGGCGATGGAATGGGGCGGCAGGCCGCGCGCGTCCGTCACGTTCGTGTCGTTCTCATAAGCCTTGCACGCGATCACGCCGGGGATCGCGAGAATTGCCCCTTCAGCGGCTTCCAGGGCGTCGCGGGCAGGAACGGCCGTCGAGAGGGCGCGGCGGCGCCTGAAGGCCGGGTCTCGCTCAACGGGAGCCCCCGGCGCGGCGTCGTTCGGGTTGGTCGCCACCTGCCACCCGCGTTCCACGGTCTGTATCTGTGAGACCGTGCCGGCCCGCGCCTGGATCGCCCCCTTCGTGGAGCACGTCGCCGTGACGGTGATCTCACCTGTCTCCGGGATCTCCACGCGGTCGGGCATCACCCACACATAGCCGAAGGCGTCGGCCACGCGGCCGGCGAGGATCACCGTGCCCGCCTGTCCGATGATCCGGAGATCCACGGTCGAGAAGGTGGACACCGCCCGTGCAAGGCCGTTCATCTTGGCGATCATGTCCAGGCGAACGCCGTTCGATGCGTCCGGGTCAAAGCTCTGCCACGAAGAGAACAAGGAAGAATTGACGTCATGCAGACAGTCGGACAGAAGTCCGATCATCTGTCCGTCCATCGTGCTATTGTCGAGCACGATGTCTTCGCCATAGATGTTTCGCATACCGTTCTCAAAGTATGCTCGCTCTTCGTCTGCGGTCGGGACATGCATTCCCGCGGCATCGATGTACGCGACAGGCGTTGACGGCATCACAGCGCCCCGTTGATTTCGGCTTCACCGTATATCGTGTCGAGCCGAGCTTGAACGTTAAAGGTCCGGTTGTCCCGGTTCAGAACGGAGTTATAGTCTGTGATCTCTTCGGCGCCTATGGTTCCCAGGATGCGTTCTCGGATCGCCGCGTCACGGATGTATTCCGTCCGAACGCCCGAGATCTGAGTGAAGACCGGAAGCCCGTCGTCTAGAGCGAGAAACCACTCGTTTTCGATCAGACGACACCGCTCAGAGCAAAGCAAACCGACAGCATCCGGCGTGTCTACGTGAAAGTCTTCTAGGCTGTGACCGAAGACGTAATCTCCGTTTGCGTCGATCTTTCTCATACGCATGTCGTCTTCCCCGGATTGGCCTTGGGCGCCTCATCTTCGTCATTCGGACGTATGGTAAGCCGCTCCGTCATGGCGTCTTGCATAACCTTCAGCGTATTCGGCTGAATGCATAGCTTCAGCATAGCCGCGAGGGCCGGCGACCCGGAGACGAGAGAGCCCGCGACACAATGGACAATCGCGATCTCTTGAGCCAACGCCTCCCCTCGGGCGAGGGCTGCCGCGCTCGCCGCCATGATCTCGCGCAATCGGTCCTGCATCGCCTGGACGCGGGCGGCTGCCTCCGGCGCAAGCGTCGAGTTGGCGATCACGTCCGCGTTGAGCGAATAGACCTCTTGCGCCATGCCCGAGAGGATCCCGCCGCACGTCTTCGGTGCCGCCACAACGTCCAGGCTCATTTCCGGCGGGGCTGCCGAACCGAGGATGTCCAAGACGCCTTCGTGAAGGGCGAGGTCAGAGATCCCGTACTGTCCGGCGTCCGTGGGCGTCGTGACGCCGGCAAGGCGATCAGAGACCGCCTGTAGCTCCGTCAGGACGTCGCTCAGGCCCGCGACGGCATCGCCGAAAGCATTCATGCCGGAGCCTCCGCCGGACCCGCCACCGGAGCCGCCTTGCGCACCCATTACGGATCCGAGCAAGCCTTGAAACGCCTGCATGAAATCCCCGATCGGGTTCTTAAACATGCCGGCCGTGCCGCCCTGTCCCAACAAGTTTCCCATCAGGGACGAGAGGTTGCCGCCGTCCAAATTCTGTGCGGACGGAAGCTTTTCGATGAAGGTGCGCTTGCCCTTCTTATGTGGCGTCATGTCCAGAAGCTTCAGGACTTGGCCGAGAGATGTAAAGCCGCCGCTCATTTGCAGTTAATCAGAATCTTTTCGCTGTCATGGGTCATCCCATGATCAAGCAGTTTCGAGATCGTGTCTTTCCGGTTCGTGGTGACGGACTGCGGGCTCACGTCCACGCAAGATTTCGCGTCCACGGTCCGGAACTGCGCGCTCTCCGGGCTGTAGTTCTGGAGCTTGTTCGGGTCCGACCGAAGTCCAGGCGTACAGGTGGCAAAGCTCAAGCCCTGTTTCGCGGCAGACGATGGCGATTGCTCGCCGCCGTTCTGAAACCATCCGCTGAACGCCATCGAATGAAAGTTCGCTTCCACCTCGTCCCCTTCCTTCAGGGGGTGCGTGAGAATATGACCGCCACCCGAGGGAAACTTGATCGGGACGTCCGGAATGCTCGGAAGGCTCACATACTCGCTCGTTCCGTCCGCCTTCTGAACGATCGCCTTGACGAGAGGCTGAAGAACCGCCGTATGACCGTCGCTATCCTTGGCGACACGACACACCATGCTTGTATTGATGTCACGCTTTACAGCGTCCTTAAGTTCTCTCAGAACTTCGTCGTAGTCGAAGAACCTCGTTCTAGCGTCCATTACGGCCCCCCTCCGGTTCCATCAGGAAGAACAACGCCGCGCTGTGCCGTCCGCGGGGACACGACGCCCTTGCCATCCGCCCGGATGCATGTCGTCTCGCTGTACCACGGAACGCCGCGCGTGTCGCCGTAGTGGTCAACGAAGAGAGCCTTATACATCCCGTCAGTCGCGATGTTGTCGGCAAGAATTTGGTTCACACCTTCATCGCCCGGACGAACGGAGAAGGCCGCTTTGTTGATCGAACTTTCGTTGATCTGGATCAACACGCCGTTATGAATGGCAGGGTTAAGAAGAGACTTCACAACTACGCCTTCAATCGTCTGTTCGGCCCGACCGATCATGCCGGTTTGCGAGTTGAGCACGATCGTCCCGCCGGGCACGGTCTCCGCGTTCCCCAAGATCTGCACCTGTTGGTTGCGGAGCGAGAACACACAGTCGGAGCCCTGACACAATTCACGTAACCGCTCGCGCGCCATGCCGAAGAGGGCGGCGCCGCGGGGGCTCTTGGTCTGATCGCCCTTGATCTTCTCCGAGATATATCCGGCCGAGATCCCGTATTGCTGAAAGCTCTTCAGGATCTCTTGCAGCATGTCGTTCTTCGTGTGCCCCTTCTGGAGCGTCTTGTTGACGACAGCATATCCGTTGCCCTGATCGGCGGACCGGGCAATAATGTTGATGTATGTATCAACCGGGTTCTCTCGCCCTGTGCGCTTCTGGATGATCTCGCCCTTGAAGATGATACCGTACTGTTCCTGATATCCTGCCTCGATCGTTATGCTGCTATATTCTTTCTCGATCTTCTGTTCCGTGCTTCGGGCGAGGTTGTATATATACACCTCTGCATTTGCAGGAGTTTGGCTTTCATAGTGCGTCACCTGAAAGCGGCACCGCATCATGGACACGTCGAGCGTGCCGGCGCCCTCTAGCGTGACCTTGCAGTATCGATCATATTGACGCGCCATTAGGAAAGCGTCCCCACGTACAGGCGACAAGCCGTGCCAAGTTCGCCAAACAACGGCGGATCTCCACTTTCGCTTGTCATCAGAAGAGCAAAGTTCAAGCCCATGTAGCTATATGGTGCCATCAGGTTCGTACCCGGAACGAGGGCCATACCCGAGATCAAGGGCGACCCGTCATCGTGCGAGATGTCCAGATACCACCCGGATCCGTCCGCGTTGGCATAACCTGTCCGAAATCGGTAGTTGACGCCGTTGATGGCAAGCCCGAACCGCTCCGGGCCGCTATTCAACGGGATCTCGTTCAGAGAGAGCGGCATTGCATTCACCTCTTGACGTTGAAGGGACGATCCATACCATAGATTGACTTCCGCAG
>FRDC01002771.1_pt1 | contig 11655 bp, 9 predicted proteins | sample 1106171 | NCBI WGS metagenome assembly FRDC01 (sample SAMEA3930566, study PRJEB13176) | freshwater metagenome | biome: Drinking water system; feature: drinking water; material: water | place: Singapore | collected 2014-12-20
GGCGGGGGCCTGCGGCCGCGCGAAATCGGGGCCGACGGTGCAGCCGGCGAGCGCGCCGGACACGACGGTGGTGAGGAGCAGGGGGGCAACGCGCATCGGATCAGTCCATGTGGATCGTCGGGCTGCCGTCGCCGCCGGCGCGGGGGCGGCGCATCAGCAGCAGCAGCGGGATAACGGCGAGGGTGAGGATGAAGAGCAGCCAGAAGGCATCGACGTACGAGACCATCGCCGCCTGCCGCGTGATCTGCGCGTTGAGCATCGCGACCGCCGACGGCGCGTCGAAGTCGAACGTGGAGGGCAGCAGCGGATTGTCCGGCTGGATGCCCTCGACCAGTCGCGCGTGCACGGTCGCGCCGTTGCGGATGGTTAGCGCCTGCAACATCGAGATGCCGACCGCCGAGCCGATGTTACGGGTCAGCGTGAACATCGCCGCGCCTTCGTTGCGGTAGCGCGTATCCAACGTCGCGAAGGCGATCGTGGTCAACGGCACGAAGACGAGACCGGTGCCGATGCCCTGGATGAAGCCCGAGACGATCACCAGCCGCTCGTTCATACCGAGCGTGAAGCCCGACATGATGTGCAGCGAAAACGCGGCGATGGAAAAGCCGACGAAGATCAGCAGGCGCGCGTCGACCGTCTTGATGAGCCGGCCGACGACGATCATCGAAATCAGCGTGCCGATGCCGCGCGGCGCGGTGACGAGTCCGGTCAGCACCACCGGATAGCCCATCAGTGTTTCCAGCATCGTCGGCAGCAGCGCCAGCACACCGAACAGCACGGTGCCGAGGAAGAAGCCGAAGATCGATCCGGTCAGGAAGTTGCGGTCCTTGAACATGCCAATGTCGATGAACGGTCGGCACGCGGTCAGTGTGTGGACGACGAACAGATAGCCGAAGAATACGCCCAGTGCCGCCTCCAGGCAGATCTCGGTCGAGCTGAACCAGTCCTTGGTCTGACCGCGATCGAGCATCAGCTGGATCGAGCCAATCGCCAGCGCCAGCATCGCGAAGCCGAACAGGTCGAGCCGCGGTCGTGCGGCATCCTTGGTTTCGGTCAGAAACGCGGACAGGCCGGCAAAGGCGAGGGCGCCGATCGGCAGGTTGATGTAGAACACCCAGCGCCACGACAGATTGTCGGTCAGCCACCCGCCCAGCGCCGGGCCGATGATCGGCCCCAGGATCGCGCCCATCCCCCACACCGCCATCGCCGGGCCGTGGCGTTCCGGCGGGTTGATGTCGAGTAGGATCGCCTGGCTCATCGGCACCAGCGCCGCGCCGAACACGCCCTGCAGCAGGCGGAATCCGACCAGCTCGCCCAAGCTGTTGGCGATGCCGCACAGCCCGGAGACGGCGGTGAAGCCGACGATCGACCATAGCATCAGCCGCTTGCGCCCGAACCGCCCGGCCAGCCAGCCGGTCAGCGGGGTCATGATCGCGGCGGCGACGATGTACGAGGTGAGGACCCAGGTGATCTCCTCACCCGAGGCGGAGACGCTGCCCTGGATATGCGGCAGCGCGACGTTGGCGATCGTGCTGTCGAGCGAGTTCATCACCGTCGCCGCCATCACCGAAGCGGTGATGAAGCGCCGCGATATCGGGTCCGGATAGGCGCCGGTCATCGCGCGGCGGCGTCACCGCCGAGCAGGTGGCGGCGATAGCCGGTGTCGACCGTTACCTCGACGCTGAGTCCGGCATGCAGCGGCACGTTCTGGGGCAGGCGATCGATGCTAAATTCGACCGGCAGGCGCTGGACGACCTTCACCCAATTGCCGGTGGCATTTTCCGCTGGCAGCAGGGCGAAGCTGTTGCCGGTGCCGGGGCTGAAGCTGATCAGCCGGCCGGTCAGTTCGAGGTCGGGGAAGGCATCGACATGGAAGGTCGCGCGCTGCCCGACCCGCATGTGGTTGAGCTGGTCTTCCTTGAAATTGCCCTCGATCCACAGGCGCGTGCCCGCCAGCGTGAACACCGGCTTGGCGGCGGTAACGTAGCTGCCGCGTTGCAACTGATCGACCTTGGTGACGATGCCGTCCTGCGCGGCGCGCACGACCGTGTAGTCGAGGTTGAGGCGGGCGCGCTCCAGCGCGGCCTCCGCCCGCTGCACCGCCGGCTGCGCGGCGGTCGGCGCGTCGACGCTGCCGGTCAGCGTCGCGGCGACGCCGGCGTTCTGCTGCACCGAGGTCTGGATCTGCTGGCGCGCGGTCTGCGCGGCGAGCACTGCCTGGTCATATTGGTTCTGCGACGAAATGCCCTCGGCGAGCAGCGACTTTTGCCGCGCCGCCTCGCGGGTCGCATAGGCGAGCCGCGCGCGGGCGGCAGCGAGGCCGGCCTCGCCTTCGCGATAATTGGCGCGCAGCGACGAAACCTGCGTCCGCGCATTGGCAAGGTCTGCCGCCGCCTCGTCGACCGCGGCCTGGAAGGGGGCGGGATCGATGCGGAACAGGATGTCGCCCGCGCGCACGCGCTGGTTGTCGTGGACCATGACCGCGACCACCGGTCCGCTGACGCTGGCGGCAACCGGCACCAGCCCCGCCTTCACATAACCGTTGTCGGTCGACTGATAACGCCCGCCGCTTAGATAGACGAACAGGCCGATCACGATCGCAAGGACGGGGGCGGCAAGCAGCAGCGGTAGACGGAGCCGACTGCGCCGCGCCGGCGTCGGGTCGACCGCCGCGACGACGGGGGCCGGATCGGGGATTGGCGGCGCATCGGCCACCGTGTCGCTGTCTGCCGGATGGTCGGGTCGGGAATCGGGGCGGTCGTCCAGGCTCATGCTACCTCGCGGATCCGGGACTCACCCCGCTGATCTCGGTCAATATCGCGCCGGTGCACCCACTGGAAATGGAAAGCAACCTGATTATAAGGTAGCTTACTGATGAGAGGCACTTACCTTTTATCGGCGGGCCTCGCAACGCGCATATCGGGCATGCGATACGGGGCGTCGCCGCAACGGTTTGCCGGACAAGGATGTGCGATGACCCCTGTTGCCGAAGCCTCGTTCGAACCCGCTGTCCCGGACGGGCAGCGCAGCTTTGCCTCGCAGGTCGCGCTGATCGCGCGGCTGCTGCGCAAGCGCTTTGACGAGCGGGCGCGGGCGATGGCGTTGACCGCGGACGAGGCGCTGACCCAGGCGCAATGGCGCGCACTCGGCGCGATCTGGCTCCATCCCGGCTCTACGCAGAAGGCGATGGCGGAGAAGCTGGAGATCGGTCCGGTGGCGATGGGCCAGACGCTCGACCGGTTGGAGGCGCTGCAATGGGTCGAACGGCGCAGCGATCCCGGCGACCGCCGAGTCAAACGACTATATGCGACTGACGCGGCGGAGCCGGTGGTCGCCCGGCTCGGCCTGCTTGCGGGCCGGGAGGACCATTATGCCAGCGTCAGCCTGTCACCGGAAAAGATGCAGACGCTGACCGGATTGCTCGACGAGGTGATCGAGGCACTCGCCTCGACCGCGTAGGTGAAAACGGCTCCTGCCGGTTAACGGGCCTGCAATCTGCCTGGTTAAGATGAACGAATGGCCGGAACAGAGACGAGACCTCGACTCACCGGATGACTGCTTCTGAGTCGTCGTGGCGGAGGGGAGGGTTGCAGCTCTTGCCCATACTCGGACGTTAGCCACCAAGATCGGCTTGCCCGATGGGTGACATTCATCCAGCTTCAACAGATGGCCAATCATCCTGTCACGAACTTTCGCTGGCGATGGCTTCATCGCATTGGCTTCCTATGCACCCTTCTTGTCGCGATCGAGATCGTCTGGGCTGGGGCATTTGTTGGATCAGTGTGGTGGCGTGATCGAGAACGTGATGCTGAAGCTCGTGCGCACTCAAGGGTTCATCGTGGCGAATTGCTCACTGACCTGACAGCGATCGAGCCGAGCAGCGGAGCAATCTCTCGACTTGGTGTGCTCGCCCCAATGGCCATGTTGGGACCGGACGCGGTTCGGTTGGGTGTCCATCCCGCCTTGTCAGACTATGCCTATGCGCTGGCGATGCGAAGGCGTGGCGCAGTAGCGGAAGGTCTTGTCGTGGTATTCGAGCGCCGGGCAGACTACACCGAGGACCAGAAGACATACCGCTTCCAAGTGCCTGTTGCCGAGTTTAACCAGGTTATGTCGCAGTTCGACGCCGTCACAGATGGTTATGCAGGCGGCGACCGCTTGTGCGCCGATGGAACCAAATACGCGTTCGAACGGCGTCGCGGCTCGCTGACTACGTCGGGCACGAGCGTGAGCAGTTGTGACCGCACCTACGAGCGCGCTGCCAGTATCCTAATCGAGTTCGCTCGCCGGTTCTCGCCGCTGCCGAAATTACTCCGCTGACAAGTCCGCTTGTTACATTTCGATCCCCAAAGCGGCCGTTCCTCTTGCCTCCCAATAGGCGGCACACGGTCAGCCCAGCATTTGGGTCGATGCCTAGGTCTCGCGTGATGAAAGAATGGCAGAAACCGGGAAGCGATCTGGCAGCTTCGAATGACGGCAACTGGGTCATCGTGTGTTTTCGCCGGTTCTCCGTGGCGCATTTCGACGTTGCTCACGATACCGCAGGAGCGCTTCTACGGCGTCGGTCTGGATCAGGCGCACGCCCATATCGCTCAAACGCCCCCAGACCTGCGCCGGATCGTGGCGGGCCTCCGGATCGCCGCCCATGCCGGTCACGAAGCCCGTGAACAGCGTGTTGATCCAGATCGGCACGCCCAGCGCCCGCGCGCGGGTCATGACCGCGGGCAGCGTCGTTAGCGGCAGGACCGGCAATTCGAAGGCGATCGGCTTGATACGCCCTTGCATCTGCGTGGCGATGATCTGTGGCACGTCGGCGGCTGCGGGATCGGCGGTGATCGGGATCACCATGAACGGCACGCGGTCATAGGGCGGGATGGCGGCGAGCGGGACGGAGGCGACGCCCGCGAAGGTCTTGACGATCACCCGGTCCTGCACGCCGGCGCGATGCACGGCATCGACGACCTCGCCGTAGATCATGTCCTTCACGTCGAGGTTGAGGACAATGTGGCCTTTCGCCAGAGCGAGCAGTTCGTCGAGCGTGGGGATCTGCTGATCGGAGAGAGGGGCTGCCGCGCCGCCTTCGTCCTGCCGCAGCCGTAACGCCTTCAGCTGCGCGAGGCTGAGGTTGGCGACCTTGCCGGTGCCGTTCGTCGTCCGGTCGACGCTGTCGTCGTGCATGATGACGAGATGGCCGTCACGGCTGCGCCGAACGTCGGTTTCCATCACGTCGGCGCCCAATGCGACGCACTGGCGCAGCGCCGCGAACGAGTTCTCCGGCGTGGTCCCGAGCCTATGCAGCGGCGCGGCTTCGTGACAGCCGCGATGGGCGACCACGATCAGGCCACCGTTGGGATCGGCAAGACGGTGCAGCGCGTCGCCCGGGGCCGCCTGGACGGCGGAACAGGCGACACACGTGGCGGCGACGGCGAGAAGCGGACGATACATGGGAGGCTTTCGTGGGAGGCGGCAGGTGGGGCGGGCGGCCGTTGGCGGGCCGCCTGCTGGGAGGGGCAAAGCGGTCAGCGGCTCACCATGCGCGGCTGACGATGAGGCGCACGTTGCGGCCGAACAGTGGCCGGCCGAAGATCGCGGTCGGCACACCCTGGCCGAAGCGGTCGCCCGCGGTATTGCCTTCGGTGAAGCCGTGCGCGTTGGTGATGTTGTCGCCGACGACCTGCACCTGCCACGCGCCGTTCGACACGATCCCGCCGAGCCCGAACGCACCATATGCGGGCAGCGCGGTGGAATTGAAGAAGTCGGTGTAGCGGCGACCGACGTAATCGTAGCGGCCGTAGAGGCTGACGTTGGTCGCGCCAAAGGTGAAGTCGGCGGTCGGGCGCACGTTTAGGAACAGCTTGGGCTCGCGGATGATCTGCTTGCCGTTGGCGCGGCTGCCATCAAGGCCCGTATTGCTGCTGAAATTGAGGTAGCGCGGGTTCTGGACGGTCACCGACCCCGCGATGGAGAAGGGGCCGGGCAGGCGCAGGCGGCCATCGGCCTCCATGCCCTTCGTTTCGGCGGTGCCGACGAAGGTCGTCGTCACGTCGGCGCGGCCGGTTGCCGAGTTGAAGCCGGCAAAGCTGGCGTTGAGCGGATCGAACTTGGTGTAGAAGCCGGTGACGTAGAGGTACGAACCACCGGCGGCGAGCTTGATGCCCGCTTCGTACAGCTTGGCCTTGGTCGGGATTACCGCGGGCGTGGGGTAGGTGAAGGCGATCGTCGTGTTCTGCGGCACCTCGAGCTGCGAGGCGCGCAGGTACATGCCGATATGGTGGGTGAGGTCGTAATTGGCGCCGACCGTCCAGTTGCTTGCCTGCTGCTTCAGGCGCAGCGTGCCGATGCCGCCGGTGAAGCCGCGCGTGTTGTTGTCGGCGAACGTCGTGGGATCGCCGAGATTGTAGAATGCGGTCAGACGGCCATAGCCGCTGTAGCTGTACCATTCGTGGCGGATGCCGGCGTCGAGGCGCAGCCGGTCGGTAATGTCCCAAGTGTCGGTGCCGTAGAGCGCGATCAGCTGGCCATCGACGTTGCCGGCGTTCAGCGATACCGCATCGTTGAGCGAGCCGTTGTCGGTTACATAGCCCTGCACCGCGCCGTTCGCGGAATAGGCGGCGAGATCGAGCGTCTTCGGCTGCGATGTCACCTGCACCAGATAGTTCTGATAGGCGGTGAACATCTTCTGGCCCCACAGCGAGCCATAGGTGCCGATCCGCACGTCATGCGTGCCGATGCCGGTGTCGAGCTTGCGCGTGACCGACAGGTCGCCCTGCGTCGAATAGAAATCGGTCTGGATTGCCCGATACTGCGCCTGCATCACCAGCCCCGAATCCGCCGACGGGTCATAGGCGCCAAGGCCGTTGGTGCCGGAAAAGCTGTAGCCCATCCGTGCGACATTCGGCCCGAAGGCGGTAGTCGCCGGAGCAAGATAGCCATTGGCAAAGCTGGTCGCGTCGACCGGGTTCGACGTCGAATAGAAGGCGTCGAAATGCATGGTGCCCAGCGTCATCCCGCCCTTGGCGGAGACGTGCCAGGGACCGTAGTCACCTTCGTAATCCGCCGCAAAGTTGCCGAAGCGGATGTGGCGGCCGTTGGCAAGGTCGCCGCGCTGGTCCTGGATCGTGCCGGTCGCGTCGCGATAGCGGATGTTCACGTTGCGGAGCGACGGCGTGTTCAGCGTGCCGTCGAAATAATCGAGGTATTTGTTCAGGCTGACCGACGGATTGCGCGGGTCGTTGGTCGGGATCGACAGATAGAACAGGTTGTGATCGTCGGTATATTGCGCCGACAGCTTGATGAACCCATTCGCCAGATCATGTTTGATATTGGCGCGGATCTGGCCGCCCTTGTCGCTGGGGAAGCCGGAGTCGCGATAGCCGTCGTGATAGCGTAGGAAGCCGCCGACCGCATAATAGGTGTCACCACCCAGCGGACCTGCCTGATAGGCGTCGAGCCGGTAATAGCCCGTGTCGCCGACCGTCGCCTGCACCTTGCCGCGCGTGGTGTCGGTGCCGGTCACCTCGATCACGTTGGCGATCGCCGCCGCGGTGCTGGCGTAGATCGGCGCCGGGCCGCCGCGCACGACCTCGATCCGGTCGGTCATCAGGTCGAGCCGGTTCATCCCGTCGCCCTGGTTGAAGAACCAGCCGTCGAGTTCCTGGAACAGCGGCAGGCCATCCTGCTGATAATAAAGGAAGCCGCGATCGGTCGGAATGCCGCGGACGCGGGTGATGTTCTGCACCTCGCCGCCGGTCGCCTCGACATGGATGCCGGGCAGCGTGCCGATCAGGTCGGTCGTGCTCTTGGGCGCCAGCTTCTGGATATCGGCCTGTGACAGCGAATTGACGGCATAGGAGACGTCGAAGCGGCGCTGTTGGCGCGCCGATCCGGTGACGATGATGTCGGAACGTTGATCGTCCTGCGCGGCTGCGGTCGCGGTCGGCGCCGTGGCGGTCGCAGCGGTGGTCTGCGCGCCGGCGATCTGCGGCAGGAACGGCATACCGCACAGCGCGGCGCCCATCAGCAATCTGGTCTTCATCATGGCCCCCCAAAGGTCTGGATGCGGGGCCCATGGCGGCGGTCGATGACAGTTTTATTTGCTTACACGTAATTAAATCGCCGATTGCGCCGTGACGGCATGAATCGGGATCATCGCCGCGCCGATCACGACCGCACGACTGCCGATCGGCGAGGCGTGGATGGCGGGCAAGCTCGACCGATAATTGTCGTCGCGCGTCTGCCATCGCGCCGACAGGCCGTCTGCGATCCGCCGCAGCAGCGGCAAGGGCAGGGCGCCAGAGACGACCACCGCGCCCGGATCGAGCCACACGGTGCCGCTGATCACCGCCTGATCCAGCTGCTCCGTAACCCGGTCGGCCCAGGCCGCGATCAGTGGGCCCTGCGTGTCGAGCAGCGTTTCGATCTGGGCAAGCGAATCGATGTCGATGCCCGCCTCGCGCAGTACGCGCAGCAGATCAATGCCGGAGGGGCGCTCGTGATGGCCGGGGAACAGGCGGCCGACCTCGCCGGCATTGCCATGTTCGCCCAGGAACAGGTCGCGCTCGGCGATCAGGCCGCCGCCGATGCCGTGGCCCAGGAAGAGCGTCAGCACCGATCGGTAGCGGCCGATGATGCCGTCCTGATAATATTCGGCCAAGGCGGCGGCGCTCGCGTCATTCTCGATCCAGACGGGCATGCCCAGCGCATCGCCGATCACCTCGGCAAGCGGCACGTCGTTCCAGCCCGCTACGCGGTCGACCACGATGCGCCGGTTGCGATCACCGGGCATCGCATAGCCGGGCACCGCGACGCCCATGCCCAGAAACTTGCCACGCATGAAGCCATGCGTGGCGGCGAGCGCGGCCAGCCGTCGTTCGACGACCTGGGCGAAGACGCGCGGATCGGGACTGTCGAAGGGCGTCGCGTCATGGGCCAGCGCGCGACCGCGGAAATCGACGATGACCAGTTCCAGCCAGCCGGGGTGCGGCGCCGCGCCGATCGCCCAGCCGCCCTGGCCCGACACGGTCAGGGGCACCATCGGCCGGCCGCGGGTGTGCGCGTCCATCGTCTCGCGCTCCTCGATCAGGCCCAGTGCGAGCAGCGATTGTGTCAGCCGCGTCATCGTCGCGCCGTTCATGCCGAGCTGGTGGGCCAGGCGCGTCCGCGGCGCGGCGCCCTTGATGCGCAACTGCATCAGGACGCGGCGTTGCGGCTCGTTCAGCACGATGAGGGGGCGATGCGGGCGGGCCATGGCGCATTGATATATTTGCGCGATGTCAAATAAATGAAAGTCGACGCGGATAGGGGCGCGGTCATGACGACCGTTCCCTCCGATCCGTGCCCGTCGCGATCACATCCGCTGGCGGTGCAACTGGGGTATAGCGCCGGCAATCTCGGTAAGAGCGTGATCTGGACCAGTTTCGAAAGCGTCATGCTGTTCTACCTGGTCTCGATCGCCGGCTTCGCCCCCCTTTCGGCGGGAATGGTGTTGGCGGTCGCGCTGCTCTGGGATGCGGCATTCGACCTGGCGGTCGCGCGCTGGGTCGACGCACATGGGGGAGCGACGGGCCTCGTCAGGCTGGTCCTGATCGGCGCGCCACTGTGCGGCATCAGTTTCTGGATGATCTTTTTGGCGGAGGCGCCTGTAGCGGTGGCAGCCGCCATCATGGCGTGCCGGATCGGTTATTCGCTTTGCGATGTCGGCCATAATACGCTGTTGATCCGGGTGGCGCGGTCATCGGCTGATGCCGGTCGGGTATCGGGGCTGCGTCTGCTGTTCAGTGCGGCGGGTGTCGCGCTGCTGTCCCTCGCCGCGGGATCGAGCCTGTCACGGACTGGTGCGGCGGCCCAGCATGCGTCCTTCGCAAGTTCGGCGATGCTCGCCGGTGCGCTTTACGTCGCGACCCTCTTTCTGGCCGTATGGGCGACGCGCAACCTGTCCGGAGGCCCGGCGGCGGCAAGTCAGGCGCGAAGGCTACGGCCGCTAGGGGTCTATTGGCGCGACCCGCAGTTCCGTCGGCTCCTGCTGGTGATCGCCGCACAGGCGGGGCTGGTGCCGCTGTTCCAGCGCGCGCTGCCCTTCTACGGCGCCGCCGTTCACGGAAACCCCGCCTGGGCCGGCTCGGCGCTGTTGACGATGACGATCGCGCAATCCGCCGCGTTGGTAGGCTGGATCGCGGCATCGCGCCGCTGTTCGGCGCGTGGGATCGCCGTGGCCGCGCATGGCATCGCCTTGATATCCTTGATCGGCCTGACCGTGACGACGTCGGTGCCGGTCGCCATGGTCCTGATGGCGACCCTGGGCGTCGCACTGGGCGGGATGAACCTTGCCATTTGGTCGTTGCTGACTGCCATCGTGCAAGCGTCATGGGTGACGGGGACTCGACAGGACGCGACCCCCGTCGGCCTCTTCCTGACCGTTTTGAAAGCAGCCGCAGCGGTCGGCAACCTGCTGCTTGCAGTGATCATCGCTGCCGTGTCGCATGGGGTGCCCAATAATGTTGTCGAGGGGGGCAACCTGCTGCCGGTCATCGCCACTTTGATACCGGCGGCTGGCTGTATCATCGTCCTGAGCCTGCTTGTGCGACAGCCGGGCAGTGAAGCATCGGGAAATCAAGCTTGCTTAGGCGCGCAAGACCTTAGGCCGACGTCTTGATAGGATTGTCGGTTTATGGAGGATGCTACGGCTGAGACTCAATCAGAGCCAGAATGCGAGCGCGGTTGCGATGGCGACGCCTGAGAGGAAGTTGACGGCGAGCTTATCGTAGCGGGTAGCGACACGGCGGAAGTCCTTGAGACGGCAGAAGGCGTTCTCGATCAAGTGGCGGCCGCGGTATCTGTCTTTATCATATCGGATCGTGCGTTTGCGGTTTCGCCGTCCGGGAATTACGGGACGGCTCTGGCATCACGTAGATAACGGCGCATCGTAGCCCTTGTCGATCAACGTTCAAGACCTACACGAGGAACGGCAAGGTTCGGGTGCGCTGGCTGACTCATGCGCAGGTCGATCGTCTCCTCGGGGAACTCCCGGCTCATCAGCAGGACCTGATGCTGTTCGCGCTCGCCACCGGGCTGCGGCAGGGAAATATTAAGAGGCTGACCTGGGATCAAGTCGATCTCACCCGCCGCATCGTCACGATCGAGCACGGGGAGACCAAGAATGGCGAGGCGCTGGGCGTACCGCTCAACGATCTCGCGGTCTCGGTTCTCGAGCGGCAGATGGGCAAGTAGTGCGAGCACGTATTCACCTATGCCGGGCGTCCGATCGGGCAGGTGAATACGCGGCATTGGCGGGCTGCCTCGACGCGGGCCGGCATCGCCGATTTCCGCTGGCACGACCTGCGCCATACCTGGGCGAGCTCGCTACGGCAGAATGACGTGCCCACCTGGGTGCTTCAGGAGCTGGGTGGCTGGAAATCGGAAGCGATGGTGCGCCGCTACGCGCACATGTCGACGAAGCATTTGCAGCCCTACGCAGACCAGCTGATTTTCGAGGGCACAAAGGCTCCGGCCCGACCCTCGGGCATCAACCCCGGTCAAGGACACAAAAATGATCACAGCGAGAGACCGACCAGGCTCCGGCTCGCCGCCGAGGCGGACTTAAGTCATTCATAGTGAAGAAAAGGAGGTGGTGGACGCACTTGGGCTCGAACCAAGGAC